>Ga0209640_10002824_pt1 | contig 15178 bp, 10 predicted proteins | sample RifCSP10_1_FD_184018 | JGI IMG/M metagenome (GOLD analysis project Ga0209640, IMG submission 184018) | Soil microbial communities from Rifle, Colorado - Rifle CSP2_sed 10_1 (SPAdes) (version 2) | ecosystem: Environmental > Terrestrial > Deep subsurface > Rock core/Sediment | place: Rifle...
GGGATGCCGGAGATTCCGCCGAACGTGAGGATCGAAACGAAGATCGTCACCCCGATGACCAGGATCGACCAGACGCTGGACTCGTACCCGACCGCGATCCCGGAAAGGATGGTGGTTGCCGGGCCGGTGTTGGTGGCCTTCCGGATTTCCTGCACCGGCCTGCCGTGGCTTCCGGTGAAGTACTCAGTCAGCCGGTCGATGCCGATCGCCAGCAGCACCCCAACGGTTGTCGCCAGGAACGGCCGCCACCAGCCTCCCGGCACCTCTCGCATGTAGAAGAAACCGATGATTCCGAATAAGACCACCGAGATCGCCGCCGAGGACAAGAACCCGGTGAAGATTGCCCGCATCGCATTGCCGCTCTTCCCCGGGCCGCCGCGAACCGCGTAGGTGCCGATGATCGAAGAGAGCACACCGATGCCGCGCACGAGCAAGGGGTAGACGACCCATTCGAAGTGGCCGGTGATGTGCCACAGGGCCAGGCCGAGAATCAGCCCGGCAACAATCGTGACCTCGTAGGACTCGAAGATATCGGCCGCCATCCCGGCGCAGTCGCCCACGTTGTCGCCGACCAGATCGGCGATCACTGCCGGATTGCGGGGGTCGTCCTCCGGGATGCCCGCCTCCACCTTTCCCACCAGGTCGGCTCCCACATCGGCAGCCTTGGTGTAGATCCCACCGCCGACCCGCATGAAAAGGGCCACCAGGGTCCCTCCGAATCCGAACCCGAGCAATGCATCGGGAGCCGCGATTCCGAAAATGATGAAGATCATCGTGCCGCCGAAGAGGCCCAGCCCATCGGTCAGCATCCCGGTGATCGTGCCGGCTCGATAGGCGATCCGCAGCGAATCGCCGAACGAACGACGGGCCGCGGCCGCTACCCGGACGTTGGCCTGGACTGCCATCCGCATCCCAATCTGCCCCACCGTCAGGCTGAAGATAGCGCCCATCACGAAAGCCAGGGATCTTCCCAACCCGATGACCAGGACGACGGTTTCAGAATTCAGGGAGTCGAATCGCTCCAAGGCCTCCGGGCTGGGGGGGACGATGTAGACGCTGAGGAAGAGGGCGACCGTGAGTACCGCAATCAACGGCAGAATGCTGCGCAGCTGGCGCCGCAGGTAGGTGTCGGCTCCGACCCGGATGGCATTCCAGACCTCCTGCATTCGAGCAGTGCCAGTCGGTTCGCGCAGCACCTGGGTTCGCAGGAAGAGGGCGTAGATCAACCCCAGGATGGCAATCCCGACAACGCTGAGAACCGCGCTTTGTTCAAATGCGGTCAGAGCTTGCATTAGGTTCTGCTACTCCTATCGGGGAAGCTGGGCGATTGTACAAGTTGGCACAGGCCATGTCAAGCAAGCTTAAAGAAAACCAGCCAAGGGCTTAGCATCTCATGAGAAGTAGAACTGCGTCTTGACTCTCGACTGGCAAGTTCTGTATAGTGTTCAGCGGGATCGGATCCCTCACATCCCGGTCTTCCGGAGCAAGAACTTCGCAACGGCAGAGCCGGGTTCTTTTTGTGTAGGCTCGGGGGTCGAGGTTTGATCGAGGCCAATCAGCTTTCCAAGACCTACGGGAACTTCACCGCCCTGGCGGGAATCTCCTTCGCGGCCAAACAAGGCGAGATCCTGGGATTCCTCGGACCGAACGGGGCGGGGAAGACGACCACCATGCGGATCCTGACCGGATACATGCCGCCGACCAGCGGGACCGCCAAGGTCGCCGGATACGACGTGGTCGAGGAATCACTAGAGGTTCGCCGCCGAGTCGGCTACCTGCCGGAGACCGTCCCGCTGTATCCGGAAATGTCCGGCCGGGAGTATCTCTCGTTCATGGGTTCGCTCCGGCGGGTTGATGACCTGGATGTCCGAGTCGAGGAAGTGCTCGAGCAGGTCGGCCTGGAGCAGCGCGGCGATAGCCTGATCGGCAATCTGTCGAAAGGGTTGAGACAGCGGGTGGGGCTGGCTCAGGCCCTGCTGCACCGGCCCGAAGTATTGATCCTGGATGAACCGACCATCGGCCTGGATCCGGCCCAGATCATCGAGGTCAGAGACTTGATCCGAGAGCTGGGGCGGGAACGGACCGTCATGCTGTCCACCCACATTCTCTCGGAGGCTCAGCAAGTCTGCGACCGGGTGCTGATCATCAACAAGGGTAAATTGGTGGCGGAGGACACGCCTGCCAATCTCTCCGCCCAGCTGGCCGGTGCGGACCGGATCCTGGTCCGCAGCTCAGCCCAGGCGGCCGACCTGGCCGCCCTGCTGAAGGGAATCCCTGGGGTTGAATCGGTGGAGATCGCCCGGCAGGAAGGCACCGTCGAGGTGACTTCCGCACCCGGGCGCGATCTGCGGCCAACCTTGGCGCGGCGGATCGTAGAAGCCGATCTGGATCTGTTGGAACTGACCAGCGCCGGCATCAGCTTGGAGAGTATCTTCCTGCAGCTGACCCGCGAGGAAGATCAGGTCGGGTCGCAGGAGAACTAGCCGTGCGCAACAGCTGGGTGATCGCGGTCCGTGAATTTCGGCGCTACTTCATTTCGCCGCTGGCTTACGCGGCCGCGGCCCTGAGCTTCCTGGTGCTCGGCCTGATCTTTTCATTAAATGTCAACTTCGGCCTGCCGACCGGCCAGATGAACCCGGATGGCCGGATGGTCTTGGGGCCGCTGGCGACCGTCTTGCTGATCGTCAGCCCGGTTCTCACGATGCGCCTGCTGGCGGAGGAGCAGCGGATGGGCACCCTGGAACTGCTGCTCACCTCCCCGGTGCGGGATTGGGAGCTGGTGGTCGGCAAGTGGTTGGGCTCGTTCCTCTTCTTGCTGCTGATCGTCGCCGGCAGCTGGGTGTTCCCGATCTTGATCAATCAGTTCACCGAGCCCGGCATCGATCAGGGTGTGCTGGTGTCCGCCTACATTGGGATGGTGGCTCTGGTGGGCTCGCTGCTTGCGATCGGAGTTTTCGCCTCCAGCCTGTTCTCAAGCCCGGCGGCCGCGGCGGTCTTTGGTTTCGCGGTGAGCCTGGTGCTGTGGATCCTGGGCAATGTCGGCGCCGGCCTGAGCCCACTCAGTCAGGCTGTTGCCTACCTCGGACTGCTGGAGCACTTCTACAACAACCTCTATCAGGGAATCCTCGATCTCTCCGACTTGATCTATTACGCCAGCGTGACCGCGCTGGCGCTCTTTTTGGCCAGCCAGGTGGTTGAGAGCAGGCGATGGCGCTGAAGATCGAGCGGGCCCGCCTGGCGTTGGGCTGCTACTTGCTGGCGCTGGCAGCGCTGCTGGCCAGCGGCGTGAAATATCTGCTCGATCCGGTCATCGATGGATGGCTGCGAGGCGGGGTCGTGCTGGTGGTTGCGGCTGCGGCGGCCGGAGTGCTGCTCGATCCGGCCCGGGTTCGCCGGGCGTTCAGCGGACGCCAGGCCCGCTATGGCGGCAACGCGGCCTTGTTTGGAGTGGGGTTTCTTGGGATCCTGGTCGTGCTCAATGCCCTGGCAGTGAGCTATCCGCAGCGGATCGACCTGACCGAGGACAAGGAGTTTTCGCTCTCACCCGAGACTGAGCTCTTGCTCTCGGAACTCTCTGAGCCGGTGAAGCTCACCGGCTTCTACACCCCAGACCGGGCGAGTGCCCGCGACCAGATCCGGCCGCTGCTGGACACGTTTGCCTCCAAGAGCGATGGGCTGGTCAGCTATGAGTTCATCGACCCGCGTTCCAATCCGCTGGCGGCCGATCAGTTCGGCATCACCCGGGATGCCTCAATGGCGGTCAGCCTCGGCGAGGAGTCGCACGTCATCGAATTCCCCAGCGAACGGGAGATCGCCTCGGCCATCGTCCGGCTCACCAATCCCGAGGACCGGGTTGTGTATTTTCTGACTGGACACGGCGAACTTGATTTGGCGGAGACCGGCGAAACCGGGCTATCCCAATTGCAGAGTTCTCTGGTGTCCAAGAACTACGGCGTTGAGGCCCTCAATCTGTTGGTCGAGGGGCAGGTCCCGGGTGACGCGAGCGTGGTGGTGGCCGCCGGCCCCCGGACCCAATTGACCGAGCCGGAGTTGCAGCTGATCGACGAGTACCTGGCTTCCGGCGGCTCGTTGGTCACTCTGCTCGAGCCCTCGGCGGTAACCCAGCTCGATCCGGCGGATGATTCGCTCAACGCCTACCTGAGGGACAGCTGGGGCGTCTCGGCCCGCAATGATTTCGTGGTTGACCTCGGTTCATCGCTTTATCTTGTCGGTCTCTCGTCCAGCTACGGATCCCACCCGATCACCGAGCGGGTGTCGGGCTTTCTCACCCAGTATCCTTCCGCGCGCAGCCTCGAGGTCCCCGAGACGCCTGCTCCTAGCCAGACTGTTACCCAGCTGGTCATGACCAGCGAGCGTTCCTGGGGTGAGACGGATTTCGCGGCGATCGCCGACGGGAGCACCATCCAATACGACGAGCAACTCGAAACTGCCGGCCCGCTGGCTTTGGCGGCCGCCCTCGAGGACAGCCAGCAGGGCAGCCGGCTGGTCGTAGTTGGCGACGTCGATTTCGCGTCCAACGGTGGTTTCTTTGCCGGCGGGAATGGCGACCTGATGGTGAACAGCGTCGATTGGGCTGCCCACCAGGAGGACTTGATCGATATCACTCCCCGTCAGCGCACCGTCCGCCAGGTGCTGCCGGCGACTCGATCGACGGTCATCCTGCTGGTCGTTGGGACCACGGTCCTGATTCCAGGCGGGATCATCCTGGCCGGCGGGTTGGTGTGGTGGAACCGGCGCAAGCTGGCCTGAGCCATGATCCGCAGGAACACCTGGATCACGTTGGGGGTCTTCGGGGTGGTGCTGATCGCGGCCATCTTTGTCCGCCTGCGCCAGCAGGCCGAGCCCGAGCCGACTCCCGCGGCCTCCCTTGAACCGCTCTGGCAGGTCGAGAGCAGCGAGATTGCCACTCTGACCGTCGAAGACCTGCAGGCTGGCACGGTCTTGCAACTGGAAAGAGATCCGGAGGACCTGTGGCAGATCGTGTTACCTGAAGCTCTACCTGCCGATCCCGGTCGAGTCGAGCGGGCCGTCTCATGGATTTCGGCGCCAACCCCCCGGGCTGAAGTGTTGGCCGCGCTAGATCTGACCGCCTTCGAGCTCGACCAACCCCACTATCGAGTCGAGATCGTCTTGAGGGATGGCGAGCGGCACGAGTTCAGCGTCGGACGCACCTCCCCGACTGGTGATTCCCGATACGCCTCGACCCCGGATCGGCCGGGAGTGCAGATTCTGAGCCTGGTCGGCCTGGAAGAGGTCTTGAATCTGGCGGCTGACCTCCTGCCGACTCCGACTCCAGAGCCGACTCCCAGCCCGAGCCCGGCGCCTACAACGGGAACCCCGACGACGCCTGGACCCAGCCCGGAAGCCGGGACGACGGAGACCCCGTCCCCAAGTGGGGGTGCAGAAGGCACGCCGACGCCCTGAACGGAGCAGTTTCCCCTTTGGGTGTTGATTCCGACCCCGAAATTCATTAAGCTGAAGAGCGCTGGAAGCTGAGGAGAAAGGAAGCCAATTGGGCAAGCCGAAGAAGAAGTGGCGAAGAACTGATCCCGCGGCTGACGAGTTTGCCGGCCCCGAGGATGGGGCTGCTCCGGAGGAAGACAATCCGGCTTTGGAGCACCTCGTCGAACAGGGGAAGGAGCGGGGTTACGTCACGATCGACGACATTCTGGCCGTTTTCCCCGAGGCTGAACGAGATCTGGACCAACTCGAAGAGGTCTATTCCAGCCTGCTCGCGGCGGGCATCGCCTACCTCGACGACGTTTCCGATGGGGAGGATCCGGCCGACGAAGATCTGGCAGAGATCGAGGCCTCCCAGGCTCGCGATAAGAACGATCTGACCGCGATCGATGCCGACGACAGCGTCGGGCTTTACCTCAAGGAAGTCGGCCGGGTTCCGTTGCTCACCGCCGAACAGGAAGTGTCGCTTGCCAAGCGGATCGAGCGTGGTCGCCGGGCCCGCGAATCAATGGCCCGAGGCGGGATCCCTGAATCGCGACGGTCCAGCCTTCGCCTGTTCATCGAGGACGGCTGGGCAGCCAGAGAACACCTGATCACTGCCAACTCTCGGCTCGTCATCAGCGTGGCCAAGAAATACATGGGGCGCGGAGTACCGTTCCTCGATCTCATTCAAGAGGGCAACATTGGCTTGATCCGGGCTGCCAAGAAATTCGACTATCGGCGCGGCCACAAATTCTCCACCTACGCAACCTGGTGGATCCGCCAGGCTGTCACCCGGGCGATTGCAGATCAGGGGCGGACGATTCGCGTGCCGGTCCACATGGGCGACCAGATCAACCGGCTGCTGCGCACCTCCCATCAGCTGACCCAGTTTCTCGGCCGTGATCCGACGACCGAAGAGTTGGCGGACGCGCTCAGCGTTACTCCAAAGAAGGTAGAGAACATGATTCAGGTCGCCCGGCGGCCGATTTCGCTGGAGACCCCCACCGACGAAGAGGAAGATTCGGTGCTGGCCGATTTCATCGAGGATGAAGAGTCGCCGGCGCCGGCCGAGGCGGTGACCAAGAGTCTGCTTCGGGAACAGCTGCGCGATGTGCTGCATACGCTTCCCCCGCGCGAGGTGCGGATCCTGCAGCTGCGCTACGGCCTCCACGACGGGCAGAGCTATACCCTGGAGGAGGTCGGCCGCAAGATGGGGGTGACCCGCGAGCGGGTGCGCCAGATCGAAGCCCAGGCCCTGAGCCGGCTGCGCCATCCCTCCCATCGGAGAAAACTCGTCGACTACTTGAGAGAGTAACTGAGTGTCCGGTCTAACCCAAAGCTGCCCTGACCAAGGGCAGCTTTTTCATTTCCCGCGCCAAACTCACGAGTGCGAATCCCGACCACAGGCAAACGAGCGGAACCAACGGCATGTAGTAGCGCTGGTAGGGGAGAGGAATCCCAACGTACAGGCTGACTGCCAGGGCTGCCGTGCTGAGCAGCAGCAGCCCGACCGGTCGAGTGCTCGCACCCGAGCCGGTTCGTAGACCCCTGAGCCCGAAGGTCAGGCCGGCAAGCGTAAGACCAAGGGTGAGCCCGCCCAAGGCAAGCCCCCGCAGCAGGGAGTGCCCGGGAACCGCGAGGTAGCCCGCCACGCTCGCAGCTAACTCGGCCCGGTAGTTGCCGACTTCCTCGAATTGCGGCGGAGCCAGGAACAAATGGGCGAGGAGCACCGCCAGCCGGTCGATCCCCTGGAGCGGGACCGAGATTGCGAGCTGATCGGCGATCGCTTGGGCCTGGACCTGGTCCTGGACGAGCGACGTCCGGACCTCGAGGATTTCCTTCAACGCCAAGAACGGATCGGTCCAGGCGACCGGATTCAGCAGCAGAGTGATGGCCAGGAACACCAATAGGAACAACCCGATTGCGGTGAGCCGCCGGCGGGTTCCCGGCGCAGGCTCTGCTGGCCAGAGCACGGCCAGAACTCCAACAGGGACCAGCGACAACGCCGAATGTTTGGCCCCTACCGCAACCGCCATCCCAATCCCGGCCAACCACGGTCGCTTGTCGCTCTCCAACAGGGTCCACAGCCCGAAGCAGATCGCGGCGATTAGAGTCCCCTCGGCCATGGCCCTCCGTCCATGAACCAGCACCAGCGCATTGAGGCCCTGTAAAGCCGCCGCCAGCAGACCGACTCCCGGTCCGCCGAGTTTCTTCCCGCTCAAGTAAATGAAAAGGGCTGCGAACGGCAGCAGGGCAGTGCTCGCAGCCCGGCCAGCGAGGAGAGCTCTCGATGAGGGGAGGGCGCCCGCGCCGAGGTTCGTTTCCCAGTCCTCGCTCCAATCCCAATCGACGGAAACTTCGGCCGCATCGACTCCGGCGAACCAGCGACCCATCCCCAGGACGTACTTTGGCAGCGGGGCGTTGAGCAGCCGATACGTCAGCTCGGGGTCGGGCTCGCGTCCCGCAGTCCAGGCCAGTGAGGCGGGGGAACGAAAGATGGCTTCGAAATCGCGGCTTTGGAAGAGCAGTGAAGTTTCGTCCGGATGAAACGGAACGATCGGCAACCCCCACAGCTGGTATCCGGTCAGCAGCAGCAGCCCGACCGCCGGAGCCCATGACCGCCAGCGACGGCGGGTCATCCCGACTTGCTGCGGACGAAGATCAGCAATCCCCGGCTTCCATAGATATCGGTCGGCAGCTGGTCCACGAGTTCATAGGACCGCTGGAAATCAGGATCGATGAGCAGGCCGTTCCGGCCGTAGACCTCGAGAATGACGAGCGTGTCTGGCTTGAGATCCAGCACGACTTCTGGGGGGATCGCATAGTTGATCACATATTCCGAAGGCGATGCCGGATAGTATCGACTCACCTCCGGGGAGACCAATCCGAGCAAATCCAGGATCCGGGCACCGGTGTAGTATCCCAGGGCGCCGATGTCGGAAGCCGCCAACACCTCGTCGTTTGAGAGTTGAGTCCGGAGGCGTTCCGCAGCCTCCTGATAGAGCAGCTCGAGCTCAATGAAGGCCATCTTCGGGGCGGGTCGGCTGGGCCCGTGATCGGGGGTCAAGGTCCATGCGTTGGCGGTGAGAAGCAGGGCCAGCGCTCCAAATCCGACAAGAAGGACTCGGCTCTTAAGGTCATTTGAGACTCGTGAAACTCCTGCAAAGATCCCCAGGACATACAGCGGGAGCGGTGGGGTCAGATACCAACGGAACAATAGCGGGTTGGCGATCGCGAACGCCAAGAAATACAGACCGGGGTAGGCTAGGATCGGCCAACTCTGACGGTTCACTCGCATCGCGCTCTGGGCTCCAAGAAGGAACAACGCTGGGTAGAGGACAATCCCAACCCGGATCCAACCTAGCCCCAGCGTCTCATGCTCGATGAAGGGTGTGGCGAAATGCTGCAACAGGCGGACTAGCCCGGCATCGGGCGGGATCTGATAAGCGACCGTCTTGGCGAATATGGAGTGGGGGAGGGGAGAACCGAAGTAAACCAGGCTCCCGACCAACCAGGCGGCCAGCGGAGCTCCAAATGCAAACACCTCTCCCGAGCGAGCGGCAGACACAGACTTCCGGATCTGCACCGCACGCCCGACTATCAGAGGCAGAACAAAGAGCAGCGCATCAGGCCGGGTCAGCAAGGCGAAGGCGCCGGCTGCGGCCGCACCGACTGGCCGGTGGGTGAGATGTAAGTAGAATGTCGCGGTTGCCAACCCAACCAGCACGCTCGTCTCGAGCCCGCCGATGGCAAAGGTAACCGACCACGGAGCGATCGCCCACACCAAACCGGTCGCGATCCCTGCGCCGCGGAAACCAAGTCGCTCTCCAAGTTTTGGCAGCATCCAGCAGGTCGCACCGTCAGCCACGGCGTTGACCAGCAGCGCCAGCAGTGGGAAATCGGCTCCGCTTCCGCCGGTGAATGCAGCCAGCGCCGCGAGCAGCAGCCCGTAGACTGGGGTGGTCGTTCCCAGCACCCGTTCACCCGGGTTGTAGACAAATCCCTGGCCGGCCAGCAGGTTTTGTGAGTAGCGGAAGGTGATGAAGGCGTCGTCGATCGGGCGTGGACCTGGAAGTATCCGAACTCCGATCGCCAGGATCGCGATCAGAATCTCTGCCCGCCTCAACTTGGTGAGGAGCACGGCCGGATTATACAGTTGGCACTTTCGAGCCGCCTTAGGCGAATAACCTTTCAACCGGTCTGGCGCTGGGCCGCAGGGCTGGCTGCCCTTGGGATTGTGCTCAAGCTCGCCCTGCTCGCAATGGGCAGCTTTCCCTTCCATGCCGACGAGGCAGTCGTCGGGCTCATGGCCCGTCACATCCTCCAGGGACGCTGGCCGGCGTTTTTCTATGGCCAGGCCTACATGGGGAGTCTGGATGCCTCTCTGGTCGCACTGGCCTTCAGGCTGATCGGTGAGAGCGTCGGCGCCATCCGTGCGGTGCAGATCCTTTTGTATGGCGGGACGATCCTGACTACGGTGTGGTTGGCACGGAGCGTCTCGGCAAATCCTGCATTGCCAATCGTCGCGGGGACCCTCATGGCCGTTCCGACCGTCAACGTCACCCTCTACACCACCGTCTCGTTGGGGGGGTATGGGGAGGCCTTGTTGATCGGTAACCTGCTGCTGCTCCTTGGGTTGAAAGCCAGCCGCCCGCCGCAGCGGATCTGGCTCTTTGCAGTTTGGGCCGGCCTGGCCGGGCTTGGGTTCTGGGGATTTGGACTGACGCTGGTCTACAGCGTACCGTCCGGAATCTTGCTCATCCGGACTCTCGGCCGGCTGCCCGGCAGGCAGGCGCTGGGCAGGGCGGCCCTGATGATTGGTTGCGGACTGGCCGGCGCCTGGCCGTGGATCTGGAGCGTGGGAACCCGTGGGGCCGCTGCATTCGTGAGTGAATTGATGGGCTCGGCGATCGTTGGCTCGAGTCCCGCCGCCCTGCTCCCATACCTCGGAGCGCACGCGCTGAACTTCCTGTTGTTCGGTTCCACCGTCATGTTTGGATTGAGGCCGCCCTGGGAAATACGTTGGCTGGCCTGGCCACTGCTTCCGGTGGCTGTGGTTTTCTGGTTAGCGGCTCTGGGGCTGGCGGCCGGAGTGCTGTGGCGCGACCGGCCCCTCAATTCGACCCGATGGCTGCTGGCCGGCGTCGCGGTTTGCGTGGTGCTCGGGTTCTGGCTGACACCGTTCGGCGCCGATCCCTCCGGCAGATACTTCCTTCCGTTGGCCGTGCCCCTGGCGATTTGCGGGGCGGAGCTGGTCGTGTGGCTGGGCCGTCAGACGTCGGTTAGCCTGGCAGTTGCCGGGCTAGCAGGCGTCGTGGGATTTAATCTCTGGGGAACCGTGGATTCCGCACTGCGAAACCCGCCAGGGATCAGCACTCAGTTTGGTCCGGATACGGTGATCAATGCCGAAGACGTCCGGGCGCTGATCCCTGCGCTCGAAACTCTAGGTGAGCAGCGAGGCTATACCAACTACTGGGTGGCCTACCCGCTGGCCTTCCTTTCGGGCGAGCAGCTCATTTTCGTGCCCCAGCTTCCGTATCACCGGGATTTGAGGTATACGCCTCGGGACGACCGCTATCCGCCGTACAACGGTATGGTTGAAAGCAGCCAGCGGGTGGCCTACATTACTAGCCTGCAGCCGGAGCTAGACCGTGCGATCCGGGCAGGGCTGATAGAGAACGGCGTCAGCTGGAGGGAAACCACGCTAGGTGCGCTTCGGATCTTCTACCATCTGAGTGACCGCGTCTCGCCGGCCCGGCTCGAGCTGCCGGCAGATGGCCCACCGCCAGGATGAATTTCAAACGATTGGTCTCCACGGTTAGCCTGCTCGCCATCTTCACGATGGCGTTGCGGATTTCGGTAACCAGCGACACCTGGTGGCATCTGCGGGCGGGGAGCTGGATCGTGGAGAACGGACAACTGCTCCGCCAGGATCTGTTTTCCTTGACTCGGCTCGGTCAGCCCTGGCTGTATCCGGGGTGGCTGGCCCAGATCGCGATGATTGGGACGTTCGAGCGGCTCGGCTTCCCCGGGCTCAACCTCTTCACTGCACTGAGCGTGTTGATCGGGTTCGCCTTCGTGTGGAAATCGGTCGAGGCCCCAGTGCTCCTGAAAGGCTTCACGTTCATCCTGGCCGCTGCCTGCGCCGGGGTGTACTGGTCGGCCCGGCCCCAGATCCTGTCCTTTGCGCTGACCGGTGCCTGGATCTGGGCCCTGCAGCGGGGGCGGCTGCACGGTCCCCGCGCCCTGTGGGTCTGGCCAGCGCTGATGGCCCTTTGGGTGAACTTGCATGGAGGGTTCGCGGTCGGGCTGCTGCTGCTGGCGGTCGAACTGATCTCGGCCGGTCTCGACCGGATCACCCCCTCCCGATTCGGCATCCCGCCGAGCGCGGGCCCGGCACTCGGCCTGGCCCGGATCGCGGCGGGGGCAGGAGTGTCGGTCGCCTCGGTGAGCCTCAACCCAAGCGGCCCGCTCATGCTGGCCTACCCGTTCAAGACGGTTTCGATCGGCGTGCTGCAGGACTACATCCAGGAGTGGCAATCGCCGAACTTCCATTCGCTTGAGCTGCAGCCTTTCCTTTGGATGTTGCTGCTGACCGTAGCCTTCCTGGCCCTCTCGCCCGAATCGCCAAATTGGCGTGAGCTGCTGAGCATTGCGGCTTTCGCCTACTTGAGTTTCTTGGCCGCCCGTAACATCGCGTTGTTTGCTTTGGTGGTGCTGCCGATCCTCACCCGGCATATGGCGCTGACCCTCCAGTCCTGGTTCCCGAGCCAGGCTCCAGCGAAGCAACTACCGGCTCGGACCGCCAAGGCTGTGAACTTGATCCTGCTTCTGCTCTTGGCGGCTGCCGCCGTGCTCAAATCGATCACCCCCCTGTCGAGGAGTGCCAATGAGTCCGCGATCCACGAGCAGACTCCGGTCGCGGCCGCCGACTACCTGCTGGAAACTCGACCGCCGGGGCCGCTGCTGAACAGCTACAACTGGGGGAGCTACGTGATTTGGGCCCTCTATCCGAACTACCTGAGTTTCGTGGACGGTCGGACGGACCTTTTCGACGATGAGATCTTGCAGGAGTATTTGGAGTTGTGGAGAGCCGACCCCGGTTGGGAAGACACGATCGAACGGTGGGGCCTGAAGACTGCACTGCTTGAACCCGAGGCGCCAATCACCCGCGAATTAATGCTGGCCGGCTGGCGAATCCTATATGAGGATCCGCAGGCGGTCGTGCTTTCCGAGAGTTGACGCGGTCAGAGAAGGATGGAAGAAGCCCGATCGAAGCCTGCCGCGTGGACAGAACGAGTGCGCCAGGCCTGGCAGCGCAGCGGCCTGCGGGAGGTGCTGCCGATCTTCCTCACGGTGCGGGTCGGCTTGAGCCTGTGGATGTTCCTGGTTCGCCAAATTTTTTCACAGGCCATCCCGCCGGATCCGGTCGCCCGACCGTATTTGGGGGTCGCGGTCGAGACGAATCCCTGGCTCGAGCCGTGGCAGCGCTGGGACACTCTTCACTATCAGGCCATCGCGGAGCGAGGCTACGGGGCTTTTGACAGCGCCCTTTTTGTACCCCCCTTGTACCCTGGTCTGATCCGATTGACTTCGAGACTCATTGACACCGACAGCTTGCTATCTGCCCTGATCGTCTCGAATGTGGCTGCGCTGGCGGGCATGGCAGCCTTTTACTCATTGGCGAGGGCAGAAGCCGCAGACCCGTCCAGGGCCAGGCGGGCAGTCCTCTATCTGTCAATATTTCCGACGGGCTTCTTCTGGTTCGCCGGCTACACCGAGTCCTTGCTACTGCTCTTTTCCTCGGTGGCGTTGCTTGCCGCCCGCCGCTCTCGCTGGTTGGTCTCGGGGCTGGCAGCCGGGCTGGCCGCACTCTCCAGGCTGACCGGGGCGCTGCTGATCGTACCGGTGGGGGCGTCGGCATTGCTGGCGGTCCGCAAAGATCGGTCCTGGCGGCCGATCGTGGCGGCCGGTGGGGCGTTGCTCGGAGCGCTCGCGTTCCCGCTCTACGTGTGGCTTGGAATGGGGCTGTCCCCGCTGGCGCCAATTGAGGTCCAGGCCGCCCGGGCCCAGGGAGGCTTTGCGTTTCCTGGAGTCAATCTGACGATCGCGATCCAGCGGCTGGCCGGGGGAGAGGCCAACTTCGCCGACCTGTTCGATTTGGCGCTGCTGCTGCTCTTCATCGGGCTGGCAGTTCCGGTCTGGCGGCAGCTTTCCAGGCCGCTGGCCCTGTTCTATCTCGGATATCTGCTGCTTCATCTGAGCCGAGTCGCCGAGATCGCGCCGCTGCTCGGGATGGCGCGCTACGTATTGGTCCTCTTCCCGGCCTATCTGGTTCTGGCCGGATGGGGGCGCCGGCCCTGGATCCACCGGCTGATCGTCTACCTCTCGGCGGCCGGATTGCTCCTGCTCTCCGGTCAGTTTGCCATCTGGGGGTGGGTCGGATGATGGGTGGGGGTGGTGCTCGAATCGAAAGACGGCCCGGACCGGCCGTGGGCTGGAAGCTGATCGCCCTTGGGTTCGTGATGGCGGTCGCCGGCTATCTGCGTTTCAGCAACTTGCAGACCAACCCCGGCTGGTACAGCGATGAAGGTACTCTGGCGGACATCACCCGGCATCTGATGGAGGGCAGGGTTCAAGTTCTGGCGATCAACCAATCCACCCTGCTTGCCGCCCGAATGCCGCTGGGGCCGCTGCTCGCCTCGGGCTTCACTCCGCCCGGAGCCAGCCCGCTCCAGACCTTGCGGCTCATGGCCGCGACTTCCGGGGTCTTGACCACCGGGCTGCTGTTCCTACTCGCCAACCGGGTCACTGGATCGCCGGGCTACGGACTGCTGAGCGGAGGGCTGCTGGCAATCTATCCCCCGGCGGTGTTCTACAGCCGGATTGGCTTCAGTTACAACCTGCTCGCGCCGCTGGTAGTGGTTGCGCTCGGGGGCCTCTGGTTCTACCTTGACCAACAAAGTCGGGCGGGCCTGGTGGCCGCGAGCCTGGCGATCGGCGCCGGCTCGCTGATCGATTTGATGATGATCAGCCTGGCGGCTCCCTTGATCCTGGTCATGCTCGTTCACCGCAAGCGCGATCTGGCATGGGGTATCCCGCTATTCCTGGCGCCCGTCCTGGGCTACGCGGCTTGGATGCTGATACGGGTCCCCGACGCATCCATGTTCGACCTTAGATTCATTGCGACCCGGCTGGGCGCGATTCCATGGTGGGCCCAACTCCCGCTGGTCGTCTACAACTTCGGGACCCTGATCCTATCCGATCCGTGGTGGGCGCCCGCGCTGATCGGGCTGCTGCTGGCCCGTCCGCGGAATTGGCGGCTGCTGCAGCTGACCGCGTTCCTGTTCCCGCTGATTGTGCTCGGCCGGAGCGCGGGACTGGCCGGACTGCGGCTTTACTCGATCAGCCCCCTCTTTCCCTTCATCGGGTTGGGGACCGCCAGCCTGCTGTGGACCGGAATCCCCTGGCTGCTGGGTATCGCCAGGGAGGCCATCCAGATTCAGCTGCACAAGATTCGCTGGTGCGCAGGCCCAGGAGCCGGGGCCTGGGTCAACAGCCGGCTGATCGCATTCGGATCGGCGGGAGTTCTGTTTCTGGTCGTCATCAGTCCATTCATGATTTCAGCCTTGGAGCTGGTCACGGCCGTTCGAACCGAATTCAAGCCCGAGAATGATTGGGCTTACCTGCCGGTCGAGCCAGGCCGGCAGGCGGC
>Ga0209640_10002825_pt1 | contig 15170 bp, 10 predicted proteins | sample RifCSP10_1_FD_184018 | JGI IMG/M metagenome (GOLD analysis project Ga0209640, IMG submission 184018) | Soil microbial communities from Rifle, Colorado - Rifle CSP2_sed 10_1 (SPAdes) (version 2) | ecosystem: Environmental > Terrestrial > Deep subsurface > Rock core/Sediment | place: Rifle...
TCGGGATCGGGCGAGCCGTCGGGCCGCGCTTCGCCTCCGCACCCGGAGGGGAACGGCGTCACGCGGTCGACGGCGGCGATGAGCCGCCCACCCGCATAGACGTAGTCCCGCGCGACCGGGCCGGCGCTCGCGTTGCGCCACTCGGTCAGTACTTGGTTCGTGAGCCCCCGCACATAGAAGGTCATGTCGCCCGGGGCCGTCTTGCGCGTCCGCCACCCGTCGGCGTCGTACGCGTAGGTCGTCGTGCCGCCCACGACAGACGCCGAGGCGAGCCAGTTCTCCGGCGAATACGCGTAGAGGGCGCTGCCCGCGGTCTTCAGGTTGCCGTTGGCGTCGTAGGTGTACGGGACGCCACCGCGCGCCGTCAGGCGCAAGGTCCCGGGCTGGCTGTACTCATAGTTCGTCGTCATCCCGGGCACCGTTTGCCGGTTCCCATGTGCGTCGTACGCCCACACCTGTGACAATCCATTCGGCCCGCTCGCGGTCTCGAGGCGGTCGAGCGCGTCGTAGGTGAACGTCTGGTCCATCCCGCTGCGGCCATCCGTGATCAGCCGGACGTTGCCCACACCGTCGTAGTTGTTGTAGCCCAGTTGCAGCGGTCCGGAGGCGACGCCGCGCACCCAGTAGCGCTGCGGATCGTAGGCGATGACGGTCGGAATCAGGTTGCCGGCCGTGTACCCCGCCAGCGCCCCGGACGGATGGTACGTCATCCCCAACGCGTAGTCGCGCCCCGCCAGCGGCTCGGACACCTGCGTGATGCGGCCCTCCGAGTCGAACCCGTACTGAATCGTGCGCTGCGAGGGATACGTGATCACGACCAGGTTGTCGTTGGCGTCGTATTGGTAGCGCGACGCGAAGACGTAGGCGCCAATGGCATCCCTGCGTTCCTCCGTGCGGCCGGCCGCATCGTAGGTGAAAGTCGTGGAGCCACTCCCCGCGACGGTAATCAGCTGCCGGCGGTCGGAGCCGGGTTCGTACTGGATGGTCGTTGTCTTCGCGCCGACCGTGATCCGTGTCAGGCGGTCGTTGTCATCGTAGCCGTACACGAAGACAGCCCCGTTCGCATCCGTCTTCATGCTCAGGCGGTGACCGAGGTGCCAATAGGTCGTGGTGCCGGATTCCGGGTGAATCTCGACTTCCAGCTGATTGCTGGAGTTGTATCTCCACTCGCGCACCGTGTTGTCGGGGGCCATGACGAACCTGAGCGACCCAAGCGCGTTGTACGTATACAGCCAGCCTTGCCCTGCTGGATCCAGCACGTGATTCAAGCGTGCGTCGTCGGGATGCCCAAACGCTTGCCACGTCTGCACCGTCGACCGGCCGTTCTCGTCGGTGATCGTGACTGTGCCCGGACCGTAAGTGCGCTCACTGAAGCTGCCGTCGGGGTTGGTCCGGCGCCGGACGCGGCCCAGCTCGTCGTAGGTGATGTCGATCCCGATGTCGATCTCGGTGAACGGATAGCCCTCATACGTGACGCGGCCTTCCGCGTCGTACCGAGTCGTGGTCCGAACGCCCACGCTGTTCACCGCGCCGATCAGGCTGCCGAACCCATCGAAGCTCGTCGTGACCACCGACGAGCCGCGGAGGCTCGTCACCGTCGAGCCGCTCACGGAGTCGTTGTAGGTTGTGATGATGGGATTGGTCCCCCCTGGCGGCTGCACCAGCGTCGGCCGCATCAGTGCATCGTATTCGTAGGTCGTCGTTCGCGTCCCGCGTGTCTCTGACGCGATCGTGCCGTCGGGATTGATCACGCGGTGAATCGGATTGAGCGGATCGGCCGGCGTGTGGATCTCGCTGACCTGCCCCCAGCTGTACGCGTAGTTCGTCGTATGACCAAGTGCTGTCGCGCTGGCGACGTTGCCAAAGGCGTCCGGTGCAAACATGGTGGGCGGGAGGCTATAGATGCGCTCCTCGGTCCGGAAGCCTGTTGCGGCATTGTAGCTCCAGCTTCGCAGGAACGATTCCGAGCCCACCCGCATCCACTCGGTCTTCGGGTTGCCCATCACGTACGGTCCAGCCAGGTGCTCATACGTCAGCGTGGTGGTACGGGTCGGGCCATTGCCGGTTTCGATGATCGACTGCGGATGGTGATAGTCACCGAAGTTGCCCCCGAACACGTTCGTGTTGTACGTGTGGGTAGTCGTATACGTCTGCCCGTTGCGCTGGATCGTACGTGTCGTCACCTCCGGCGTTCCCCACCACCATGCGGGGTACACCACTGACGGGACGGCCGTGTAGCTGCGTGTCTCGACTTCGTGCGTACCGGACGCCGAATAGACCGTTCGTTGCACCCACCCCACGCCCCCGTCCCAGATGCGACCGGGAGTCGACGTGAGCGCCTGGTTTTGGTAAAGGACGCGCGTCCCGGACGGCAACGTGATCTCCGTGACGGGAGAGTAGGGCGGCTCACCGACCTGGGGATTCCCGGGTGTATATCCCAACTCCCACGTTCCCCCGGCCGTACCCGAGGGGCCTGTGCTGTCCCGGAATCGGAGCGTCCGGACGTGCATGATCGGGCCGGAAGGCAGATAGTTCGGATCGTAGTAGATTGTGCGATTCTCATAGCGGTAGTCGACCTGTCCGCCCAGCGGCGTCGTCACCCGCACTAAGTCGGCGAGCTGAGTTGTGTTGTCGTATCCAAACGTCCAGCCGGGTCCGAGTGGCGGGGTCATCGTGACCATGTCGACCGTCAACATGTTGTTCACGTACTCGTACTGCCACACCCGACCGTTGAACGTCATCTGCGCAGGAAACCCCGACCCGTTCAGGCTGAACACCACTTGCCGCGACTGTGCCTGGCCGAGGTCCTGCGTCACGACCAGCGTGGCCGGGTCTGGCCGACTCAACGTGACCAGGTTCCCGAACGGATCGCTGAAATCCGTCAAGTAGCCGCTCACGTCGTAGTGACAGACCGTACCGTCGGGCATGTACAGGGTCCGCGTCTCGCGGTCGTACCTGAAGAATTGCGAGGACGTCACCCACCGCAGCGTAGCCGGGTCGGCTGCGTCCGGCCGGGACATGTAGATGGTGCGACGGATGGCGCCGTCCCCCGTCAGGAAAGACGGCGTGTGCTGGAACATCTGGTCCAGGAGGACCGTTGGATCGCTGTCGCTTTCGTACTCGTAGGTGGGGGGCGGCGGCGGTTTCTCGGCGATGTACATGACCATGCCAGGAAAACCGAAGCTCCAACGGGCGAAGCCCGAGGGGAGTGAGACCATGGGCAAGCTCGTGCCCCGCTGGTTGTTGAACACGCGCTGGAACCGTAGATCGCGGCCCGCGTTGCCCGGCAGCACGAGGTCCGTGAAGGTGAGGATGACGTTGCCGTTGACGGTGTCGAACGCCTCCCAAGGCTCGGGCGAGAAGTAGCTGCGCTCGGCGTGAAAGCCTTTGTTCTCGTTGGCATCCCCAGCGAGTAAGGGGCTCTGCGCTCCCGCTGTGGAGGCCCACAGCGCGCACGTAGCCACGAAACAGGCACCGGTCAACTTCCGCACGTCACACTCCTCCTTGGGCCACCGCGGCGCCGCGGCCCGCTCCGCGACCATTCAGAATGAACACTCAGGCGTCAGCCGCCCGTCCCATGTATCAACGCCGAATCCTGGCAATCCGAACACAGCCATCGATGGAGGCCGGCGCAAAGCTCGAGGTCGGCGACGGATCTGGGGCGTGATCGGCGGTCCGCGCAGCGGTAAACTCTGGAGCAATCGTGACGACCGTCATGTTCGCCTGCGTGCACAACGCCGGCCGCTCGCAGATGGCGGCGGCCCTCTTCAATCAACTGGCCAATCCGTCGCTGGCTCGGGCCGAATCGGCCGGGACCAAACCCGGCCATGCCGTGCACCCCGAGGTCGTCGCGGCGATGGCCGAGATCGACCTCGACCTGTCCACGGCCTCACCGCGGATGCTCACGCCGGAGCTGGCGCGCCAGGCGCAGATGATTGTGACGATGGGCTGCGGCGACGAGTGTCCCGTGGTGCCCGGCGCCCGCCGGGACGACTGGCCGCTCGATGATCCGAAGGGTCGCACACCGGCGGAGGTCCGCCGGATCCGCGACGAGATTCGCCGGCGCGTCGCCGACTTGATTCAACGCGAGGGTTGGCTCCGTTAAACACAGAGTCACTTGAGTTGACCATGAGAAATGTCGTTCACGCTTCTGACTTCTCGCTGCTCGGTTCGCGTTCACGTTCGGTTCCGTGTTCGTGGGGGCGGGTGCGGCGTTCCCTCCCGGGCACAGGGACCAAACGGGTGATTCCAGCCGCCGAGCCTGAACACGAACCGAGAAGAGGGAAGCGAGAAGGGTGAACCTGAGATCTCATGCTCGATTCAAGTGACTTCCGGGATTAGGCTGTCGTCGGCACTGTGTCCGGCGACGCCGGCAGCCTGACCGTAAAGACGGCCCCGCCCTCGGGACGGTTCTGGGCGGTGGCTTCGCCGCCGTGCAGCTCCACGAGGTGCTTGACGATGGCGAGCCCGAGGCCCGTGCCGCCAGGTCGCGATCGCGACTTGTCCACGCGGTAGAAGCGCTCGAACACCCGCGTGAGATCCTCCGGGGGTATGCCCGGGCCCGAGTCGGCGACCGTGATCGTATAGGCGCCGTTCCGCCTGGCAGCCGTCAGGCGGACTTCGGTTCCCTCGGGGGAGTAGTTGACGGCGTTCTCGACGAGGTTGCGCACGATGTCGTGAAGCTTCGCGGGATCGCCGTCCACCTGGCGAGCCTCGGACGCCACGTCCAGCGTGACGCGTTGATGCTTGGCCTCGATCGACGGCGCGAGGTCGGCCGTCACGGCGCCGAAGATCTGCGCCACGTCGCAGCGTGCGGTCTCGAGCGGCTCCTGCCCCGCGTCGAGCCGTGCCAGGTGCAGCAGGTCCTTGACGAGCCGCTCCATGCGCAGCGAGTGCCGGGCGATGATCTCGACGAACTTTCGCGTGCTCTCCTCGTCGGCCGGCTCGTCGAGCAGCGCCTCGACGTAGCCGCGAATGGCCGTGAGAGGGGTCCGCAGCTCGTGGGAGACGTTGGCGACGAAGTCACGCCTGATCTGGTCGGCCCGCCGCAGATCGGTGATGTCGTGGAGCACGAGCACCGCTCCTCCGCTCGTCCCGGAGACCGGTGCGGCGCGGGCGACGAACGTGCGTCCCGGATCGCGCACCAGCGTGAGCTCCTGACTGCCGACCTCGCTTCCCCGCAGCGCCGCCGTGAGCTGAGCGGCGATGTCCGGATGCCGGATGACTTCCAGATACGACCGCCCACCGGCCGAGGATTCCACACGCAGCATCTCCTGCGCCGCCCGGTTCACCAGTTGAAGGCGGCCCTGACGATCGACGACGAGCACGCCCTCGACCATTCCGCCGAGGATCGCCTCCATCCGCGCGCGATCGCGCGCGAGATCGTCGATGCGTTCGGCGAGCTGCTGGACCGACCCATCCAGGGCGCGGGCGACCGTCCCCAGCTCGTCGGTGCCGTAGTGGAGCGTGGCTCGCGAGAGGTCCCCTGCCGCGTAGCGCTCGGCCGCCCGCGCGATCGCGCTGACCGGACGCGCCAGTGACACAGAAGCGAACCACGACACCAGCAGGGCAAGTGGGATCGCGATCGCAAGGGCCAGGAGCGTCGCCGTCCTGATGGTGGCGAGCTGGGCGTCGATGTCCGTGACCGGCAGGGCGAGGCGCACGTAGCTCACCTCGGGGTGCGACGCGCGGACGGCGACATAGACCATGTCGGTGTTCACCGTTGTGCTGTACCTGTGACTGCTGCCGACTCCCGACTCGCGCGCGGCGACCACCTCGGGTCGGGACCCATGGTTCTCGAGCGTGGCCAGCTCCGCCTGCGTCTGCGTGGAGTCGCCGAGAACGCGGCCGTCGGCGGCGATGAAGGTGACACGGCCGGGCACCAGCTCGGCGAGTCGATCCGCCTCCTGGTCCAGTTCGCGTGTCTCGAGGGAGGTCGCCTTGGCCAGAAGGTCGGCGATGAGGAGCGCCTGGTCGGTCAGGCGCTGTTCGATGGCCGTTCGTTGACGCTCGCGCGCCTGCCACGACAACAGGGCAGCCAGCGCCAGCAGCGCAACGGCCGCTGCCGCAAGTGAGCCGGCGAAGACCTTGGTACGAAAGCCGATTCTCATCTGGCTGGTAGCCGGTAGCCGGTAGCAGGTAGCCGCCAGCTCGTCGCGAGCCACCCAGCGACCCAGCTACCTAGCCACCCAGCGACCCAGCTTGCCTGGTTCATTGTTCCTCCAGCTTGTAACCGAACTGTTTCACGGTCACGAGCGCGTCGACGAGGAGGGGCAGCTTTTCGCGGAGCCGGCGCACGTGCACATCGACGGTTCGCGTACCACCGGTGTACCGGTACCCCCAGACGTCGCCGAGCAGGAGGTCTCTCGAGAGCACCCGCCCCTTGTGCTTCAGCAGGTACTGCAGCAGCAGGAATTCCTTCGCCGTCAACGTGACCTCGCGTCCCGCGTCGCGCACGGTGTGGCGGCCGAGGTCCATGACGAGCGGACCGAAGGCGATCGTGGACGGCTCGGGTTCCGAGCGCTTCGAACGCCGCGTCAGCGCGCGGATCCGCGCGACGAGCTCGTTGGGGCTGAACGGCTTGGAGAGGTAATCGTCGGCGCCGATGTCGAGGCCGATGATGCGGTCGCTCTCCTCGGCCCGCGCGGTGACCATGATGATCGGAATCGCCGCCGTGGCGCTCTCGGCTCGAAGCGCGCGGCACACTTCCAGACCGCTCATGCCGGGCAGCATGACATCGAGGACGACCACGTCGGCCCCGTGCGCGCGCGCGTGGGCCAGCGCCTCGTCGCCAGATCGGGTCACATGGGCCGTCCAGCCGGCCTTCTGGAGGTAGCGGGCGATCAGATCCGCGATGTCGCGGTCGTCTTCGGCGACGAGGATGTTCATGTCGCCATCAATGCTAGATGCGACGGTGCCCGGCACTCAACACTGGGGCGGGTGGGGTGGCTGGGGCGGGTGGGTGAGGTACCCGTCGCGACGGACCGGCTCCTCGACTCCTTCGGCCTTCGTCCCACGTTCACGTGCTGTCCCTGGGCGCGCGCCGGAGGGGACAGTTCTGGGACTGCCAAGGTCGTCAAGATGTCTGGTGGCGAATGTCCTCGCCCTTGACCAGGTAGACGACTTCCTCGCAGATGTTCGTCGCATGGTCGGCGATACGCTCCAGCGACCTCGCAAGCAGAATCAGGCTCATGCTTCGCTTGATGATGTCTGGATCATCGGTCCGATCCGCTATGAGATCGCGAAACGTCAGCGCGTTCAGCGCGTCGACCTTATCGTCGAGCTTCAGCACTTGCTGGGCCTTCTGGGTATCTTCCTGGTCGAACGCCTGCAGCGCATCGTGCACCATCCCGCAGGTAATGTCGGTCATCGTGGACAGATCGCTGAGCGGCCGCGGCGGCGGGTCCGACAGGAAGGACTCTACGTACTCGCAGTTGTTCACCGCCTGGTCGCCGATGCGCTCGAGCTCGGTGATGATACGCACCACCATCAGGAGGAACCGGAGATCCTTGGCTGTGGGCGTGTAGATTGTGATGAGCCGAACCGCCTCTCCGTCGATCTCGAGTTGAAAGCGGTCGAGCTTCTCCTCCGCTTCCAGCACCTGCGCAATGATGGCGCGATCGCGCTTGATGAGCGCGTTCGAGGCCCACGCAACCATCGACTCGGCCACGTCCCCCATCTCCATCACGCGCTGCTTCAGGCTCGCCAGCTCTTGCTCGAACTTCTTCATGACTGATGTCCTCTAACCATAGCGGCCCTCGACGTACATCTCGGTTTCCTTCTGCTGCGGTCTTAGAAAGATATCGAGCGTCGGCCCATGTTCCACCAGCTTGCCGAGGAGCATGAAGAGGCACTCGTCGCTGATTCGTCGGGCCTGCGCCATATTGTGGGTGACGATGACAATGGTGTACTTGCCGCGGAGGCCGTCCATCAGTCGCTCAATCGCCTCTGTGCCCTCGGCGTCCAGCGCGGAGCAAGGCTCGTCCATCAGGATGACACGAGGCTTGAGCGGCAACAGCCGGGCGACGCACAGTTTTTGCTGCTGCTCGAGCGTCAGAAGCGTCGCCTTCCTTCGCAGGTCGTCCTTGACGTCGTTCCAAAGGGCGACTTCGGTCAGCGCCGACTCGACGAGCCCATCCAGCAGACTCCGCTTCGGCGTGCCTCCGGTGGAGTGCACGCGCAGGCCGAAGACGACGTTCTCGTAGACGGACACCGGAAGCGGATTCGGTCGCTGGAACACCATGCCCACGGTCTTGCGGAGCTCCCCCAGGCTGACGTCCGGATCGTAGATGTTCTTGCCCAGGACCCGGATCTCGCCGGTCGTCGTGACGTTGCCGTGCCGTTCGTTGAGCCGGTTGAAACACCTGAGAAACGTGGTTTTCCCGCAACCAGACGGGCCGATGAGCCCCGTAATCACACCGCGCCGGATGTCGACCGTGACGTTGTTCAGGGCCTGGAAGTCTCCGTACCACAGGCCAACGCTGCGGGCCTGGATGCTCAGTCCGCCATCGGGCCGCGTCTCGCTCATCCGAAGTTCCCCCTCACGTAATCGAAGGTCATCTGGCTGGCCGGATGCTCGGAGAAGATGGTATCGCTCGGCCCGACCTCGACGAGCCGCGAACCGTTCAGGAACGCAATCTGGTCCGCCAGTCTGTGCGCCTGTTGCACGAGGTTGGTGACCAGGACGATGGTCATCTTCTGCTTGAGATCGATCAGGACATCCTCGATCTTCATGGTCGTGACCGGATCGACGGCGATGGAGAACTCGTCCAGGCACAGGATCTCCGGCCGGTGAGAGAGGGCCCGTGCGATGGTGAGACGCTGCTGCTGACCGCCGGAGAGCTTGGTGCCCAACTGTTGCAGCCGATCCTTGACCTCGTCCCACAGCGCCGCCTGTCGAAGACACGTTTCAACGAGACCGTCCAATTCGCCCCGGTTGGTGAGGCCTGCCATTCGAGGCGCGTACGCGACGTTGTCGTACACCGTCAGCGGCAACCCTACCGGCAGGGGAAACACCATGCCGATCCGTCGTCGCAACTGGTAGACGTTCCTCGTACGAAAGACGTCCTCCTTCCCGACGAGTACCTGGCCTTCCACCGTGGCCCCGAGGGCGAAGTCGATCATCCGGTTGATGCACTTGAGAAAAGTGGTTTTCCCCGAGTTGGCGGGACCGATAATCCCGAAGATCTGATTGCGGGGAATCTCCAGGCTGATGTTCCGGAGCGCGATCTTCGTTCCGTAGGCCACCGTCACGTCCCGGAAGGCAATGTGGGGATCCATTGTCCTGGGCTACCACTTCTTGCGCGACCGCAGGTACACGCGGAAGATAATCGAGATCAGGTTCACGCTCACGACCAGGCCGATGAGCACCACTGCGGTGCCGTACTGGAGGCCTTCGGACACGCCGGTGACCTGGGTGGAAATTGCGAACAGGTGGTACGACAGCGCCATGGCGCGATCGTTCAACGCGTAGGGAAAAAACGACGCCAGACCCTGGTCCGGAACGGCTACATAAAAGACGGCCCCAGTGAAGAGAATCGGGGCGGTCTCGCCCGCCGCCCGCGAGACCTGGAGGATCACGCCGGTCAGGATGCCGCTGATGGCGTTCGGCAGGACGATCGTGCGAATGGTCTGCCAGCGACTGGCCCCCATGTTCCAGCACGCTTCGCGAAACGCGAATGGCACGGCGGCGAGCGCCTCTCTCGTGCTCGTGATGATCACAGGCAGCGTCATGACTGCCAGCGTGCAGGAGGCCGCGAGCACCGAGCGCCCCAGGCCTGCAAACAGGACGAACGCGCCGACGCCGAACAACGCATGGACGATGCTGGGCACGCCCGCGAGATTGAGCACGGCCAGGTTCACGAGACGCGTCAGCCAGTTCTCGCTGGCGTACTCGTTGAGATACACGCCCGCGAGCACGCCGATGGGCGCGGCGATGGCGAGCGAGATGAACACGAAGTAGAACGTCCCGACCAGCGGCGCCCAGATGCCGCCAGACGTCATGTAGGTCTGCGGGTTCTGAAACAGGAAATCCGCGGACAAGACCGGCCAGGCCTTCGCCACCAGGTACGCAAGGATGGCGACCAGAGGCAGCACGATCAACGCCGTGACCACCGCCAGGACGGCGGAGGCCACGCGCTCGACCAGCTGTTTCCGGCGCTCGATGGCGCCGCCAGCGAAGAGCCCATGCACACGAAGGTGAATCCGCTCGCCCGGCGTGAGTCCGTTCGATCCCTGTTCGCGGTGGATGCCAACGATCGCGGTGAGGGCCCCCTCCAGATCCGCCCAGGGCGCCCTCTCGCTTCCGTCGCCATCGGCGCCGACCAGTTCGGGATCGACGTAATAGCTGAAGCGTCGTTCCTTCGACACCGAGCGACGGTTGGCCGGCGTTCCGACGCACACCAAGTCGAACCCATGGGTGCCCGTCAGGGTTCTGAGCTGCCCCGTCGCCTCGTCGCGATGGAGCGCGAGCACAGCGGAAGTGGCTCTCTCGAGGCTCTGGAACGGACGCTCGAGGGTCCCATCCCCCTCCTCGTCGCTGCCTGTCGCTGAGATGGCGTACAGGAGCGTGCGCCCGGATGGTTCAGGCATTCTGTTTTCCCCGAATGCCCTTCACAATCAGATCCGCCGACAGATTGACGACAAGCGAAATCAACATGAGGAGGCTGCCGATGACGAAGAGCACCCGATAGTGGGCGCCCCCTTCGACGGTCTCGCCCAGTTCCGCGGCGATCGTGGCCGTGAGCGTGCGCACCGGGTCGAGCAGGCTCTGCGGAATCTGCACCGAGTGTCCGGTGGCCATCAACACGGCCATCGTCTCGCCGACCGCGCGACCGATTCCGAGCAGCGCCGCTGCCAACAGCCCGTTTTTCGCGGCCGGCAAGAGCACTTTGTAGACCACCTGCCAGCGGTTGGCACCGAGCGCAATCGCGGCTTCCCGGTACGTGTCGGGCACGGCCTTCAGCGCGTCCTCGCCCACCGACATGATGATCGGTACGCTCATCAGGGCGAGAATGATTCCCCCATTCAGGATGTTGATGCCGATGGGGGCCCCGGTGGCCCAGATGAGGATGGGGTTCAAGACCATGTAGCCCACGAAGCCCCACACGACCGACGGGATGGCCGCCAGGAGCTCGATCACGATCTTCAGCGTTTCCCGCGTCGGTCGGCCGCAGAACTCCGAGACGAAGATGGCCGCCCCCAGTCCTGCAGGAACCGAGAGCGCCATGGCAAGGGCCGTGACCGAGGCGGTGCCGGCGAGCAGGGCGAGAACGCCGTACTGCGCCTGGATCCGCGAATCCGGACGCCAGTTGAGGCTGGTAAAGAATTCCTTCAGGTCGAGATCGCGAAAAAGAACGGGCGCGCCTTCTCGAAAGACAAAGAAGAAGATGGCAAAGACGAAGAAGATGGCGCTCCAGCCGCAGATGCGGATCGTCCACTCCACCAGTGGTTCGGAGAGCAACGCAAGCCGATGGGTGATCGGGTGGCGCATGCCTCTGGCCGCAGGCCCGGGGTTACTCGCTCCGCTTGGGGACGGGGACGTACCCGATGTCCCGAACGACGCGTTGCCCGTCTTCACCGAGCGCCCAGTCGATGAACTCTTTCACCGGACCCGTGGGGTTTCCGCGCGTGTAGAGGTAGAGGGGCCGCGCGAGCGGGTAGGAGCCGTCCAAAGCGCTTTCCGCCGTGGGCGCGACGCCGGCCTCTCCTTTTTTCTTCGACATCCGCAGAGTCTTCACACCTGGGATCGCGTAAGCCATTCCACTGTATCCGATGGCGCATGGTGTCCGAGAAACGAGCGCCACCACATCCTTGGATCCGCTCTGATCGATGGAACCCAACTTGAGCTCTCTCCTCGTACCCAGGACCGCTTCGCGAAAGTAGACGTAGGTGCCGGAGTTGTTCTGCCGGCTCACGCGGATAATCTCATCGCTCGCGCAAGCCGCGTTCTTGACGCCTGCTTGGGACCACCGGACGATGTGGCCGCCGTCGCCGTAGATCTCCGCCAGATCCTCCATGGACACCGCTTCGAGGGGATTGTCTTGGTGGACGTACACGGCCAGCGCGTCCAGCCCGACCGTGAAACCCTTCGGCTCCGCTCCGGTTCGCTTCGTGGCGCGCTCGATCTCGTCGGGCGCCATGTCGCGACTCGACGCGGCAATATCCAGGATGCCATCGATGAGGCCGGCGATGCCGACGCCCGAGCCGCCACCCGCGATCTGCACCGACACATCGGGCCGCGCTTTCTTGTAGTTTTCGGCCCACGCCTGATCCAGGTTGACCATGGTGTCCGAGCCGGTGATGCGGATGACTACGCCAGACGTCCCGGTCGAGGCCGACTCGTTCGGGCCGGCGCCCGAGCAGCCAATAACACCGCTGAACAGGCCGGCTGCGATGACGAGAGCGACGAAAGGTTTCATGCCATGTTGCCTCGGGAAAGGGTGGCGGACCCACGAACGCACAAAGGCGTCTGGGAAGCGGGACGAATCGTAGCAGATTTTACAGTCCTGTTACACGGACGGAGGAGGCACGACCCGGTCGATTCCCACGATTTCCCACCCGGTGCCGGCGCGACGGAAGGTGAAGGTCACCGGGTTCTCCCATGACGGATAGTCGGGATGGAGCGTCTTGACGACCGCCGTCACCATCGTCGCACCCTCGAGAATCGCGGCGGGCGCCTCGGCCCTGGGCGAGACCACGCGTGTCTCGACGGTCGCGCCCGTCGTCGTGCCCGTGGCGTTGTCGAACCGCGCCCACGTCACGACGTATGCGCTCGGAGGACTGGCGACCCGCGCGGACACGGCAGCGTTCTCGAAGGTGAGCGATCCGTCAGGCGTGAGGCGAGGCTCCGCCAGGGGATTGAGCCCGGTGAGCCACGTCCGCAGGACCTTGTCGCGGCGCTTGATCAGTGTGGAGGCGACGTGGTCGGCGGCGCCGGGCTCGCTGAACCGCGCCTTGCCCACGACTGCCCTGATGGCGTCGTCCGAGAAGCGCGCCACCAGCCGGGCCGCCCAGAAGGCGTCGTCGGCTCGCATGTTGTCGAACGCCGGGTTGGGGTACTCCGGTCGCCACGCCGCGGCGTCGAAGACGTCGCCCTCGAATCGGCCGACCGACTTCGCCTCCTGCCAGTAGTCGACGAGGATCCAGGGACGCACGTAGATGCCGAGCGTGAAGAGCGTCTTGAATGTGGGAATCCACTCGAGGTGGTACTCGTTGCCCGCCCGTTCTGCCTGCGCCTTGACGCTGCCGCTTCCGAGGATCGACCCGAAGTCGAACATGTAGTGCTTGATGTACTGGCGGCCCGGGGGGCCGTCCAGCATGTCCAGGGTGTTCAGCGCGCGCGAGTCATCGTGGTTGATCCAGGCGGCGAAGACGCGGTTGGCCCGCAGCTCGCGCCGGTGCTCGTGGGGATGGATGTCGTTCGGGTCGTCGGGCCTGGTGCCGTAGTACTTGAAATAGCCCATCGGCTTCCCGTCGGCGAAGCGGCTGAGCGTGATCCGGTACTTGCCGTTCGGCTGGCGAGCGGCTTTCTGGAGCACTTTTTGGACGTCGGCGCGCGTCATGGTTCTCTTGCGCCCCTTCATGTCGACGATGGTGGCTGTGGGCGCCACGACGATAGCCGACGGGTCGATCTCGACGATGAAGCCCTGCACGACGTTGTAGCCGAGCGAGTGGTAGATGGCTGCGCCGATGATCTCGGCCCCGCTCGCCATCTCTGGATGGTCCGGCGGGTCGATCTTCACCTGATACAACCGGCCCTGAGGGTCGACCACGCGGAACCCCGGTGTGATTCCGCTGCTCTTGCCTTCCACGACTGGCCAGCCGGTGATGTCGGGGACCGATCTGTCGTTCGGGCCGCGGACGATCTCGTCGATCGACATCGAGCCGCGGCCGATCCGGTTGGTGAACCAGCTCGAGTCCGGCACCTCGTCGATCGTGTTGACGTTGGCGGCGCGAACGTCACGGCGGTCGCCAGGCTTGAAGAAAGTGTGCTCGATGAAATCGAACCCGTTGCTTCCCTCCACCGGGTCCGCGGCGCTGGCATCGAGCGCCTTGTCGTCGTCGACGAGCACGGGATCGTCGGGGAAGAACCTGGGCGCCGCGCCGCGCGCCGTCATCGAAAGCGCACCACACACGGCCACGACCAGCACGAGCGCCCGGATCCTGAGCCCCGAGCCCCGAGTCCCGAGTCCCAAGTCCCGAGTCCCCAGTCCCAAGTCCCGAGTCCCCAGTCCCAAGTCCCGAGTCCCCAGTCCCAAATCCCCAGTCCCCAGCCTAGAACACATGGCCGAACCTGAAGATGAAGTGTTTCCCGCCACTGCTGCCGAAGGCCCCTTCGATGCGGAGGAAGACGCCGGTCTCGTTTCCGAAGCGGAACCCGATGCCGTAGTCGGACTCGAGCCGGTCGAGGCTCAAGTCCTCGAGACGTGGGGCGACCGCGCCCGCATCGTAGAAGATTGCCCCGTCGACGGCGCCGGTGATCTCCCAGCGGTACTCGGCCTGGAGCAGCAGAGCATGGCGGTCGCGGAAACGAAACCGCCGGAATCCTCGCAGATCGTCCGGGCCGCCCAACGTGGGCTGCAGGTAGAACGGCACGTCGGCTCCCGTCTCCGCGTCGGTCACCGTGGCGCGGGCGCGCAGGGCGAGCACGCGGCGATCCCGCACGATCGGGACGTAGTGCTGCAGATCGGCTTCAGTGCGTGTAAAGGAGAAGCGGTTGCCGCCCAGTTCGTTGTAGCGCTGGACCGTGAGCGCGTAGCGGCCGCCGCTGCGAGGGTTCCCTCGCGGCCTCCGGTGGTTCACCTCGACCGAGCCGTTGTACTCGACGAAGTCCACCCGGCTGAATACGCCGGGGGCCTGTGGTTCATCGAAGACACTCAGGATCGCCCCTGGCTCCGCCCGGGCCGCGACGCGTGGCGAGAGATGATTGACGCCGCCGCGAACGGTGAACCAGCGCGCCGGGCTGTACGCAGACGTCGCGCCGATGACGGTGTTGGCCAACCCGTAGAGCACCAAGTCCTCTCGGCGCGAGTCGGGACCGATGCCGAAGAACTCCTGCTCGGGGAATTCGTAGCGTTGCCCGTGGATTCCGACCGAGACCCGCTCGCCGGCCAGTCGGGGCATGAGCAGCCTGGCGTCGAGCATCCAGTACTTCGTGAACGACGCGGCGG
>Ga0209640_10002826_pt1 | contig 15168 bp, 13 predicted proteins | sample RifCSP10_1_FD_184018 | JGI IMG/M metagenome (GOLD analysis project Ga0209640, IMG submission 184018) | Soil microbial communities from Rifle, Colorado - Rifle CSP2_sed 10_1 (SPAdes) (version 2) | ecosystem: Environmental > Terrestrial > Deep subsurface > Rock core/Sediment | place: Rifle...
CTCGTGCTCATGGTCGTCGACGCCCAGGTGGGCGTCACCCCCGGCGACGAGGAGCTCGCCGAGATCCTGCGCTCGTCGCGGCGCCCGGTGCTCGTGCTCGCGAACAAGCTCGACGACCCCCGCCGCGACCTGGAGGCGCTCGAGTTCCACCGGCTCGGCCTCGGCGATCCGATACCGATCTCTGCGATCCACGGCCACGGAACGGGAGACCTGCTCGACGAGATCATCGGGCGGCTCCCGGGGCGAGCCGAGAGACCGGTAGGCGAAGAGGCGATCAGGGTGGCGATCCTCGGGCGCCCGAACGTCGGCAAGTCGTCGCTCCTGAACGCGCTCCTCGGCCGTGAGCGCGTGATCGTCTCCGAGGTTCCGGGGACCACGCGTGACGCGATCGACACGGTGCTCCGTCGCGACGAGAAGACCTTCGTGCTGGTCGACACCGCGGGCCTTCGCCGCAAGCGCAGGCAGCGTCAGGGAATCGAGTACTACTCGGAGCTACGAGCGCTCGAGGCGGCCGAGCGAGCTGATATCGCACTGGTTCTCGTCGATGCGAACCAGGGAGTGGTGGACCAGGACCTGGCGGTCGCGGACGTGGCCCGTAGAGCCCAGTGCGCGACGATCGTGGTGCTCTCGAAGTGGGACGTGACAGAGGTTCGGATCGAGGACGTCCGTCCGAGAATCGCGACGCGACTTCGTCAGCGGCCGCCGCTGATCGCAGTCTCGGCCCAGACCGGACGCGGTCTCGAGCGACTCCTCGACATGATCGAGGAGCTCTTCGTCCGCTTCGCCGGGCGAATCCCGACGGCCGAGCTCAACCGCGCACTGCAGGAGCTGCGGGAAGCGCGCCAGCCGCCGGGGCGTCGCGGCCGCCGCCTCAACCTGCTCTACGGAACGCAGGTGAGCTCGCGACCACCTCGGTTCCGCTTCTTCGTGAACGACCGCAGACTCGTCACACGCGACTACGGCTATTGGGTCGAGAACGAGCTGCGCGCGCGGTTTAGGCTCGAGGGCGTGCCCGTCTCGATCGACTTCGTGACCTCGGAGTGACCGACCTCCGTGCGAAGGGGGGAATGGATCAAGTAACAGTCTGTTACTTGGTCGAGATCTCGGCATGAGGGCCGTGGTCGTCGGCGCCGGGTCGTGGGGAACGGCGTTCTCGTGCCTGCTGCGGGACAACGGGCATGACGTCACATTGGCTGCACGCGACCCCGCGCAGGTTGCCGCGATGGTCGAGACGGGTCGTAACCCGCGCTATGCGCACCAGGCCGATCTTCGCGGCATCACGCCGACGATGATCGTCGACGCGCCCGTGGCTGACGCCGAGCTGGTGGTCGTCGCCGTACCGAGTCGCGTGTTCGGCGAAGTAGTCGCAGAGCTGCCCGGAAGCGCCCCGGTCCTCAGCCTCACCAAGGGGCTCGACCCTTCGACGGGCGAGCGCCTCTCGACCCTGGTCCGAGGACGCCCTGTCGCCGTCCTCTCCGGGCCCAACATCGCCAACGAGATCGTGCGCGGACTTCCTGCCGCAGCAGTGATCGCGAGCGACGACCTCGCACTCGGCGTTCGCCTGCAGGTCGCGATCCACTCGACGATCTTTCGCGTCTACGTCAACGAGGACGTCACCGGCGTCGAACTCTGCGCGGCGGCCAAGAACGTCATCGCCCTCGCTGCCGGCGGTGCGGATGGGCTGGGCCTCGGCGACAACGGCAAGGCCGCTCTGGTCGCCCGAGGCCTCGCGGAGATGCGGCGGCTGGCCGAGGTCGCGGGTGCGCGGCCGGACACATTCGCCGGCCTCGCCGGCATGGGCGATCTCATCGTCACGTGCTGGGCGCCCACGGGACGAAATCGTCGCGCGGGGGAGCTCATTGCGCGGGGCTCGTCTCCTGCCGAGGCCGCAGCGGAGATCGGGATGGTCGTCGAGGGGCTCACGACCGCTCCCGTCCTTCGCGACCTCTCGCGGCGGCTCGACATAGAGCTTCCGATCACCGAGGGCGTGTGCGCGGTGCTGGAGGGCGTCCCGCTGACGGAGCTTCTTGCGCAACTCATGCGCCGCGAGCCAACAGCCGAGTAACCGGGGTCTGACCACCCCTGGTCTGACCCCTACGAGCCGGTAGCCTTCTCGACCATGTCGGCCCGCACGTTCTCGTTCACCTCCGAGTCGGTGACCGAAGGACATCCGGACAAGGTCGCAGACCAGATCTCGGACTCCGTCCTCGACGCTGTCCTCACTGACGATCCGAATGGGCGCGTGGCGTGCGAGACACTGATCACGACAGGCCTCGTTGTCGTCGCCGGCGAGATGACGACGGAGACGTGGGTCGATGTGCGCGAGGTCGTGCGCCAGCGCATCGCCGAGATCGGCTACACGCGGGCGAAGTACGGGTTCGACGCCGAAACGTGTGGGGTCGTCGTCGCGATCGACGAGCAGTCGGCGGATATCGCCCAGGGGGTCGACGAGTCGTACGAGGCACAGCACGGCGACACCGATCCGATCGACCTTCTCGGCGCGGGCGATCAAGGGATGATGTTCGGCTACGCGACGCGCGAGACGAACGAGCTCATGCCGCTTCCGATCCTGGTCGCGCACAGGCTCTCAAAGCGCCTCGCCGAGGTGCGCAAGGCGAACGTGCTCCCGTACCTCCGACCCGACGGCAAATCGCAGGTGACAGTGCGCTACGAGGTGGACGAACGCGGAATCCAGCGTCCCGTCGAGATCGAGCGCGTCCTGATCTCGACGCAGCATCGTGACGGCCTCGACGTCGAGACGCTGATGAAGCCCGACCTCCTCGAGCACGTCGTCGAGCCGATTCTCCACGCCGACTTCCGGGAACTCTTCGACCCCAAGAGGCTCGGAGAGAAGGACTTCTTCTACGTCAATCCGACCGGGAAGTTCGTCATCGGCGGCCCGATGGGCGACACGGGCCTGACTGGCCGCAAGATCGTCGTCGACACGTACGGCGGCGCGGCTCCTCACGGCGGCGGTGCGTTCTCCGGGAAAGACCCGACCAAGGTCGACCGCTCGGCCGCGTACGCGGCGCGCTACGTCGCGAAGAACATCGTCGCGGCAGGCCTGGCCGACCGCTGCCAGCTGCAGGTCGCATACGCCATCGGCGTCGCTCATCCGATGAGCGTGAACGTCGACTGCTTCGGAACGGAGACCCTCCCGCTCGGATCCATCGAGCAGCTGGTCTCCGAGCACTTCGACCTTCGGCCCGGCGCGATCATCCGCGACCTCGACCTGCGGCGCCCGATCTACGCGAAGACGGCGGCGTACGGTCACTTCGGCCGCGACGATCGCGACTTCACGTGGGAGCGCACCGACAAGGCGGATGCGCTTCGCGCGGCCGCGGGCCTCCTTTCAGAGTCTCCGATTTCCTGAGGAGAGCGCCGAAGGCCCGCCGTAGCGGGCCTTCGCGTGGAGGGCAGTCGATCGGAGGGAGTGCGCGCCTCGCAGCAAAGCGCGTTCACGTGAGAACGGCCTGTGAGTTCTCTAAGAGTTGGCTAAGAAACGCAACGGAACATCGGCCAGAGAGTTTCCCGGCAGCTGCTCTTTACAAGATGCGGCAAGAGACCGCCTAATCAAACCACGCGGAACGTTTCGGCCCAATCCGAATAATCGCGTCCTGCGTGCGGACCTCTAACCATCCCTGGCGGTACCTGACGTGGCTGCCCGTGATGAACCGGCTCGGCCAGAGATTGAACGTGCCGATCTCCGACGATGAAGGTCACGGCCATCTCGGTGATCGCCTCCTCGAGCCCCGGAGGAAATTCAACGCCTGGCGCAGGTTCGACATCACCCATGCGACGTAGCACTCCCGAGAAGAAAGCCACACCCCGTGAGTCCTATCCAGGCCCAATGACTTCGACTTGTACTACCTCGGTCGAGAGCGCCTCGATTTCTTTCACGCTCTGGTCGAAGTCGATGACCTCGAGCTGGGCCACTACGCCGCTACGCGGCGCGAACGTAGATCCCGAGCGCAGCCTTCTCGGCGATTGCCCGGTCGGAACCGCTCACGATCACGTCGAGCTGCCCGGCCGCTGGGCGTGCCGCGCGAACTTCGACCTTGGTGCCTGGCGCGAGCCCCTCTTCGTAGAACCAATGCAAGAGGTCGCCGTCGTGCTCGGCGAGGCGGACAATCTCGGCGGGCCGCCCTGCCTCGAGGTCGGCGAGAGTGACCAGCTCTGCGTTCTCGGCCTGCTCGACCTCGGGCTCGACGGGCCAGCCGTGCGGGCACCGGTCGGGGTGTCCGAGACGCTCGTTGACCCTCTCGATCATGTCGTCGGTGAACGTGTCGCCGAGCTCGTCCGCGTGAACGTGGGACTCGGCGGCCGTGTAGCCCATGAAGTCGGTGAGGAACCGCTCGATGATCCGGTGCTTGCGCACGACGCGCTGCGCACGCTCGGCTCCGATCTCGGTGAGGATTGCTTCTTTTTGGTCGCCTCGCTCAACGAACCCGTCGGCCTCGAGGCGCTTCAGCATCTCGCCCGCTGACGCGCGCGACACGCCGAGCATCTCGGCCACGCGTGACGCGATCGCCGTCGATCCTGTCGACGGTCGATACTCGCCGATCGGGAACGCGAGAAAGTAGATCGTCTCCAGGTACTCGTCGACGGAATGACCGTGTGGTTGCGCCACGGACTCAAATCTACCCGGAGCTGCCCGACTCGAACCGGCGTTCCGACGAGACGAGGTACAGCACGGGTGCCGACACTACGATCAGAGCGAGCGCAGGAACCGCCGCTCGCGAGTAGGCGCCGACCTGCGTGAGACCCCAGATCTCCGTCGCGAGCGTCTCGAATCCGATCGGTCGCAGAAGGAGCGTCGCAGGCAGTTCCTTCATCGCCGAGAGGAAGACGAGCGCAGCTCCAGCGACCACGCCGGAGCGCACGAGGGGCACCGTCACCGATGCCGTCGTGCGAAGCGGCCCGCGCCCGAGGCTTCTGGCAGCCTCTTCGTAGCGCGGGTTGACGCGCTCGAGTGCGGACTCGACGCCCGAGAGGCCCTGCGGGAAGAAGCGCACGATGTAGGCGAACACGAGGAGCGCAAGGGTCTGGTAGACGAGTGACGCGTAGCGGGCCGCGAAGAACACGAGTGAAAGGGCGATGACGAGTCCCGGAAGCGCGTTGCCGGCGTACGACAGACGTTCGAAGGTGCGCGAGACCCGCGACGGGTAGCGGAGCGCAAGGACGGCGACCGGAATGGCCGCCGCGACCGCCGCGACCGCCGCGAGGCCGGACGCCGTAAGCGAATTCAGGGCCTCGCTCCACGGAACGTCGAGCGCCCGATCGTTCGCGATTCCGCGCGCAAGCCAGTACGCGAGAACGCCTGCTGGCAGGACCAGAAAGAGGCCGACGACGGCTGTGCAGAACGCAAGGGCCGGGGCAGTCCAGCGCCCGAGACGGAGAACGGAGGGCTGGCGCTGGGTGCCGGGTCCGGTTCGATAGACGCGCCCGCGTTGGCGGGTTCGGTACTCGATCACCAACGCGATGGCGGTCAGCGCGACAAGGAGCAGCGCCAAGGTCGCAGCCGGCGCGCGGTCGAAGAGGCTCTTGTACTGGATGTAGATGGCACGCGTGAGCGTGTCGTAGTTCATGAGCGATACCACTCCGAAGTCGGAGAACGTGTAGAGCGCGGCGAGCAGGGCGCCGAGCCCCGCAGCCGAGCGAATCGCGGGGGCCGTGATCCGGATCAGTGTGCGCCGACCGGACGCGCCGAGGCCGCGGGCGGCTTCTTCGAGCGAAGGGTCGAGGCTCCGAAGCGCCGACTGAGTGAGCAGGAAGACGTAGGGGTACGTCGCGAGGGTGAGTGCGGCGAGGGAGCCCCAGTAGCCACTGAGCTCGGGCAGCCGCTCGACGCCGAGTCCATCGGCAAGTAGCCCGCGGTCGCCGAAGAAGCCGAGGAGGCAGAACGCCGCGACGTAGCTCGGAATCACGAGAGGTAGCGCTCCGGCGGTCGCCCAGACGCGACGGGCGGGCAGGTCGGTGCGAGTCACGAGCCAAGCCAGCGGAACCCCGACGGCGACGGCCGCCGCGACGACCCCGACGGCGAGGACCAGCGTGTTCCACACGAGTCGCCAGGTGGAGGCTTCGCCGAGAATCTCGAATGCTCTGCCGCCGCCCGCGACCCGGATCACGAGGTACGCGAGCGGCAGCAGCAGCAAAGCGACCACGATGCCCGCCGTGACGACGAGCAGGAGCGGGGGACGGCTGCCCGCTCCTCGACTCACGTCAGATAGCCGGTTTCCCGGAGCAGTTCGATCGTTGCCTCGTGCTCGGCACCCAGGCCCGTGAGATCGACATCGGGGCCCTCGAGCTCGCTGAGCAGCGGAAGTCCCTCCTTGGGCTCGATGCCGTCGATCAGCGGGTACTCGGCCTCTTCGGCCTCGTCGACGTAGAACCGTTGACCTTCCTCCGAGAGGAGGTAGGCGAGGAATCGCTCGGCGTCCTCGGTCTGGTCGGAGCTCGCCAGCACGCCCGCTCCAGCCACGCTGACGAGGGCACCAGGGTCGCCGGCTTCGAGGAAGTGGTTCTCGACCGAAGCGTCTGGCTGCTCCTCCTTGACGAGGTACAGGTAGTAGTGGTTGACGAGCCCGAGGTCGATCTCACCCGATGCCACGGCCTCGACGATCGGCGTGTTCTTCTCGTACTCCCGCACCTGGTTCGCTTTCATGTCAAGCAGCCACTTCCGCGTCGCATCCTCACCTGCAGAGAAGCGCATCGCGGTCACGAAGGCCTGGAAGGAGGCGTTCGTGGGCGCGATGCCGACCCTGCCCTTCCACTCGGGGTCCGTGAGGTCGAAGACGGAGTCCGGCACCTCGGCCGCCGTGAGCGTCTCGGTGTTGTAGGCGATCACGCGCGAGCGACCCGATGTGCCCACCCAGCGACCGTCTGCGTCGCGAAACTGCGGGTCCACCAACTCGAGCGTGCCGACCGGAAGCTCCGCCAGCTGGGACTCCACCGAGCCCAGGGAGCCCGGGTCCTGGGCGAAGAACACGTCGGCAGGTGAGTTGTCGCCCTCCTCCGCGATCGTCGCCGCGAGCTCGGCGCTGTCGCCATAGCGAACTTCGACCTCGATGCCCGTCGCTGCCGTGAACTTCTCGAAGAGAGGCGCGACGAGCTCCTCCTCCCGACCCGAGTAGATGGTGAGCGGGTCGTCCGAGCCACCTCCGCACCCTGCTGACACAGCGGCAAGCAGAGCTCCCACGAATGCAATCGTCTTCAACGTCATCCTCCATATGTAAGGGATCCCGTAGCCGCGGTGTAAGGGATACCTTACACAGATCGAGAAAGGCGCTTACGATCAGTCGAGAACGGGCACACGGCCTTCGTGGAGCCTGATGGAGACGCGCGCTCCGAGGGGCACGATCTCGGTCGACGGGCGGTGCGAGACGAGCTCGACGCCGTCGAGGCGAACGCGGTAGAAGACGTCATGTCCACGGAACTCGCGGCTCACGACCTCGGCGCTGCCCGCCGGATCGGGTTGGAGCTCCAAGAGCTCGGGGCGGACGATGACCTTCGTCGACGTCGCCGCCTTAGCACCGTTCGCAGGGAAGCGGCCGATCGGCGTCACGACGCGGCCATCGACGACCTCGCCGGTCAGCACGTTCGCCGAGCCGATGAACTCTGCTGCCCACTGTGAGGCGGGCGCGAAGTAGAGCTCCTCAGCACTCCCTTGCTGAATCACTGCGCCTGCACGCATCAGCGCGATCCTGTCGGCGAGCGAGAACGCCTCCTCGCGATCGTGGGTCACGAGAACGACCGTGATGCCGAGCGGGCGGATGATCTCGGACACCTCGGAGCGGAGCGATTCCCGCAGCGACGGGTCGACGTTCGACCAGGGCTCGTCGAGCAGGATGACCTCCGGGGCGGGGGCGAGGGCACGGGCCAGAGCGACACGCTGTTGCTGGCCGCCAGAGAGCTCGTGTGGGTACCGACGGTCCAGCCCATGGAGGCCGACGATGTCGAGGAGCTCGCCCACGCGGTTGGCGCGCATCCTTCGGTGGAGGCCGAAACCGATGTTCTCGGCGACAGTCAGATGCGGAAACAGCGCGTAGTCCTGAAACACCATGCCGATCCGACGCCGCTCGGGCGGGATCCAGGTCACTCCATCTGCGACCCGGCGCCCGTCGACCTCGAGCGCTCCGGAATCGGGGCGCTCGAAGCCTGCGACGAGGCGGAGAAGAGTCGTCTTCCCGCAGCCGGACGGCCCCAGTAGTGCGACGACCTCGCCGCGTTCGACGCAGAAGAACGCGTCGTCGACCGCGGTGACGTCGCCGAACCGCTTCGTCGCACCTTCGAGGCGGATCATCGAACATTCCATGTAAGGCGAACCTTACACCGCTGGATTCCGATCTGGAGCACGACGCAGCCCGTGTACAGGCGTCGCCTCCCCCGTGCAGCGCGCATCGGTCGCCGGGCCGTGGGCGCGGCTACGCTCGCCCTAGTGGTCCTCGCGGAGATCTACCCGCTCGTCACGGCCCGCGCGCTGGCCAGAGCGTTCACCTACCGGGTCGCGGACGATGTCGGGCGTGGCGCCGTGGTGTCTGTTGGCTTCGGCGGGCGCCGTGTTCGTGGAATCGTCGTCGACACTGACGTCGCAGCTCCGGCGGGCATCGAGATCGCCGATGCAGGGCCGGTTCTCGATCGGATTCCGCCCGCTCTCGTCGAGCTCGCGCTCTGGCTCGCCGACTACTACGGGTCGACACCCGCTCGCACGCTCGCTCTCGTTGCGCCCTTCGCTCGAGCTCGTCGCGGAGAGCGTCGAGCTCCCGCCTGGGTCGACGCGATTCCGGGCGAGCCAGAGCCCGACGAGCTGACCGCAGCCCAGCGCGATGCGATCGCCCGAGTGGTGACCGCACTCGACGCCGGAGGAGGTCACCTCCTTCTGCACGGCCCGACGGGGAGCGGCAAGACGGAGGTGTACCTCCAGGCGTGCGCCGCTGCTCTTGAACGTGGGCGAGGTGCGATCGTGCTCGTTCCCGAGATCGCGCTGACGCCGCAGACGGTCGGCCGGTTCGGCGCGCGGTTCGGCGGGACCGTTGCCGTCCTTCACTCGGCGCTCTCGGAAGCCGAGCGACGTGACGAGCGAGAGCGGATCGCCACCGGAGAGGCTCGAGTCGTCGTCGGCGCACGTTCTGCGATCTTCGCCCCCGTCCACGACCTCGGTCTGATCGTCGTCGACGAAGAGCACGACGCGTCCTTCAAGCAGGAGGCGGATCCGCGGTACGACGCTCGCACCGTCGCGGCCAAGCGCGCGGCGCTCGAAGGAGCCGTCGCCGTCTACGGGAGTGCGACGCCGCGCGTCGAGAGTTGGGCTCGGCTCGACCGGCTCGAGCTTCCTACGCGCATCGGCGCGCCCCTTCCGTCCGTGCGGATCGTCGACCTGCGTCGCGAAGCGGGATATCCGCTCTCTGCTCCGCTGCTCGCCGAGCTCGCCGCGGTCGAGGAGCGCGGCGGTCGCGCGATCCTTCTTCTCAACAGGCGAGGAATATCCGGCGCGATCCACTGCCGCTCGTGCGGGAGCACGCGCCGCTGCCGGAGCTGCGACATCGCGCTGACCTTGCACGCTGACGGCAGGTTGCACTGTCATCACTGCGGGTACTCGACGGAACTGCCCAGGAAGTGCCCGGAGTGCGGATCCGTCGAGCTCGCGCGCATCGGCGCTGGAACGCAACGACTCGAGACAGAGCTCGAGCGCAAGGTTCCCGGGTTGGAGCGCATCAGGCTCGATGCCGACAGCGCATCACGCCCCGGCGCCCTTCGTGAGGCGCTCGAGCGCTTCGCCTCATCCCCTGCGGCCGCGCTGATCGGGACGCAGATGGTCGCAAAAGGGCACCACTTTCCCGGCGTCTCCGTCGCGGCGGTCGTCGATGCGGACGCGGGCCTCTCCTTTCCCGACTTTCGCTCCGAGGAGCGGACCTTCCAGCTCGTCACTCAGCTCGCGGGGCGCAGCGGCCGCGACGCGCCCGGCAAGGTGATCGTCCAGACCTTCCAGCCCGATGCAGTCCCGTTCACGTACGCGGTACGGCACGACGTCGCCGGTTTCCTCGCGCGTGAGCTCTCCCGCCGCGAGGAGCTCGACTACCCGCCATTTCACAATCTTGTTTCACTCGTCGTTTCGGGACCGGACCAGGACGATCCGCTCCGAGCTCTCGGAGAGCTGCGCGCTGCTCTCGGGCTGCCTGGCGTGCGGCTGTTGGGGCCGGCGCCGCTCCTTCGGCTGCGAGGGCGCTATCGCGCTCAGCTGCTGGCAAAGACCACCTCTCCGCGGGCGTTCGCGTCACAGGCTGCGGCCTTGCTTTCCGCCGCCGCACCTGCGATGCGCCGCGACGGGCTCACTGCCGTCGTGGACGTCGATCCGCAGTCGCTCTAGCCCTTTCTGCGCCTGGCTCCGCCGGTCACCACTGTTCATTTCGGCCAATTGTGTGGCTCGGGCCCGACGGGTAAACCGGAGGCGACCCCAAGAAAGGAGATTCGATGAAACGACTTGCCGTTGTCGCTGTCCTGCTGCTTGCTTCGTTCATTCTGGCCTCGGCGGCGGTCGCGGCCATCTACGCCGGCCCGAGGCAGTGGTACGCGGGTCAGACCGCCAGCACTGGCTTCAGCCCGTCCTGGGTTCGGAACGCGTTCGGCACATACGGGTCGGGCTACGACAAGACCGTGACGTTCATCGACAACAAGTCGTACAGCTGGCACAACACGGTGCGAAACACCTCAGGTTGGACCGAGACGTATGCGCCCTACTCGCCCTTCTTCCAGATCACGGACAAGGGTCATTGCAAGGCAAACGTCGGTTCCTTCTGGGGAAGCTGCAACATCTACTAGTCGAAAGGAGACGCGCAGTGAAGCGCATTACGAGGCGCTGGGCAGTTCTCGGCGCGATTGCGATTCTGGCCTGCATTGCGACAGGCGGCGTGATCGCGGCGCAGTTCAGGACCTTCGACAATCCCGATCGCCTGGCCAACGCGATCGACAAAGATCCGCTCGTCCTTGCGGCCGACATCCCGGCGGCGGGCGGCGCTGCACGTCACTCCGTGTTCGTGCAAACGACCTCGACCGGGCACGTCTGCCTCTGGGACGTGCCGTCAGGCCAGCCGCGCCTTAGGCAAGGAGGCTGCAACTCGGCGGATGACCCGCTCGCGGGTCGGCCCCTCTCAGTTAGCTTTGCCTACGACGGCGGTCCGTCCGTGGCGTCAGTACGGGACGCGCGCCTGATCGGTCTCGCCGCCACGAACGTCGCGACCGTCGAGGTTGTCATGAACGACGGGACTCGCCGCACCATACGCCTCAAGAGGGCGCGCGTCGGCGGAGACGAGTATTTCGCGTTCGGATACCGATTCCATGTTGGCGATCTTCGCCGAGGCATCGAGCCCGTCGCCGTCGTCGCCCTCGACGAGTCGGGCGCCGAGATCGACCGGCAGACGACGGGGTTCAACGGCTAACGCGGCGGTCTTCGCGCGGCGGGCTAGACTCGCCGCGCGATGGCCGAGCACGAACACGAACACGACGACGAGCGCGAGCAGGAGAACGACGACCAGCAGCTCGAGCGGGAGGCGCGGCGACTCGTCGCGCTCTCCCGCATCCGTCAGTACGGCGACGGCGTGCTGCGAATGAAGGCCCGCGAGGTCGACAGCTTCGACGACGACCTCGCACGGCTCGTCGAGCGGATGACGGCACTCATGCACGAGGCAAGCGGTGTCGGGCTTGCAGCAACGCAGGTTGGCGTACTTCAGCGCCTTTTCGTCTTTGTTGACGAAGGCGAGGATCGCGTGCTCGTGAACCCGGTGATCACGAAGCGCTCCTCCGACACCGAGATCGACGACGAAGGCTGCCTCTCGTTGCGGGACGTTCTCGTTCCGGTCGAGCGTCCGAAGGCGGTCACGATCGAGGGGCTCGATGCTTCGGGCGAGCGGGTCGAGCTCGAGCTCGAGCTTCCGTCAGCGCGTGTCGTCCAGCACGAGCTCGATCACCTGGACGGCGTTCTGATCATCGACCGCACCGACGAAGGCTCGCGTCGAGCCGCGCTCGGCACGCTGAGGCCGCAGCCCGTCCTGGGCGCGAGATGAGCTAGGTGCGTCGACGGCTCGCCGTCGCCGCGACGGCGCCGTTCGGCGCCGACGTGCTCGAGCGGCTGGCCGCGCGTCATGAGATCAGCTGCGTTCTCACACGACCGGACGCCGCCGCGGGACGTGGGCGCCGTCTTGCCGCACCACCCGCAAAGGTCGTCGCCGAGCGACTCGGCATCCCAGTCCTTCAGCCCGAGCGCCTCGATCCAGGCCTCGACCTGGGCGCGCCGGCGGTCGTCGCGGTCGCGTACGGGCTGATCGTCCCCGAAAGGGTGCTCGACGAGCGGCTCTGGCTCAATGTGCACCCCTCTCTGCTTCCGCGCTGGCGCGGCGCCGCGCCCGTGGAGCGCGCGATCATGGCGGGGGACAACGAAACGGGCGTTACGATCATCCGGCTCGCGAAAGAGCTCGACGCAGGGCCGATCGCAGCGCAGCGTGCGTTCGCGATCGACTCCGACGACGACGCCGGCAGGGTCTTCGCGACCGCTGCTGCTCTGGCAGTCGAACTCCTCGATGACGTGTTGGCGGATCCTTCACCGGTGTTCCGAGACCAGAGCGGAGAGGTCTCCTACGCGGAGAAGATCTCGCCCGCGGACAGAGCGCTCGATCCGGCGAGGCCCGCCGCCGCGCTCGTGGATGTGGTTCGAGCGTTGTCTCCGCACATTGGAGCGCGGGCGGAGCTGCATGGACGAGATGTCACGGTCTGGCGAGCGCGCGTGGGCGACGACGGTGCCTTCGTTCCGGTCGAGGTGCAACCTGACGGCGGGCGCCGCATGAGCTACGAGGCATGGCTGCGCGGGCTTCGGTCGTAGGGCCGGCCCGCGCGGCGGCGTTCCAGGTTCTGCTGCGAGTCTTCGAGGACGGCGCGTACGCCGATCGCGCTCTCCCATCGGCGGTTGCCGGCCTCGACGCAAGGGATCGCGCGCTCGCACAGCGACTTGCGTTCGGTGCCGTTCAGCGCGCCAGAACACTCGACCACGCCATCGAGACGCTTGGCCGGCGCCGCGTCGCTCGCCTCGATCCGCCCGTGCGTGCGGCCCTGAGACTGGGGGCCTACCAACTCGGATTCGTCGACGGCGTTCCGCGCTACGCCGCGGTCAACGAATCCGTCGAGCTCGTGCGCGGTGCCGGTCTGGAGCGCGCGGTCGCGTTCACGAACGCCGTACTCCGTCGGCTCGCCGAGGGAATCACGTCGTTGCTCGCCGCCCTCCCCCAGTCGAGCGCTGCCGAGGCTGCGCTCAAGCACTCCTATCCCGATTGGGTCGCGGAGACCTGGTGGCGGGATCTCGGCTCGGAGGAAGCAGTGGCGCTGATGCGCGCCCAGAACGAGCCCGCGCCGACGGTCGTGCGACTCGTTCGCGGGGGGATCGACGGGACGCCTGATCCGACGATCCCTGGCGCGTGGCACGTCGATCGCGTCGACGACGCGGCGCTCGCCGAAGGAAGGATCTGGCCACAGAGCAGCGCATCGCAGCTTGTCGGTCTAGCCGTGCGCGCTGCAAACGGCGACCGAGTCCTCGACCTCTGCGCGGCTCCCGGCGGCAAGGCGACGATGCTCGCCGGAGACGTGACCGCGGTGGAGCTAAACGATGGCCGCGCCCGCGAGCTCACAGCGACCGCCCAGCGGCTCGGTGCGACCAACGTGAAGGTCGTCGTTTCGGATGGACGTGCTCTTCCCGCTGAGCTGGCCGACTTCGACCGCGCCCTGGTCGACGCGCCGTGCTCTGGCTTGGGAGTCCTCAACCAGCGACCCGATCTACGGTGGCGCTCCGAACCCCTCCCGGAGCTCCAGCTTGCGCTCCTTCGCGCTGCAGCCGAGCGCACCCGGCCCGGCGGGAGGATCGTCTACTCGGTGTGCACGATCAACGCGGACGAGTCGGAAGCCGTCATCGATGCGTCGGGGCTCGAGGTGGATCCCTCGCTCAGTGAGGAGTGGCCGCAGTTTCGTCACCGACGACGACCCGAGTTCCTGCAGACGCTGCCGCACGTCCACGGCACGGCGGGATTCTTCGTCGCGAGGCTTCGGCGGTGAAGATCCCGGCTGGTCTCGCCTGGTGGAGCGACGTGCCCGGAGGCGCGGACTGGCTCGCCTCGCTCCCGTCGATCGTCGAGTCCTGCGCCGAGCGCTGGTCGCTTCGGGTCGACGGACCGTACGACGGCGGGAATGTCGCGCTCGTCCTCGCTGCCGAGCTGGAGGACGGAACTCCGGCCGTGCTCAAGGTCGGCTTCCCGGACGTCGAGTCCGAGCACGAGCCGGATGCCCTTCGCCACTGGGACGGGCAAGGAGCCGCGCGGCTTCTCGACTCCAACGAGAGCGTCCGTGCGCTCCTCGTCGAGCGATGCGTGCCCGGGACGCAGCTCTGGTCGGTCGAGGATGAGGACGAGGCGACACTCGTCGCGGCATCGGTCCTGCGCAGGATCTGGCGTCCCGCTCCGGACGAGCACCGGTTCCGGACGCTCGCCAGCGAGGCAGCGCGCTGGGCGGTCGAGCTGCCCGCGGAGTGGGAGGTTCTCGGCCGGCCGTTCGAGCCCCGAGTGCTCGACGAGGCAATCGCCGCGTGTGTCGAGCTCGGGCCCCACCAGGGAGAACACGTCGTCATTCACCAGGACTTCCACGGCGGAAACGTGCTGCGCGCGGAGCGCGAGCAGTGGCTTACGATCGACCCGAAGCCCCTCGTCGGAGAGCGAGAGTTCGACGCCGCATCCCTCCTCCGCGACCGGCGCTGGCTGCTCGGTAGGGCCGGTGACGCGGCTCGAATCCGGCGCCGACTCGACCTGCTGTCGTCCGAGCTCGGTCTCGACCGCGAGCGCATGCGGCGGTGGGGGATCGCGCATGCACTCGCTTGGGGGTTTAGTGGGCGGAAGGTGGAGGCGGACATGATCGAGTGCGCGCGTCTACTTGACGCCGCACGGCCTTAGGATCATCTGCGTGGACACCGAGCTCCTCGAGCGTGCGATCGAGCTCGCAGAGCGCGGGCGCGACACGACGAACCCGAACCCGGTCGTGGGCGCGGTCGTCGCCGTGGGAGACGAGGTCGTGGGCGAGGGCTGGCACGAGCGTAGGGGCGGGCCGCACGCCGAGATGGTCGCCCTCGAGGCCGCAGGCGGG
>Ga0209640_10002827_pt1 | contig 15167 bp, 10 predicted proteins | sample RifCSP10_1_FD_184018 | JGI IMG/M metagenome (GOLD analysis project Ga0209640, IMG submission 184018) | Soil microbial communities from Rifle, Colorado - Rifle CSP2_sed 10_1 (SPAdes) (version 2) | ecosystem: Environmental > Terrestrial > Deep subsurface > Rock core/Sediment | place: Rifle...
AATGTGCTGGTTGATGTGATCACCGGTTCGGAGCAGGAAGCTATCCGTCACTATGCGCTTGGTAAATTAAATACCGCGGCCGCGTTGAAGCGCGTTATCAAGTTGCTGAAGCGCAAAGACAAGCAATTGGCAACGCTGGCGCAAGAAAAACTGGATAGCTTAAATGCGTCGCTCGCGCAGCGCAATGAACTGGTTAGTGACTACCAGCGCATCGGTAATGATTTTCTGGAGCTGGTGGAGCTTTGCAAACTCAGCAATGAGTGGCCCAAATATGCAACACGTCTGCGCAGCCTGCATGAACAATGGCGGGGTATGGGATTACAACTTGATACGCAGGCTAATAGGCATGAATACGAACAAACACAACGGGTTAATCTCGCGTTTGCGTTCTTCGAAGAAGCCCTGAAACATGCAATCAGAGAACAAGTCTGGGAAGTCGTTCCGCAAGTAACTCCACCTGATGTTATCGGCAACCTGCGGGATTTAAACCTGCAAGTTGTGGAGAAGCTCAAGCAGATTCGCGGGCTGGATTCGCAGCAACCGTTGGATTGCACCGGGTTGGATGAGTACGCCACCGGGATCAAACAGCAATGGCGGCAATATTACAAGGAGTTAACCACCGCTGCCGGTGTTGCATTAGCGGCCGCGGATTTAGCGCAAACAAAAGCGGAGTTCGAGGCAAACCTGGCGGAACTGGAACAATGGCGCGCGGATGCGCCGGTTCTGCAAAACTATCACGCCCAGCTTAACGAGTTAATAGCGGCCGCCCGGAACCTGCTGGATTCGGAACATGCGCTCACCAGCAAAGATATTACGCGCCTGGAAAAACGCTTTGAAAAAATTCCTACTCCCAAGTTGCTCAGCGTCGACGATCAATTAATGGAGTCTTATAAAATCACGCTGCAGGATCTGCAACAGGCGCTGGCCCGGCGGGATGATAAACGCCGTAGCATCATGAGTGAAGTTGCAACGCTGAATATTCAACTGGCGGATGCGGTAGCCGAAGGCCAGTCGAAACAAGCATCGCATTTGATCAATCGCGGTAAAAAATTGTTGAAACAACTGGATGACGCGGGCAACTTGCTGCTGGAAAAAAACGGCGAGCTTGGCCGCTTCAACCAACTGGCGCAGCAACTGGCGGAATTACAAGGGTGGCGGCAATGGTCAAGCACCCCGGTGAAAGAGCAGCAGATCAGCGACATGCTGGAACTTGCGCGGGAGCTCGAAGCCAATAAGGAAAATCCGCATTATGATTTCGTCGCCGCGGCCAACGGCATCAAGGCGGCGCGAAAGCAATGGCAAAACCTTACCGCCGGTGAGCCGGCGGGAGATCAGGCCTTATGGCAGCGGTTTGATGCCGCCTGTAACCAGGCTTACGCGGTTTGTCAGCAGTATTTCGATCAGCAAACAGCGCAGCGCGCGCGGAATCTGCAACAGCGCGAGTTGTTCTGCCAGGACCTCGAAACGTATCACCTGAAAATTGCCGGCCAGGCAGTTGACAGCATTGATTGGAAAACCATGCAAAAAATCATCCAGGCAGCCCGGAAGGACTGGCGGCAAATCGGTATGGTCGATCGCAGTAATCGTGCCGAAATCGACCAACGCTATAATCAGGTAATACAGGCCCTGGAAAAACGGTTGCGTGGCTACCAGCAACAAAATCGCGATACCAAGGAGCTGTTGATCAAACGGGTGCAGACTTTGGCGAAACAATTGACGGAGCGCGCCGTGAGTATCGAACAAGCGATCGAGTCCGTGAAGCAGGTTCAGGCAGAATGGAAGGCCACCGGCGCCGTGGTTAAAGAAGCTCAACTGTGGCGGCAATTTCGCGAGGCCTGTGATGCGGTGTTTCAGGTGCAGCGCGCGGAACAAGACGCGGTGAATCAGGCGCGGGACGCGGAGAAGCAGCAGCGCGGGCGTTTGATCGAGGCGGTGGAAGCCGCCGGCAAGCTGACGGATGAAGCATTACTGCAGGCAAGAACCAGCGTTGAAAAAGCGAAATCCGAATGGGCGGAACTACCCAGGCTTAAAAAGGATGATAATCTGGAACGCCGGTTTTCCCGTGCCTGCGAGCGGTTTGACAAACAACTGGCGCTGCGGCATGCGCAACAATTGCGGGTACAAAAACAAAATTTACAACATAATGTGGCGCTTTGTCATGAACTGGAAAAGGCGCTATTTGCCTGTTTGCGGGGTGAAGGAAATGCGGGTCTGTTGCAGGACTGCGCCGCAGGTTCGCGGCAACGCTGGTTGACCGTCGATTCGCGGCTGCGGCGCGTTGATCAGGCGGTCAGTGAGCGCTTTGAACAACTCAAGGCCTATGCGGAACAGTGTGCTCAGGGTAATGGGGAAGCCATCTGGTCACAGATCGCCGCGCAGGCGGATACCTGCGAGAAGATTAAGGAGTTATTGTGTATTCAAATGGAAATATTGGCCAATATCGAGTCACCGCCGGAATCACGGCAACGGCGCATGGAATATCAGGTCGGGCAGCTTGCCCGGAAAATGAAACAATCCGAAAGCCGCGACACCGGCATGGAAATAGAGCAATTACTGGTCCAATGGCAGCGCTCGGGTGTTATGGAGCCTGGAAAGGCAGAGCGCCTGGAACAACGGTTTTATTCAGTACTGCAATTACTAGACAAAGATTATCAATAATACTACGTGAATATTTCATAGGGTCAGCATGTTGACTATCTGCCGTCTAAAAACTATCCTTTTTCTATCTTTTAGAAAATTATACTACTTTATATCATGAATAATAATATATAACAAAAACAAAGCGTGGTATCCGAGTATCTCTGAATATCCGTTCGCGGCGTAAACTCGTCTGGATGCCGGCGCGCACAACATGGTGGAATAGGATTAGCGGTCGTCAAGGATAGCGTGTTGTGTACACCGGCTAGCGTGAATGGCCCCTTGTAGAGCCCCTTGGCGCAGCCTGCTTAAATTACTAATTAAACGTTACTAAAAATGCTTACTAACCAATGCCTGTTAATTAGACCAGTAGACAAAGGCTATTAAATAGGTGGAGACTGTGCGTTACACGTTAGCGCGTTACACGTTAGCGTAAGTGCCGGTGAGGGCATGGCGGTAAAGGTGCTAAAATTGATCGGGACGGTGTTAAGCCTGGTTGATGAACACTCCCACCGCGGGAAAGCGCAGGCAGAATATTTCATCCACTGACATTATGATGTTCATATAAACCTATGTATAAGCCGCTTCAAGGAGATTGCCGTGCCGAGTGAGTTGGCATTGGTCCAGCCAACCGTACTGCTGGTTGATGACGAACCGGATGAACGCTTGCTGGTCCGCCGTGAGCTGGAAACGGCGGGTATGCGGGTTCACGAATGCAACTCCGGTGAAGCCGCGTTGCAGAAACTCTCCTCCATAACACCAGACCTCGTGTTGCTGGACTTGATCATGCCGGGTCAGGATGGCATAGAAACCTGCCGGGAAATCCGCAAGCATCCCAATTTTAAAGATATCCCGGTCTTAATGTTAACCGGCGTTGACGGGCTGGAATACATCCGGAAAGCGTTTGACGCGGGCGCGACCGATTTTATCACCAAGACGACCCAGTTCGACTTTGTCGCCCAGCGCATAAAGTATGCGCTGCGCAATAGCAGCCGTACCCTGGATCTGAAGACCTGGCAGCAACAGCTCAAGCAGGTGCACCAAGTCGCCAAGATCGGTTACTGGCAGTTAAGCGTGCCGGATTGCCGGATCCTGTTGTCCGACGAAGCGTTAAAGTTATTCACCATTGAACGGGGCGATATCGATAACTCGTTTAGTTCGTTTCTTGATTTGGTGCACCTGTCAGACCGGGACAAGGTCAAGACAGTCATTGATAATGCGTTATTCAATCATCATAAGCTCAATATTGATTATCGAACCATTACCAAAAATGGCGCCGAACGTTTTGTGAACCTGCAGGGCGAGGTCAACTACAACAACGGCAGTCCTTTGAGTATTGTGGGCCTGATTCAGGATATTACCGAGCGCAAAAAATCCGAAGCCTCCATGCAGCACCAAGCCTTGTATGACAGCCTGACGGATCTGTCGAACCGGAGGTTGTTTCAGGAGCGGCTGTCCCACGCCATGTCCAAGGCGCATCGCGAAGAAAAGCTGCTGGCCGTTTGTTTTTTTGATCTCGATCAATTCAAAATGATCAATGACAATCTCGGGCACGCGGTTGGCGACGAACTATTGAAGTCAGTTGCAAAACGTCTGCGCAGCACCATGCGCCAGGGTGATATCGTCGCGCGCATCAGTGGCGATGAGTTTGCGCTGGCGATTGAAGGCTTGAGCAATGTTGACGAGCTGGAAAAAATCGTCGAGAAATTGCGGTTTCGTTTGTCGCAGCCTTATCGCCTGCGTGGGCATAAAATATATAGCAGCGCCAGCATCGGCGTGGCGTTATATCCGCTGGACAGCGCCGACCGCGATACCATGCTGCGCAACGCGGATGCCGCAATGTACCGCGCCAAGGAACTGGGCGGTAATTGTTTTTGTTACTACACCCACGATATGAATGACCGCGCCCGCCGCCGTCTTGAGCTTGAGAAAAATCTGCGCAAAGCTATCAGTAATCAGGAATTGTGCCTGTATTATCAGCCCCAAATTGATAGCGATACCAACGAGGTTGTCGGCGTGGAGGCCTTGTTGCGCTGGAAACATCCGGAATTCGGATTGTTACCGCCGTCTAAATTTTTATCCATTGCCGATGACAGCGGACTGATTTTTTCCATTGGCCAGTGGGCGTTGCTAACCGCGTGTCACGATTTGCGGCGCTGGCACCAGTCTGGATATGAGCACGTTCGCCTGTCGATAAATATGTCAGCCCGGCAGTTTGCGCAGGAGAGTATCATCGGCAATGTCAGTGACGTGCTGCGCTCGACCGGCTTGAATCCGAACAGTATCTGCGTGGAAATCACCGAAGATGCCGCGATGAAAAATATTTCCGGCACCATCGAAACCATGAATCAATTCCGGTCGCTGGGTTTGCGTACCGCGATCGATGATTTTGGCGCAGGGCATTTTTCCATGAACCTGCTGCAAAAGCTGCCTATCGACTCCTTGAATGTCGATCGTTCATTTATTATGCGCATCGCCGGCCGCGAGCAGGATGGCAATACCGCCAAAGGGATTATCGCCTTGGCGCATAGCCTCGGATTAAAGGTGGTGGCGGAAGGTGTGGAAACGAAAATCCAGGCGGAATTCCTGAGGCGCCACCGTTGTGACGTTTTGCAGGGATATTATTTCAGTCCACCGGTGCCCGCGAACGAAATTGAGAATTTCCTACAGCAGTACGCCCCCAAAAATCAACTCAATAACGCTATTCTTGATTAAATCCAGGTTGACTCCTGCAAGCCCATCGCGGATATAATCTCTTTGGGTATTGTTCGTTTTCGTTTTTATAACTTTATAAAAAAATAGAGGTGCTTGTTGAAGAGTCAACAATCAGCCCGCCTGGCCAATCGGCTAATCCATAAGAGTTATTTCTGGTTTGTAGTGTTGATAGCAGGGCTTACGGCGGTATTTTGGCTATGGATAACGCAAGGCAGAATCGCGGATCACAACGAATACCACCGGGCTATCGCGGCTGAATCCACGTCAGGTGTAATGGATGGCATCGCGCGTTTTATGGCGGAGCACAACCGTCTGGTTCAGCTGTTTGCCGGCCAGCACCTTGACGCGATCCGGGCCGTGGCGCAGGATCCCGCGGACCAGAGCCATTACCAACGGCTGGCCGAATTAATCAAGCAATATTTCCCCGGACATTTTGCGTTTACCGTGGCCGGCGCTGATGGCACGCCCGCATTTGAGGATTTCGACGGGCTGGTGGCCGAGTCCTGCCTGGTTGACATGAAATCTTTTGCCGAAAAGCAGTATTACCATACCTATATCCATCCCAATTACGAAGGTTATCACTTCGATATCATGACCGGGTATGGCGGTAATGAAGGTATTTTGTTTGTCAGCTTTCATGCGGATGTATTGGGTTCATGGCTGCGGGCGGCGCAAACACCCGGCCACACCCTCATGTTGATTTACCCGCTTCTCAACGACCTGATCGAGGTGGTTGCGCAAGGGGCGCGAAACCATATCATACGTGACGACTATCGATTATCCGACGAGGAAAAAAGCCGGATCCTGATCAGTATGCCGGTGGCGGAAACACGCTGGGATGTGGTGGACTTGCATGATGCGGAATTGTTTGTTCAGTATCAACGAGAATTATACGTCGAGGCCGCTGTTATAATTCTGATCTTTGCCATAGCCGGTATCATCCTGGTGAGGCGCTTGCGCAAAGAAGAATTGCAGCGGGAACTGGTGGAAAAACACAAGCAGGAATTAATGGGTATCATCAGTCATGAATTTCGCACCCCGGCATCGGCGATACATGGCGCGCTGGAATTAATAATACGCGGAAGCGCCGGCTCCATCTCCGCAGAGACCCGGCAACTGATCGAAATGGCCCGGGGCAATACTCTGCAATTACTGGCTTTGGTCAATGACTTTCTGGATTTGCAAAAATATGAAACCGGAAAGCTGCACATGGCAAAGCAAGCCTGCGAGCTGCAACCGATTGTGGAAAACGCCATTCACAAGAATAAAATTTATGCTGAACAATTGAGTGTTAGTTTTGTTCTGAAAAACAAAATGGACACGATAAAATTGCATTGCGATGCGGCGCGCATTGAACAGGTATTGGCAAACCTGTTGTCCAACGCCGCGAAATACGGCGCGGTAAACGATGTTATCGAAATTCAGGTGAGCCAACCCACGGCGACCCGCGTGCGGGTCAGCGTCACCGATCATGGCGACGGCATTGCGCCGCAGATCCAGGACAAGGTGTTTGAAAAATTTGTCATGGCGCGCGCCGCTAAAAGTGGTAAAGTACCCAGCTCCGGATTGGGGCTGAGTATCGCCAAGGCCATCATCGAAGAGCATAACGGTCAATTGTCTTTTGAGACCCGGGCGGGTGAAGGCACCACGTTTTATTTTGATTTGCCGGTCACGGCGCAGGATTCTAAATAATTGATTACGTAACAAACCAGGCAAGCATTCCGGCAAGAATCCAGGCAAGCACCCAGTCAAGAAAAGCCGGCCGCTGCATCGCCAATCCTTATTTTGGTGCTTGATGCTGGGCGGTAACGGGTGTTGTTGAGAATTCCCTGCAGCGGCTGCTGTTTTTTCAATACGATTTTTAACGTGTTTTATGGGTATGTCGAAGTTAAATTCCCAGCAGCGCAAAGCCGTGCATCATATCGAAGGCCCGTTGCTGGTGTTGGCGGGCGCGGGCAGCGGCAAAACCAGTGTTATCACCCAAAAAATCATTTATCTCATTCAAGAGTGCGGCATTGCGTCTTCGAAAATCGCCGCGGTGACGTTCACCAACAAGGCGGCCCGCGAGATGAAATCGCGCATTGCCGGCCGCTTATCGAAAAAGGTAATCAAAGGCTTAACGGTATCCACGTTTCATACCCTGGGCTTGAAAATCCTGCAAAAAGAACATGCGCTGCTCGGCTATAAATCCCGCATCTCCATCTACGACGCCCAGGACAGTCAGTTGCTCTTAAAGCAACTCGCGCCCAATGGCCTGTTCAAAACCATCGCTGTCGAACAGGTTCAGCAGCGCATTTCGCTATGGAAAAACGCCGGCATTACACCGGATCAGGCGCTGGCGGCGGAGAGTGATCCCATTCAACAGCCGGTAGCGGGATTGTACGCCGCGTATTGCCATCAGCTTAAAGTCTATAACGCGGTGGATTTTGACGATCTGATTTGTTTGCCGGTCGCGCTGCTGGAAAAAAACCGGGAAGTACTGGAGCGCTGGCAGAACACAATCCGTTATTTGCTGGTGGATGAATACCAGGACACCAATGCGGTGCAGTACCAATTGGTCCGGTTGCTGGCCGGGCCGCGGGCGGCGTTAACCGTGGTGGGTGACGATGACCAGTCGATCTACGCCTGGCGCGGCGCGCGCCCGGAAAACCTCGCGCAACTCAATGCCGACTATCCAAATCTTGCGGTTATCAAGCTGGAGCAAAATTACCGCTCGACATCCTGCATCCTGAAAGCCGCCAACGGCTTAATCACCAATAATCCCCATCTGTTTGCAAAAAAACTTTGGAGTGAATTGGGCTTTGGCGAGCCGATCAGCGTGCTCGAAGCGCGCGATGAGGAACACGAAGCGGAGCGGGTAGTGAGCCATCTCTTGAACCACAAGTTTCAAAAGCGCACCGAGTTTCGCGACTATGCCCTGTTGTACCGCGGCAATTATCAATCGCGCCTGTTTGAAAAAACCTTGCGCGAACACAAGATACCGTACCGGATTACCGGCGGCAACTCATTTTTTTCGTTGACGGAAGTGAAGGACATCCTGGCCTATCTGCGCTTGCTGGCCAACAATGACGATGATCAGGCGTTTTTGCGGGTGGTAAACACGCCGCGGCGGGAAATCGGTCCCGCGACCCTGGAAAAACTGGTGGAGTATGCCAACCACCGCGGTGCCAGCTTGTGTGAAGCCGGTTATGAAATGGGCCTGGCGCAATACCTTGCCGAACGTCCCCTGGCCCGCATCAGGCGCTTTATCGAATGGGTGGCGCATATGTCGGACCGCGTGGAGCGCAGCAACCTGCTCGCGGCCTTGAATGACCTGGTTGATGAAATCGGCTACAAGGACTGGCTGGAGGACATTTGTCACGATATTCCCAGTGCTGAGCGCAAAATGGAAAATGTTCAGGAGTTGCTGGGATGGATCGGGCATTTGGTGGAGACGTCCAGTGAAGAACCGGGACTTGCGCAACTGGTGCAGCAAATAACCCTCGCCGATATGCTGGACCGCGACGAGGATGACGCGCAGCTGCCCAACTGCGTCAGCCTGATGACCTTGCACAGCGCCAAGGGGCTGGAGTTTCCCCATGTTTATATCGTGGGAATGGAAGAGAACCTGTTGCCACACCATGCCAGTGTGCAAGACGGCAATATCGAAGAAGAAAGACGCCTCGCCTATGTGGGCATTACCCGGGCGCAACGCTCCCTGGTTTTCAGCCTCGCGGCCAGCCGCAAACGCAACGGGGAATTAATGGCGTGCCAGCCTAGCCGTTTTCTCGACGAGCTGCCCGAAGATACCCTGGCCTGGGAAAAAGCCTCGCAACGCGATCCGGAACAGCGTCAAGAACTGGGCCGCGCCCATCTGGCGAATCTGCGGGGTTTATTGAAGGAAACAGGGAGCGAAACGGGGTGAGCAGGAACGGTGTCTCATAAATTGGCACACGACACGCATAAAATAAAATGAGGTTTTCCGCCCTATTCAGCGTGCCTGATTAAGTTATAATCCGCAGTAGCTTTGCCGGCCGGCCTAATGCGTATTGCGGGCCGTGGATTTTTTGTAAGTTATTGATAATTAAATTTTATCGAGCGTTATGAAGCCTTGGGTTATTAACCAGTTGATCATTGCCAGCACTCTGGTGTTTTTGGTGGCGCACAGCAACGCCAAGGACGTGGATTCCGGCCTGCCGCAAGCCAATGATTTTGCGTTATTGGCGCTGCAATCCAACCAACAAAAACTCCCGATTTTGATTATGTACTCGGCGCAAACCTGCGAATACTGCGAGCGCCTGGAGTCGGAAGTCCTCGGTCCGATGTACCGCAGCGGGCAATTCGATAACCGGGCCATTATCCGCAAGTTGATGATCGATGGCAGCGGCGATATCCGGGATTTCAACGGCCGTGTAGTGAACGCCGATAGTTTTGCCTTCAAGCGCGGCGTGCAGGTGACGCCCACCTTGCAATTCGTCGACAGCAACGGCAAGCAGCTTGCGCCTGAGATGATTGGCTATAACACCTCTGAGTTTTACGCCGCCTACATTGAGAACGCCATCGGCCAGTCGCAAGACGCCATCATTGCCACGAATCCCACGCACTAATCTCCCGTAGAAAAAATCCAGTAAGACGAGCCTGCTCGTGGCTTTCACTCAGAATAGGTGGATGCTCAACCGCCAGCATTGACGCAAAAACGCCGTTTATTTCCTTACAATTGTATAAAAATTGATTGCATATGTAACAAAGGCGTTTTGCGCCTGGGTTTGAGCATTCTGCAGGATGGTGGGATCAAAGCCACTGACCCAGCCTTCGCTTTCATTCACCGTGCCGCTGCCGAGAAAGTCATTGGCCAGTGGTTCGGGATTGATGCCGGAAATCGCCACGGCATCCAGACCTTCGAGGTAGTCATATTTAAAGCTCGGGTCCATGGCCACCCAGCTGTCGGCATCGAGGTTCTTGGCGCCTCGTGAGGGCTGGTAATCAATGGCTGCTTCCACCCAGATATGCTCCATTTTCACCGACGCGATCTTGCCACCTGTCACAACGGTTGTGGTGGGAATACCGCCCGAGGCGGCAAAGTCCGCCGCGGCGTTAATGTTGGTAAACCCCCCGGCCCAGTTGCGGAACGGAGCTTCCGGCACATCGATGGCGCCGTGGACATAGCGCGCGGGAATCTGGGAGGCTCTTAATAAGGCAATCAATAAACTGGCGATGTCCATGGTGTTGCCGCGTTGGGCGCTCAAGGTGAGATCGGCAGTTTGCATGGCGCCCCAGGCCGGTTGCCACTGGATGTGGTTGCGCACCCAATGATAGATCGTTACCGGGTCATGATTGAGTTCAGCGGCTTTGGCGGTGATGGCATCACTTAACGTGACTTCGGTGGTCGCCGCCAAATAGGCCGGATCGCTGGCGCCGGGTAAGTTGCCGTAGGTGAAATCTCCTAAGGCTGCGACTTTAACCAAAGGATTGCTGAATAAACCGTCTTCACTAAACGCCGCCGTGGTTGCCTTGGGTTTGTTCTCGGGATTGGCTTTTAAACTTTTGTTGGGCAGGTTGTTCGGGTCAAAGGGTTGTTGGGAGCGTTTGTGTTTTTAGATCTTGTACGTATTTGTGGTCTGAACTACCCCGATGCTGCCCTAATTTAGGGGGCGTGACATGCGTGAAGCATACCACTGGTTAAACTATTAATAAGCAGACTTGACCCATGTGTATGTTTTGTGTTTGTGTTGTATTTGTTTGAGCTTTTGTTTTACGACCGAAACTGTGTTATCAAGTTAATTCTTCATCTATAGGAGACGTATAGCTGCCTTGTTTAATTTTCTGATTACTCCGCCGTCTCACAGATATCAAATGGCGAGAACAGAAAATTGTCCATTTACGGCGACCTTTATTTTATTTATAGGCCCTAATAATGTTGGTTTAGCACTATTGTCGTAAACTGTCGAGCAACGACCATTGTTTATTTTGTTCGTCAAAGTATTCCCAGAAAATCCAGCCATTGCGGCTGTTTCCAGCAGCTGCTACAGCAGCATTTGAAGGCGAATGATAAATTTTACCGTTGAACCGAATTCCACCGTCTTCGACGACTGCTTCATACCTATCATCTGTCCGCTTGGCGATATGGCGAAGTTTAGTGCCCGCGCGAAGAAACACACCATCTCGAATCATTAATCCACCTGCTCTATTAACAGCAGCATGAGAGCGCGCCAAACCAGTGACCTTAGCAACCACTCTGCGCACAATGTCACTATGTGACTCCGTAAAGGACTCCCGCAATGATTCAAGTGCTTTATACGTTTCCAAGTCTATTTGGATCGCTTTGAGTTCCATTGAACACCGCTGAATTTAATTCCAATATTAGTAATATAGAGCACATAATAGTTAATTAAAGTGTTAATAAGCCTTATTTTGACTATTTATTACTTTGATTTACCATCAATTGAACTTTATATCGGAATATTTTAAAAAAATAATAAAAAACAATAGGGAACAATATTTTTTGCATGAATTATTAATCAATTTATTGTCATTTATTGACACAAGTACTATATTCTACCGAGGAGATCATGGTATGAAACGTCTAGAGCAACTTAAAAAGCACCTGAAACCAGGAACGGTTTATCGTCGGGCGGATTTGGCCAAATGGTCAAAAAGCGTGGATCGTCATGCCCGCGAATTGGTTGAAGAAGGTGTCCTCAAGAAACTCCAGAACGGATTGTATTACTGCCCTAAACATTCTTTGTTTGGCACTGTTCCCGCGGATGACAAACAACTCGTCAAATCCTTTTTAAAAGACGACGACTTTCTTCTCACGTCGCCTAACGCCTATAACGCGCTGGGATTGGGTACCACACAGCTCTACAATACCCGTGTAGTATACAATCATAAGCGCCATGGCGTTTTTGAGCTGGGCGGCAGAAAATTCGAATTTCGCCGGAAGCCTAAGTTTCCAAAAAAAGTGACCGAGGAATTCCTGTTGGTGGACTTGATGAACAATCTCCAGTCCCTGGCGGAAGATCAGCAAACGCTACGAAAGAAGGCACGGGAAAAAGCAACGCATATGGAAAAAACAAAACTTAAACGCGCTGTAAAACAGTACGCTAACGTAGCCAGTAAAAAGTACTTTGAGTCGGTACTGAATTGATGGTGCGAGCCCCCTATCTTCACGAACGGCACGACTCTCCTGACCTGTTCCGAATTGTATCTAGTGAAAAATCCATCGATCCACAACTGGTGGAAAAAGATTACTGGATCATGCACTGCCTCTATGGCTTGAAAGAACAGGGATTCGACTACGAACTTAAAGGCGGTACATCGTTATCGAAAGGATACGGTGTTATTCAACGGTTTTCCGAAGACATTGACATCCGGATAGATCCTGCCTGCGCCCCTTTCGATGTAGCAACAGGCAAAAATCATATGAAACCTCAGCATATCGAATCCAGAAAAAATTTTTACGATTGGCTGGCGGAAGAAATTGCAATCGAGGGAATCGTTGAAGTGGTTCGGGATGAGTCTTTTGATGATAAAAAATATCGAAGTGGTGGCGTACGATTGATCTACAAATCCCGGTTTGAAGAACTAACAGGACTTAAACAAGGTATCCTGTTGGAAGTAGGATTTGATGACACCACCCCGAATAGGGCCTTAACCATTTCATCCTAGGCGTTTGATTACGCTTCTTCATCCGGTGTGGAATTCGTTGATAACCGTGCCAGAGACGTGAAATGTTACCACCCTGGTTATACATTCGTTGAAAAATTGCAGACAGTGTCAACCAAATTCCGACAACAGCAGGAATCGGGCGTGTTTCCTGCCAATTTTATGCGACACTATTACGATCTATCCCGGTTACTTGACAATTATGATGTTCAGAACTTCATTGGCACAGAGCAATACCATCAACGGAAAAAGGAGCGTTTCGGGAAAGCGGATAATTTGAATATTACCGAAAATGAAGCATTCCTATTATCTGATCCGGGAACACGCGAACTCTACCGAGGGGCATTTGAAAAAACGCAGCCACTGTACTTCGGAGAAAAACCTTCCTTTCAGAATATTTTGAAAAAAATTCGATCTCAGATTGAAAGGTTATAACGCTAATGACAGGGAAATAGAGCACTTGAAGTCTATGAATCTTACTGACGGTCTACTAAACCAAAGCTACATGATTCGTAACTACTCACCCCGTGTGCAGCCTAGGTTAAAGCGGCGCCGGTGTCTCCTGCCGGGGGCGTCTGCGGCCAGGGATGGCCGCAGTCGAGCCTACAGGGACGTACTTGTGGCGTCCCCCGGCTGGAGACACCGGCGCCGCCCACGGGTGAGTAGTTACCATGATTCAAAATATTGGAAACCAATGCAGTGGCGCAAAAAAATTATTAATCTAGCGTTGCCCAATTTAAAAAATCTTGGCGCTTCTGCGCCTTTGCGTTGAAAATTGATTTCGCGCCAGAGGCTGGCGGAATGGCCGGGGTTGTTACTTTTTCAGTTGTTTGAGTTGTTTGCGCACCTGGGTCATGTGCCGGCGGCTGACTTCCAGTTTTTCGGTGACGCCGCGCAGCTTGACCATCCATTGCCCCGCTGAGTTTTTTTCCAGGCTGTCGAGGTGGCTGGTCGAGACCAGCGCATTGCGGTGCACGCGGATAAACCGGTCGGTGAATTCCTCCTCCAGGGATTTCAAGGGTTCGTCTATGATTACTTCGCCCTGTTTATGGCGAACCGTCACGTATTTTTGTTCGGCGTGAAAAAAATAGATTTCCTCGATCGGCACCAGATGGATGTTGCCGCTGATTTGGGCGCTGATATGGCTGCGGGTATGGGCGGTTTCCTCATTCCTGCCGAGTTCCAGCAGTTGCGCCCGGTTGACCTTGCGGGCTTTTTTCAGGGCTTCTTCCAGCCGGTCCTTGCGAATGGGTTTTAACAGGTAATCCACCGCGTTGCTGTTAAACGCGGCCAGGGCGTGTTCGCCAAACGCCGTGGTGAAGATAATGGCCGGCGGGTTGGCCAGGTTCGACAAATGATAAGCCGCTTCCAGGCCGTTCATGTCGGGCATACGAATGTCCATCAACACGATATCCGGATTCAGTTTACCGCACAGCAATAATACTTCCTTGCCGTCGTTGGCTTCGCCCACAACCTGATAGGACTCACTTTCATCCACCAGGCGCTTGAGCCGGGAGCGGGCCAGGGGTTCATCATCCGCGATTAATATATTCATAGACGTTTCTGCACATACGGAAATCGAATGGTCAACTCATATTGGGTTCCGGTCTGGCTCACCAGCAAACGGCCCTGATGACCGTACAGCGCCGATAACCGCTGCTTGATATTTTCCTGGGCCATTTTATTGCTGGCCCGCTCCAGGGGCTGGGTATATTCCGGCATCGGGTTAACGATGCTGATGGTAATGATATTTTTTTCCAGTTTGCCATTAATCACGATCGTGCCGCCATCACGGATATGTTCGATGCCGTGGTAGATGGCGTTTTCCAGCAGCGGTTGCAGCGTTAACTGGGGTATCAGCGCATTTTCCGGCAAAGCCTCGACATTCCACTCTACCTTTAATCGGTCGCCCATGCGCAATTCTTCAATATGCAGGTAGCGTTTTGCCAACTCCCACTCGTCTTTCAGACGTACTTCGTAACTGGAATCGGCCAGGGTGCCGCGGAACAGGTCGGCCAGGTCTTCGGTGGCGGCTTCCGCCAGCTCCGGGTTGCTGCGGGTCAGGCTGGCGATGGTGTTTAAACTGTTAAACAAAAAATGCGGCCGGATGCGCGATTGCAGGGCCTGGATCCGCGCCTGGGATTTGGCTTCCAGGTTCTGCGCCCACTGAT
>Ga0209640_10002829_pt1 | contig 15159 bp, 13 predicted proteins | sample RifCSP10_1_FD_184018 | JGI IMG/M metagenome (GOLD analysis project Ga0209640, IMG submission 184018) | Soil microbial communities from Rifle, Colorado - Rifle CSP2_sed 10_1 (SPAdes) (version 2) | ecosystem: Environmental > Terrestrial > Deep subsurface > Rock core/Sediment | place: Rifle...
AGGCGGCGAATTCGGTTTCGTTCTGTTGTCGCTGGCCGCGCCGCTCAATCTGGTACCAGAGGCGGCGCTGCAGACCGCGCTCGCGGCGATGGTGCTGTCGATGCTGGCCGCGCCGTTCATCATCGAGCGCAGCGAGCATATCGTGCGGCATGTGAGCGGCGCGGACTGGCTCGCGCGCGCCATGGAGGTGCACAACATCGCGGTGCAATCGATGGCCGTGGACCAGCACGTCGTGGTATGCGGTTACGGGCGCAGCGGCCAGAATCTGGCGCGTCTGCTCGACCAGGAGGGCATCGGTTTTATCGCGCTCGACGTTGACCCAAAGCGCGTCAAGGAAGCGGCAGCCGCGGGTGAGCACGTCGTCTACGGCGATGCCGCGCGGCGCGAGGTGCTCGTCGCGGCGGGCTTGCTGAGGGCGCGCGCGCTGGTGATCTCGGTCGCCGACAGCCCGCTCGCGTTGCGCGTCCTCGCCCAGGTGCGTGAACTGCGGCCAGGATTGCCGGTGGTGGTGCGCACGCTCGACGATACCGATCTCGACCGCTTGAGGGAAGCGGGCGCGGGCGCGGTGGTTGCGGACGTCATGGAGGGCAGCCTGATGCTCGCGGGGCATGCGCTGGTGCTGCTCGGTGTGCCGTTCAACCGCGTGCTCAGGCGCATTCGCGACGCGCGCGCGCAGCGTTACAGCCTGCTGCGCGGTTATTTCCACGGCGCGACCGACGCCGCCGAAGACGCCGCGCACAAAGCGCAGAAGCTGCTGCATTCAGTGCTGATCACCCCCGGCGCGGCGGCAATCGGCAAGACGCTGGGCGAGCTTGATCTCGCGCGGCTGGAGGTGGAGGTCAAGGCGGTGCGGCGCCATCACGTGCACGCCCAGGCGCCGCAGCCGGCGTTTAGGATCGAAGCAAGCGACGTGCTGGTGTTGCTGGGCTCGGTAGAGGACTGTGCGGCCGCCGAGATGAAACTGATGCAGGGCTAACTACCGTTAGAAGAGAGTGGCGCCGCCGCAGTTGGTGACTCCGGAGGTGCCGAGCCAAGTGCCGGTGGCGGCGGCCGCGCTGGTGCAACTAGCCGCCTCGGTTGGCGCCGTTCCCCCGGTGCCCGCGTAGACCGAGAACTGGAAGGTGCCGGTATACGGCGATCCATCGTCGACTTTGCGATCGAGTTCGGTGATGACCGCGACTGGAATCGAGGAGCCGGTCTTAAGATTGTGACGCGCCGTTCCGCCGCTGCTTACGCCGTAGATACCGTCAAAAACGAGCTGCATGTAGGCATTGTAAACATTCGTCGGCGTATTCGTTGCAGCATTCGTAGCAGCAGCGCAGGTAAATGAGCCGGTCATAAAACCGGCCTTGGACAGATGTTCCCACGCGATGATCGATTCACCTGCGGCTGCAATCTGGCCGTCGCCGTTGCCGCCGCCGGTGACGGCACCGGTGCACCCGGCGTTCGCAGCCACGCCGTTGATGTTGGCTACGGCAAGCGCACCCGTGTAATCACCGGGCAACCCACGGAAACGATCTTGGAAGCCGAAAAACGCCGCCTTGATCCCGTCCTGCGTCGAGGCGAGGTTACGTACCCGCGCGCTCTGGATCAGTTCCTGGCCCTTGAGCACGCCGCCGAGCAGCAGGCCGATAATCACGAGCACGATCGCGATTTCGATCAGGGTAAAACCAGTTTGTTTGCGCATGGCTGCAGTCCTTTGGTGATCAACGGATCGGTCCATGCTGCAAGTTTCATGCCATTACCGGTAAGGTTGCCTACCGATGGCAAGAAATGCGTCTTTTTGAGGGCACACTAGCGCAGGCGCCGCGCCTGCTCCGTCAACGAATGCAGGCGAGGCGCCCCCTCCCGGCCTTATGTGGCGGTAATTACGACGCACCACATTATATTAATTGTGTGTTTTACGACAGTTAGTTAGTGCTTATTATTATATTAAAACATTAAATGTTATCGATTTCACATTGAAAATAAACAATTATAAATTGGTATTTTCGTCATTTTTTCGACGACTGTGACGATTTTTCGGCATTTTTCATGTCTTCCAGCCGTTCCGCGAGAAACCGCAATTCGCGCTCGTCTTTGATTTCCCCGCTCGCAAGCAGGCCGCCGAGCAGTATCTTCGCGCTTTCCAGTTCGCCGATATCCTCGAGTATGAAAATGCGCATCTGGCGTGCCCAGCCGGGCGCTGCCGGCGCGAGGCGCTCGATATCCCAGGCATAATTCAACGCGAGCGGGGCATCGTGCAGGCGGTGTTTGGCCATAATGGCCGCATGCGCGAGCCAGCGCCAGCGCCGGTTCGGGTCGAGGAGGAACTGCGCGTGCACGAACTGCAGCATCAGGCGCTCGCGCGCGGGATCGGGAACCTGCGAATAGACCTGCGCCGCCATCAGCAGCGGATACTGGCCGACCGGATCGAGCGCCAGAATCGTTGCCAGCCATTGCGTGACCCGCTGATAGTCGAGATCGCGAAAGGGAATGCTGATTCCGGGCTGGTTGTCGAACGCCTGCAGATACAGCGTCGTCAACTGTGCGAGCACCACCGGCTCGCCGATACTTGCGACGCGCAGCACTGCCAGCGGCGGCGGTGCGGTAAGCGCCGCAGCGCTTGCCACCGGCCTGGGCTGCACGCCCTGCCAAACGATCTGCAGGATCAGCGCGACGAGCAACGCGAGCCAGACGGCGCGCGGCACGACCGTGAGTGAGCGCTCACCGAGCCCTATCACAGGTTCCTGCGGTAAAAGTCGGACATTGCCGCGGCGCCGAGCAGCACGATATAGAGTAATGCTTGCACGGCGTTGGCGCCAAGCACCTGCCAGGACGCGGCGCTGTCGACTAGCCAAGCGCTCTGGGCAAAGCGGTCGAGCGCCGGCAACAGCAGCGCCAGCGCGTCTACGAGCAGCGAAATGACGCGGTGCGACAGCGTATCGCCGCCGACCAACGGCGTGTCGCTGATCAGCCGAATCGCGGTCAGCGCACGCGCGAGCACATAAAACCCGAACACGAAACTCGCCGCCGGCATCAGTTGCGTGAAAGTCACGATGCAGAACAGGCTCAGCGCAGTCATGATCGCAAGCTCGAGCGCGAGCGACAACCCCCATTGCAGCGCCGCCTGCGGCGGCGCGAGCAGCAACTGCGGCAGGGTCGTAATCAGCGCGAAGAGAGCCGCGATCAGGGTGTAACCGCACAGCCGGCCGAGAATATAGTGGGAGCGCCGCAAATCGAACGACAACGTGAGTTCGAGTCCTTTGTCGTTGAACTCGCGCACCATGCTGGTCAGGATATGGAGGCTCAGCACAAATACCGTCGCCACGCGCGCTGCGGCGGCCGCAAATCCGACTTGCAGGCGCGCGCTTTCAGTGATCGCGAGCTGCTGGATGAAGTAAGCGGTGACCAGGATCAATGCCAGCACGATGACGAAGAGCCACGCGAGGCGCGTGCGCAAGGCCTCGAGCAGCGTAAAGTAGGCGATGGTCGCAATTTGCAGGTGGCGCATGGGATAATCGTTGCGTAATTGAGCGGCTCAGTATAACCAAACCGGTGAACGAAACCACCCTCGGCCTGCAGCAACGTCTGATCGGGTCCCATCCGCATTGGTGGTTGGGGGCGATGCTGTTCGCATTGCATTACGCGCTGGCGTGGGGCATCGACGACTGGCCGGCGCGCGCGATATTGCTCGCGCACCTGGGGTTCTTCCTGATATGGCAGTCGGCTCGGCGCGGCGAGCGCGTACTCGAACCGCGGCAAGCGTTACTGGTTGTGATCGTCGGACTGCTGTTCGCCGGCTGGAACAACTGGTGGCTGATGGCGGTGTGGCTGGCGGTGTTGGTCGCCTTGATCGGCGGCAACCTGCTTGGCAGTCCGCAGCCGCGGCAGCGGCTGGCCGCAATGTTGGCGGCGCTGTACCTGTTGTCGCTGCTGCTGATGTGGGTCGTGCCGCACCTGTTTGCCGATCAACACTTCGAGCCCGCGTTGACGCTGCTGGTGCAGTACGGTTTGCAGTTACTGCCCATTGCGGTGGTCTTCATCAGGATCCCCGAGGACCGCAGAGACGCGCCGCTGTCGGTGGATTTCATCTACAGCCTGATGCTGTTTCTGATGGTCACGGGGCTGGTGCTCGGAAGCTTCGTCGTCAAGCAGACCAGTCATGGCGACTATTCGTTGGCGCTGGCGCAAAGCCTGGTCGTGATGGCGCTGGTGCTGATTACGCTGAGCTGGCTGTGGAATCCGCACAGCGGCTTCATGGGCATCGGGCACGCGATGTCGCGTTACCTGATGAGCCTGGGACTGCCGTTCGAGCGCTGGGTCAAGGGGGTCGCCGACCACGCCGAGCGCGAGCGCGAGCCGGTGCGTTTCCTGGCGCTTGCGCTGCGCGATATTTGCGAGCTGCCGTGGGTGGCGGGCGTGGCGTGGCAGGCGCTGCAAACCAGCGGCGAACTCGGCGCTCGCTCGCGTTTCCAGGCCCAATGTTCGTTTCAGGACCTGGCGCTGACGTTTCACACCAAATGGGCGTTGAGCCCGGCGCTGCTGCTGCATCTCAAGCTGCTGACGCAGATGCTCGGGCACTTCTATGAAGCCAAGCGGCGCGAAGAGGTCCAGCGCCACAACGCCTATGCCCAGGCGATCCATGAAACCGGCGCGCGGCTCACCCACGACGTGAAAAACCTGCTGCAGGCGCTGCGCTCGTTGTGCGCGGCGGCAGAGAGCGGCAGCGAGGACCAGGCCGCGGCGCTGCAGTTGATCCAGCGGCAACTGCCGCAAATCGCGCAGCGGCTGTCAACGACGCTCGAAAAGCTGACGGCGGCATGGCCGGCAACCACGGCACAAATCGACGCCGGGACATGGTGGGAGAACCTCAAGCAGCGTTATGCGCACAGCGACATTGCGTTTTCAAGCAATGTCGCCATGGCGGGGCTGAGCTTGCCTGGCGAACTGTTCGACAGCGTCGCCGAAAATCTGCTTCAAAACGCCCTTGCCAAGGCCCACCAGCTTCCCCCCTTGCGCATCAGCGTCTCGTTCCAGCCGGACGCCGGCGGCAGGCTCACGATCTGCGATACGGGCAAGGCGATACCGCAGGCGGTTGCCGCGTGCCTGTTTGCCACGCCGGTGCCGTCGCAGAACGGGCTGGGCATTGGCCTGTACCAGGCGGCGAAGCAGGCGGAGCAACTCGGCTACCAACTCACGCTGGTGAGCAATAGCGACGGCCGGGTGGGTTTCGAGCTGGCGCGCCGCGGCAGCGGTTGATCAGGGGAGCTGGCCTGCGGCAATCAGCCGGCTGAACAGTATGGGGGTGGAAATCCATACCACGATGTCGTCGAACTCCGTCCCGATAACTTTCGACAGGTCGCGCATGACGAATACGCGGTTGGCGTTGGCGAGCGTCTCGAAATTTGCCGCCTCGTCCGTACTGGTGCCGCCGCTGGTGGCCGCGTTGGCCCCGAGTGACCAGATCACCGCGATCGCGTTGGAGGTGAGAGTGGTTGCCGCAGACGCGCAAGCGGTATTGGATGCCCCGGTCGCCGTATTGCAGACGCTCAGCAGGGTTGCGCCCAGAATGTTCGGCATGAGTGCGCTTCGCATGCCGCCCGAGTTCGTAAACGGCCGGTTGACCGAATTGACCGTCGTGGCCGAAACGGCATAGCGGACGCGAGTCTGCCAGGCATCCACCGCATAGCCATTCATATCTGTGGGCGTGAACCCCAGGGTCACCGCCGGCAGATATCCGATGTAAACGGTAGGGGTTACGCCCCCCGTCACGATTGAGGGGCAAGTGCCTGAGCCTGCGGTGTGAGTCGATCCCGTAGCCTCCGCCCCGGCGCTGCCACCCGCGTAGTCCGCCGGACACGGGAAATAACCGTTGGCGGCGGCGTAGCCGAGCAGCGCCTCACGCGCGTTGTCCAGGATTTTCTGCGTATCCGCGACCTTGCGGCTCTCGACCTGACTCTGCAGAGGCACCAGCAGGCTGCCCAGCAGCAGCGCGATGATTGCGATTCCGATTGCGAGCTCGACCAGGCTGAATCCCGCCGCGGCGCGCGGCCAGCGGCCGTCACGGGAGCGTGAAAATGCGGTCATGGTTGGTCGGGTTTGGGTAGAGGGATCTGCTGGGCGTGACAAAGGTGTCATTGTTGTTCCGGTTCGAGCTGTCCTCGAAATAACCCGTGATGTTACCGAAACCGGAAGGCCAACTGCGCGCAGGGGCGCCCGTATAGCCGCCTGGAGTAATAAGTACCAGATCGACATCATTGCCGTCCACCGTGATTTTGCTGTCGGTGCAGGTCGTGCAATTGGATCCACCGTTCTCGAGCCGGTTCTTCGAGACGGCGTAATAAATCACACTGGTCCATCCGGTCACAGGACTGCCGCACCCATTCGTCAGCCATAGCGGCAAAACTGGCGTTCCGCCGCTGCCCCAGTTCGTCGGCAGAGCGGTGCCGCACGGCAAGCGCCAATGATTATAGTAACTGGATCCGCTGCCGTTGCTATTGCCATCGGACAGATCGGCCCAAGGATAGACGCCGGTGGCGGTGCGGTACTGGGTCAGGATCGCAATCATCTCGCGCGCGACACGCTGCTCGACCATTGGCATGAAGTCCACATTGGTGATCGCCAAAAGGCGGTCGTTGAAGGTAGCAGAAGCGGCCACGGTGGCAAACGTTGCATTATTGCCGTCCGCATTTTCGCCCTCGAGGTAATTCGAAGCCGTATTCTCGCTTGCGGCGTCTCTTGACTGTGATCCTTGCGCACTGCCGGGGGCGAAAACGATCGCAAACGCATTGCTGGTGGGCGCTATGCCGGTGACCGTAAGCTGGCCAAGCGTGTCACTGGTCAGATCGGGGCAATTCGGTAAACAGGAAGGGTTCCTGGCGAAATTACGTGATACGGCATACCACAACCGCTCCCCGCTGCTGTCGCGCAAATCAGGCAGACGGAGCGTACGCCACGGTAATCGCCCGATATAAACATTGCTGCCAGAAACATAACCTGGACAATCGGTCCCCGAATATAGCTCGGCAGAGCCATCGTTGTCAGTATCCGGACAAGGAAGGGAGCCAGGACGGTTATCGTCGCTCGCGGCGTATCCTATCAACGCCTGCCTGGCCTGGGCCAGCACGAGGGCAGTTGTGTCGGCGCGCGCGGCGGCGCTCGGCATATTGCTCGCCATGCTGAAGACGAACATCCCGGTCGCCAGACCCATCAGCACCACCAGGAGCAGCAATGCCTGCCCGCGCTCGCTTTGCCGAGGCGTGCAGCGCTTACGATGCAAATGATCGGGCACGGGGACGCTGATAGCGTCCACGCGGGTCACTTTGCGGGGCCCTCCTCAGTTTGCGCCGGCCGCCTCGGCCCGACCGGCTCCGGCAAATCGGGCGCGCGCGGCGGTGGCGGCGTTGCTGCCTGCGGTGTCGGCGTTGTGGCGCTCGCCGCGGCGGGCTTGTCGGCGAGGTCGGGCGTGGGCGCGGGCTTTGCCACTGCGCGGCGCGCGTAACCTTCCTCGATCGTGCCGCTGAGAACTTCCACCGATTGGCCAACCTTGAGCTCGAAGCTGCGGCCGCTTTGCGGAGCGGTGAGCTTCACGCGATTGTCGTTTTTGCCGGGCACGACGTTGACGCCGCCCGGCTGCCCCGCGTCGACCGCGCGGCTGTTGATCCACACCGAATTCTTGCCATCGCTGCGCCGGACCATGCCGTTGACGCGCATGCGCTCCGGCCCCGAGGGCGGGGGGGGTGCCACCAGGTCCTTGTCGCGATCATCCTCGACGACAACTGCACTCTGGATGTTCTGATTGCGAAAATTGTCGAGCGCTGCGCGCTGCGCCGGCGTGAAAAACATGCGGCCGAACTCGGCGCCGGCAGCCGTGCCCGCGCCTGCCATCAGAATGATCAATGCCAACCGTCGCGCTGTCACGATTTCCGGTCTCCCGCGGCGGCTGGCGGCCGTAGCGTGATCCACGCAAGCTCGCAATCGGCACGCACGTTGAACCGGTTGCGGGCACTGCCGCCGGTATCGATGCGTTCCATCGTGCATTGGTCGACCGAGAACACGCCGACGCGCTGTTCGGCGAGCGTGCCGAGAAACGGTATCAGGTCGCCCTCGTGCAGCAGCCTAAGGGTGACCTTCATCGCCGATTGATGCAAAGTCAACTGACCTGGATCGAGTTCGTCCGCATACGGATAAGGCTGTTGCGTCCCGATCTGGTAACTGACGCCGAACAGACGCCCCTCTTGATTGGCGAAGCGTAATGCGTCGAGCCAATTGATGCGCTGTTCATCGCCGATGAGGCCGATCTGTTGCAGGTTCTGGTAGCGGTTCAGGTACCGCGCGATGATTGCGTTATCGTCCCTGGCTTTCTGCAGCTGTGCGCGCGCATTGCGCAGATTTCTCTGTTGCTGCGCCAGATCGCGCTTCGCCTTTGTCAGCGCGAAATCGATGTAGTATTGCAGGCTGACGCCGATCACAACCACCGCGACCAGCGTAACCAGCGGGGCCTTCAGTGCGCGCAGGACGTTCGGGTTCACGTCGTTGGTTTCAACACCAGCAGCAATTCAAAATCGGCCTTGCCGGCGAGCACACTGCTGTTGGCGGTGTTACCGGACAGCGTGAGACTCGGGCTGACATTAAGCGGCACCTTGATGACTCTGACCTCTGCCACCTCCGGTTGTACCGACAGCGCCGCGGCGAAGCGGGTGATGGATTCGTTCGCGGCACGGTAGTCGCCGCGAAACGGCCGCACTTCTCCCCCGACCAGCCCGCTTTGCTGGCGTGCACCGCCGGCCGGGCCCGGACCGCTTTTGGTCTTGGCGGATTTACCGGGGTCCTGTTGCCCGATATCGGTGCGCCCGTACTTCCAGCCAAAGCTTTTCAACCTGATATCCGGATGTTGATCGAGCGCCCGGCCGAGAATCGTCATCATGGTTTCGGGCGAGCGCTTGGAGACGTTTATTTTTTGCGCGATCTCGACCGCGCGTTGCAGGTTCTCGGCGGAAGCCGGCGCCGCCGGAAACTGCCGCGCCGTTTCCAGGTACTGCGCCTGCAATTGCGCGACCTGCGCCGCCGCGGCCTCAATGTCGGACTCGAGATTGACGTTGGTATCGATGATCTGATACCAGGTGAATGCACACCAGGCTGCGATGGCGAAGGCGGTGACGCCGGCCAGTGCATAGATGCCGAGGCGCGCCCCGTGCATGCGGTAGCCAAACGTGGCCTCGGCCGGCGCGAGATTGCTGTCCGGAGCGCGCGAGCCCAACAGGTGCAGATACAGCGCGTCGGCCGATGTATCGAGCGCAGGCGCCGCGATGCCGAGGCGCGCGACGATTTCCGCGCGCGCCAGACGGCGGCATTCGATGTTCGGGTTGTCGCGCGCGATGGCGTCGGCGAGCTCGGGCAGCGTATCATCGCTGTCAACGATCAGCACCGACAACTGCTCATCGAGCGTCATGACGCGCAGCGCGTGCAGGTAGAGCCGCGTGTTCGAAATTTCCTCGGCGTAGCTCTTGATTGCCGGCGGGCCGCTACTGTCGATGCGCACGAGCCGGCTCACGCGCAACTCCGCGTCACGGAAGAAGGTCAGGCGCAGGCCCGAGCTGGTGATCGACACCAGCAGCAGATTGGCCTGCTTGAGCTGCAGCCGTTCAACCAGTGCCTCGCTCACCGTCGGCAGCAGGTAAATCCCGGCCATCGGCAACTCGCGCTCGATCACCGCTCGCACCCACGCCGCGATCAGCTCCGGATTGGTGAGCGCGCAGAACAGGTAGCGGTCGTCGCGCCGCTTGCCGGAGTCGCGGCCCCGCAGCTGCGCGCTGCAATATGGCGTGTTGCGGTAATGCTGCTTGAGCTTGCGGTTCAGCATCCCGCTGCGATCGCTGCCAACGCTGTGCGGCAGGGATTCGAAGCGGTAATCCTCTTCGACCGCGTCCACTATCATGTGCACTGGCAGTTGCCTGCCGGTTGCCGCGAGATAGCTCTTGAAAGCACTGAGCCCCTCGTCGCTGTAAGTGAATATGTCGCCCCCGGCGACGCGCCCGTTGAGCCAGCGCGCCGCGCTGACTTGCCGGGCCGATACCGAGACCAGGAGCTTATCCCCCGTGTCGGAACGGCCGAACGAGAATTTGAGCCTGGGTAACGCGGGCGAGTTCATGTGTGCGGTTCAGAATTTCAGATTCCCCAGAATATCATACACCGGGCCCAGCACCGCCCACATGATCAGCATCAGCATACCGCCAAGCACCACGGTGAGCGCCGGCCCGATCAGGGCCATCCCCTTGTCGACCGCGTCCTTGACGTCGCGGTTATAGAAATACGTGACGTTGAGCAGCGCTTCGTCGAGCGCGCCGGTGGCCTCGCCGACGCGCATCATGCGGATCACCAACGGTGGGAAAATCCCCAGGTTCCGAAACGCCTCCGTCAGGCTCATGCCGGAACTGATCTGCTGGCCGGCGCGCATCAGGCCGTCCGCGATCACGCGATTGGCGACGATGTCCTCCGAGGTCTGGATCGCATCTATGACGGTGATGCCGGAGCGGTACATCAGGGCGAAGAAATTGGTGAAACGCGACAGGATGATTTTCTGCAGGACGGGGCCGAGTACCGGCAGGTGCAGCTTGGTGTAATCCCCCCAATATTGCGCTTTCGGGCTCATGCGCAGCACGAACGCCGCCGCGACCGCGAGTAGTATCGGCAGCGCGAACACGAGCGGCCAGTAGTTGATGACGAAATCCGAGACGAAAATCAGCGCGTGGGTCTGTGGCGGCAGCACCAGGCCCATGGTTTTGAGCAGCGTCACCACCTGCGGCACCAGGTATATCAGCATGAACATCATGACCGCGACTACCACCACCAGCACCAATGCCGGGTACATCATCAGTTGCTTGGTCTGCCCGGCAAGTTCATCCTGCCATTTGAGGGATGCGGCGAGGCTTGCGAAAACGTCGGTCAGCCGGCCGGCCTGTTCGCCGGCGCGAATCAGGCTTACGAACACCTTGTCGAATACCTGGGGATGCTGCGCCATCGTCTGCGACAGCACCTTGCCGCCTTCCATGTTCTCGATCAGCGTTGCCAGCACCTCGCGCAAGCGCGGGTTTCCGGCTGAATCGCGCAGGTCGCGGATGCCTTCGAGCAGCGGGATGCCGGAGCGCGTCATCTGCTCCATGTCGAAGCAAAACGCGATCAGGTCGCGGCGGGTGATCCGGCTGCCCATGCTGAAGCCGGCGGCGCTTTTCTTGACTTCTCTGAATGTGATCAGGTCAAGGCCCATGCGGCGCAGCCGCTGTTCGAGGTCGACGTCGTTCATCGCCTCGAGCGCGCCGCGCGCCTGGCGTCCGGTCCCGTCAATGGCCCTGTACTTGAATGCGGGCATGGTTCAATTACTCACCGCTAACCAAACCTTCCCGTCAGGTCGATCGCGCGCGCGACCTCGGCGAGATTGGTGGTGCCGTCGAGCACGCGCGCGATGCCTTCCTCGGCGAGCGGCCGGAAGTCGTTGGCGAGCGCCGCAGCGCGCAGCTCTTGCGCGGTGGCGCGCCGCGCCACCAGCTCGTCGAGATCGACATCCATCACCAGCAGCTCCATCACCGCGCAGCGGCCTTTATAGCCTTTGTTGCTGCATTTGGCGCAGCCGACGGGGCGGTAGATGTGGCTCGTCTTTTCAGCCGCTGCGCCGAGGATCTGGCGCTCCTCGGGCGTCGGCACATAGGCCTCCTTGCAGTGCACGCACAGCACCCGCACGAGCCGCTGCGCGATGATGCCGATGATATTGCCGGCCATGATGCCGGGCTCGATGCCGATGTCGCTCAGGCGCGGGAACACGCCGAGCGCGGAGTTGGTGTGCAGCGTCGAGAATACCTGGTGTCCGGTCATGGCGGCGCGGAACGCCATTTCCGCGGTATCGTGGTCGCGCATCTCGCCGACCAGGATGATGTCCGGGTCCTGGCGCATCATCGAGCGGATGCCGTTGGCGAAGTCCATGCGCACCGCGTCATTGACCGAAGTCTGGCGCATCAGCGTCACCGGATATTCGACCGGGTCCTCGAGCGTCATGATGTTGACGGTTTCGTCGTTGACCTGCGCCAGCAGCGAATACAGCGTGGTGGTCTTGCCGCTGCCGGTGGGTCCGGTCACGACCAGGATGCCCTCGGGGCGCGCCAGCATCAGGTTCAATTTGGTGAGCGTCGGCTTGGCGAGGTTGAGCTTATCGATGCTGATGATCGATTTCTCGCGGTCGAGAATGCGCAGCACGATGTTCTCGCCATGGATCGTCGGGTGCGTCGAGACGCGAAAGTCGATCGGCCGGCCGTTCAGCGTCAGCGACAGGCGCCCGTCCTGCGGCGCGCGGGTTTCGGCGATGTTCATAGCGCTGATCACCTTGATGCGCACCGTGAGGCCCGGCATGTAGGTCTTGTGCAGGCTGCGTACCGTCTCGAGCACGCCGTCGATGCGGTAGCGGATGCGCAGGAATGCGTATTCCGGCTCGAAATGGATGTCGGACGCGCCGCGTTTTACGGCGTCGACCAGCAGCGCGTTGACCAGCCGCACCATCGGCTGGGTGTATTCGGCGCCGCCGGCCTGCAGGCTGCCGTAATCGATTTGGCCGGTCGAGATCTCCTGCAGAATGCCGTCCACCGACAGCTCGTGGCCGTAGAACTGGTCAATGTAATCCTCGAGCTGCGCCTCGCCCGCGAGGTGGGTCTTGATTTCGACGTTGGATCCGAGCATCGCGCGCAACTGATCGAACGCGACGACGTTGAAGATCTCGGGGGTGGCGAGGCTGAGCACGCGCCGTTCCACGTCATAGGCGATCGGCAGCATCCGGTGGCGCCGCGCGAAGTCCTGCGGTATCAGCTTAAGCGCTTCGTGGTCGGCCACCACATGCGCAAGATCGATGGCTTCCTGGCCGACGGTGCGCGCCATGACGTCGCGGATCGCAGCCTCGGTGATGAAGCCGAGACGCACCAGCATGCGGCCGATCGGGATGTTGTCCTGTCTCTGCTCGGCGAGCGCAATGCCGAGCTGGTCTGGCGTGAGCAACCCCTGCTGGATGAGCAGCTCGCCTAGACGCAGCTTTTTGCGTTGTTCAGCCATCTGGAGTTATTTGTCGTCTTGAGTGCTCCCAACGCGGTACTCTGTAGAACTTGCCATTTTTCACTCATCTGCCTGGTAAGTAATTGCGTGCCACTCAACTTAGCATGCAGATTCAAGCGTCGAGGCGACAATTCTCGCGGCGACGCCCGCTTTGCCGTCGCGACGCTCGACTCGCACGATCTGGCCCTGACACTTGAACATCATTTTTCCCCCGGGGCCATCGATCTCGATCGAGAAGTTGATCTCGCTTCCCGGGGCGTAATTCACGTCGGTTTCGAAGAACACCCCCGACGCGCTGACGTTCCGGGTGACGCCTGTCCCGTGATCCAGTCTGACCGGACGCATCACGGGCACCCGCTCTTCGCTCCTCTTTACCTTCGCCATGGGTCGCGGTCCTTTGCCGCAAAGACTATCATTGCGCGTATCGATGGGCAAGGGCGCTCGGGCAAAAAATGACGGAAGCACTGGCCCAGCAGGTGATCATCGACAACCGCAGCGGCGCCAGCGGCATGATCAGCATGCAGCTTGCGGCACAGGCCGCGCCCGATGGCTATACGCTGCTGGTTTTCCCATTTCCAGGCCGATTACTTTGCTTGTGTGCCGCTGGAAAAGGCTGATGCAGCTTGCCTACGGTAGCCTGAAGTAGTAGCCTGCGACGCAATCGCGGCCGTGGCCCCCGTGTCACTCTCAACGGGGCCACGTTTTCCGCAGCCGCGTTTTTGCGGGGTGGGCCGCTACACGGGCGACAGACGGACTCCCGCAACGCGGATGGATAGTTATAGATCGCAGTTCGACCGTTAGCTGACGCAGGGTGGTCTCACGCTGGCGGCGGCAAGCGCCAATGAAATCGTTTGTGCACAGGAGGAACCATGTTCGAACCGGTCACTCTGCCGTTCGGCGCCAAAATGCTCATCAACACGGTGAAGCTGAAACCCGGCGTCACCTTCGAGCAGGTTGAGCTTGCCGTGGGTGAGATGTGCAACGTCGTCAAGGAAACCTACGGCGGCGACAAGGGCGGCTTCATCGCCGGCCAGGTCTTCAAGTTCTCGGGTTTCGTTTCCGACGAGGGCTCGCTCGGGGAAACCGCTCGCGCGGACGAGCATTACGCCATCGTCACCTACTGGCGCTCGTTCGAGGAGCACGAAAAATCGCACGCGGACAAGATCTTCACCTCCAAGTTCGAGGTTCTGGCGACGATGTGCTCCGAGACCAAGGAGTTGGGCTACGACATGCTGTGGCAGGGTGCGCCGGAAGGCACATAGCGCCGCGCGACATACAGGATCGTCTGGTCCATATTGACGAGCGGAAGACGCCATGCCTCAAAACGAGCATGAATGCCGGCTGCTTTCCGTGAGCAGCATCCTGGGTTATGGCTTTCCCGAGAGCTCGATGAAAGCAGGTCTCGCGCGGGAGCCGCACTACATCGGCGTTGACGGCGGCAGCACCGATCCAGGCGCCTACTACTTGGGCTCCGGCGAGTGCCTGAACTCGCGCAAGGCGATGAAACGCGATCTGCGTCTGATGCTGCTGGGCGGCGTGCCGCGCAAGATCCCGATCGTCATCGGCACGTGCGGCGGCGCAGGCAGTGAGCCGCATCTGCAGGAAGTCGCCCAGATCGCGCGCGAGGTGGCGCGCGAGGACAACCTCAAGTTTCGCATGGCGCTCATCCATGCCGACCAGGAGCCGGCGAAAGTAAAGTCCTGGCTCAACGCAGGGCGCATCACCGCCCTGCGTAACGTGCCCGCGCTGACCGAACCGACGATCGAGCGCTCGGCCAAGATCGTCGGCATGATGGGTGCCGAGCCCTTCATGCGGGCGCTCGACAACGGCGCGCAAGCGACCGGGAGAGATCTACTTCGCGTCGGCGGGAACGGCATCCGCCACGCACCTCGCCGGCGAGCTTTTCGCAGCCATGGCCAAGGTGAAGCTCACGCACGTCCCGTACAAGGGCGGCATGCCCGGCGTGACCGACCTCGTCGGCGGTCACGTGCAACTCATGTTTACCAACCTCATCTCGGTCCTGGGCCTCGTGAAACAGCATCGGCTGCGCGCGCTTGCCATCACGAGCACGAAGAGATCCCCGCTGCT
>Ga0209640_10002830_pt1 | contig 15158 bp, 11 predicted proteins | sample RifCSP10_1_FD_184018 | JGI IMG/M metagenome (GOLD analysis project Ga0209640, IMG submission 184018) | Soil microbial communities from Rifle, Colorado - Rifle CSP2_sed 10_1 (SPAdes) (version 2) | ecosystem: Environmental > Terrestrial > Deep subsurface > Rock core/Sediment | place: Rifle...
AGGCGCTCGGCCTCGGTGAGCTGCAGCGGGTAGTCCGGGTTCTCCGGGTCGCCCGCCACCGCGCGCCGGAAGGCGGCCGCGGCATCCGCGTGCCGGCCTCGGCCGGCCGCCAAGACGCCGAGCACGTAGTGCGCCGGGGCATCGTCAGGTCTCGCCTTGAGCGCCAGCCGCGCCTGGCGCTCGGCCTCGGCGGCGTTGCCCGCGCGCAGCGCTTCGAGCGGAGACGCCGGGCTCGGCACGAATCGAATCCTACGGCGGCAGCGAGCGACCCTTCCCCGCGACCCGCCGTCGGGTGACTACGGCACGGCGTTCGCCCAGCACGACGTGTTGCCGTCGGAGTCGTAGCCGTCGTCGAAGATCTTGGTGCCGAGGTTCGGATACCAAGCGATCTCGTCGATGTCGGGGCTGGCCGAGAGGGCGTCGAGATCCCCGTCGCCGTCGAGGTCGGCGGCGTGGACGGCGCGGGTGTTGGCGGCCGCGGTCGAGATCTCGTGTGCGACCCAGGCTCCGACCGCCGGGGAGCCGTCGTTCTCGTACCAGGCGATCGTGTCGTCGATGAGGGAGGCCGAGAGGGCGTCGAGGTCGCCGTCGCCGTCCACGTCGGCCGCAAAAACCGAGTAGGCGCGGAGAAACGCGGTCGAGATCGTGTGAATGGCCCAGCCGCCGCCCGAGCCGTCGTTGGTGTACCAGGCGACCTTGTCGTCGTAGTAGGAGGCGGAGAGGACGTCGAGGTCGCCGTCCCCGTCGAGGTCCGCCGCGAAGACCGAAGAGGCGCCGTCGGCCGTGAGTGAGACGGTCTGAATGGCCCAGCCGTCGCCCGTGCCGTCGTTCGCGTACCAGGCGACGGTGTCGTCCGAGAACGAGGCGGAGAGGGCGTCGAGATCGCCGTCGCCGTCGACGTCCGCCGCGAAGACCGACAGGGCCGATTCGGCCGCGGTCGAGATGACGTCGGCGGTCCAGCCGCCTCCGTCGCCGTCGTTCTGGTACCAGGCGATCTTGCCATCCCCGGAGGAAGCCGAGAGGACGTCGGGATCGCCGTCGCCATCCACGTCCGCGGCGATGGCCGAGCGGGCGGTGGCGGCAGAGGTCGAGATCTCGTGCTCGGCCCAGGCATCGACGGCCGGAGTGCCGTCGTTCTCGTACCACGCGATCGTAGAGTCGCCGGAGGAGGCCGAGAGCGCGTCGAGGTCGCCGTCGCCGTCGACGTCGGAGGCGAAGACCGAGAGGGGGTTGACGGCGGCGGTCGAGATGTCGTGCGCCACGAAGCCGCCGGCGCCGTCGTGCTCGTGCCAGGCGATCCGATTGTCGTTGTACGAGGCGGACAGCGCATCGAGGTCGCCGTCGCCGTCGAGATCCGCCGTGAAGACCGAATGGGCGCCGTTGGCGGCGCTCGAGATCGTCGAGGTCGGGGCGAAAAGCGCCTCGCCGTGGCTCCGGTCGTTGCGATACCAGGCGATCCGGTCGTCGTTCATCGACGCCGAGAGCGCGTCGAGGTCGCCGTCTCCGTCGACGTCGCCGGCGATCGCGAACAGCGCGCCGTCGGTCGCGGTCGAGATCGTGTGCACCGTCCAGCCGCCGCCCGCGCCGTCGTTCTCGTACCAGAGGACGGCGTCCTCGCTGAAAGCCGCGGCCAGCGCGTCGAGGTCGCCGTCGCCGTCGAGGTCGGCGGCGCGCAGGTCGGTAGCGGCAGCGACCGCCGTCGAGATCGCGTGCGCCGTCCAGCCGCCGCCGGCGCCGTCGTTCTCGTACCAGGCGAACGCGCTCGCGCCGGGCGCGGTCGCCAGCGCGTCGAGGTCGCCGTCGCCGTCGACGTCCGCCGCCGTGACGGCGTTGGTGCCGTCGGCCGTGACCGTGATCTCGTGCACCGTCCAGCCGGCGCCGGCTCCGTCGTTCTCGTACCAGGCGACCAGGTCGTCGCCGAACGAGGCCGAGAGGAGGTCGAGATCGCCGTCGCCGTCGACGTCGGCGGCGAAGACGGCGTAGGCGCCGTCGGCGGTCGTCGAGACCGGGTGCAACGTCCAGCTCGTGCCGGTGCCGTCGTTCTCGTACCAGGCGACCAGGTCGTCGGCGAACGAGGCCGAGACGGCGTCGAGATCGCCGTCGCCGTCGACGTCCGCGGCGACGACGAAGAGCGGGCCGAGCGCCGCCGTCGAGATGGTGTGGATCGTCCAGCCGCCGCCGGCGCCGTCGTTCTCGAACCAGGCGACCTTGCTGAGGCCGCTCCAGGCCGAAAGCGCGTCGAGGTCGCCGTCGCCGTCGAGGTCGGCGGCGAAGATCGAGGCGGCGACGTCGCCGGCGGTCGAGATGGTGTGGAGAGTCCAGCCCGCGCCGGTGCCGTCGTTCTCGTACCAGGCGAGCGTGTCGTCGCCGTAGGAGGAGGAGAGGGCGTCGAGATCGCCGTCGCCGTCCACGTCGGCCGCGGCGACCGAGCTGGCGCCGTCGGCCAGGACGCTGATCGCCGGCGGCAGCGCGAACTCGACGCAGCCGGCGCGGGCCTGGCGCGCGGCAGCGGGTGCGAAGATCAGGGCGAAGACGAGCAGCAGCGAGCGACGGGTGCGGCGCGAGGGACGCGCAGCGCGCGCTGTCCGGCGGCAACCACGACGGCCCTTCTTGCGGCGCGGCATCGGCCCTCCTCCGGGAACCGAACCGGGCGCGAGGCTCGCGCCGGTGCTGGCGATTTCAGGAAACCGAGAGAGCGTAGGAGCCTCGACGTCGAATGTCAAACGAGCGCTCCGACGACCCGAGCCCGGGCTTCGGCGGCGATGGGCCGGAGTGCGGGTGGGCGCGATGGGTCTTGCGGCTGCGGGCGCCGGGGCCGCGGAATCGATCGACGATCGTTTCGTCTCGCCGAGAGTCTAAGATCTCCCGCTGCGATGCCGCCTCCCGATCTCTCGATGACCAGCACGCAGATCCGGCTGAGCCCCCGGCTCGCCGGCGCGCGTTACGCGGTCGCCCTCCGCCGCGCGCTGGCGCAGGGTTACGGCGTCGCCGACCTGCGCGCCGACCTGATGGCCGGCCTGGTGGTCGGCATCGTCGCGCTGCCCCTCTCGATGGCGCTCGCCATCGCCTCCGGCGTGCCGCCGCAGTACGGCCTCTACACCGCCATCGTCGCCGGCCTCGTGATCGCGCTCCTCGGCGGCTCGAAAGTGCAGGTGTCGGGTCCGACCGCCGCCTTCGTCGTCATCCTCGCCCCGATCGCTTCGCGCCACGGCTTGGGCGGGCTCTGTCTCGCGACGCTCCTCGCCGGGCTCCTGCTCGCCGCCATGGGGCTCTCCCGCTTCGGCCGCTTCGTCGAGTTCGTGCCGTATCCGGTGACGACCGGCTTCACCGCCGGCATCGGCATCGTCATCGGCGTGCTGCAGCTCAAGGATTTCTTCGGCGTCACCGTCGCGGCGACGCCGCCCGACTTCCTCGAGCGCGTGGTCGAGCTCGCCCGCGGATTCCCGAGCCTGCGCTGGAGCGAGGCGCTGGTGGGCGCCACCACGCTTGCCGTGCTGCTCCTCTGGCCGCGCTTCTCGCGCCGTGTGCCGGCGCCGCTGGCGGCGCTCACCGCCGGCACAATCGTCGGCCTCGTGCTCGGGAGATTCGTGGCCGGCGCCGAAGTGGCGACGATCGCCAGCCGCTTCTCGACGGTCGTCGACGGCGTCGTGCGCCAGGGGATCCCGCAGCTGCCGCCGCTGCCGCTGCTGCCCTGGCGCTTGCCGGGCGGCGACGGCGCACCGCTCGTTCTCTCGCTCGAGCTGGTGCGCGAGCTGCTGCCCTCGGCGTTCGCCATCGCCATGCTCGGCGCCATCGAGTCGCTGCTCTCGGCGGTGGTGGCCGACGGCATGACGGGGAGGAAGCACGATCCCGATGCCGAGCTCCTGGCGCAAGGGATCGGCAACGTCGTCGCGCCGTTCTTCGGCGGCATCGCGGCGACCGGCGCCATTGCTCGCACGGCGACCAACGTGCGCGCGGGAGCGCGCACCCCGATCGCGGCCGTCGTCCACTCGCTCTTCATCCTGGTCGCGGTGGTGGCGCTGGCGCCGCTCTTGGGCTACCTGCCGATGGCGGCGCTCGCCGCGCTCCTGCTCCAGGTCGCGTGGCGGATGGCGGAGGCCAAGCACGTCGCGCACATGCTGCGCGTCTCGCCGCGCGCGGACAATCTCGTGCTGCTCTCCTGCCTCGGGCTGACCGTGCTCTTCGACATGGTCGTCGCGGTCACGGTCGGCATCGTCTTCGCGGCACTCCTCTTCATGCAGCGCATGGCGGCGGTCTCGCGGGCGCAGCTCGTCAACGTCGCCGAGCTCGAGCTCGAAGTGCCGCTGCCGCCGAACGTGCTGCTCTACGAGATCGCCGGTCCGCTCTTCTTCGGCGCCGCCAACAAGGCGATGACGACGCTCCGGACGCTGCCGAGGAAGGGCTTCAAGGTGGTCATCCTCGACGTGAGCTCGGTGCCGATCATCGACGCCACCGGGCTCGTGGCGCTCGACTCGACGGTCGGCAAGCTGCGTGACGGCGGCTTGGTGGTGGTCCTCGCCGGCGTGCAGCAGCAGCCGCTGCGCGTGCTGGCGAAGGCGGGCTGGCGGAACGTCCCGGGCTCGCTCGCCATCGGGCGCGACTTCGACAAGTCGGTCGAGGTGGCGCGCGCTTACGCCCTCGGCAGCCCCGAGGCGTCCGGACTGCACGCCACGCGGGCCTGACCCGGACCTCGAGAAGCCCGGGTCCCGATCAGCGTCGATCAGGTTCGGTTTCGATCCGCCCGAGCAGGCGCAGGAGCCCGTCCAGAATCGTCAGCGGATGGGGCGGGCAGCCGGGCACGTAGAGGTCGACGGGTACCGTCGAATCGGCGCCGTCGTGGGCCTCGGAGTGACCGGCGTACGGCCCGCCGGAGATCGCGCAGGCGCCCACCGCGACGACGATCTTGGGCGGCGCCACCGCGTCGTAGGTCTTGCGCAGCGCGAGGCGCATGTTCCCGGTCACCGGTCCGGTCACGATCAGCCCGTCGGCGTGGCGCGGCGAAGCGACGATCTGGACGCCGAAGCGGCCGAGGTCCCAGACCACGGTCGAGAGGACGTTGATCTCCGACTCGCAGCCGTTGCAGCCGCCGGCGCTCACCTGCCGCAGCTTGAGCGAGCGGCCGAAGAGCCGGAGTGTCTTCTTCTCGAGCGCGGTCGCGAGCCGCACCGCGCGCTCCTCGTCGACGACGAGGTCGGCGCGGCCGCGCGCGGCGAGGCGGTGGTCGCGCCCGTAGCCGACGGCGCCGCTCGGGCACGCGGTCGCGCACTCGCCGCAGAAAAGGCAAGCGCCGAGATCGACCGCCAGCTTCGGCTCGACGGTGAGGGCGCCGGTGGGACAGGCCGCCGCGCACTCGGCGCAGCCGTCCGCGCAGCGCTCGGCGGCGAAGACGGGATGGCCGCGGAACCGCTCGGGCAGCTCGGGCGGCGGACCGTCGGGGAAGGCGATCGTGCGGTGCCCTTGGCGGAGCCGCGCGCGCAGGAGGCGGATCATCGGGACTCTCGCTCGCGCGTCACAGGTCATGCCCGCAGTAAGAGAGGTTGAAGCTCTTGTTGCAGAGCGGGAAGTCCGAGATCTGCTGGCCGCGCAGGGCGTGCTCGAGCGCGCTCCAGTTGTGGAACGAAGGGTCGACGATCTCGTAGCGCTCGAAGCGGCCGCGCGCGTCGGTCGTCGCGACGTGGCAGATCTCGCCGCGCCAGCCCTCGACGAGCGCGACGGCGAGCCGCCCGGGCTCGAGCTCGCCCGGCTCGACGCGCGCGGCGCCGCGCGGCAGGGCGGCCAGCTGCTCGCGCACGAAGGTGGCCGAGCGCTGGATCTCCAGCCAACGCACGTAGGCGCGCGCGAAGACGTCGCCCGAATCGGCGAGCGAGACCGGGATGTGGTGGAAGCGAAAGATGCCGGAGGGGTGATCGCGGCGCGCGTCGCGGTCGAGCCCCGAGGCGCGCGCGGCCGGACCGGTCACGCCGAGCGCCGCCGCCGTTTCTCTCGCGACCGTGCCGGTGCCTTCGAAGCGCTCCATGACCGACGGCGTCTCCCAGAGCAGCTCGATCGCCGAGCGGGCGTCGGCGAGGGCGCTCTTGAGCCGCGCGGCGAGCCGTTCTCCGAGCGCCGGGTCGAGGTCGAACCCGACGCCGCCGGGGCGTATCCAGCCGCGCCCGAACCGGCTGCCGCAGATCTCCGCCGACAGGTTGAGGAAGTCGCCGCGGATCCGGCCGCAGTAGGAGGCCGTGGGCAGAAAGCCGATGTCGCCGGCGAGCGCGCCGAGGTCGCCGACGTGATTGGCGAGCCGCTCGAGCTCGAGCGCGATGCCGCGCAGCGCCGAGGCGCGCGCCGGCGGCCGGCAGCGCGCGAGCGCTTCGACGACTTCGCAGTACGCCGTCGCGTGGCCGATCGTCGTATCGCCCGCCGCGGTCTCCGCATAGTGGATCGAGCGCCGATCCGGGCCGCCGACGAGCGCGCGCTCGACGCCGCGGTGCTGGTAGCCGAGGCGGATCTCGAGATGGAAGACCTGCTCGCCGTGGCACTGGAAGCGGAAGTGGCCCGGCTCGATCACCCCGGCGTGCACCGGGCCGACCCCGACCTCGTGCACCTCGGTGCCCTCCACCCGGTAGAAGTCGCCGACATTCGCGCCGCCGTCCGGCGCCGCGGCCGCGTCGCCTCCAAAAGCCGCGAGCGGCGGGCGTCGCACCGGACGCGGCCACGGATGTCCCTCCGGACGGAGCCCGAGCTGCTCGGCGATCTCGCGCTCGAAGAGGTGGACCTGCGGACAGCGGGGCGTGAGCGACGGCCAACTCTCGCCCTTGATCGCGGTCGTGCCGGCGGCGAGCCGGGCGCCGCGGTCGTCGGCGAGCACGAGGTAGAGCCGGGTCGAGTGCTCCTCGGCGGCGCCGAAGAGCCCTACTACGCGGTGCCCCTGCTCGACGCCCGCGAGCAGCGCGCTCTCGAACTCGCCCCAGGCGAGCTCGGGCAGCTCCGCGCGCTCGACCGCGCTGCCCGCTTCGAAGCGCGTCAGTCGCGCCGGTGCGCTCATGGCCCGACCGCCAGCGCGGCGGCCGCGTCCTCGATCAGCGTGCGGATCGGGACCGGCAGATGGAGGCCGAAGAGGAGCACGAGGCCGAGCAGCACGATGGCCGGCGCGCAGGTGGTGAAACGCTCCCGGTAGACCGAGCGGCGCGCGCTGCGCGGCGGGCGCCCCTGCAGGGCGGCCAGCGTGGTCGCGCCCATGCCGGCGAAAGCGAGGAGCAGGAAGGCGAGGAAGAGCCCGCCCACGATCCAGCGGCCGGCGCCGAAGGCCGACTGCAGGATCAGCAGCTCGCTGACGAACGGACCGAACGGCGGCGAGCCGGTGACCGCGAAGAGTCCGAGGAAGAAGAGCGTGCCGGAGAGCGGCAGCCGCCGGAGCCCGCCGTGGACCTCGACGGTCGTCTTGCCGCCGAAAGCGCGGTGCAGGTTGCCGACCGCGAAGAACATCACGCCCTTGCCGAACGCGTTGTTGACCAGGTGGAACAGGGTCGCGAAAGTCGCCGTCGGGCCGAGGCCGCTGGCCATCGCCAGCAGCCCCATCTGCTCGACGCTCGAGTAGGCGAGCATGCGCTTCAAGTCGCGCTGGCCGAGCATCAGGGCGCCGGCGACCGCCATCGAGACGAGCCCCATGACGACCAGCAGGCGGCGGGCGTAGACGCCCTCGCCGGCGGCGGCGGTGATCTGGGTCAGGCGCAGGAGGGCGAAGAAGGCGCAGCTCGTCAGGCCGCCGGCGAGGATCGCGCCCACCACCCCGGGCGCCTCGCCGTAGGCGTCGGGCTTCCACGTGTGCATCGGCGCCAGGCCGAGCTTCGCGCCGTAGCCGACCAGGAGCAGCGTGAAGCCGGCGCGCAACCACGGCTTCGAGAGCGACGGTGCCGAGGCCAGCAGGTCGCCGAACAGCATGGAGGCCTCGCCGCCGCCGAGCAGCGCCGCGTAGCCGACGAAGAACGAGCCGAGCAGAGCGAGCGCGATGCCGACCGAGGAGATCACCAGGTACTTCCAGGTCGCCTCGATCGAGCGCGCGGTGCGGTTGAAGTAGATGAGCGGCGCGGTGGCGAGGGTCGTCGCCTCGATGCCGACCCAGAGCAGCCCCAGGTGCTGGGCGTAGGCGACCAGGCTCATGCTGCCGAGCGCGGCGAGCATGCAGGCGCAGAAGCGCCGGTTCTCGCGCTCGACCCGGTAGCGCAGGTAGCCGACGGAGTAGACGGCGCAGGCGAGGAAGAGAAGGCTGACAACGCCGAGCAGCAGCCGGCCCGGCGCGTCGAGGCGCAGCCAGGCGCCGGCGCCGGCCGGCGCTTCGCCGGCGACGATCGCGACGGTCGCCGCGAAGTGCGCCGCCGCCGTCGCCGCCAGCAGGCGGGGCCGCCAGAGCTTCGACGGCGTCAGGAAGACCACGACCGCCATGGCGAGGGGCAGGAGCACCGGAACCAGCGTCACGGTCACTCCTTGAGCAGCGACATCCGCCGCGTGTCGAGCGAAGCGAACTCGCGGTTGATGTGATGGATGATGATGCTCAAGACGAAGATGCCGACGAAGAGATCGAGCAGCACGCCGGCCTCGACCAGGAACGGCATCGCCTCGACCAGCAGCAGGCCGAAGACGAAGATGCCGTTCTCGAGCACGAGGTAGCCGAGCACCTGGCTGATCGCCTTGCGCCGGGTCGTCAGCTGGATGAAACCGGCCGCTACCGTGGCCAGCGAGGCGGGGATCAGGAGCGGCGCGAGCCGGGTCTCGGCGAGCGGCAGCCGGCTGCCGGCGACGACCGCGAGCACGGTGGCCAGCGCGCCGAGCAGGAGAGAGGGGAGCAGGCCGAGCGACGGCTCGACCTCGCGCTTGATCTCCACCTGGCGCAGCGCGCGGAAGAGGATGACCGGAATCAGCCAGCCCTTGAGCGTGATGCTGGCGAAAGCGAGCGCGAGCACGCGCCAAGTGAGGTCGCCTTGGGCGGCGATGGCGAGGATTCCGAGCAGCACGCCTTGCAGCGCGACGGCGCGGACGACGGTGCCGATCCGGCTGGTCCCGAGCGCGACCAAGTTGACGAGCAGCAGCGCGGCGACGAGCGAGGCGAGGAGCGAGGTCATGGCGTCGGCCGGCTCAGCAGCAGGAACGCGAAGCCGCAGCTCAGCACGGCGGCGATCAGCAGGGTCGGCACGTGCAGGAGCCGGAGCCGCGCCATGGTCGACTCCAGGACTCCGATGCCGATCGCGATTCCGACCAGTCCGGCGAGAAAGAGACCGAGGCCGGCCAGGCCGGCGACCTGCGAAGCGGGCGCCAGCACCTGGAGCAGCAGCGCGCCGAGCACGAACAGCTTGACGGCGGCGGCGTATTCGACGAGCGCCAGCAACGGTCCGCTGTGGTCGAGGACCATGACCTCGTGGATCATGGTCAGCTCGAGGTGGGTCGCCGGGTCGTCGACCGGGATCCGGCTGCACTCGGCGAGCAGGACGACGAACAGCCCCGCCGCGGTGAGGACGAACGGCGCCGTGCGGTCGAGCCAGGCGCCGCCCTCCATGGCGCGCAGCATGCCGTCGAGGCTGAGCGAGCCGGAGAGCCGGGCGAGCGCGAGGAAGGCGAAGAAGAGCGCCGGCTCGCCGAGCCACGCGAAGCCGACCTCGCGCGCGGCGCCCATGCCTTCGAACGACGAGCCGGTGTCGAGCGCGGCGGCGGCGGTCGCGAAGCGGCCGAGGGCGAGGAGGTAGGCGAAGAGGACGAAGTCGCCGGGGAAGGCCGCCGGCGCCGGCGACGAGGCGAGCGGCACCAGGAGCCCGGCCGCGACCGCGGTGACGACCGCGACAGCCGGCGCGACCCAGAAGAGCCAAGTCGTGGTGGCCGAGAGCGCGACCTCCTTCTGGGCGAGCTTGAGGAGGTCGCGGTACGGCTGCCAGACGCTCGACCCGCGGCGGCCCGCGAAGACTGCCTTGGTCTTCTGGATCACGCCGAGCAGCAGCGGCGGCACGAGCGCGAGCGCCACCAGATGGACGAGCCAGCCCGCGCTCACTCTCCGCCCCCTCCGACGAGCGCCCAGACGAGCAGCGGCACGAGAACGGCCAGGATGTAGAGGATGTAGCGCTGCAGCTGGCCCTGCGGCAGCGCGCGCAGCGACGCGGTCGCGCGCAGCGCCGCGCGCGCGGCGGGCAAGAGCAGGCGGTCGAGCACGGTGTCGTCGACCTGCGAGTGGAACGAGGTCGGCCGCGCGAAGAGCTCGGTGATCCGGGGCGCGTGCACGTGCGGGCGCAGCGCCCAGGCGAACTGCGAGGTAATGAGCTCGGCGAATGACGAGGCGGTGTACTGGAGGCGCGGCGAGCTGGCGGCGTAGCCGCAGTCCCAGGTGGGGAGCGCCGGCTGGCGCCGCCGCGCGCGCCGGCAGAGCGGGGCGATGGCCGCGACGGCGAGCGCCCCGGCGGCGACCAGCGCGAGCGCGGCGATCGAGATCGAGCCGAGCGGCGCGACCTCCGCGAGGCGGGGCAGCCGCTCCCCGGTCCAGGCCGCCGCGGCGCTCTCGATCGCCGGCGCGACGAAGCCGGGCGCGGCGCCCACGACGACGCAGGCGAAAGCCAGCACCGCCATCGGCGCGAGCTCGAGCGGCGTCGCCTCGCGCGCCGCGCTCGCCGCCGCGGAGCGCGGCGTGCCGAGGAAGACGATGCCGTAGACCTTGACGAAGCACGCCAGCGCGAGCCCGCCGGTCGCCGCCAAGACCGGCGCCGGCAGAGCGGCCCACGCGGTCGCGGGCGCCGAGGCGGCGCCGACGAGCCCGAGAAAGACGAGCAGCTCGCTGACGAAGCCGTTGAGCGGCGGCAGCCCGCAGATCGCGACCGAACCGAGCAGGAAGAACGCGGCCGTCGCCGGCATGCGGCGGGCGAGGCCGCCGGCGAGGTCGATCTCGCGGCTGCCGGTCGCGTGGACGACCGCGCCGGCGCCGAAGAAGAGCAGCGACTTGAAGAGCGCGTGGTTCCAGACGTGGAGCAGGCAACCGGCGATTCCGAGCATCGTCCAGTCGGGCCGCCCGAGCGAGCGGCCGACCATCGCCAAGCCCAGACCGAGCAGGATGATCCCGATGTTCTCGATGCTGTGGTAGGCCAGCAGGCGCTTCAAGTCGTGCTGGCCGAGCGCGAAGACGACGCCGAAGAGCGCCGAGAGCGAGCCGAGCGCGAGGAGCGTCACTCCCCAGGCAAGCGGCGGCGCCTCGACCAGACCGAGCGTCGTCACCAGCCCGTAGATCCCGACCTTGATGACGACTCCCGACATCAGCGCCGAGACGTGGCTCGGGGCCGAGGCGTGCGCGGCCGGCAGCCACGAATGGAGCGGCATCGCTCCCGCCTTGATCCCGAAGGCGACGAGGGCGAGCACGAAGACCGCCGTGCGCAGGCCGGCCGGGGCGTCCGCCGCGATCGGCGCGAAGGCGAAGTCGCCGGTGAGCAGGCGCTCGAGGAGGAAGAGCGCGAACAAGGCGAGGATCGTCACGTGGCTGTAGAGCAGGTAGATCCAGCCGGCGCGGCGGACCGCGGCGTCGCTCTCTTCGGTCGCGATGAGGAAGAAGTTGGTGAGCGCCATGACCTCCCACGCGACCAGGAAGGTGATGCCGTCGCGCGCGAGCGGGATGAAGGTCAAGGCGGCGAGGAGCAGCCCGTAACAGAGCCGGAGGCGACGGCCGCCGTGCGGCGTGCCGTGGCCGGCGCCGAAGAGCGCGCCGAGCCCGCCGACCAGGAAGACGGGCAGCGTGAAGAAGCCGGCGAGAGGTCCGGCGCCGAGCGCGGCGCGGAGACCGGGCAGCGGCGAAGGCAGAGCGAGCTCGCCGCCGGCGTCGCCGCCGAGCGCGAGAAACCCGCCCGCGAGACCGAGGAGAGAGCCGATCGAGATCGCACCGGTGGCGATCCGCGCGCCCCAGCGGGAGCGTCGCGGGAGCGCCAGGCCGGCGAGGCCGCTCGCCGCGAACAGGCCGCCGGCCGCGACGAGCAGCAGGAGCGCCGCGGAGGGCGTGCCGGCGGGCGCGGTCATCGCGGCGCCCGTGCCGGGGTCTGCACGAGACCGCGCTCGCAACGCGTGGCCGCCGCCAGGATCTCGTCGCGCGCGGCCTGCCGCATCACCGCCTCCCTGAAGGGCACGCAGCGCAACGCGAAACTCAACCTCGACAGCAGGTGCAGGTGCGCGCGCACGGTCGGGCTGGTGAGCGTGAACAGCACGTTCACCGGCCGGCCGTCGAGGGCGCCGAAGTCGATCGGCTGCTCGAGGAAGCAGAGCGTGACCGTCGGCCGGTCGAGGTGGAGGATGACCGGATTGCGGACGTGCGGGATCGCGATGCCGTCGCCGATCGCGGTCGAGCCGAGCGCCTCGCGCGCGAGCAGGACGTCGAAGAGGAAGTTGCGGTCGACCTCCGACGGCAAGCGCATCGTCTCGACCACCTGGCGCAGGACCGCGGCCTTGTCGGCGCCGCCGATGCGGTAGTGGATGCCGCCCGCCGTCAGCGCTTCGGAGAGATGCGGCAGCGAAGCGGCCTCCGATTCCTCCTCGCGGAAGATCTCGGGCGAGAGCGAGATGCGCCGCGAGGTCGCCCATTCGAGCAGCTCGGCGCGGTTGAACCGGTACTGCTCGTTCAACCGGTAGGCGGGGATCGAGCCCTGCTTGATCCAGCGGTAGATCGTCTTCTCGGAGACGTCGAGAAGGCGAGCCGCGTCTTTGACCAGGAGCTTCACGAGGAGGACACGCCGAGACCCGGAATGGACAACGGCGGACATCATCCTCGGAGTGGGTAGAGATGTCAACGACAGCGCCGCCCCGGCCCCTTGACATTCTGGAACGATGTTTTGTAGATTAACGCTGTTAAGTAGAGGAACACCGTTATGGGAACTCGCGAACGCCGGGACCGGGAAAGAGAGCAGCTGCGGCGCAAGATCCTCGCCGCGGCGCGCGAGCTGTTCGCCGAGCGGGGCTACGAGGCGGTGACGATGCGCAAGATCGCCGAGCGCATCGAGTACTCGCCGACCGCGATCTACCTCCACTTCGCCGACAAGCTCGACGTCCTGCGCGCCTGCTGCGACGAGGACTTCCTCTCGCTGGCCAAGAAGTTCCGCAAGATCGCCGAGATCGCCGACCCGATCGAGCGCCTGACCGCCACCGGCCGCGCCTACGCCGCCTTCGCCTTCCGGCATCCCAACCACTACCGGCTGATGTTCATGACGCCGCGCCCGGTGGTCGGCATGGAGAAGCGCGAGATCGAGCGCGGCAACCCGGAGGAGGACGCCTACGCCTTCCTCAAGTGGACCGTCGGCGAGGCGATCGCCTCGGGGCGGCTGCGGCCCGAGCTCACCGACGTCGCGCTCGTCTCGCAGGTGGTCTGGGCGGGAGTCCACGGCATCGTCTCGCTGCGCATCGCCAAGTGCGAGGACGAGTGGATCGACTGGGCGCCGCAGCAGAAGAGCGTCGAGCTCATGCTCGAGACGCAGGTGCGCGGCCTGCTCGCGCGGCCGGAGTGAGCGGTGCCGAACCTCGCCATCCGAAACCTGCTCCACGACCGGCTGCGCTCGACGATGACGGTCGCCGGCGTCGCCTTCGCGGTGACCCTCGTCTTCGTCCAGGTCGGCCTCTTCCTCGGCATCCTCGACAACGCCTCGGTGACCATCGAGAACATCCGCGCCGACCTCTGGGTCACCTCGCGCAACACCCCCAACGTCGACTTCGCACACGGCTTTCCCGAGACCTACGTCCAGCGCGTGCGCTCGGTGCCCGGGGTCGAGCGCGCCGACAACCTGGCGATCCAGTTCTTGAACGTGGCGCTCCCGAACGGCGCCGAGGAGGGGATGCTCGTCTACGGCCTCGAGGACTTCCGCCGCTGGGGCATCCCGTGGCACGTCGTCGAGGGCGATCTCGACGACCTCCGGCGCGGCGACTTCTTCTTCCTCGACGACTCGGCCGAGCGCCGCTACGGCGAGTTCGCGGTCGGCGAGTACCGCGAGATCTTCGGCTACCGCATGAAGATCATCGGCCGCACGCGCGAAGCGGTCTCGTTCACCACCTCGCCGATCGGCTTCATGGATCACGCGCTCGTCCAGCGCCTGGCCGGGGAGCGCATGGACGGCCGCACCACCTACATCCTGGTCCGGCTCGCGCCCGGCGCCGACGCCGCCGCGGTGCGCGCCGAGATCGCGCGCCGCCTGCCGCACAACGACGTCTACACCCGCGCCGAGTGGGCCGAGCGCTCGCGCGGCTACTGGGTCGCCTCGACCGGCATCGGCCTCAACATGTACCTGACGGTCTTCTTGGGCTGCCTGGTCGGCGTCGTGGTGGTCGCGCAGACGCTCTACACCTCCACCATGGAGCACCTGAAGGAGTTCGGCACCGTCAAGGCGATCGGCGGCTCGAACGCCGACATCTACCGGATCCTGGGCACCCAGGCGGCGCTCGCCGCGGTGGTCGGCTTCGTCCTCGGCGGCGCCATGGCCGCTCTCCTCGGACCGGCGATGGAGCGCATCGGCTTGAAGCTCATCATCCCCGTTCCGCTCGGCGCCGCGGTCTTCGCCGGCACGCTCGCGCTCTGTCTCGCCTCCGCCTTCGTCTCGTTCCGCAAAGTCGCCCGCATCGATCCTGCGCTCGTCTTCCGCGCCTGAGGTGGGTCATGGCCCCGACCGCCAGCACTCCACAACGCATCGATCCCGCAGCGGTTCCCGCGAGCCTGGCCATTCCCGCCGTGGTTGCCGTTTCCGCCAGCCTGGCCATTCCCGCCGAGCCTGCCGTTTCCGCCAGCCTGGCCGTTCCCGCCGTGCTCGCCGCGCGCGGCGTGCGCAAGAGCTACCGCGAGGGGCGCGAGGAGTTCGAGGTCCTGCACGGCGTCGATCTCGAGCTCGCGCGCGGCGAGATCGTCGCCCTCGAAGGCCCGTCGGGCTCGGGCAAGACGACGCTGCTCTCGATCCTCGGCTGCATCCTGACTCCGAGCGCGGGCTCGGTCACGGTCGATGGCGACGAGATCGACAGCGAGCGGCCCGATCGCTTGAGCGCGATCCGCAAACGCTCGTTCGGCTTCGTCTTCCAGCAGTACAACCTCTTTCCGGCGCTCTCGGCGCTCGACAACGTCGCCTACGCGGCGGCGATCAAGGGGCTCGGCCGGCGCGCGGCGCGTGCCGAGGCGGAGCGCCTGATCGAGGCGG
>Ga0209640_10002831_pt1 | contig 15153 bp, 13 predicted proteins | sample RifCSP10_1_FD_184018 | JGI IMG/M metagenome (GOLD analysis project Ga0209640, IMG submission 184018) | Soil microbial communities from Rifle, Colorado - Rifle CSP2_sed 10_1 (SPAdes) (version 2) | ecosystem: Environmental > Terrestrial > Deep subsurface > Rock core/Sediment | place: Rifle...
CGTCGTCGGAATGGTCGCCAGCCGCAGCTCGATTTTCGCCGGGCCGAAATTCTCGAACTGGATCTTGCCGTCCTGTGCACGGCGCTTCTCCGAGATATCGAGAGAGGCCATGATCTTGACGCGCGACAGCAGCGCAGCGCGGTAACTCGCCGGCAACGTCAGGTACTCGCGCAGCGCGCCATCCTGGCGAAAGCGGATGCGGACCGGCTTGCGCCCGGGGTAGGCCTCGATGTGGATGTCCGACGCTTTCGCCTCGTGCGCGTCGAGGACCATCTTGTTGACGATGCGCACGAGCACGCTGTCGGTCTCGCGCACCTGGTCCTCGTCCGGCGTTTCCTGCGACACGGCGGCGGTGTCCAGCTCCGCGGCGAGGTCTTCGATCTTGATGGTGCTGGTGACGCCGTAGTGCAGCCGCACCGCGGCGCGCAGCTCGGCGCTGTCGGCCATCACCGGCGCGACCGGCAGCCCCGTGAGGAAGCGGATCTTGTCGAGCGGCGCCGGGTCGAGCGGGTTCTCCACCGCGAGCACCAGCGCGCGGCCGTCGAAGCACAGCGGAAGCACGTTGAACTCGGCGGTGACCGCCGCCGGTACGATCTTCAGCGCCGCGGGCTCGGCCTCGAAGCGGGTGAGATCGACGAACGGGATGCCGAGCTGCTGGGTCAGCGTGCGCTTGAGTTCCTCGCGCGTGATGAGGCCGAGCTCGACCAGGATCTCGCCGAGCGGCTTGCCGCGGTTTTCCTTCTGCCGCGCGAGCGCATCGTCGAGCTGGTCCACCGTGATGCGCCGCATCGCCAGCAGCGCCTCGCCCAGCCGCATCACGGGCCTCTGGCGCAGGCGCTCGATCGCGGCCCCGAGGTCGCTCCGGCTGATGATCTGTTCGCGCGTGAGGTAATCGCCGAGCTTCTGGCTGCGACGCGCGTTCTGCTGCTCGACGGCGACGTCCACCTCGCCCGGGCTCAGGCGATTCTCGGATACCAGCAGATCGCCGAGCCGCGAGCCGATCTGCTTTTGCTTGATCGCCTCGGCCGGTATGAAGGTCCTGACGATTCCCTCGCCATCCGCGTGGACGAAAAGGAACAGGCCCTGCGTGTGCATATCGAAACCCGCGGTCTCGCCCTCGAGCACGCGATCGTCGGCGAGGGTCACCTTGAATGTCTGGCGGTCCGCCGGCGAGGGCAGGTTTTCCGCGCGTTCCTCAAGCACCGAGCGCCGGCGGCGGAGCGTCAACGGGCGCGTGAGCCGCAATTCGAACAGGTCTTGCGCTGCGATCGTTTCTGTCTTGCCCTCCGCCGGTGCGAGGTCGATCAGGCCGCTTGAGGCATCGAAGCGCGTCAGCGTGCCCACCACGGTGCGCCCGTCGCGCAGCACGGCGTGCGCGGGTTCGCGCGCGGGCGGTCGATCGTCGATCGCTTCGTGGTAAGGCGGATTCGGCCATTCGAGCGCGATTGCCTCGACCGGGGCGCTCGCTTTCGCGCGCGCCGCGCCGCGCGAGACGCCGGGAGTCGCAGAGTGTTTGCTCATGATCTTTGGGAGGCGATGGGCTAGAATCGCACCTTTTCCGGCCGCGGTGCAAGCAACGAATTCTAATGGAATTTTCCGGAATTTCCGGCGGCAGCCGGCTGATGTGCGTGCTGGCGCTGGGAATCGCGCCGCTGGGCGCGTTCGCGCAGGCGGCGAGCAAGGGAGCGGCCGGGACGCCGCCACCCGGCATGCCGGTGAAAGCCGTGGCGGCGAAGCTTGCGCCGGCCGTGGACGAGGCCACCGCGATCGGCACGCTGCGCGCCGACGAGTCCATCACGGTTCGGCCCGAAGTCGCGGGGCGCATCGCCGAGATCCGGTTCAACGAGGGAACGAGCGTGGCGAAAGGCGCGTTGCTGGTGCGCCTGGATCAGGCCGAGCTTGCGGCCGTGGTTGCCTCCAGCGCGGCGCAGCTCAAGTGGGATATGCAACGCCTGGAGCGCTCCGATGACCTGTTCCACAAGGGTTTCATCAGCCAGCAGGCGCTCGACGACCAGAAGACCAGTCTTGCGCGTGCCAAGGCCAAGCACGCGGAGGATCAGGCGAGGCTCGCGAAGACCGAAATGCGCGCGCCCTTTGGCGGCGTCATGGGCCTGCGGCAGGTCAGCGAAGGCGCCTACGTCGCCGCGGGAACCGACATCGCCCGGCTGGAGAAAATCGACCAGCTGAAGCTCGATTTCCGTGTCCCGGAGGCTTTTCTCGCGCGGCTCCGCGCGGGACAGAACGTCAAGGTGGGCGTGGATGCGCACCCCGGGCGCGAGTCCTCCGGCAGCATTTATGCGATCGAGCCCGCGGTGGACGAACAGACGAGGACGGTGCTCGCCCGCGCGCGCGTCGCGAACCCCGAACTGAGACTTCGTCCCGGAATGTTCGCCCGGGTGCAGGTCACCCTCGGCGTGCGCGAAAACGCGGTCTGGATTCCGGAGGCCGCAATCGTGCCGCGCGGACAGGAAAGCTACGTATACCGCGTGGCGAACGGCAAGGCCGATCTGGTGCGCGTGAGGACCGGAATCCGCAAGGTCGGCGAGGTCGAAGTCGTCAACGGTATCTCCGCGGGCGATCTCGTCGTCACCGAAGGATCGCAGCGAATCGGTCCCGGCGCCGCGGTGCAGGTCATGGGCGAGGGAGTCCCGAAGCCGGCGGCGCAGGCGCCGGACAGGAAAGGCTAGCATGCAACTGCCTGAGCTCTGCATCAGGCGTCCCGTGTTCGCCACGGTCATGAGCCTCATGATCCTGCTGCTTGGCGTGATCTCCTTCCAGCGCCTGTCGGTGCGCGAGTACCCGAAGATCGACTCGCCGGTGGTTTCGGTGCGCACGGTCTACAAGGGCGCGAGCCCGCAGGTGATCGAGTCGCAGATCACCCAGCCGCTGGAGGATTCGCTCTCCGGCATCGAGGGCGTGCGCACCATCAAATCGGTATCGCGCGAAGAGGTGAGCCAGATCACGATCGAGTTCGTGCTGGAGCGCAACGTCGACGCGGCGGCGAACGACGTGCGCGACCGCGTGGCGCGGGTGCGCTCGCTGCTTCCGGAGGCGGCCGACGAGTCCGTGGTCTCGAAGATCGAGGCGGACGCGCAGGCGATCATCTGGCTGCGCCTGTCTTCGGACCGGCACGAGGCGCTCGCGATCTCGGACTACGCCGACCGCTACGTGGCGGACCGGCTGAAGACGCTTCCCGGCGTGGCATCGGTGATCATCGGCGGCGAGCGGCGCTACGCGATGCGCCTGTGGATCGACCGCGACCGGCTGGCCGCCTACGGCCTGACGCCCCAGGACGTGGAAAACGCGCTGCGGCGCCAGAACGTCGAGATTCCGTCGGGACGGATCGAATCGGCGCAGCGCGAGTTCACGGTGCTCACCGAAGCGGACCTGCGGACCGAGTCGCAATTCAACGACATGATCGTGACCGAAGCGCGCGGCTACCCGGTGCGCCTGCGCGATATCGGGGCGGCCCGGCTCGGCGCGCTGGACGAGCGCAACATCGTCCGCGTCAACGGCAACCCGGCGGTCGGTCTTGGCGTGGTCAAGCAATCCACCGCCAATACGCTGTCGGTGGCGCAGGCGGTGAAGCGCGAGATCCTCCGCCTTCAGGGCGCGCTTCCCGAGGGCATGCAGCTGGCGATCGCGTTCGACTCGTCGCTGTTCATCGAGCATTCGATCCGGGCCGTCTACCGCAGCATGGCCGAGGCGGTGCTGCTCGTCGTTCTCGTCATCTTCATATTCCTGCGCAGCTTCCGCTCGACGCTGATCCCGTTCGTCACCATCCCGGTCTCGCTCGTCGGCGCGTTCTTCGTTCTCTTCGTTCTCGGGTTCACCGTCAACGTGCTGACGCTGCTGGGGCTCGTGCTCGCGATCGGGCTGGTGGTCGATGACGCCATCGTGGTGCTGGAAAACTGCCATCGCCACGTGGAGATGGGCAAGCCGCCGCGGCAGGGCTCCATCGACGGCTCGCGCGAAATCGCGTTCGCGGTGGTGGCGATGTCTCTCACGCTCGCGGCGGTGTTCGCGCCGCTCGCGTTTCTCACCGGCAGCACGGGCAAGCTGTTCACCGAGTTCGCCCTGACCGTGGCGGCGGCGGTCGTGGTGTCGGGGTTCGTCGCGCTCACGCTCACCCCGATGATGTGCTCGCGCATCCTGAAGGAGCACGAGAAGCACGGCGGCGTGTATCTGGCGATGGAACGGTTCTTTCACGGCATGACGGCGGGGTACCGGCGGACGCTCGCCGCTGCGCTGCGCAGGTGGCCGATCATGGTCGCGGTGTTCGCCGCGGTGCTGGCGGCCGCCGCCACGGTGTTCCTCTCGCTCAAGAAGGAGCTTTCGCCGCAGGAGGACCGGGGCTTTTTCATTTCGCTCGTGATCGCCCCGGAGGGCGCATCGATGGACTACACCGACGGCTACATGCGCCAGCTCGAGGACATGTTCTCGAAGGTGCCGGAGATCCGTTCCTACTTCACCGTCGTGGCACCGGGCCTGGATCGTCCCAACCCGGTCAACCTCGGCATCGGATTCTCGCAGCTTGCGCCCTGGGAGGAGAGAACGCGCAACACGCAGGCCGTCACGGCCGAGCTCGCGCCCCGCATGTTCGGAGAGCTTCCGGGCGTGCTCGCGTTTCCCGTGAACCCGCCTTCGCTCGGCCAGAGCTTTCGTAATCCGCCGGTGCAGTTCGTGATCCAGGCCAACTCCTACGAGGACCTGGAGCGCATGACCAGCGCGTTGGTGGCGAAGGCGCGCGAATCGAAAGCGATCGCCAATCCCGACGTCGACCTGCGTCTCAACAAGCCGCAGCTCTCCGTGGACATCGATCGCGAGAAGGCCGCCGCGATCGGCGTGGACGTGGAAACGATCGGGCGCACGCTCGAGACCCTGCTCGGCGGGCGCCAGGTGACGCGCTTCAAGCGCCAGGGCAAGCAGTACGACGTGATCGTGCAGCTCGAGGCGAAGGACCGCGCCACGCCGGCCGATCTCAGCGCCATCTTCGTGCGCGCGCGCGACGGGCGCCTGGTGCAGCTCTCCAACCTCGTCCGGGTGCGCGAAACCGTGGGTGTAAAGGAACTCAATCACTTCAACCGGCTGCGCGCCGCGATCCTGTCGGCGAACGTCGCACCCGGGTACACGCTCGGCGAGGCGCTCGAGTTCCTCGAAAAGGCCTCCGCCGAGACGCTCGACAAGACGGCGCGCATCGAACTCGACGGCGTGTCGCGCGAATTCAGGGAATCAGGCGCCGCGCTCGCGCTGACCTTCGTCCTGGCGCTCGCGTTCATCTACCTGGTGCTCGCGGCGCAGTTCGAGAGCTTCGTCTCGCCCTTCATCATCATGCTCACGGTGCCGCTGGCGGCGCTCGGCGCTCTGCTCGCGCTCAAGCTCACCGGCGGGACCCGCAACGTCTATTCCGAGATCGGCCTGGTGATGCTCGTGGGCCTGATCACCAAGCACGGCATCCTCATCGTCGAATTCGCGAACCAGTTGCGCGCCCGCGGCCTGCCGAAGACCGAGGCGGTGATCGAGGCGGCGACGCTGCGGCTGCGGCCGATCCTGATGACCACCGGCGCCATGGTGCTGGGCGCGCTGCCGCTCGCGCTCGCGACCGGGGCCGGCTCGGAGGCGCGCCAGCCGATCGGATGGGTGATCGTGGGCGGCCTGCTCCTCGGAACGCTGTTCACGCTCTTCGTCATTCCAACCGCCTACCTGTTGCTGCGGCGCGAACGGGTTCCGGCGGCGGAGCCGGCGCACGGCGCCCAGGCTGCTTGAACGCGACACCGCACCCATGAAGCCGAAATTCCGCGTCCGGCAGTCGGAGGTGGAGCCCTATTCGCCGGCGAATCACACGGGAACGAAGAATTTCCGCCTCATCGGCCCGCAGACCGTCGGCGCGAACAACCTCGAGGTGCTGATCGGGGAGATCGAGCGCGGCAAGGGCGCGCTGCCCCATGCGCATCCGGGAATCGAGCAGGTGTGCTATCTGCTCGAAGGGAATGCGCACGTCGAGGTCGCCGGGGAAAAATTCGAACTCGCAGCGGGCGAAGCATGCTTTTTCCCGGCCGACGCGACGCACCTGTTCATCGTCACGAGCGAGCGCGCCAGGGTGATGGTGATCTACTCGCCCCCCTACGGCGAGGATCCCGCCAAGGTACGGCGTCCCGCCGGAAACTAGTTCAAGCCATCCGGCGCTCGAGCTGCTCTGCGACTGCGTCGAGGAATTCGTCGGTGCTGAGATACGGGTGATCGGGCCGGATGAGGACCGCGAGGTCCTTGGTCATCTTCCCCGACTCCACCGTGTCGACGCAGACCTTTTCGAGCAGCAGCGCGAAAGTCTCGACGATCGGCGTGCCGTCCATGCGCGCGCGGTACTGAAGCCCCCGCGTCCAGGCGTAGATCGAGGCGATCGGGTTGGTGGAGGTGGGCTTGCCCTCCTGGTGAAGCCGGTAGTGCCGGGTCACGGTCCCGTGCGCGGCCTCGGCCTCGACCGCAGAGCCGTCCGGCGACATCAGCACCGAGGTCATCAGGCCGAGCGAGCCGTAGCCCTGCGCGACGGTGTCGGACTGCACGTCGCCGTCGTAGTTCTTGCACGCCCAGAGGTAGCCGCCGCTCCACTTGAGGTTGGATGCAACCATGTCGTCGATCAGGCGGTGCTCGTAGCCGAGGCCGGCGGACTCGAAACGGTCCCTGAATTCCGCGTCGTACACCCTCTGGAAGATCTTCTTGAAGCGCCCGTCGTACACCTTGAGGATGGTGTTTTTAGTCGAAAGGTAGACCGGGTAGTTGCGCTGCAGCGCGTAGTGAAAGCAGGCGCGCGCGAAACCGCGGATGGACTCATCGAGGTTGTACATCGCAAGCGCGACCCCGGCGCCGGGCGCCTGGACCACCTCGTGTTCCTCGGGCGCGCCGCCGTCCGCCGGATGGAAGGAGAGCCTGAGCGTGCCGGGGCGGTCGAACCGGATCTCGGTGGCGCGGTACTGGTCGCCGAAGCCGTGGCGCGCGACCACGACCGGCTTGTACCAGTGCCCGACAAGGCGCGGCACGTTGCGGCAGATGATCGGCTCGCGGAAGATGGTGCCGTCGAGAATGTTGCGGATGGTGCCGTTCGGGCTCTTCCACATCTGCTTGAGGTTGAACTCCTTCACGCGCGCCTCGTCCGGGGTGATCGTCGCGCACTTCACCGCCACCCCGTATTTCTTCGTCGCCTCGGCGGACTCCACCGTCACCCGGTCCGCGGTTGCATCGCGGTTCTGGATTCCGAGGTCGAAATACTTCAGGTCCACGTCGAGGTACGGCAGGATCAGCTTCTCGCGGATCTTGCGCCAGATGATGCGCGTCATCTCGTCGCCGTCCATTTCCACGATCGGGTTCCTGACCTTGATCCGGGCCATCGCAGCCTCCTCGGCTTATCAATTCCTCCGCTGACCGCGTATCCTACAAGCCTTGAGCGGGAAACCATGGATTTCGCGCCGACCCCGGAACAGGAACGCATCCGCGAAGCGGTCGGCAAGCTCTGCGCGCAATTCGGCGACGACTACTGGCTCAAGAAGGACAAGGAAGGCGGTTTTCCCGTTGAACTGCACCAGGCGCTGGCGCGCGACGGGTGGCTGGGGATCGCGATGCCCGAGGAATACGGCGGTTCGGGTCTTGGCATCGCCGAAGCGGCGATCATGATGCAGGCGATCGCCGAGTCGGGCGCCGGGTTCTCGGGCGCCTCGGCGGTGCACATGAACATCTTCGGGCTGAATCCGGTCGTGGTGTACGGCACCGACGAGCAGAAAAAACGCATGCTCCCAGGCCTCATCGAAGGGAAGGAGCGCGCGTGCTTCGCCGTGACCGAGCCCAATACGGGGCTGAACACGACGCGGATCAAGACCAGGGCCGAGAAGAAAGGCGGCAAGTACGTCATTTCCGGCCAGAAGGTGTGGATCTCGACGGCGCAGGTGGCCGAAAAGGTGCTGCTGCTCGCGCGCACCACCCCGCTCGAGGAATGCAGAAGGCCGGCGATGGGGCTTTCGCTCTTCTATACCGATTTCGACCGCAAGCACATCGAGGTGCGCGAGATCGAGAAGATGGGCAGAAAGGCGGTCGATTCGAACCAGGTCTTCTTCGACGGCCTTCCGGTGCCGGCGGCGGACCGGATCGGCGAGGAGGGCAGGGGTTTCGAGTACATCCTGCACGGGATGAATCCCGAGCGCGCGCTGATCGCCGCCGAGTCCGTTGGGCTGGGGCGCTGCGCGGTCGCCCGCGCGGCGAACTATGCAAAGGAAAGAATCGTCTTCGACCGGCCGATCGGCAAGAACCAGGCGATCCAGCACCCGCTCGCGGCGAACTGGATGGCGCTCGAAGCGGCGAGCCTGATGGTGTCCAAGGCGGCCTGGCTATACGACCAGGGCAAGCCGTGCGGCGCGGAGGCCAACGCCGCGAAGTACCTCGCGGGCGAGGCCTGCTTCGACGCCTGCCAGCAGGCGGTGATGACCCACGGCGGATTCGGCTACGCCAGGGAGTACCACGTCGAGCGCTACCTGCGCGAATCGCTCGTCGGCCGGATTGCGCCGGTGAGCCCGCAACTCATCCTGTGCTTCATCGCCGAGCGGGTGCTCGGCCTGCCGAAATCGTATTGAGGAGCGAAAATGGATGCGGCGACGATCCAGGAGCGGATGAAAGGGCTGCTCCCCGACCTGCTCGGCATCGAGCTGACGGAGGCTACAGCGGAGCGCGTCCTGGCGACGCTTGCGGTGCGGCCCGAGCTGTGCACGGTCGGCGGCGCGCTGCACGGCGGCGCCATCATGGCCTTTGCCGACACGCTCGGCGCGGTAGGAACGTTCGTCAACCTGCCCGCCGGCCATCGCACGACCACGATCGAGTCCAAGACCAACTTCATCGGATCGGCGCCGCTCGGCTCGCGCGTGACCGGGGAATCGACCCCTTTGCACCGGGGGCGCACGACCATGGTCTGGCAGACGCGGATCACGTCCGATTCGGGCAAGCTCGTGGCGATCGTCACCCAGACCCAGATGGTGATTCCGGCGTCGTGAAGGGGGTTCCGAAATGAATGCACCCGTTCCTGTGATCGGACGCGGCTTCTCCTTCGAGGATCTCGCGGTCGGCTTTCGCTTCCGTACGCACCGCCGCACCATCAGCGAGGCGGACGTATCGAACTTCGTCAATCTCACGTGGCTCACCGAGGAACTGTTCGCAGTGGCCGACGACTCGCGGCGCGCGATCAAGGGGCGCCCGGTTCCGGGAGCGCTCGTGTACGCGTTCGCCGAAGGCCTGCTCCTGCCGACGATGCAGGACACGGGACTCGCGTTCCTCAACGCGACGCTGGACATCAAGGCGCCGACGGTGGTCGGAGACACGATCCACGTCGAGGCGGTGGTGACCGAGGCGCGCCCGACTTCCAAAGGCGATCGGGGACTGGTGCGCTTCGCCAATCGCGTCGTCAATCAAAGGAACGAAACGGTTCTCGAATACAACCCGCTGCGGCTGCTGAAGCGCCGCTAGACATCCGACGCGCGCCTTTCGGCCGGTCCGCCCTGCGCGAGAGGCGTACTACGCGGCTTTTTTCTTCGCCCCTTTGACCCGCGCGATGAACTCATCGACCTTCATCACGTGCGCGGTCGAGACCGAAAGGATCGCGAGCGTGGCCTTGTGAACTTCCGCCGCTGACATGGCGCCCTGTCCAACGTCGGGATAATCGAACGTTCCGGTCGCGTCGGACAGGAACACCACCTTGTAGTCGCGGAACAGCGCGTCCCGTGCGGTCGCGTGGCAGCAGTTTTCCGTCGTAACGCCCGAAACAACGACAGTGTCGACCCCCCATCCCCTGAGAATGATTTCCATGTCGGTGTTGTAAAAAGCGCTGTACCGGTGCTTCTTGACCACGATCTCCCCCGGCTTGGGCGCGATTTCGTCGTAGATCTCGATGCCCTTGGTCCCGTCGACAAGGCCGGCTTTGGCTCCGATCGGCGGCCAAAGCGTCGCGAACATTCCGGCATCGCAACCGTCCCTGCGGTGCACGTGCGTCGTGTAAATCACTGGTGCGCCCACCTCGCGGCAGAAATTGATCGCGCGCTTCAGATTCGGAAGCATCGCACGGCCCGCGGGTGTTTCCATCGGCGCGCCAGCCGCGACAAAATCGTTCTCCATGTCGACCACGATCAATGCGCACTTCGCAGGATCGATCTCGTTTACCTGATAGGGCATGACTCGCTCCTCCACGTTTGGAAAAATGACCTCGACACGAACGAAACAAGCTTCACGACCCGTCTCGCGACAGGAAATATACGCCCGGCCCGAGAGGAAATGGAAGGGCATTCGCGGATCGGGCCTGCCGCTTGCACGCCGGGGCGAGGGACGCGGCAGGATTGTTCTTCATGCGCGGCTGCTGCGGCGCCGCAGCGATTCACCGGCGGGCCAGCGGCCGCGCGGAACACGCCGTCCGGCGACGGTTTCGCGCCTCGAACGGGGCTTGGCGCGCGCCTTGTCAGGGGCATGCGTTCAGCGTATAAGAACGCCGTGCCGCAGCATTTCCGCCGGCGCTGCGAACAAGAATTCGCAAATCGATTATCAGGGGAGGATCCATGACCAGAGAGTTTCGCAGGACCGCGCTTTCATTTGCCGTTTTGTTCGCGTTCGGCGGCGCCGCGCAAGCGGCCGACGTCGACGGCAAGCGCCTGACGAACGCGTCGAAAGAGCCCGGCAACTGGATGACGTACCACGGCACATACAACTCCTGGCACTACAGCGGGCTGTCCGACATCAATACCGGAAACGTGCGCAATCTGCGCGAAGCGTGGTCGCACGTGGCGAGCCGCTCGGTGCGCGGCCTGCAGTCGTATCCGCTCGTGGCGGACGGGATCCTGTATTACTCGGGCTCGTACAACCAGGTGTGGGCGCTCGACGGCGCGACCGGCCAGGTGCTCTGGCAATACAAGCAGAAGCTGAACGAGGATCTGGTCGCGAAGCAGACGCATTCCCCCTACAACCGCGGTCTCGCGATGGGCTACGGCAACCTGTACATGGGCACGCTCGACGGCAAGCTGGTCGCCATCGACATGAAGACCGGGAAGCTCACTTGGGAAACCAAGCTGGTCAACTCCGAGAAGCTGACGGTCGGTTTCACCGGGGCACCGCTCCTCGTCAAGGACAAGATCATCATCGGCGCGCAGGGCGGCGAATGGCCCGACCGCGGGCCGATCTTCGGCGTCGACGCGAAGACCGGCAAGCAGCTCTGGCGCTTCTATACGGCTGGCGGCGAAGAGGGCAACGGCGATGCCCGCAATACGTGGCTCAACGACTCGTGGAAGACCGGCGGTGGCGGCGGCTGGATGGCCGGCGGTTACGATCCGGAGACGAACACGGTGTGGTGGGGCACGGCGAATCCGGCGCCGCTATACGACTGGTCCGGCCCCGACTACAAGACGAAGGGCGCCCGGCCCGGCGACAACCTGTACACGACCTCGGTGATTCTGCTCGACCCGGACACGGGAAAATTGAAGGGCTACCACCAGGAGCTGCCGCACGACGCCTGGGACTTCGACAGCGCCACGGGCGAGTTCGTGATGCTCGAGAAGGGCGGCAAGAAGTACGTGGTGCACCCGAGCAAGAGCGGCTTCGTGTGGGTCTACGACCGCGCCGCAAAGGTGCAGAACGTCTGGCGCCTGATCAAGAACATCAATTTCGTGAAAGACATCAAGCCGAACGGCGAGATGGTCGGGCGGCGCGACATGACCGAGGGCAAGCACAAGAACCTGTGCCCGTTCATCGCCGGCGGCATGAGCTGGAACATGGGCTCGTACAGCCCGAAGACCGGGATGCTGTACAAGGTGGGCAACGAGTGGTGCATGGATCTGGAGATCAAGAAGACCACGCCGGTGCTGGAGCCGATGGCGCAGCTCAACATCGGTGCCGACTTCAACATCACGCATCCCGAGGGCGGAAAGGCGTACGGCCACGTCTCGGCGCGCGACCCGATCACCGGCAAGATGAAGTGGGAGATCAAGTTCCCCGAGCCGCCGCTGGCGAGCCTGCTGTCCACGGCCGGCGACCTTCTGTTCGTTCCGGACGCGCGTGGCTTCCTGCGCGCCTATGACGCACGCTCGGGCAAGGAACTGTGGTCGCACAATAACGGCCAGGGCCACAACGGCGGCATCATCAGCTACAAGGCGAAGGGCAAGCAGTATGTCGCGGTGATGACCGGCTGGGGCGGCCTGGCAGGCGATGACTACGGCGCGTTCTTCGGCGGCGTATTCGCGCAGATGCCGAAGGACTCCGGCGTCATCAAGGTCTTCGCGCTGCCCTGATGCTGACACCTTCCGGAAAGGCGTTGAGCGCGCCTTTCCGGATTTTTTTTGCCCTGATCGCCTGCGGCGCGCTCTGCGCGCCGCGTGCTTTTGCGCAATCAACGACCAAGCCGGGTCCGATGCAGTCGGGCAAACACGCATCCGAGGCAATTGGGGGGCAGACGCAGCCGCTTGATGTGCCAAAGCTTTTTGCAACGAGCTGCGGCTGGTGCCACTCCGCGGGGGGGCGCGAGCACGGCAAGGGCCCGCAACTGATGGGAACGGAGTTGACCGACGAGCAGATCATCGCGCGCATCCGCAACGGCAAGGTCGGAGGAATGCCGGCGTTCAGCGGCGCCTTCACCGATGAACAGTTGCGCGCGATCGTCTCGTACATCCGCGATCTGAAGCCGCTCGAATCCGTGGACCGGAAGAAATGAGCCGATTGGCACGGGGCGCGCTCGGAGTCCTGTGCGCGTGGGCGCTGCTCGTTTCTGCGCCGGCGTCGGGGCGGCCCTGGTCGGAGATCAGGACCCAGGGCGAAATCTCGGTCTGCGCGAACCCGAACGCGCTGCCTTATTCGAGCAACCGGCCCGACTCCCCCGGCTTTCAGCTGGAAATCGCGCGCGCGCTCGCGGCGCGCCTCGGCGTGCGCCTGCGCGTCGAATGGATCGTGCCAAGGATGCGGGCAGCAACGGTGGACTGCGATCTGCTCATGGACACGATCGCTGTTCCGGGCGTGCAGCCGCCCTCGCTCAAGCTTTCCGTTCCGTATTACCGCGGCGGCGTGCCGCTTGCGTTCGCGCGCGGCCAGGAACCGGCAGCCACGTACCGCGCGCTCCGGGCGGGAACGCGCGTCGGCGTGATCATGAATTCGCTCGCGAGCCTGATCGTAAGCAGGACCCCGGCGACCATGATTCCTTTCGGCTTCGAGGACGACATGCTCGAGGCGGCGGGGCGCGGCGAAATTGCCGCCGCGGCGGCTTCCGCCGCATCGATCGGGTATTTCAATCTTCGCCATCCCGAGGCGCGGCTCACGCTGATGCATGCAGAGGACGACGAGCCGGAGTTGCGCTGGGCGGTCGCGGTCGGGATGCGCCGCGCGGACGACGACCTGGTGCAAGCCGTCAACGGCGCGGTCGCCGCGTTGCTGGAGGACGGTACGCTTGCGGCGATCTACGCCAGGTACGGAGTGGTCCACCGGCGCCCATGACCCTCGCGAAGCGTCGGCGGAAGAAGGGAGCCGGAAACGAATGATCGACCACATCGACCACATCGTGCTGACGACGCGCGACAAGGAGGGCTGCATCCGCTTCTACACGCAGGTCCTCGGCATGCAACTCGAGGCGTTCCAGACCCCGACCGAGCGGCGAGTCGCGCTCAAGTTCGGCAACCAGAAGATCAACCTGCACGAATGGGGCCGCGAGTTCTCGCCGCGCGCGCACGTCGCCGCGCCCGGGACGCTCGACCTGTGCTTCATCGCCGCCGTGCCGCTGGAAGAGGTGGTGCGCCGGCTCGAGCAGGCCGGTGTGAACATCATCGAAGGGCCGGTGATGAAGACCGGCGCGGTGACGAAGATCCGCTCGGTGTACGTGCGCGACCCGGATCTCAACCTGGTCGAGATCTCGGTTCCCGCGGCCTGAGGCGCGGGCGCTCAGACGCTCAGCATCGCCCAGGGAAACTCGATGCAGGCAGCCCATCCGGTCGGAGGCGTCGCCCGCGGCGTAGATCCCGGGCACGCTGGAAGCGCAGTTGCGGTCGATGCGGATGCCGCTGCCGCAAAGCTCCTATCGTTTGAGTTGACAACCGACCCCACGATCGGCTGCTTTTGCTGGCGCCGGCAATTCACGACTTCTATAGCGGCATCGCCGTTTTTTCGTGGCTTGCCCGACGCGCGCCCGTAGAATTCGCGTCGGGGAGAGAGCCGATGTTCACCAATAATCCATTTGCTGCATTGACCGATTTCCTGCCGTTGTTCGTCATGCAGGTCTACATCGTCCTGATGGCGCTTGCAGTGGTCGGCGGAACGTTGTTCGACGTGGTTCACAAGGGCAGCGCCAAGTTCTTCGCGCGACGCAGGGAACAATCGGAGGCTCGCGCACAGAGGCGCGTCAGCGGCGGCGAGACGGTTTCGCTGGCGGTGGCTACCATCGCCGAGGCTGCGGTTTCGGGCGAGTTTTGCAAATGGCCGAGGCGGATCTCTCATCTGCTGATGATGTACGGCTTCTTCCTCTATCTGATCACCACGATCGTGATGGTATTCGCCTATCCGGGAGCCGCGCCGACACCGCCCATTCTGCCCACTTTGTGGACCCTGGGCGCCTTCATGATTCTGGTCGGCGGCTTGTGGTTCTTCTTCTTCTTGCGGGTCAATGTGGCGTATGACGGCGCTTCGCCCTTTCATCTGGGCCGCGCCGATCTGTTCGTAGGCTCGCTCCTTGTGAGCATCGCGTTCGCGCTCGTGTGGCATTACATGCAGACGACGATCGGGCATGCGACATCGACGCGGATCGTGTTCGGGATCTACATCTTCTTTACGACGCTGCTTTTCGTTTCGGTTCCCTGGTCCAAGTTCGCCCACATGTTTTTCAAGCCGGCGGTCGCGTTCCAGAGAAGGGTCGAGGAGGCAAATGGTTCCTCGGACCTCCCCAGCCCGGCTGCCGAGAGCCACATCGTCACGGCTGAAAGCCACATCGTAAGGAACTGAGAGATGCCTACCTACACCGACATGACGAGATGCGACGGCTGCGGAGAGTGCGTGGATATCTGTCCCTCCGACATCATGCACATCGATCCGGTCTACCGCAGGTCCTACAACATCGAGCCCAATTTCTGCTGGGAGTGCTACTCCTGCGTGAAGGCATGCCCGCAG
>Ga0209640_10002832_pt1 | contig 15150 bp, 12 predicted proteins | sample RifCSP10_1_FD_184018 | JGI IMG/M metagenome (GOLD analysis project Ga0209640, IMG submission 184018) | Soil microbial communities from Rifle, Colorado - Rifle CSP2_sed 10_1 (SPAdes) (version 2) | ecosystem: Environmental > Terrestrial > Deep subsurface > Rock core/Sediment | place: Rifle...
TCGGGCTGCTGGTGGGCATCCGCTCGCCCTTCCCGGCCGCCCGCTACCACTCCCTGTGCGTGGACGAGGCGACGCTCCCGCCGGAGATCGAGGTCACCGGGCGCACGGAGGACGGCGTGGTCATGGCCATGCGCCACCGGACCCTGCCGCTCGAGGGTGTCCAGTTCCACCCCGAGTCGGTGCTGACGCCGGACGGGCCACGAGTCCTCGCCAATTTCCTGCGCCGGACGGGGCAGGGCAGGGCGGAGCTGCTGGAGACCGAAGAGAGCGTCGGCTTCGCCACGCGCGGCCTCGTGGGCGCCGGGCGATGAGCGACGTGGTGCGGGCCGCGCTGGCTGCGGTGGTGGAGGGCGAGATGCTCACCCTCGAACAGGCGCGCGATGCCATGGGCGCGGTCATGGACGGCCTTGCCACGCCCGCCCAGCTCGGCGCGCTACTCGTCGCGCTGCGCATGCGCGGCGAGACCGTCGAGGAACTGGCCGGGTTCGCCACCGCCATGCGCCAGCGCGTCCTGCCCGTGCAGGCGCCACGAGGCGCCATCGACGTCGTGGGCACCGGTGGGGACCGCAGCGGCACCTTCAACATCTCCACCGCCGCCGCCATCGTCTGCGCGGCCGCGGGCGTGCCGGTCGCCAAGCACGGCAACCGCGCCATCACCTCCGCCTCGGGCTCGTCGGACGTGCTCGACGCGCTCGGCGTGGTCGTCCAGCAGAGCCCGGAGGAGGCCGCCGCCTCGCTGCGGGAGGACGGCTTCGCCTTCCTCTTCGCGCCGGGCTTCCACCCGGCGATGATGCACGCGGGCCCGACCCGCCGGGAGATCGGGGTTCGCACAGCCTTCAACCTCCTGGGCCCGATGACGAACCCGGCCGGCGTCACGCGCCTCGTCGTCGGCGCCGGCGACGCCAGGGCGGCGCCGAAGATGGCCGAGGTCCTGCGGGCGCTGGGCACCGACCGGGCCTTCGTCGTCCACGGCGAGGGCATCGACGAGCTGCCGCTCGACGGCAGCGGCGTGCTCTACGACGTGACGCCGGACGGCGTGGAGCGCCGGACGGTCCTGCCGGAGGACGTGGGGCTCGCCCGAGCGCCGCGCGAGGCGCTCGCCGGCGGCACGCCGGCCGAGAACGCGGCCATCGTGGAGGCCGTGCTGCGCGGCGCCGAGGGACCTCGCCGCGACGTCGTGCTGCTCAACGCCGGCGCGGCGCTTCAGGTCGCCGGCCGCAGTGCCACCCTCGCCGAGGGCGTGTCGCTGGCCGCGGCCACGATCGGCTCCGGCGCCGCGGCGGAGCGCTTGGAGCGGCTGCGCGCCCGTCGCGTCCGGGCGGAGACGGCGCGGGCGGCTGCGGGAGCGCCGGCGTGACCGCGGCCGTGCTCGATGAGATCGCCGCCCGGCGCCGCGCGGACGTGACCGCCGAGCTGGGTGACCGTGCGCTCACGGAGCTACACCGTGCCGCCGAGCGCGCGCCGGCGCCGCGGGACGCCGTCGGGCCGCTCCTGCGGCCGGGCCTCCACCTCATCGCCGAGATCAAGCGCCGCTCCCCCTCGGCCGGGGCGCTGGCCGCCGCCGGCACCGACGTCGTCGCCCGCGCCCGCGCCTACGAGGCCGGCGGCGCCGCGATCGTCTCCATCCTGGTCGAGCCGCACTGGTTCGGCGGGTCGCTCGCCGACCTTTCGGTCGTGCGCGCCGCGGTCACGGTCCCGGTCCTGGCCAAGGAGTTCGTGGTCGACCAGCGCCAGCTGCCGCTCCTCCGCGCCGCGGGCGCCGACCTCGTCCTCCTTCTCGCCGCGCTGCACCCCGCGCGGGCTCTGCGCGGGCTCGCTTCCCGTGCCCGCGACCTGGGCCTGGAGCCGCTCGTCGAGGCGCACGACCGCCGCGAGCTCGATCGCGCCCTGGCCAGCGGAGCGCGCCTGATCGGCCTGAACAACCGCGACCTGCGCACGCTCGAGGTGGACGCCGAGCGCGCCGTCCGGCTGCGCGACTTCGTCTCCGACGACCGGCTCGTCGTCGCCGAGTCCGGCGTGCGCGAGCCGCGCACCGTCGCGGGCTGGCGGGCCGTCGGCTTCGATGCGGCGCTCGTGGGCGAGGCGCTGATGGCCGCCGGCGAGGAACCGGACGCCGTTCGCGCCCGCACGGCCGCCTTCGTGGCTGCCGGCCGTCCCCCGTCCGCGGCCGATGACCCGGCCGCCGCCGACCGCGCGCCGTTCGTGAAGATCTGCGGCGTGACCGATGTGCCGGGTGCCCTCGCGGCCGTGCGGGCCGGCGCCGATGCCATCGGGTTGAACTTCGTGCCCGGCACACCGCGCGTCCTGGACGAGAGGACGGCCGCCCGCATCGCCGTCGCCGTCCGCGCCGTGGCATCACCCGGACCCCGGCTCGTCGGCGTCTTCGCCGATGCGGAGCCCTCGACGATGCGGGACCTCGCCGATCGCCTGGGCCTCGACGCCGTGCAGCTCAACGGCGACGAAGGCGAAACCATCCTCGCCCGGATCGAGCGCCCTGCCTGGAAGGTCCTGCACCTGCCGGCCGTGACCGCCGACCCCGAGGCTGTCACGGCCGCGGCGGTCGTGCGCTCCCGCGCCTGGCTCGCGACCGGCCGCGTGGAGCGCCTGCTCCTCGACACGGCGGGAGGTCCACACCCCGGCGGGACCGGGCGTCGGGCCTCGGAGGTGCTGGCGGCGGCCGTCGCCCGCGAGGTGCCGGTGACCCTCGCCGGAGGGCTCTCCCCGGCCAACGTGGCCGACGCCCTTCGGACCATCCCGGCCGTCGGCGTCGACGTCGCCTCCGGCGTCGAGGCCCCGCGCCGCCGCGCGGCCCGTCCCCGCAAGGACCCCTTTCTCGTCGGCCTCTTCGTCAAGCGGGCCAAGGCGGCCCGGATCGATCGCCCGCAGTCGGCCCCCCGCCCGACCCCCGTCCACCCCGGCCTGGTCGAGGTGGACGAACGCGGCCGCTGGGGGACCGAGCGCCAGTTCGGCGGCCGGTACGTGCCGGAGACGCTGGTCGCGGCCCTGGTCCAGCTGGAGGCGGCCTACGCGGCCGTCCGCGACGACCCCCGCTTCTGGGCCGACCTGCGCGAGCTTCGCCTCCGCTACGTCGGGGGACCCTCGGCCCTCTATCGCGCCGACCGGCTCGCCGCGGAGCTGGAGCGCCGGGCCGGCCGGGAACCGGGTCACCTCCGCCTCTACCTCAAGCGCGAGGACCTCAACCACACCGGCGCCCACAAGATCACCAACGCGCTGGGCCAGGCGCTCCTCACGCGCCGCCTGGGCAAGACGCGCGTGATCGCCGAGACCGGGGCCGGCCAGCACGGCGTGGCCACCGCCACCGCCTGCGCCCTGCTCGACCTGCCCTGCATCGTCTACATGGGCGCCGAGGACATCCGCCGCCAGGCCCCGAACGTCCTGCGCATGCGCGCCCTCGGCGCCGAGGTGCGCGAGGTGACGAGCGGCTCGGCGACGCTGAAGGACGCCATCAACGACGCCATGCGCGACTGGGTCACGAACGTCGAGACGACCCACTACGTGCTCGGCTCGGCGGTCGGGCCACATCCCTACCCGCTCATCGTGCGCGACCTCCAGCGCGTCATCGGCGACGAGGCCGCCGCCCAGCTGCGGGCGGTGGAGGGGCGCCCGCCCGACCTCGCCATCGCCTGCGTCGGCGGTGGCTCGAACGCCATCGGCCTGCTCAGCCGCTTCATCGGCGAGCCGGCCGTGCGCCTCATCGGAGTCGAGGCGGCGGGAGAGGGCGTGGCCACCGGGCGCCATGCGGCGGCGCTGGCGGGCGGGTCCCCGGGCGTGCTGCACGGCTCCCGCTCGTACCTGCTCCAGGATCGCGACGGCCAGGTCCTCGAGGCGCACTCGATCTCCGCCGGCCTCGACTACCCGGGCATCGGGCCGCAGCTCTCGGCGCTCTTCGCTGCCGGGCGCCTGGAGATCCTCGACGCCACCGACGACGAGGCCGTGGATGCCCTGCGGCAGGTCACGCGCACCGAGGGCATCATCCCGGCGCTGGAACCGGCCCATGCCGTGGCGGCGCTGGGGGCGCTCATGGCCGGTCTCCCCGGCCACGCTCCCTTGGCCGGCGACGCGCTCGTGCTCCTCGGGCTCTCCGGTCGCGGCGACAAGGACCTCGGCGTGCTCGGTGGCGAGTCGTGACCGACGGCACGGCGGGCGCGGCCCGCATCCACGCCGCCTTCGCCGCGGCCCACGCGGCCGGCCGGACCGCCCTCATCCCGTATGTCGTGGCCGGCTACCCCGACGCCGACACGAGCTTCGCCGCGGCCCTCGCGGCCATCGATGCCGGTGCCGACCTGCTCGAGCTGGGCCTGCCCTACTCGGACCCGCTGGCCGACGGGGCGACGCTCCAGCGCGCCAGCAGCGCGGCACTCCGGAGCGGGGCCACCTTCGACCGGTCGGTGGAGCTCCTCGGCCGCATCCACGCCGCGCGCCCCGGCACCCCGCTCGTGCCCATGGCCTACGTCAACCAGGCCGTCGGCCGCGGCGATCCCGCGACGACCCTGCGCCGGCTGGCCGAGGCCGGCGCGAGCGGCCTCATCCTCGCCGACCTCACCTTCGACGAGGGCGCGGAGGTGGAGGCCGCCGCCCGCGCGGCGGGCATCGCGCTCGTCTACCTCGTCACGCCGACCACGCCCCACGATCGCCGTGCCGCCATCGCGGCGCGCAGCGGAGGCTTCCTCTACGCCGTCTCGTTCATCGGCGTCACCGGCGCGCGACGCGCGCTTCCGCGCACGGTCGGCGCCTTCCTCCGCGACGTCCGCTCCGTCAGCCCAATCCCGGTGGCGGCCGGCTTCGGCGTCTCGCGGCCGGCCCACGTCCGCCAGCTCGGTCGCGTCGCCGACGGCGTCATCGTGGGCAGCGCGCTCGTCGACGCCCTCGGCCTCGACGGCCGTGACGTCGACGGCATGGGTCGCGTCGTGCGGTCGCTGCGCGCGGCTACCTGACCGCCGCGCCGCGCAGCAGCCGCAGCGCATTCTCGCCGAGGATCCCGGCCACGACGTCGCGCCCGAAGCCGGCGTCGAGGAGCGCTTGGGTGAGGGCCGGCAGGCCGGTGACGTCGAAGGGCATGCGCAGGGCGCCGTCGAAGTCGGAGCCCAGGGCGACCCGCTCGGGCCCCAGCAGCTCGACCGCGTGGGCGAAGGCGCGCACGACGTGGTCCATCGACCGCCCGCCGACGAGGTCCGTGGCCAGGGTCACGCCGATGAGGCCGCCCGCCTCGCCCGCCTCCCGCACGACGTCGTCGGGCAGGTTCCGCGTCGCCGGGGCGTAGGGACGCCAGCGGCTGCGGCCCCCGGCCTGTGCGGTGAACCCGGTGTGGCTCAGCACGAACGGCCGGCGCAGGAGCGGCAGCGCCTCACGGATCGCCGCGACCGAGGCATGGGCCAGGTCGACGAGCACGCCGCAGCGCTCCAGCTCCGCGATCGCCTCGCGCCCGAAGCCGGTCAGCCCGCCCGCCTGCCGCCCGGTCCCCGAGCCAGCCAGCGGCGTGTCCATGACGTGGGCGAGCGCCAGCATGCGCACCCCTCGCGCCCGCAGTCGTTCGATGCGCCGGAGGTCGCCGCCCAGCGCATGGCCGCCCTGGATGCCGGCGATGCAGCGAATGGCATCACCGGGGATGAGCAGCGCCTCGCCGGGCGACCACCAGGCCAGCCGCCCAGCGGATGCTGCGATCCAGCCGTCGATCCGGTCGAGGAAGGCCTCGGCGATGGCGAGGTCGTCGCCCAGGCGGCGGACGGGGATGCCCAGCGCCGTGAAGTGGGGCGCGGAGAGCGTGCCCCGCAGGTCGGGGAAGCGCGTGGCGACCGTGAAGCCGGCCACGTCGAGGCCGCCCTCCCGCGCTCGCGGCAGGTCCACGTGGCCGTGGTCGAGTCGCTTCAGGAACGAGCGCCGGAAGAGCGGCGTGCCCACGAGCAGGTCCACCACCGCCATCGCGGCGTGGAAGGCGGCCACCTCCGGCCGGACGGCGAAGGGGCCGTGGGACACCGTCCGGTTCAGCAGCCGGTCGACGGCCCGGTCGATCACTCCGCGAGCTTGTCGCCCGAGCCGCCGCGCCGCCGCGCCGCCCCCTGGAGGCGTCGCGTGGCGGCGATGAGCCGGCGGTAGATGGCCAGCAGCTCGGCCTGGGGGAGCGGCCCCTCGTTGGCCGCCGCCACCCGCAGGAGCACCTCGCGCTCGCGGTCGCCGTCCCGCACCGCCCGGCGCCCCGCCTCGGCCTTGGCCGAGCCGACCTCGAGGCCCAGCCGCGTCCGCTCGTTCAGCAGCTCCACGATGCGCCGGTCGAGGTCGTCGATGCGCCGGCGCAACCGGCGCATCCCGGCCGTCTCGCCGGCCCGTTCCTCAGGCATCGTGCGCCTCCCGCCGCCGCGCGATGGCCTCCAGGGCGAGCAGATAGCCCGCCCCGCCCTGGCCGACGATCGAGGTGAGCGCGATGTCCTTGAGGAAGTTCACCTGCCGGAACGGCTCCCGCTTCGAGGGATCGGAGAGGTGGACCTCCACGAACGGCCGCTGGACCCCGAGCAGGGCGTCGCGCAGGGCGACGCTCGTGTGCGTCAACCCGCCGGCGTTGACGACGGCGACGTCGAAGTCGCGCGCATGCAGGCGGTCGATCAGGGCGCCCTCGTGGTTCGACTGGAAGAAGTCGATCTCGAGCCCCAGCTCGGCCGCCCGAACGCGGATCCGCGCGTGCAGCTCGTCGAGGGTCTCGCGCCCGTAGATCTCCGGCTCGCGCGAGCCCAGCAGGTTCAGGTTCGGGCCCTGCAGGACGAGCACGCGGGTCATGCGGCCGCCCTCCGCGGCGCGCCTGCCAGCGCCGCGGCGATCCCGGCCTCGACGGCCTCGGCCGGCACGTCGTCGCGCACCACGACGCCGTCCGCGGTCGGGAGCACCCAGCGCAGGCGCCCCCCGGCCACCTTCTTGTCCCCGGCCAAGCGCGCCGCCACGGAGTCGGCCCCCACGCCCGGCGCCGAGGTGGCCAGGCCCAACCGGTCGAGGAGCCCGGTGATCCGCGCCGCCCGCTCGTCGGGCGTCACGCCCAGGCGGCGCCCGACGTCCACGGCCCCGCGCAGCCCGTGCGCCACCGCCTCCCCGTGGAGGATGCCGCGGTAGCCGGCCGCGGCCTCGATGGCATGGCCGATGGAGTGACCGAGGTTGAGCCGGATCCGCCCGGCCGCCTCGCGTTCGTCGGCGGCCACGACCTCGATCTTGGCCCAGGCACAGCGCTCGACCAGCTCGGCCAAGGCGCCCGACTCGACGGCCCCGCGACCCCCCGAGGCGATGGCCGGCCCGTCGGCCTCGAGCAGCGCGAAGAGGCGCTCGTCGCCCAGCGCGGCGTACTTCACGGCCTCGCCGAGGGCGGCCCGCCGCTGCCGGACGGGGAGCGTCGCCAGGAGATCCGTGTCGACCACGATCGCGACCGGCTGGTGGAAGGCGCCCACGAGGTTCTTGCCCTCGGGCAGGTCGAGCGCCGCCTTGCCCCCGATGGCCGAGTCGATCTGCGCCAGCAGCGTGGTCGGCACGTGGACGAGCGGCACGCCGCGCAGCCAGGTCGCGGCCAGGAACCCGGCCGCGTCGCCCAGCGCCCCGCCGCCGATGGCCACGATCGGCTCGCCCCGCTCCATGTGCCGGGCGGCCAGCTCGCGCAGCGCGGCCTCCCAGGCGCGCACGGTCTTGGCCCGCTCGCCGCGCGGCAGGAGCAGGGGGAGCGGCTCCACGACGCCCGCCTCCGCGAGCGACCGCGCCAGCCGCTCGCCATGGCGGCGCCAGGCCTCGGGCTCACTGGCCAGCGTCGCCCGGCGCACGCCCATGGGCCGCAGCGCGTCGGCCAGCGCCCGCGCCGCGTGCCCGTGCCCCAGGTCCAGCCGCCCGATCGGCGTCTCCGCCAGGAGCAGACGCGTGCCGGCGGGCGCCGGGCGCTCGAGGAGCGAGGCGACGCGGCCGGCGACGTCCTCCAGGCGACCGGTGGCATCCACGGCCTGGGCCGCGGCGTAGAAGCGCGCGCGTGCCGTCAGCAGCTCGCGCACCGCGACGACGGGGTCGCGACCGGCCACCAGCGGCCGCACCACGGGGCTTCGGGCGAGCCGCTCGGCGAGTGCCTCGGCGGGCGCCATGAGGGCGACCGCCCGCCGGCCGTGGAAGAGCCGCCAGCGATTGCCTGGGTCGAGGATGGCGCCGCCGCCGGCGGCGACCACGCGCGTCAGGCGCGGACCCGTGTCGGCCGTGCCGAGGGCGGCGATCGCCGCCGCCTCGCGGGCTCGGAAGCCGGCCTCACCCTCCATCTCGAAGATGCGCTCCACGCGCATCCCCGCGGCCGCCTCGATGGCCGTGTCGAGGTCCACGAAGGCGGCGCCCTGCGCGCGGGCGATGCGTCGGCCCACGGCGCTCTTGCCGCTCCCGGGCGGCCCGATCAGCACCAGCTCCATCGCCGACCCGCTCAGTCGTCCCCGCCGGAGCCGGCCTCGGCTTCGGCAGCGACTTCGGCGCCGGCAGCGGCCGCAGTGACGGCCAGCGTCCGCTCGCGGTAGCGGGCCAGGTTGTCGCGCACTTCCACGAGGGAGTCGCCGCCGAACTTCTCGAGCACGAAGCGCGTCAGCGTCAGGAGCACCATGGCCTCGCCGATGACGCCGGCGGCGGGCACGACGCTGATGTCGCTGCGCTCGTAGTGGGCGACCTCGACCGGCTGCCCGGTGCGCAGGTCAGCCGAGGGGAGGGGGCGGGCCAGGGTGCTGATCGGTTTCACCGCGCCGCGCACGACGATCGGCTCGCCATTGCTGATGCCGCCGGTCAGACCCCCCGCGGCGTTCGTGCGGTGGAGCCAGCGCCGCACGGGCCCGTCGTCGAGTCCGGGAATGCCGGGCGCGGCCGGGTCCTCCCCGACGCCCTTGATGATGTCGTGCACCCGCGAGCCGGGGCGCCGGGTCTGCTCGAAGCCGAGCCCGAACTCGACGCCCTTGACGGCCTGGATGGAGCAGATCGCCTGGGCCAGCGCGCCGTCGAGACGGCGATCCCAATGGACGTGGCTGCCCAGCCCGACCGGCACGCCCGTGGCCACGACCTCGAAGACGCCGCCCAGCGTGTCGCCGGCCGAGCGCGCATCGTCGATGGCCGCGATCATGCGCGCCTCCGCGGCCGGGTCGGGGCAGCGCAACGGGCTCTCCTCGGTCTCCGCGCGCGTGCGGTGCGCGTTCGTGGGGTCCACCGCGATGCCGCCCACTTCGGCGGTGAAGCTCCAGGCCTCGATGCCCAGCTGGCGCAGGAAGGCACGACAGACCGCGCCGGCCGCAACGCGCACGGTCGTCTCCCGCGCGCTCGCCCGTTCCAGCACGTCGCGCACGTCGTCGAAGCCGTACTTCAGGGCGCCGGCCAGGTCGGCGTGGCCGGGGCGGACGCGCGTCACCGGCTGGGCTCGCTTGTTGCCCTCGTCGACGAGCGACGCCAGCTCTGTGGCCTGTTCCGCACTCAGCGCCTCGACCTGCATGACCTGCGTCCAGTTCTCCCAGTCGCGGTTGCGCACGAGCAGCAGCACCGGGGAGCCGAGCGTGCGGCCGTGCCGGACGCCGGCCAGGATCTCCGCCCGGTCCTGCTCGATGCTCATCCGCGCGCCGCGCCCGTAGCCGCGCTGGCGGCGGGCGAGGTCCGCGGCGATGAGGTCGGCCGAGACGGGGATGCCCGCCGGCAGGCCCTCGAGGGTGGCGCCCAGCGCCGGCCCGTGGGACTCCCCGGCGGTCAGGAAACGGAAGGTCATCGTCAGGCTGGGTCGACGGCCGCCATGGGCGTGCCCGCTTCGGCGGCCGCCTCGAGCTGGGCGCGCATCAGGTCGAGCGGCGCGGGCTGGCCCGTCCACAGCTCGAAGGCCGCCGCACCCTGGTGGAGCAGCATCAGCTCGCCGTTCATCACGGCCTGCGCCCCGGCCGCCTTCGCGTCGCGCAGCAGGCGGGTCTCGCGCGGCCGGTAGACGAGGTCGAGCACGAGCAGGTCGGGCGGGATCAGCACTGCGGGCACCGGCGTCTCGTCCGAGTCGAGCCCGACCGACGAGGCGTTGATGAACACCTTCGTCTTGGCCAGCTCGGCCTCGATGACCGACTCGTGCCAGGGCATCGCCTTCAGCTCCATGTGGGCAGCGCTCCGAGCGAAGAAGCGGACGAGCCCCTCGCCCCGGTGAAGGTGCCGGTTGAAGACGATGACCCGCTGGAAGCCCTCCGTGATGAGGCCGAAGACGACCGCCCGGGCGCCTCCACCGGCACCGAGGACGACCGCCGAGCGGGGCATCTTCTGGCGCCCGACGAGGGTCTCGAGGCAGACCTTGAAGCCGGGCACGTCGGTGTTGTGGCCGACCAGCCGCTTCCCCTCGCGCGTGATCGTGTTGACCGCACCGGTGGCCTGCGCCTCGTTCGTGATCCGGTCGACCAGGGGTACCACCCGCTCCTTGTAGGGGATGGTCACGTTGGCGCCGAGGAAGGCGTCGTCGCGCAGCGCGTCGATCGTGTCGGGCAGCTCGGGGAGCGTCACGTCGAGCAGCTCGTAGTGCGCGTCGATGCCCGCCGCGTCGAGGGCGGCCTGCTGCATCGCGGCGGAGAGCGAATGGGCGACCGGGTGGCCGATGAGGACGAGTCGCTTGGTCATGCACGGGCCCTTTCGAGGTCGCGGAAGAAGCCGGGGTAGGAGACGGCCACTGAAGCGCCGCCGTCGAACGTGGCCGGTCCGCCGGCCAGGAGGCCGGCGATGGCGAAGGTCATGGCCAGCCGGTGGTCGTCGTGGCTGCGGGCCTCGCCGGCGCGCAGCCCGAAGAAGGGGCGGCCCGCGCCACCCTCGATGACGAAGTCGTCGCCGCTGATGTCGATCCGGGCACCCAGGCCGGCCAGGCCCTCGGCGATGCCGGCCAGGCGGTCGCTCTCCTTGTGGCGCAGCTCACCGGCGCCGCGGATACGGGTCGTGCCGCGAGCGCAGGCGGCGGCCAGGCACAGCACCGGCACCTCGTCGATCGCCGCGGCGACGTCCGCCGGTCCCATCTCGATCGCCCGCAGCTCGCTGGAGCGGACCTCGAGGTCGCCCACGGGCTCGCCACCGTCGGAGACGAGCGGCCGCTCGACGATGTCCGCGCCCATGGCGCGCAGCAGGTCGAGCACCCGGCGCCGCGTCGGGTTGACGCCGACCCGCTCGAGCACGAGCTGCGCATCGGGGTGGGCCGCGCCGGCCACGAGCCAGAAGGCGGCCGCGGAGATGTCGCCGGGGATCCGCTCATCGATCGGTCGCACCGTCTGCCCGCCCTCCACGCTGACGACCACCGGACCACCCGGCCCGTCCACCTCGCTCGTCACGGCCACGCCGCGAGCCCGCAGCATGCGCTCCGTGTGGTCGCGCGTGGCCACCGACTCGCGCACCGTCGTCGTGCCCACGGCCGCGAGGCCGGCGAGCAGGACGGCCGACTTCACCTGGGCGCTCGGCACCGGGGTCGCGTGGTCGATCGGACGGAGCGGTCGCCGACCCGTGACCGACAGGGGTGGCAGCGTGTCGTCCGCCCGCGCATGGAGCGTGGCGCCCATCGCCCGGAGCGGTTCGATGATACGGGCCACCGGACGCCGTCGCAACGAATCGTCGCCGTCGAGGATCGTCGCCAGCGGGGTCCCCGCAAGGATGCCGGCGAGGAGCCGCAGCGTCGTGCCCGAGTTGCCGCAGTCGAGCGAACCCGCGGGCGCCCGCCAGCCCTCGACCCCCGGTGAGACGACCGTCCAGGCCGCGAAGCCGTCGTCGTCGGTCAGCCTCTCGATCGTCACGCCGAGCGCCCGCAGGCAGGCCGCGGTGCTGTTCGGGTCGAGCGCGTCGGAGGCGTCCGCGATGCGCGAGCGGCCGGCCGCCATGCCGGCCAACAGCAGCGCCCGGTGCGTGACCGACTTGTCGCCGGGCACGCGCAGGCGGCCGCGCAGCCGCGCCGCCGGCGCGACCGAGAGGACACCCGGCGCGGAGGCCACGCCGCTCAATGCCGGCCCCCCGACTCGACGCCGAGGGCGGCCCCGGAGAGGACCGGGTCGCCGTGCAGCGGACGGGCGTTCTCGTGGACCGGGCCCAGGGCGGCCATCAGCTCGCGGAAGCCGTCGAAGGTGAGCGACTGCTCGCCGTCCGAGAGCGCCTCGTCGGGGCGCGGGTGGACCTCGACCATGACCCCGTCGGCCCCGATGGCCACGCCCGCGAGGGCCAGCGGCTTGACCAGCCAGCGCTTGCCGGTGGCATGGGAGGGATCCACGATCACCGGCAGGTGCGTGAGATGGTGGAGGAGGGGCACCGCCGCGAGGTCCATCGTGTTGCGCAGGTACGTCTCGAAGGTGCGGATGCCGCGCTCGCAGAGGATGACGTTGGGGTTGCCGGAGCTGACGATGTACTCGGCGGACATCAGCCACTCCTCGATCGTCGCGCCGAAGCCGCGCTTGAGCATGACCGGCTTCTCCACCCGCCCGACCGCGGTCAGCAGCGAGTAGTTCTGCATGTTGCGCGTGCCCACCTGGAGGATGTCGGCGTAGCGGTTGACGACCTCGACCTGGGCCGGCTCCATGACCTCGGTGATGACCGGCAGGCCGGTCAGCTCGCGTGCCTCGGCCAGGTAGCGCAGCGCCTCGACGCCGAGGCCCTGGAACGAGTACGGGCTGGTGCGCGGCTTGAAGGCGCCGCCACGGAAGATGCGCGCCCCCGCCGCGGCTACCGCCTGCGCCGTCTCAAGGGCGACCTCGCGGCTCTCGACCGAGCAGGGACCGGCCATGACCGTCAGCGAGCCGTCGCCGATGCGCACGTCGCCCACGTGGATGACCGTGTCCTCGGGGTGGAACTCGCGGCTGGTGAGCTTGAAGGGCCGGCTGATCGACTTGACCTCTTCCACGCCGGCCATCCCCTCGAAGCGGCTCCTCAGCGCCTGCCGTCGCGGCCCGATCTCGCCGACCAGGGCGATGACCACGCGCTCCGTGCTCGGGTTGACGTGCGGCTGCAACCCTTCGGCGAGGATGGCGCTGCGCACGGCGTTCACCTCAGCTTCGGTGGCTCGCGCTGACATCACGATGAACACGGTGCCTGCTCCCTCGATCCCTGCCGGCGTTGTCGGCGCCGACGAAAGAAAAAAGCAGAGGTCTCAGACCTCTGCTTGTCCCGACACGACCCGCCCCGGCGGGTCATCCCCGCGGGCTAGCGTGCCGGGCGTCGAAAATAGAAGTACCTCTGCATGGTGGCCTCGAACGGTAGACCAGCCGTCCCCGAGTGTCAATCGCATGTACTCGTCCGGTACCTCCGTTACACCTCGATGCCGACCGAGGCGAGGTACTCGGCCGGGGTGAGGTAGCCGAGCGCCTGGTGCGGCCGGATCGTGTTGTAGGTGGTCTCCCACGCCCGCAGCTCGGTCTGGAGCGAGCCGAGATCGGGCTCGGCGTCGGTGACCTCGTAGAACTCCTCGGTGTGGGTCCGGTTGGCGCGCTCGACCGAGCCGTGGAGCTTGGGGCTGCGCGGCGGCAGGACGAAGAGGGCGATGCCCCGCGCCTGGCAGTCCGTCTCGAACTCGGCCATGAACTCGCTGCCGCCGTCGACGCTGATCGCCCGGATCGCGAAGGGCATCCGCGCCGCGAGGGCATCGAGGACGCCGACCGCGCTCGCCGCCGTGGCCCGCCGCCGGAGCTCGAGGACGTCCCAGCGCGACACGACGTCGCGGGCGGTGAACTGCTTGAACGGATCCCGCCCCGTGAGCGGGCGGACGTCGAGCGTGTCGAGCTGGACGAGGTCGCCCGGACGGACGACCGCCCAGCCGGCCGGCTTGCGCACGGCATAGGGGCGGTGCCAGCGCCGCTGCCGGGCGCTGATCCGCCGGCCGCGCGGTTCGCGCAGCTCACCGGTCCGGCGCAGGCGGGCGAGGATCCGCCCGACCATCGAGCTCGACAGCGCCAGGCCGTCACGGCGGAGCAGGACGACGAGCTTGTCCTTGCCCCAGCGGGGATAGGTCGCGCGGAGCGCCTGGACGGCCCGCAGCTGCGCGATCGTCCAGGTCGCCCGCCGCCGCCGACGTGGCGCCGAGCCGCGATCCTCGAGCGTCTCGAGATGGAACCGGTCGTAGCGCGCGAGCCAGCGGTACACGGTCGGGCGGCTGAAGCCGAAGTGGCGGGCCGTCCGGCTGACGTTCGCGCCGTGCCCCCGGTGCCAATCGAGCATCGCCAGTCGCTTGCGGGCCTCGCGCGAGAGGCCCGGCGGCTGGCCCCGCCGAGCGACGACGAGGAACGCGTGCGGATGCAGCGGCACGAGCGGATGCCGGCGTCCTCGCCGCACGCCACGGGTAGACTGCGCCATCGAGAGCCCTCCTGCTGATGTCTGACACCACCAGCGTAGCGGGGGCTCTCGCCTTGTTCTCAGGTCGGGTCTCGCCTCACTCCGCGCCCAGGTCCGGTGTCACGGACGTATCTGGACGCGCTCATCGCAGCACGGATCGCGGGACTGGGGCGAGCGTCGCGGCCGGCCCCCGTCGCTCCGGGCACCTGTGCACCCCGCGTTCAACAGGGCGAACGAACGAACCCGGAGCGTCACCCCTGCTCGCCACGCGACCGGAATGACGAACGAAGGCCGCTGGCGGGGCGTCCCCGACGCCGCGGACGGTGCTCGTTCGCCGGTTCGCTCATCGGGTGCACAGCGGGCTCGGGCGGTCCCGCCGATCGATCCTGTGGCCCCCGAATCAGCTTGAAGTGAACACCTGGCGCCGATTCGCCTCGTTGGACTCCCGGCTCGGGTCCGGAGCCCCCGTATCGAACGCCCGCTCGTGCGGGATCGCCCCTGCCGGCGCCAGTCCACGCTCGCGCCGTGCCCTCCGCTCGCCCGTTCCGGCCGTCGCCTGCCTGATCTGTTCACTTGAAGCTGAATCCTTGGCCAGAGCGCCCTCGCCGCGCTCGCCCGAGCCGGTTCGGGCGGCGTCCGGTGCTATCATGCCGCGGCGTCGGGCACGGAGAGGTCGCATAGAGGCCGAGTGCGGCGGTTTGCTAAACCGTTAAGTGGGGTAACCTGCTTCGAGGGTTCGAATCCCTCCCTCTCCGCCACCCCTCCTGCATCGCGCGCGCCCGTAGCTCAGCGGATAGAGCGTTAGGTTGCGGACCTAAAGGTCGTGGGTTCGAGTCCCGCCGGGCGCGCCAA
>Ga0209640_10002833_pt1 | contig 15149 bp, 17 predicted proteins | sample RifCSP10_1_FD_184018 | JGI IMG/M metagenome (GOLD analysis project Ga0209640, IMG submission 184018) | Soil microbial communities from Rifle, Colorado - Rifle CSP2_sed 10_1 (SPAdes) (version 2) | ecosystem: Environmental > Terrestrial > Deep subsurface > Rock core/Sediment | place: Rifle...
GAAGCGCCGGACCGGCCCCCGCCTGTCGACGGGGCCCCGGGCCTGAGCGGACAGATCACGTGTCAAAACCCAGCGGACAGTTCACTTGTCAGCAACAGGCGTACCCGGACATGAGAAGGCCCCCGCGCACCGAAACTGCGCGGGGGCCCTCGGGGTTCCCCTGACCGATCGCGTCGAGGCTACTTCGTGGCGATGAAGGTCTTCGCCTGCTTGAGCTCGGGCCGGTCCGCATCGGCCCCCTTGCCGAGGGTCACGAGCCGTCCGTAGTAGGTGCGGGCCTTGGCGCGGTCGCCGGCCAGCTCCGCCGCGCGCGCGGCGCCGTACAGCCCCTGGAAGCGATTCGGCTCCACCCGATGCGAGGCCTCGAACTCCTTGAGCGCCTCCGCCGGCTGCCCGAGCTCGACCAGCATCTCCCCCAGCAGCTCCCGGGCGGGCTTGATCGACCCGGGCGTCACCGGATGCTTCTCGGTCGCGTCCTCGGCATCGGCCGAGGCCCGCATGAGCGACAGGGCCTCCTCCTTCCGGCCCTCGGCCCGGGCGATCCAGGCCGCGACGGCCAGCCGCTGCACCTCGCTCTGGTGCGCCCAGTAGAGGCTCTTGGCCGCGGTCATCGCGTCGCGCAGGGCCTCGATCCGGGCGAGGTCCTGGCGAGCGCGCGCCGGGTTGCCGCTGCGCGCGGCGCCGAGGCCGCGCGCGAACCAGACGATGGACTCGGCCTGCGGGAAGCGATTCCAGGCGAGATCCGCAGGCGTCGGCGACAGCGTCGACGCGTCCGCCCACTGCCCGCGCTCGAGCGCGTAGCGCGCCGGGATGGCGGCGAGGGCGAACGCTCCCGCGAAGTGGTCCACGTTGAGCTTCCGGGTCGCGGTGACCTCGTCGACGAGCGCCCGCGCCTCGCGGTCCCGGGCGAGCTGCAGGAAGCCGTACATCATGTAGTCGTAGGCGTGCAGCCCCTCGTACGAGCGGAGGCCGGTCTGCGAGCCTCCCGCGGCGAGCGTGTCCGCGGCGGCCTTGGCGGAGGCCCGGTTGGTCTCGATGGACTCCTGCCAGTCCCCCACGCGCGTGAAGATGTGCGAGGGCATGTGCAGTGCGTGCGGCGCCGACGGGGCGATGCTCGCGTAGCGCTTCGCGGCGGGCAGGCCCCTGGCCGCGATGGGCGGGAAGTCGTAGCTGTGGATCAGGTAGTGGGCCACGCCCGGATGATTGGGCTGCTCGGCGAACACCTTTTCGAGGATCGCGGCGGCCTTGAGCTGGTTGGCGTAGGTCTTGTCGTTGGGATCCAGCGTGATGTTGAGCGCGAGCGCATGGAAGACCGCGGCCTCGCGATCGGCCGGATGGCGCGCGGCGATCTGCTCCATCGCGCGCTCGTAGGCACGCGCGCGAGTGCGATGGTCGACCCGGTCCGCGTCCTTGTAGAAGGTCTCGATCGCGGCGATGTACTCGCGCTCGCGGTCGGTCCTGGCGCCCGCCGCCTTCGCCTTCTCGACCGCGGCCCCGCCCTCCTTCAGGCCGCGCGCGCTCGGGGGGCCGGCCAGCGGGTTGCCCAGCCACGCCATGGCCACGCCCCAGTGGGCCATCCCGCAGGCGGGGTCGGCGGCCGCCACGTCCGTGAAGGCGCCCACCGCGGCATCCAGGTGGAACGAGTGCAGCAGCGCCACCGCGCGATCGAACTGGGGCTGCACGGCCGGCGCGCAGGACGTCGCGAACCGGACCGTCCCGAGGCGCTCGGCGGCCTTGCCCGGTCCGGCGGTGAGGGTGGCGAGCCCGACGATGAGGAGTGCTCCGACGATTGTGCGCATGGTGACCCTCCTTGGTGACTCTGGCGGCCTCGAGCAGCAAGTGTGCCACGAAAGGCTGCCTCGCAAGTTCGCGATCCAGGTGAGGTGGGGCGACGGGCGCCGCACGGGAGCCCGGGCAAAGCGCCCGGGCCAGGGCGTCGTGCCCGCAATGCTATGCTGGAGATGTGGCCGATCTTGCCAACGAGTTCTCCTGGTCGCGCACCCGCGACAACGTCTTCCAGGAGTGTCGCCGGCGCTACTACTACCAGTACTACGGCGCCTGGGGCGGCTGGGACGTCGACGCGGACCCCCTCGTCCGCCGGCTCTACATCCTCAAGCAGCTCGCCACCCGCCAGATGTGGGCGGGCCGGCTCGTCCACGAGGCCATCGAGCGGTCGCTGCTCGCCCTGCGTGACGGCCACGGCCTGAGCGAGGCCTCTCTCATCGAGGACACGGTGCGCCAGATGCGCGAGGAGTGGAAGGGCTCGCGGGCCGGGGTCTACCGGCAGGCCCCCAAGCGGCCTTCGCTGTTCGAGCACGAGTACGGGGTCGCCATCCGCGACAGCGAGTGGCAGGCCCTGCGCGATCACGTGGTCCGCTGCCTGCGGAACTTCCACCGGCTGCCGGTGCTCGCCGAGATCAAGCGGACGCCGACCGAGCGGTGGATCTTCATCGAGGACGTCGGCTCCTTCCCCTTCGAGGGCACCCGCGTGTTCAGCGCGCCCGACTTCGGCTACTGGAGCCATTCCGACCGGCTGCAGCTCCTGGACTGGAAGACCGGGGGCGGCGGCGAGGGCGCCGGGCTCCAGCTCGGCGGCTACGCCCTCTATGCCCTCGAGGTGCTGGGCGTCGACCTGGGCCGTGTGGACCTGCTGGAAGTCAATCTCCGCGAGGGCAAGGTGACCACGCACCCCTGGGATGCGGCGAGCCTGGACCGCGTCCGCGAGCATATCCGGCTGTCGGTGCGCTCCATGAAGGCCTACCTCAAGGATCCCGAGCGCAATCTCGCCGAGGAGTCGGGCTTCGAGAAGACGGAGGAGCTGCGCATCTGCCGCTGGTGCAATTTCCGGGCGGTCTGCCGCCCCGACCTCGCCCCGTTCGTCACCCTCTCTCCTTCTCCCTCTCCCCCCGAGGGGGAGCGGGTAGGGTGAGGGTCGTGAAAGCTCTCCTGGTCGACCTCGACGACACGCTGCTCGACTACTCGGGCGGCGTGGACGAGTGCTGGCACCACGCGTGCGAGGCGCTCGCCGGCCCCGCCGGCATCGAGCCCGTGACCCTCGTCGCGGCGATCGTCGAGACCCGGCGCTGGTTCTGGAGCGATCCGGGCCGGCACCGCACCGAGCGCGCGGACATGCTGCGCGCCTGGTCCCGGATCACCGCGCACGCCCTCCACGCCCTGGGCCGCGCCGACGAGGCGCTGGCCGCCGCCATCGCGCAGGACTTCGCCGAGCGGCGCTGGGAGCGCATGACGCTGTTCCCCGGCGTCACCGCGGCGCTCGAGGCCCTCCGCGCGCGCGGCGTCCCCCTGGCCATGGTCACCAACGGGGACGCGACCCATCAGCGGCGCAAGATCGCCCAGCACGATCTGGAGCGGTTCTTCGACGTGATCGTCGTGGAGGGTGAGATGGGCGTCGGCAAGCCCGAGGAGGTCGTCTACCGCTACGCCCTCTCCGAGCTCCGGGTGAAGCCGGAGGAGGCCTGGATGGTGGGGGACAACCTCGAATGGGACGTGCTGGCGCCCCAGCGCCTGGGACTGCGCGGCATCTGGGTGGACGGGCCCGGCCAGGGGCTGCCGAAGTCCTGCTCGATGGCGCCGCACCGCATCATCCGGGCCTTTCCCGAGCTGGTCCTCGGATAGCTTGGGGGATAGCCTGGGGAATAGCTTGGGCGAAAAATTCCGGTGTGCAACACTGTGATTCCACATGTGTTTTGATTGGAGGGCTCGAATGCGCCACCGGAACTGGCTCCCGCTCACGCTGGGCTTCCTGCTCGTGACGACCGGATGCGCCGCCACCCATCGAGAATGGGAGGTCTGGCGGGCGCACCCGACGCACTTCGCCACCGACAACCATCTGGGCTTCTCGATGAGCAACGCGGTGGGGGCCGCGCCCCGGGTCACGCCGGAGCTGATGGACCGGGCCAAGGCCGAGAGCTGGTGGGGGAAGAACACGCCATTCGTCGCCCCGCGGGCCAATGTCGCCGGTCGCTGGGAGGGCTCCTGGAGCGGCTACGGCATGTTCCGCACGCTGCGGGGGGGCGTGGCGCGGGCGGTACTCACCGTCAATGGCGCCACCGGTGAGGGCCGGCTCGTGCTGATCGACGCGCGGCTCGCGGAAGGCGTCCCGGTGGCGCTGCGCGAGGGCTCCTCGTTCGGGTCCCCCATCGAGCTGTCCGTCTCGGAGAACGGGATGTGGGTGAACGGGACCGAGCCGGGCCGACCGTTCGCCGCCTCGTTCACGCTGCAGGGCGACCGGCTCGTCGGCGAGTTCCTCTACACCAACTCGCCGGTGCGGGTGGAGCTGAGCCGCCTCCCCTGAGGCGGCGCCGCCTCAGGGCGGAGTGGGCTGGACGATGACGGTCCGGAGGACGCCCAGGTAGCGCCGGGCCACGCGCTGCACGTCGGCGGCGGTGACCGCGCGCACCGCCGCCACGTAACGCTCCAGGAACTCGTAGCCCACCCCGGATTGCTCGTAAGCCGCCAGGTACCACGCCTGGCGCGCGTTGGTGCGCCGATCCATCGCGAGGTTCCCCAGCAGATAGGCCTTGGCCACCCGCAGCTCCTCGGCGGACACCGGCTCGCGCTGCGCCCGCTCGAGCTGGGCGCGTAGCGCCGCCTCGGCCCGCGCCACGTTCTCGGGCGCGGTGCCGAGCTGGGCGAGGAAGTAGCTGTGGTCCACGCGCGCCGGGTACTGGGCCGCCGTCGTGTAGGCCAGGCCCTGCTTGTCCCGTAGCTCCGCGAAGAACCGCCCCGCCATGCCGCCGCCCAGCACGCTGGCCAGGACCTTGACGGCCGGATACTCGGGATCGGTGAGGGCCGGGGCCAGCGCGCCCACCAGGATCTGCGCCTGGGCGCCGGGAACCACGCGCGTCTCGCGCCACGGGGCCGCCGCGGGCGGGGCCGGCGGCGCCGCCGCCGGCGCGGGACCGGCGGGCATCGCGCCGAAGAGCCGCGCGGCCTGCGCCATCACCTCGGCGGTCTTCACGCGCCCGCTCACCGCCAGCACCATGCCCCCCGGCACGTAGTGGCGCTTGTAGTGGGCGAGGAGCGCGTCGCGGCCGAGGCGCTCGAGGCTGTCCTTGAGCCCGATCGGATCCCAGGCATACGGGTGCCGGCCGAAGATGCGCGCGGTGAGGGTATCGAGGGCGACGTCGTAGGGCTTGTCCCCGCGATTGCGGACCTGGCGGAGCAGGAAGTCGCGCACCGCCGCCACCACCCCGTCCGGGAACGTGGGCCGGAGCGCCACGTCGGCCACCAGCTCCAGCAGCTCCACCCAGTGCCGCGAGAGCGCGGTGGCCGAGATCTCCGAGTAGTCCGCGTCGCCGACCGCCTCGATGCTGCCGCCCATGCGGTCGGCCGCCTCGACGATCTGGCTGCCGTCGCGCGTGGTGGTGCCGCGGACGATCATGAGCTGGACCAGGTTGGAGATACCCGCGTTGTCGGTGGTCTCCCAGCGCGTGCCCATCTTCACTATCAGCGACATGCCCACCACCGGGGCGGTGGGATTCTCGCGCACCAGGACCGTGAGCCCGTTGGGCAGGCGCGCCCGGTTGACCGCAGGGCTCTGGGCCCACGCGGGCGCCGCGAGCAGCGCGAGGAGCCCCAGCACCAGGCCGGCGCGCCGGCGGTTCATCGGCCGCCCGGCTTCGGCACGAAGGCCAGCCGCGCGTAGTCGGTGCGCGAGAGATAGCGGCGGGCCGCGTCCCGGATCTGCTCGCGGGTGACGCGGCGCAGCCGGTCCACGTAGCGCAGCTCGGCCTCGAGGGTCCAGGTGGTCTCGGCGAGGCCGTAGGCGTAGGCCAGCCCCTCGGAGGTCTCGGTGTCGAAGGCGTGCTGCGCCTCGAACTTGGTCACCGCGAGGCGCCGCTCCTCCTCGGTCGGCCCGCTCTCCTGGATCCTCGCGATCTCCTCCTGGATGATGCGCTCTACCTGCTCCAGGTCCTTGGCCTCGAGCTCCGCGCGCAGGCTCACGATGCCGCCGCCCACGAGCGCCGCGTAGCTCATGGTGACCGTCGAGACCAGGCGCTCCCGGTCGCGCAGCCGCTGCGCGAGCCGCGAGCTCTCGGTGCCCGCGAGGATGGTGGTGAGCAGGTCCACCGCGTCGCCGCTGGGATCGTCGGAGCGCGGCGCCAGCCAGCCGAGCGCGAGGTGCGCCTGCTGCTCGGGGCGCTCCACGGTTCGCCGCACGCCGCCGGTGAGCGGGCGCGGAGCGGGGGCGGGGGCGGCCCGGTAGCCGGTGGCGGACGCGCGGCCGAAGGTGCGGTCCACGATGCCGCGCACCGTGACCGGGTTCACCGGCCCCGCCACCACCAGGGTCATGTTCTCCGGCACGTAGTACCGGCGGTTGAAGGCGCGCAACCGCTCCTGGGTGGCCGCCTGCATCGTCTCGCGGGTGCCGAGCACCGGGCGCCCGTAGGGATTGCCGGCGAAGACCAGGCCGTAGAGCTGGCGCACCACCGCCGAGCGCGGGTTGTCCTGCTCGATGCGGGCCTCCTCGAAGATGACCTCGCGCTCGCGGGCCACCTCCTCCGGCGCGAACGAGGAGCGGAGGGCCATGTCGGCCAACAGCTCGATGCCGGTAGCGGTCGCCTCGGAGGGCAGCAGCAGATGGAACTCGGTGTAGTCGAACGAGGTCACCGCGTTCGAGCGCCCGCCCACGCCTTCCACCGTGCGGTCCACGTAGCCGGGGCCGAAGCGGTCGGTGCCCTTGAAGAGCATGTGCTCCTGGAAGTGGGCGTAGCCGAGCTGGTCCGGGGCCTCATAGCGCACGCCCACCCCGACGAAGAGGTAGATCGCCACGATGTCGGCCGCGCGGTGGTCCTGCACGATGAGCCGCATCCCGTTGCGCAGCACCTGGCGGACGGGGGCGGGCAGGTCGGCTTCGGCGGCGTCGCGGGCCGGCGGCGTCGAGCGCGCGCCGGACCCGGCGCAGGCGGTGAGGAGGAGGGCGGCGCCCAGCCACCGCATGGCGCGCCGCGAGGCGGGTCGGATCACGGGCGCGATTCTACTACACCGGCGCCCGCGACCGCCCGGGAGGCCGCGGTCCTGGCCGCGGTGATGCCGGCGGCGCCGGCGCCGATCACCACGAGATCGAAGCGCTCCATCGGGGCCCCCGCCTCACACCGTGAGCGCGGCGCCGGTGACCGCGGCGGCCCGCTCCGAGAGCAGGAAGGCCACCACGTGGGCGACGTCCTCGGTACGTACCCACTCCGAGCGGTCCGCGTCCGGCATGGCGCGGCGGTTGCCCGGGGTGTCCATGGTGCTCGGCAGCACCGCGTTGACGGTGATGCGGTGCTTCTTGACCTCCTGGGCGAGCGCCTGGGTGAGGGTGATCACCCCGGCCTTGGACACGGTGTAGGCGATGAAGCCGCCCTGGGGCGAGAGCACCGCCCGCGAGGCGATGTTGACGATCCGGCCGCCCCCGCCCGCGATCATGACCGGCAGCGCCGCGCGGCAGGCGATGACCGCCGAGGTGAGATTGAGCTTCATCAGGCGCTCCCACTCCCCGAGCGGCGTCGAGAGCAGGTCGCCGCCCGCGAAGCCGCCCACCGCGTTGACGAGGCCGTCCACGCGGCCGTGCCGGTCGCGCACCGCCTGCACGAACTTGGCGGCCGCGGCCTCGTCGGTGACGTCGGCGGGCAGCGCGAGCAGCCGCGCGCGCTGGCCGGGCGGCAGCCGCGACTCGAGTCCGGCGAGCTCCTCCGCCACCGCGTAGGGAATGGCCACCGCGCCGCCCGCCTCGAGCAGGTTGGCGGTGATGGCCTGGCCGAGCGCGCCGGTGCCGCCGGTGACGATGGCGACGCGGCCGGTCATGGCGCGGGGCGGGCGCGGCGGCCGGCCAGGGCCTCGGCGCGGCGCGCGAGCTCGAAGTCGAGCGTGGTGATGCCGGAGACGTCGTGGGTGGCGAGGTCGATGACCACGCGATTGTAGACGTTCAACCACTCCGGATGGTGATCGAGCGCGTCCGCCTCGCGGGCCACGTCGGTCATGAAGGCGAAGGCCTGGGTGAAGTCCGCGAAGGTCAGCTCGCGGTGGAGCTTGCCGTCCTTGGCCGTCCACCCGGGCAGGGCGACCAGGCGCTGCTTCACCTCCGCGTCGGCGAGCCGGGGGGGCCGGGCCATGCCGGCGTGCCTAGCCTGGATTATTCATGAACGGCCTCGACCGAGACCGGACGGGTGGCGCCGCGGGCGCCTCCGGGGCGACAGGACCAGTCCGACTCGCGCGTTGTCCGTTCATGAATAGTCCGGGCTAGCCCGCGGCGGGCGCCGCCATGATGGCGGAGCGCTGGATGTCCTCGTAGCGCACCTTGGCGACGTCGAACGCCTCGATGTTCTCGACGAGCTTCTTGAAGGTCTGCTCGAAGCCCGGCAGCGTCTTGCGCTGGCGCGTCAGCGGGGTGGTGCGCGCGAGGACGAAGTTCTTCACGTAGGGGTGGTTGATGCCGCGCTTCTTGATCCGGGCGACCGCCACGCCCAGGGCCTGGTCGGCGTCGCGCACGAGCGCGGCCCGCTCCTCGCGCTCCTTGAGGGTCTTCGGGAAGTGGCCCTTCAGGAACTTGTCCACCCGTCGCAGGATCGGGGCGAAGGCGCCGCCCGCGAAGCGCTTGTTCTCCTCGTAGAGCAGCCCCAGCGTGATGAAGTGGGGCGACTCGAACTGGAAGGCGTAGCTCTCCTCGCCCTCCTGCGGCTCCTCCTCCGCGAGGCCGCGATACATGCGGATCACCTCGAGGGACTTCTCCTTGAGGTTGTGGGCCTTCTCGGTGTTGAGCGCCAGGATCTGGAAGGCGACCTCGGGCTCGGGGATCAGGATCGCCGGGATGACCCGGGCCTTGAGCTTGACCAGCACCGTGCGCCGGTGGTTGCCGTTGGGCGTCCAGTAGACCCCGGACCGGGGCGACATGATCACCACCGGATCCACGAAGCGGTCGATCTTCTTGACCACCTCCTGCAGGCGCTTGACGTGGGTCGGCGAGAGATCGCGCTGGTAGGGGGTGGGCTCGACCCGGTCCAGCGGCAGGAGGCCGAAGATCTGCCAGTGGTCGCCCACCGGCTCGCGATAGATGGCGAGCACCGAGCCGCCGTCGCGCTCGACCTGGTCGGCCAGCGCCGCCACCGCCTTGCTCGGCTCCTCCTCCGGGACCACGCGCCACTTCGCCATGCGGGGGATTATCATCCGCGGCGGTGGCCCGCGCAACCGACCGCGCGGTCACCGGGCGCGCGTGACGTCGGAGACCGCGTAGCCGCGGCGCGTGAGGCACGCCGCGAAGGTCTGGAGCGCCCACTCGTCCGGGGTGCGCGCCTTGACGAAGGCCCCGCGCGGGAAGAGCCCTTCCCAGAAGCTGGTGAAGATCCCCGAGCCCTTCTTGTCCGGGTTCTCCGGCATCGGGGTATTGAACGCCTCGACGCGGCACCCCTGGAAATCTCCCACCATCACGGTGGCGTCCCGGCTCGCGGTCGCGTAGAGCGAGCCGACCTCCACCGGCCCCTGGCCGAGCGGGAGCGGCGCCCGGTAGCCGCGGGCGATCAGGCACGCGGCCTCGGCGAGCTCGGGGCTCGTCTCGATATGCGCCTGCACGAAGGGCAGGCACTGGCGGCGGTCGTCCTCGAGCTGGGCCTCCGTCTGGCCGCGCCGGACGATGCCGGTGTCGCTCGCGCAGCCGGCCAGCAGCGCGGCCGCGAACGAGACCCGGGTCAGCACGGTGCGCGGCGTGGCCATCTCGGTCGTTCCCTCCCGGCTAGGCGCGAGCCGGGACGTCTCCGGAAGGCCGGGGGGCCCGGCGGCGGAAGAGGGCGTCGCGGAGGGAGCCGTAGATGCCGGCGGGCAGGAAGATGATGAAGATGATCAGCAGGAGGCCGTAGATCGTCTCCGCGATGCCGATCAGCTTGATGCCGAAGTAGATGCGCAGGTACTCGCTCAGTGCGATGGTGAGCGCGGTCCCGACGAAGGGTCCGAGCAGCGAGTACATGCCGCCCAGCACCACCGCGAAGACGATGCGCAGCGAGACCCCGATGCCGGAGAACGTGTCCGGGTTGGTGTAGGCGAGATAGAGCGCGAGCAGCGCGCCGCCCAGCGCGGTCAGCGCGGCCGACAGCGCGGTGATGCCCATCTTGAACCGGGTGACGCGGATGCCCACCGAGGCCGCCGCGGTCTCGTCCTCGCCGATCGCCTCCATGGCCGAGCGGGCCATGCTGCGGTCCACGCGCCACCAGACCCAGAGCCCGAAGAGCCAGGCGGCGAGGCCGACATAGTAGAAGACGCGCTTGTCGGCGAACTGGAGCGTCCACAGGCCGGAGGCGGTGCCGCCCGTCTTGAGGCTCACCCCGAGGGAGCCCCCGGTCCAGTCGCGCTCCGCGATGATCCACAGGCGGACCACCTCGCCCACCGCGAGGGTGACGAGGGCGAAGTAGTGGCCGACCACCTGGAAGCGCGAGCAGGGGTAGGCGATCACGAGGGCCAGCGCGACGGTCAACAGGACGGCCAGCGGCCCCCCGAGCCAGGGCGTCATCCCGAAGAAGTTCCACAGCAGCACGGTCGCGTAGGCGCCCACGCCCAGGAAGGCCCCGTGGCCGAGGGAGACGAGCCCGAAGCGCCCCATCAGGGACCACGCGTTGCCCACGAACGACCACAGGAAGATCTGGATGATGACGTGCCAGATGTACTCCTGGGCGGCGCCCAGGGGCAGGACGGGCACGAGCGCCATCGCCACCAGCGCGAGCAGGCCCAGGCCGCGGAACGTGGTCGTCATCCGCGCTTGGCGAAGATGCCGCCCGGGCGGACGAACATGAGCACGATGAAGATCACGAAGGCGATCACGTAGCCCATCTCGGTCGAGACGATCACCCCGCCCACCGAGATGACCTGGGCCATGATGAAGGCGGCGAAGAAGGCGCCCACCATGTTGCCGAGGCCGCCCAGCACGCAGATCATGAAGGTGAGCGGCCCGAAGGCCCCGCCGAAGTACGGGTGCACCGCGTACTGGATGATCAGCAGGGCGCCCGCCACCCCCGCCATCGCCCCGCCCACCGCGGAGGTCACCAGGTAGAGCCGCTGCGGCCGCGCGCCCATGAGCGCGATGGCCTCGCGGTCCTGGCTCACCGCGCGGATGGCGGTGCCGGTGTAGGTCCGCCTGAGGAAGAGATAGAGCGCGATCATGGCCAGGACCGACAGCCCGAAGGCGAGGAGCCGCGAGAAGGAGATGAAGATGCCGCCCACCTCCAGGGTGGGCAGGCTCACGCGCACCGAGCGGTGGTCGGTGGACCAGAGCAGCGTGGCGACCGACTGGATGAAGAAGAGGAGACCGCCGGTGGCGAGGAGCTGGTTGATGGGCGGGCTCGACAGGATGGGGGTGATGATGAGCAGGTGCACGAGCACGCCCAGCAGCGCGCCCGCGCCGATCGAGCCGAGCCCGGCCAGCCACAGCGGCCAGCCGTAGACGGAGACCAGGAAGTACACCGCGTACATGCAGAGGGTGACGAGATCCACGTACGCGATCCACACGATGTCGATGACGCCGAAGATGAGGTTGAGGCCCAGGGCCAGGAGCGCGAGCACCCCGCCGAGCAGGATACCGTTCACCACCGCCTCGAGGATGAAGATGGGCTCGATCACGGCTCAGAGTCCCACGTAGGCCTTGCGCACGAAGTCCTGCTCGGCCAGCTCGGCGGCGCGGCCTTCCATCTTGATGCGGCCCACTTCCAGGAGATAGGCGCGATCCACGAGCTTCAGCACCTGCCGCACGTTCTGCTCGACTACCAAAATGGTGTATCCATCTGCCCGCACGCGTCGAATCAGATCGAAGAGACGCAGCACCATGACGGGGGCCAGACCCATGGACGGCTCGTCGAACAGGATCAGCTTGGGCCGTGACATGAGGGCGCGGCCGACCGCGAGCATCTGCTGCTCGCCGCCCGAGAGGCTGCCCGCCCGCTGGGCGCGCCGCTCCGCGAGCACCGGGAAGAGGGTGTAGACGCGCTCGAGGCTCTCGTGGAAGTGGGCGCGCGCCGCGGGCAGGAAGGCGCCCATCTTGAGGTTCTCGGCGACGGTGAGCTGCGGGAAGAGCCGGCGGCCCTCCGGTACGTGCGCGATGCCGTGCGCCACCGTCTCGTAGGCGGGGCGGCCGGCCAGCTCGGCGCCCTCGAAGGTCACGCGGCCCGCACGCGGCGCGATGAGCCCCGAGATGGCGCGCAGCAGCGTGGTCTTGCCCGCGCCGTTGGGGCCCACCACCGCGACCGCCTCGCCCGCGCTCACGCGCAGGCTCACGTCCCAGAGAGCGGTGAAGGCGCCGTAGCCCGCGGTGACCTGGGAGAGCTCGAGCATCAGCCCAGCACCACCTTCTCGCCCAGGTACGCCTCGATCACCTGGGGGTTCTCCGCGACCTCCCGCGGCGGGCCCTCCGCGATCTTCTCGCCGTGGTCCAGGACCACCAGGCGGTCCACCACCCGCAGCAGCGTCGCCATGATGTGCTCGACCCACACGATCGTGATGCCGAGCTCGCCGCGGATGCGCCGGAGCATCTCGGCCGCGTCGTGCATCTCGGTGGGGTCGAGGCCGCCCAGGCTCTCGTCGGCCAGGAGCAGGGTGGGCCGCGTGGCGAGCGCCCGCGCCAGCTCGAGCTTCTTGAGCCCGCCCGCGCCCAGCGTCGAGGTGGTGGCCCCCGGATCGGTCGGCAGCCCCACCAGGGCGAGGACCTCCTGCGCGTGGCGGCGGCCCTCGGCTTCCGTGTTGCGCTGGGCCGCGCCGAAGTGGGCGGCCACCGCCACGTTCTCCAGGATCGAGAGCTTGCGGAAGGGGCGGGGGATCTGGAACGTCCGGGCGAGGCCTCGGTGGCAGACCACGTCGGGCGTCAGGCTCGTGATCTCGTGGTCCTTGAAGCGGATCGAGCCCGACGTCGGCGCGAGCGCGCCCGAGATGCAGTTGAAGCAGGTGGTCTTGCCGGAGCCGTTGGGCCCGATGAGGCCCAGGATCTCGCCTTCCCTCACCTCGAAGGAGACGGCGTTCAGCGCGGTGAAGCCGCCGAACTGCTTGGTGAGCCGGTTGACGGTGAGCACGAGGGAAGCCGGCGAGGCGGGGGCGACGGCCCCCGCCTCGCTGCCCGGGATCGGGCTAGCGCGCCGCCCAGGGGGACGAGGGGGGCAGCACGACGGGCGGATTCGGGGTCGCGATGATCTTGGGCCACACGTGCCGGAACTGGCCGTCGACCACCTGGTAGACCGCGGCGACCGCGCGCTCGTTCTGGCCGCGCATCGGGTTGCCCTCGCCGAGGAACTTCACGCCGTAGCCCTGCATGGTGCCGCCCTCGGGAATGTCGGTCTCCCGGGCCGCCTTGGCGAGCGCCTCCGCGCCGAAGCCCCCGTGCTTCTGGATGGCCCGCGGCAGCACGTCATTGAGCAGGACCCACATGTTGTTGAAGCCCATGGAGACGTGCGGCGCGATGTTGTTGACCGGGATGTTCGGCTCGAAGGCCTTGTAGCGCTTCACCATCTCCCGGGTGAGCTCGCCCACGCCCGGCTTGAGGTTCTTCGCGTCGATGAGCTGGGACGCCGGGGGATCCACCGTCTGGAAGCCCTCCACGTCCTTGCCGAAAGCTTCCTTGAGCTTGTCGAGCTGGCTGTGCCCGGCCCCGTGACCCACGTAGGCCTTCACGCGCAGGCCCTGCTCCTTGGCCTGGCGGAGGAAGAGGTTGATGTCCGGGTTGTAGCCGGTGTGGAACAGCACGTCGGGCCGCGCCGCGCGGAGCTTGGTCACGAGCGAGGAGAGATCCGCGGCCTGCGCCGAGTACCCCTCCTTGAGCACGACCTGCATGCCCTGCTTCTTGCCCTGGCTTTCGTTCGCGGCGGCGACGCCCGCGCCGTAGGGCCCGTCCTCGTAGATGATCGCGATGCGCACGTCCTTGACCGGCTTCTTCAGCTTGTCCGCCGCGTAGGCGGCGATGAAGTCCACGCTTCCGATGCCGAAGAGGCTGCCGTTGGGCTGGGGGCGGAACGTGTACTGGAGGTTCCGGCCCTGCAGCACCGCGTCGGCGATGGCGGTGGTGATCCACAGGAACTTCTTCTGCTTGTCCACCCGCTCCGCGATCGGCACCGCGTGGGCGCTCGAGTAGATGCCGGCCAGGATGTCCACCTTCTCGACGTTGAGCAGCCGCTCGGCCTCGTTGATGGCCACGTCGGCCTTGGACTGGCTGTCGCCGTCCACCTGGACGATCTTGTACTTGCCGAGCACGCCGCCCTTCTCGTTGATGTAGTCGATCATCATCTTCGCGCCGCGCCAGCAGTTGAGCGAGCCGGCAGCCGAGAAGGGACCGGAGTGATCGTAGAGCGTGCCGATCTTGATGGTCTGGCCCTGGGCCGCCACCGGCGCCGCGGAGGCGGCGAGCAGCGCGAGCACGGCGATCGCGGTCAGGATCGATTGCATGCGGGGAGACTTCATGGATGCCTCCTCATTAAGGCTTAAGTTCTCGGACGGCGAGAGAAAAGTGCCCAACCCTAGCACGCCCGCGCACGGCCGGTCAACGCGATCAGAGCCGGCGGGCCTCGACGAGCCACTCGAGCTCCCGGCGGCGCTCGACGGAGCGGCCCGGCGGGCCGGCCCGCAGCACGCGGAAGCGGCCCGCGAGCGCCCGGTCGATGTCGTCGCGCGAGACCGGGAAGGGCGGGCCGTCCGTGCCCTCGCGGAGCGGGTAGAAGCAGGCGAGCAGGAGCCCACCCGGGCGCAGGATCGCGTGGAGCACGCGCGCGTACTCCATGCGACGGGCGGGGTCGATGGCGCAGAAGCACGTGTACTCCCATACCCCGTCGAAGGCGCCCGCGTAGTCGAGATCGAGGGTGAAGACGTCACGCCGCTCGACCGCGACGTCGACCCCGTCGGCGGCGGCCAGCCGCCGCGCCTCGGTCACCGCTGCGTCGGCAAAGTCGAACGCGGTGACCCGGTACCCGCGTCGAGCCAGGAGCCGCGCGTCATGACCACGGCCCGCGCCTGGGACCGCGACGTGAGCCCGCGCGCGAGTGTCCGCGGCGTGGGGGAGTGCGGGGGCCATGTCTGGGCCCCCGCATTGAACAGAGGGGCGGATCCGACTGTCCGCCCCCAGCGGAACGTCCGCAACCTGGGGGAGTGCGGGGGCCATGTCTGGGCCCCCGCATTGAATAGAGCTTAAAGAA
>Ga0209640_10002834_pt1 | contig 15144 bp, 14 predicted proteins | sample RifCSP10_1_FD_184018 | JGI IMG/M metagenome (GOLD analysis project Ga0209640, IMG submission 184018) | Soil microbial communities from Rifle, Colorado - Rifle CSP2_sed 10_1 (SPAdes) (version 2) | ecosystem: Environmental > Terrestrial > Deep subsurface > Rock core/Sediment | place: Rifle...
GGATTAACAGTCCGTTGCTCTACCGACTGAGCTATCGGGGAAGCGGCTTTTCAGGGCGCGGGATTGTCGGCCAAGGCCGCGCGCAAGTCAACAATTTGCAAGGGATTTTCGACTGGCCCGAGAAAGCGCCCGCTGCATGCGCCCGAGCGCATCCTCGAGCAGTTCGGTCGAGCAGGCAAATGACAGGCGAAAATGCCCCGGCGCCCCGAAGCCGGAGCCCGGCACCACGGCGACACCGGCCTCGTTGATCAGGAATTCGGCAAAGGCGTTGTCATCGGCGACGGAGATCAATTGCATCGCGTGCTCGATGTTCGAGAATGCATAGAACGTGCCCCAGCCCCGCAGGCAGGAGACGCCGGGCATGGCATTCAGCGCCGCGACGACCAGGTCGTGCCGGGCCTTGAAGGCACGGGTCATTTCGGCGACGCATTCCTGCGGACCGTTCAGCGCAACGGCCGCCGCCTTTTGCGAAATGGAGGAGGCATTCGATGTGCTCTGGCCCTGGATCGTCGCCATCGCCGCCACCAGCTCCGCCGGCCCGCCACAGTAGCCGACGCGCCAGCCGGTCATCGCGTAACTCTTGGAAACGCCGTTGATCGTGACCGTGCGTGGGTAGAGTTCCGGGCAGGCAGTGGCAAAGCTGCAGAATGGCTCCGGTCCCCACCAGATATGCTCATACATGTCGTCGGTCGCGATGACGATTTCGGGATGCTTCGCGAGCACGGCGCCGAGTGCAACCATTTCTGCGCGCGAGTACGCCGCTCCGGTCGGGTTGCAGGGACTGTTGAGAATGAACAGCCGCGTGCGCGGCGTGATCGCGGCAGCGAGCTGTGCCGGAGTGATCTTGTATCCCTGCTTTGCACCGGCAAGCACCGGAACCGGTGTTCCATCCGCGATCAGCACCATGTCCGGGTAGGACACCCAGTAGGGCGCCGGGATGATCACCTCGTCGCCCGAGTCGAGCAACGCGCAACACAGGTTGAAGATCGTCTGCTTGGCGCCATTCGAGACCAGCACCTGTGAGCGCTGGTATTCGAGCCCGTTGTCGCGGCGGAATTTCGCGATGATCGCATCCTTGAGCTCAGTGATGCCTTCGACGCTCGTATAGCGGGTGAAGCCACCGCGGATCGCGGCAATGCCGGCCTCGCCGATGTGGGCGGGCGTGTCGAAATCGGGCTCACCGACGCCCAGGCCGATGATGTCCTTGCCCTCGGCCTTCATCTTCGCGGCGCGCGCCGTGACAAGGAGCGTGGGCGAGGGCTTGATGCGCTGGACGCGTCGGGCAAGTCGGATGTTCAAGAAGGGGTACCGTGCACGGGACAACCCGGCTAAGGTACGGGATGGCATTTTGCGTTGCAATGCGGAAGTGGCAGTGACGGAACCCCGACCATTCGAACTGCAGGCGGATTATCAACCGGCCGGTGACCAGCCGGCCGCCATTACCGCGCTCGTGGACGGAATCGAATCGGGCCTTGTCCACCAGACCCTGCTGGGGGTGACGGGTTCCGGGAAGAGCGTCGGTTACGACGATCCTCTCTATCTCGTACGTCGACTGGACGATGAGGAGCACGTGGAGATTGTTCGAGCGGGTCCATTCATCGATCGATTGATTGAATCCGTCCCGGGGCTCGCTTCCGGAGCTGAAACCGAACGATACACATGCATCGATGCAGCGTATCTGACTGAAGCCTACGAGCCGGTACGCGGTAAGGCGGCACTGTACCCGGTTGCGGCATTCTTGCGTCATCGTGCACCTGCAGAGATGTTCCGTCTGACTACGAGCTGCGGTCGGACAGTGACACTGACCGCCGACCACAATCTCTGGGTCCTTCGGGATGGGCGGACGACGCTCGTGAGGACGGAGGAAGCGCACGCGTCGGACTATCTGCCGACTCCCGACTCGATTGCTGCAACCGAGGACCTGCGGGTGCTTGACGTGCTTCCGTACCTGGCAGACACAGAGCTCTCGGTGTTTGCCGAGGCGGCCGTACTGGAGTACGTCGAATCCGGAGGGCGTCAGCGTGTCATTGCCGGTTTGAAAGCGCGCGGCATTGCTCCGTACGCCAAGCTCCATGCGATTCGCCACGGTGTGCGTGGGTCCGGCATCAAGGTTCGCGACTACTTGTATTTGACGGCGGAGACGGGCGGCTTTGGAGGGTCCTCGCTGTCTTCAGAAATATACGTCGGCGGCAAGAGGCGCGCCTGCCGACTGCCCGCTCAGCTCCCATTGGCTGAATCCATCCTCGCCTTGTTCGGCTACTACATCGCGGAAGGAAACGCGCAAGAACGCTATCTGATCATTGCGAACCGCCATGCCGTCATTCGCGCGCGCATCGTCAAGGCCGTGGGCGAGCTTGGAATTCCCTTCGGCGTGCGGGCCAGTTCCGACTATCAGATATCCTCAACCGCGTTGACATCCTTGATGGCGACAACATGCGGGAAGTCGGCCGCCGGCAAACGGCTTCCGGACTTCTGGCCGCGCTTGTCGGATCGTTCGCTTGGCGTCCTGCTGCGTGGGTATTTCGATGGCAACGGCACTGTAAGTAAAAACGGCGAAGTGACCGCGACGACGGCGAGTGAAAACCTGGCTTCCGACCTTGCCTACGCGCTCAAGCGCTTCGGTATCCATGCGCGACTGCGCAGAACCCGGAAGCGCGCAACGAACAGTCGACACGCCGGAGGTACCTACGTCATCGTGACGGTGTCCGGTGCGGCGGATGTGGAGCGCTATGCGCAGGCGGTCGGTTTCGACCATCCGGATAAACTCGCCCGCCTCGATGCCCGGCACAGGCGAAAGGGTGATACCAACGTCGACGTCGTTCCGCTGATGCCTGGCGATCTGAAGATTCTTCGTCTGGGGCTTGGGTTGAGGCAGAAGCACGTGGCCCGGTTCGCGCACTGCTCACGGCCCATGATCAGTTGTATCGAAAGCGGCCGACGGCGGGCAAGTCGCGCGTTGCTGGCCCGTCTCCTCGATGGTCTTGCGGTCGAAGCGAAGGGGAATAGGGTCGCAGATATCACCTGGTGGAGCAGATGGAAGGCGCTGCGTGGGCTGTGCTCGATCCGATGGACGCGCATCCGACGCGTCGAGCGCATCCAGTACGAGCACCCGTACGTCTACGATCTTTCGGTGCCCGGACCGGAAACATTTTTCGCCGGTAGCGGAGGGGTATTCGTCCACAATACTTTCACGATCGCCAACGTGATCCAGAAAATGCAGCGCTCGACGCTGGTGCTGGTGCACAACAAGACCCTGGCCGCCCAGCTGTACGGCGAGTTCAAGGAGTATTTCCCAAAGAACTCGGTCGAGTATTTCGTTTCCTATTACGACTACTACCAGCCAGAGGCCTACGTCCCGGCCTCGGATACCTATATCGAGAAGGATGCCTCGATCAATGAGCACATTGAGCAGATGCGCCTGTCCGCGACCAAGGCCTTGCTCGAGCGCCCCGACTCGATCATCGTCGCGACGGTTTCCGCGATCTACGGTCTCGGCGACCCGGAGGCCTACCTGAAGATGGTGCTGCACCTGGTGCGCGGGGAGCGTGTGGACGAACGGCAACTGCTGCGCCGCCTGGCCGACATGCAGTACACGAGAAACGAAGTGGACCTGCGCCCGGGGACATTCCGGGTGCGCGGCGACGTCGTGGACATCTTCCCGGCGGAGTCCGAGCGCGATGCCGTGCGCGTGCAGTTTTTCGATGAGGAAATCGAGTCGCTGGCGTATTTCGACCCGTTGACCGGTGAGATCAAGCGCAAGGTGCCGCGGCTCACCGTATTCCCGTCCACGCACTATGTGACGCCACGCGCACGGCTGCTCGCCGCCATCGACGAGATCAAAGTCGAATTGAGGGAGCGGCTCGCCGAGCTGCGCGCCGCCGACAAGCTGTTGGAGGCACAGCGTCTGGAGCAGCGAACGCTCTTTGACCTGGAAATGATCAACGAGCTTGGCTATTGCGCCGGCATCGAGAACTACTCGCGATACTTGTCGGGCCGCGCGCCGGGCGAACCGCCCCCCTGCCTGTTCGATTACCTGCCTCACAATTCCTTGCTGGTAATCGACGAAAGCCATGTGACCATCCCGCAGCTGCAGGGCATGTACCGCGGCGATCGCTCACGCAAGGAGACGCTGGTCGAATATGGCTTCCGGTTGCCATCGGCGCTCGACAACCGGCCTCTGCGCTTCGACGAGTTCGAGCGCGTGCAACCACAGACGATCTATGTCTCCGCGACGCCGGCGCAGCGCGAACTCGGGAAATCCGGCCAGGTCGTCGAGCAGGTGGTGCGCCCGACAGGCCTGGTTGACCCGGTCGTCGAGGTGCGGCCGGTCGCGACGCAGGTGGACGACCTGCTGTCCGAGATCCGCATTCGTGCGGCGCGCCAGGAGCGTGTGCTGGTGACGACCCTGACCAAGCGCATGGCCGAGGACCTGACCGATTACTTCGGGGAGCACGGCGTCAAGGTACGCTACCTGCACTCCGACATTGAGACCATCGAGCGTGTCGAGATCATCCGCGACCTGCGCCTGGCCAAGTTCGACGTGCTGGTCGGCATCAACCTGTTGCGCGAGGGCCTGGACCTGCCGGAGGTGTCGCTGGTCGCAATCCTGGATGCGGACAAGGAGGGCTTTCTGCGCTCCGAGGGTTCGCTGATCCAGACCGTTGGCCGCGCCGCGCGCAATGAACATGGCTCGGCGATCCTCTATGCGGACCGGATGACAGGCTCCATGGAGCGCGCGATCGCCGAGATGAACCGGCGCCGTACCAGGCAGCTTGCCTACAACGCGGAGCACGGCATCGTGCCGAAATCGATCCACAAGGCCGTCAAGGACATCATGGAAGGCGCGCGCGCGGTGCCGGGCGGAGAGCGCGGCGCGCAGCGCAAGGTGGTCCGGCTCACGCCGGAGCAGGCGATGCAGCAGATCCGCAAGCTCGAGCAGGAAATGTTCCGGCTGGCGCGCAATCTGGAGTTCGAGAAGGCGGCGACCGTTCGCGATGAAATCGCGGCGCTGCGCCATGCGACGCTCGGCGCGGATGCCGATCGCCTGGTGGGATGAGGTGAACGAGTCATGACGCCGCGCCAGACCAATGGAGCGGTCTGGGTGCTGGCTGTCGTGCCGCTCGCGATTGTGCTTCCTGGCGTGAGGCCGACCGATTTAGGCGACCCGGGGGCATTGCTCAATCTGTTCGGCCGCCTGACCGGCGTCGCTGGCCTGTCGTTCCTGCTGGTCGCGACGATACTGAGTTGCCGCGTGCCGGGCGTCGATCGGCCTTTCGGCGGGCTGACCAAGCTGTGGCGGACGCATCACCGACTGGGGGCGGTCGCATTCCTGCTGCTGCTGGCGCATCCACCGCTGCTCGCGTTGTCGGCGGCCGGCGGCTCGCTGACTGGTGCGACACATGTGCTGATTCCCCCGCTGCCGGACTGGGGCACTTGGCTTGGCTGGATTGCCTTGCTCGCAATGATGATTTTTCTGGCGCCAAGCTTTTCATTCTTCGGCGAGCCGGAGTACCAGCGCTGGCGGTGGCTGCATCGGCTGTCGGCCGTGGCTGTCATCGCTGCGCTCGTGCACACGTTCCTGCTGACGCGCACGATTCCGGCGGCGGCGAGTGCGACGATCTGGCTGCTGCTTGCAGGCGGAGCCGTCGTTGCGGTCGCGTACCGGTTGATTTTCTCGCGTCACATCGGGCGGTTGCGTTACATCGTCGATGAAATTACCGTCCGCGCCAACAATGTCATCGAGCTGACGCTCCGGCCCGCCGGCAGGCATCTGGACTACATTGCCGGACAGTTTGTTTACCTGACGCCTTACGACAGGAATCTTGCGGCCGGATACGGCGAAGAGCATCCGTACACGCTGACGTCTGCACCGCGTGAAACCGTCCTGCGGATCACGATCAAGGATCTGGGCGATGCGAGCCGCGCTATCCAGTCGATCGCCCGCGACAGCGAGGTGCGTATCGAGGGTCCTTATGGGGACTTCTTTCCGCGCACCGAGTCTGCCGGCAAGGAGTTGTGGATCGCCGGCGGCATCGGCATCGCGCCGTTCCTCGGCCGTTTGCGCCATCTGGCGGCCCAGGCCGCGAGGCTGGACGCCCATCTCGTGTACTGCGTTCAGGACGAGGCCCGCGCCCACTTTGCGGCCGAGCTGGACGAGTTAGTCGCGCGCGTGCCAGGAGCGCGCCTGACGCTGCATTATTTCTACCAGCAGGGGCCGCTGGGGGCGGGTTTTATCAAGCGGCATTGCCCTGACTACGCCGGCAGGCGCGCATACATCTGCGGACCAGAGTCGCTGATCGAGCACGCGCGCGTGACGCTCACCGGCGCCGGCGTCTCGCGCGACCACATCGTCACCGAGGAGTTTGCACTGCTGTGAAACGCCTGGTCTTTGCCGCATTTGTTGCGTTCTGGGCATTTGTCGCCATGCTGCTGGCGCTGGCGGCGTTGGTGCCGGAGGACGACCGGACCGGCGGCAAGCGGAAACCGCAGTCTCATTCTCATGCCGATGTGGCGACGCACGACAATGAGAATTCGTGCTGGATGACGATCGAAGGCAAGGTTTACGACGTCACCAGCTATCTTGCGCGGCACCCGACGCCCGCGTCGGTCCTGTTGCCCTGGTGTGGACGCGACGCCACGGTGGGAATGCGCACGAAGGGTCATGGCCGCGACCACAGTCCGACAGCCTGGACGCAGCTGAACCAATACTTGGTTGGTACCCTTGAATGACGTCGCGTACGCAGGGTCTGAAACTGACTTTTCTGGGGGCAGTAGGGACGGTGACCGGATCGCGCTACCTGCTTGACACGGGCGAGCGGCGATTATTGATCGATTGCGGCCTGTTCCAGGGATACAAGCAGTTGCGCCTTAGAAACTGGTCACCGCCGCCATTCGTTTCGGCGACGATTGATGGGGTGATCCTGACGCACGCGCATCTCGACCATAGCGGATACATCCCACGCCTGGTGAAGGAAGGGTTCAAGGGCCCTGTGTTCTGCTCGGCGGCCACGATGGAGTTGTGTCGCATACTCCTGCCCGACAGCGGCCATCTGCAGGAAGAAGATGCAAAGTTTGCAAATCGCCACGGGTTCTCGAAGCATCACCCGGCGCTGCCGCTCTACACGATGCAGGAAGCCGAGGCCTGCCTGAAGCAGTTCCAGACGATCGAGGTCGGAAACCGCTGGAAACCGGCGGACGGCATGGTTGCCGAAGCCAGATCGGCGGGACACATTCTCGGCGCGACATTCGTTCGTCTCGAACATCAAGAAGTGTCGATCACGTTCAGTGGCGACCTCGGGCGCCCCAATGATGCCCTCATGAAGGCGCCGGCCGCGCCGGCGGCGACCGACTACCTCGTTATCGAGTCCACATACGGTGACCGGCGGCATCCGGCGATCGACGCCCAAACGGAACTTGGCCGCTGGTTGCGGCGCGCTCTCGGGCGAGATGGGATCGTCGTGATACCGACATTTGCCGTGGGTCGTGCCCAGGCCTTGATGTTGCACATCGCGCGGCTCAAGAACCAGGGACTGCTCCCCGATGTTCCGGTCTTTCTGGACAGTCCAATGGCGATCGACGCGACGACACTGTATGGCGTGTTTCGCACAGAGCACCGGCTGGACGATGCAGAGTGCCGGCGCATGTGTGGCGATACCAAATTGATCAATACGCCCGATCAGTCAAAGGAACTCGACAAGCGCACCGGTCCGATGATCATCCTGGCGGCAAGCGGCATGGCAACCGGCGGACGGGTCTTGCACCACCTGAAAGCATTCGCCGGTGATCCGCGTAACCTGATCTTGTTCGCTGGATTCCAGGAACCAGGCACGCGCGGTGGGTTGCTGGTTGCGGGCGCCCGTGCCCTGCGGATTCATGGACAGGAGTACGCCGTGCGGGCGGAGGTCGGTCAGCTCGAGACCCTGTCCGCACATGCGGATGCGGATGAACTGCTGGCGTGGATGGGTCAGCTTCGCTCGCCGCCACGCCGTGTCTTTGTGACCCATGGCGAACCAGGTGCCGCGGACGCCTTGCGCCAACGAATAGAACACGAGCTCGGGTGGCCCGCGGCCGTGCCTGAATATCGCGACGTCTTCGATTTCGACTGATCCGGCATCCGGACAAGTACGTAGAGTAAGTGCGGACAAACGCGCGTACCTTGCCTTCTGGAAGCAACCGCAAGGAGGGCACGAACATGACAGTTGGCACAATTTGCACACGGCAAGCGATCACGATCGATCGCGACGTCCATGTGGCGGCGGCTGCGGGCGTCATGCGCGAGAAAGGCGTCGGATATCTCGTGGTCACCGACGGAGCGCATGGTGGCCGGAAGCCGGTCGGTGTGGTCACAGATCGCGATATGGTCATCAAGGTGATGGCCAGGGATCTCGATCCGCACACGCTGAAAGTGGACGATGTGATGACGCGTGAGCCACTGGTCGCCGGTTTCGGCGACAATATCGCCCGGACACTGCACCGCATGCGCGGCATGGGGGTCAGGCGGGTGCCAGTCATTGGCCTGCAGGGCAACATTGCAGGCGTGCTGTCGCTTGATGACGTCTTCGATCATCTCGTTACTCAGATGGCGGACGTCGCAGGTTCGATCCGCAGCCAGCAACCCACGGAACTGCGGTCACAGGCCTGAGGGGCCCTAGAGCGTCGGTCCCTGCGTTTGCAGGCGGCTTCGCTCGTGCAGTTGCTGACAGGACAGGCAGCGTTTTGCCGTCGGGTAGGCGTCCAGCCGCTCGCGATCGATCGATGTATCGCATCGCATGCAGACGCCATATGTGCCCGCGGCGAGGCGCTGGAGTGCCGCATCGATGTCGCGGATCTCCTCGACGTCCCGCGCCACTTCCGCGTGGCTGACGTCGGTCAGCAGATCGGCGAGCGATTCGTCTTCCAGATCGTGGACCTCGCCGGCGATGTCGGCGTAGCTCTCCACATCCGCACGCAGCAAGGTACTGCGAATTTCCTCACGCAATGCGAGCCACCGCTCGCGAAGGCGCCGGTTGAAATGGGCGTGATCCGCCCCGCGTAATGCCGATTGAATCATCATTCGCGGCCTCCTCGTAACTTGCACAAGTGTGCTGACCCTGCCATTGCATTGGGAATGCGGGTAACTACCTATTTTTGTGGCGAGACGATGCGCGCAGAATCTGGGTCGTGCCGGCGCGCCGGCCCCGGAACAATGGGAAATCTGATCATGAGACAAAACCGGTTTACGCGTAGTCTTGCAGTGGTGGTCCTCGCCGCGCTCGTGATGGCCTGCGCATCGATGACCGTCAGGTCCGATTACGACCGTGCTGCGGTTTTCGGCACGTTTCGGACCTTTGCCTGGATCAGCGGCGATCCACTGATCCGGCCGCCGGGCGCCGGGACGGAGGTAAGCCCGCTGAACATCCGTCGCATCCGGGAAGCCATCGAAGCCGAGTTGACGGCGAAGGGCTTCACCGAGATCGACGATTCGCCGGCGGCAGACTTCACCGTGTCATTCACGGTCGGGGCGCGCGATCGCATCGAGGTTCAATCCTATCCGGTCCTGTATCACAGGGCCTGGACCTGGGGCGGGGCTTACTTCGGGCCACAGGTAGACGTCCACAGATACCGCGAGGGCGTCCTGTCGATCGACATATTCGACGGCAGGACCCGGCAGCCCGTCTGGCACGGCTCGGCCCGCAAGCAAGTCACCGGCGCCGACATCTCGGATCCGGAGCCGGCAATCAAGCGTGCTGTCGCCGCGATTCTGGCGAAGTTCCCGCCGGGCGGTTGATGACTTTAGTCGTCTGGCGACCGGCTACAGTCGGATCGCGACCGTAGACGCGTCTCAGGCGACCTGAACGGTGCTCGCCTGCGGTCCCAGGTCACCGGATTCTTCGACAAAACGAACGGCGGAACCCACCGCCAGTTCGTCGAAGCGAAGACCGAGGACACTGTTGCGGTGAAAGTAAATCAAGCGGCCGTCATCCGACTCGATGCGACCGAATTGACGTTCGCGATCGATTTCGCTGACGTGCCCTTGCGGGGTGCCCGCATGGAACTTGACCTGCTGCCGGCGTCGTCGTTCGTAGTCCTGAAGCCTGCGGCGTGCAGCCTTGAAAGCGTCGCGTAGGGCAACATAGACATCCTCATGCGCGTGATCGGCCGGGTTGGCACGTTGAATGGCGATCTCGTCGCCGGGGACGGTGATGCGCAAGTCGACATCGAAAAGCCGGCCCTGCAGCTGATGGCGGTGTGGCGCTTCGACGACGACATGGCAATGAATGATGTGCGGACTGAATTTCTCCAGACGCGCCACCAGGCTGTGAATGCGCGTTTCGAGGGCAGGAGACGGTTGCATGTTGCGGAAGACGATTTCGAGGGGAATCTGCATGTTGCCGTACCTGATATCCACCCTTCCTGAAGCTCGCTTGCGTCTGCTTGTTTAGTTTCCCGGGCCCATCGCCTGCCTTCAATACGTATAAGTCACGATGCAGATCGCGCACCGAACGCCGGACTTCGGCGCTGCTTACGGATACGATGTTTGCGTTGAGAAGGGCAAGGTGGCGAGCGTCATGCCCGTGTTAAAAAGCGGAGCCACAGCGATGCCGGCAGCGGCGCGGTGGGAGCATTTTGATCATGGCGCCGATATCGGCGTGCGAGGCTTCGGCAGCACACCCGTCGAGGCATTCGAGCAGGCGGCAATGGCCTTGACGGCCGTTGTCACCGATCCGGGCAGTGTGCGGTTGCAGGAGGTGAGGAGGCTGCAATGCAAAGCGCCCGATCTCGAATCCCTGTTCTACGAGTGGCTGAATGCGGTCATCTACGAGATGAGCATCGGGCACATTTTGTTCGGACGCTTCGACGTGACGATAAATGAAGGCCAGCTGACCGCCGCATTGACAGGCGAGACCGTCGTACCAGAGCGCCACCAACCGGCGGTCGAGATCAAGGGTGCAACCTACACCGAACTGCGCGTCGCCCGCGAGTCGGGCGGCAGGTGGTATGCCCAGTGTGTCGTCGACGTGTAACGCAAGATGGACATCGGCAAGCTGCAGCGTGAATCGGCATATCGGTGGCGAATCCAGCCAGCCGGTGCGATGCGTGTGCCCGGAATCCTCTACGCCGATGAGGCCCTGCTGCGCGACATGGATGACAAGGTCTTCACGCAATTGTCCAATGTCGCCTGCCTTCCCGGAATCGTCGGCGCTGCGTATGCGATGCCGGACGCGCATTGGGGCTATGGTTTTCCGATCGGCGGCGTTGCCGCGTTCGATCCGATGCAAGGCGGCATCGTCTCGGCCGGGGGAGTCGGGTTTGACATCTCCTGTGGAGTCCGCACGCTGACGACCGGCCTGCCGCGTGAGCGGGTCGAGGCGGTGAAGGCTGAACTTGCACACGAGTTGGGACGCGCAATTCCGGCAGGAGTCGGCAGCACCGGCCGTATTCGCCTGGACGAGTCCGAAATGGACGCCATGCTGACGGGTGGTGCGCTTTGGGCGGTAAGCAGGGGTTACGGCAATGCACAGGACCTTGAGCGGATCGAGGAGGGCGGCCAATGCCTGCACGCGGAGCCGAGTGCCATCTCGCAGCGGGCACGCAGGCGCCAGCGCGACGAGATGGGTACGCTCGGATCCGGCAATCATTATCTGGAGATCCAGCATGTGGTCGAGATTTATCGCCCTGAAGTCGCAGACGGATTCGGTTTAGGGATGGGCGAGATCGTCGTGAGCATTCACTGCGGCTCACGCGGACTTGGCCATCAGATCGGTACCGACTATCTGCAATTGATGGTGCAGGCCGCGCCAGCGCATGGCATCGACCTTCCGGATCGTGAGCTTGCCTGCGCACCAATCCGGTCCGAGCTTGGCGCGCGTTATCTTGGCGCAATGCGTGCCGCGACAAATTGCGCGCTGGCCAACCGCCAGATCATCACGCACCTGGCGCGTGAGGCAGTCGGGCAGTACCTGCCAGACGCGTCACTAAAGGTCCTCTACGATGTGTCGCACAACATTTGTAAGGAGGAGACACATGTCATTGATGGCGAACCGCGCCAATTGTTCGTGCATCGCAAAGGGGCGACCCGCGCCTTCGGCCCAGGCCATCCGGCCTTGCAGGAAACCCTGCGGGTGCATGGGCAACCGGTCCTGATCGGCGGCTCCATGGGCACCGCGTCGTATGTACTCACCGGCACTCTGCAAAGCGAATCGTTGTCGTTCAGTTCCGCCTGCCACGGCGCGGGGCGCAGCATGTCACGCCACCGGGCAGCAAGACAGTGGCAGGGACGCCAGTTGCTGGCGGAACTGAAGGCGCGTGGCGTCATAGTCATCAGTCCCTCGATGCGGGGTGTGGCCGAGGAGGCCCCAGGTGCCTACAAGGAAGTCGAGGCCGTAGTGGACCTTGCGGACCAGGCGGGCCTCGCGAGCAAAGTCGCGCGGCTGGAGCCGCTGATCTGCGTGAAGGGATAAATGCCGCGTCGCGACCGCCCGCAATCTTCGAGGGTCCGGCTCATAGGCAGTGGATTCCGGCTGGGCCGCGTCGCAGACATCGACATCCATGTCGACTGGAGCCTGTTGATCGTTTTCTGGCTGATTGCGAGCAGCCTGGCGCTCGGCGTCTTTCCGACCTGGCATCCGGAATGGACGAGGTTGCATGCAGCGGGCACGGCACTTGCTGCGGCGTTGCTGTTTTTCAGCTCGGTGCTTGCGCACGAGCTGGCCCATGCCTTGGTAGGGCGCCGTTACGGCATTCAAGTCAGCCGCATCACACTTTTCATCTTTGGCGGGATTGCCGAGCTTGGCGGCGAGCCAGGCAACTGGCGCGCGGAATTGTCGATGGCCGCTGCGGGACCGCTGATGAGCATCGTTCTGGGCACGGCTTTTCTGCTTCTGACTGCCAGTATGGCGGGGCCGCTGCCGGCAGAAATGCCGGATTTCGAATCATGGCTGGCCGATCTCGGATCGGTGCCTACGCTGCTGCTGTGGCTGGGCCAGGTTAACATCGTCCTTGCACTCTTCAATCTCGTGCCGGGATTTCCGCTTGACGGCGGGCGCGTGCTTCGCGCCGCGTTGTGGGGCATCACGGGCAACCTGCGCAGGGCGACTCACTGGGCCTCATTGGGCGGGCAGGCCGTCGCCTGGCTGCTGATGGGCACGGGTATCGCGATGATCCTGGGCGCCGATGTGCCGTTGTTTGGATCCGGGCCAGTCGCAGGTCTTTGGCTGGCCTTGATCGGCTGGTTCCTGAACAATGCGGCGCTGACAAGCTATCGCCAGCTCTTGTTGCAGGAGACTCTCAAGGCGGTGGATGTGCGTCAATTGATGCGCACAGATTTTCAAACGGTGACACCCGATTTGACGGTGGCCGAGTTCGTTCACGAGCATCTGCTGCCCAGCGGCCAGCGCGCCTTCCCAGTGCTGGAGAATGGAAAACTGTCGGGGATTGTCAGTTTGCGGGACGCGCGAAAGACCGATCGCACACAGTGGTCCCACACTGCGATTTCGCGGATCATGACGCCGGCAGAGCATCTGGTGATTGCGGGCCCCGGGGATAACGCCTTCCAGGCGCTGGCAGCGCTGGGACGCGGCGGCATGAATCAGCTGCCGGTGCTGGAAAATGGTGAGTTACGCGGCTTGCTGCGTCGCGAAGATCTCGTCAACTGGCTTGCCCTGTACGGCGAGCAATCCCTCGAAACAATGCAACCCCAGTGAGCGGAGCGATGCCCACGGCACGCGCCCCCCAATTCGGGGGAGCGCGCCGCCGGCGAAGCAACCGTCAATTGACCTTGATCTGGACGGCCTTCGCTTTCTCGATCGCCAGCTTCGGAACATGGACGGTCAGAATGCCGTCCTTGCTCTCGGCGCGGATGCCAGTGGCGTTCGCGTCCGCAGGGAGCGTGAAGCTGCGGCAGAAGCTCCCATAGAAACGCTCGACACGGTGGACCTTTTCGTCCTTCTCTTCCTTCTCCTGCCGGCGTTCTCCCTCGATTGTCAGCAGACTGTCTTCAAGGGTGACCTTGACGTCTTCGCGACTGAGGCCCGGCAATTCCGCCCTCACAAGATATTCCTTGTCAGTCTCTTTGATGTCGACCGCGGGCGACCATTCCAACTTTCTTTCGAGTTCTTCCCCGAACAGGCGTGGCCACCTTCCAAACATCGGCCGCGACATGCTGCGGAAGAAATCGTCCGATTCCGTGAAGGGTTCCCAACGCATGAGATTCATAATTACCTCCTTCTTTGGTTGCGCTTCCTGACCACCTGTTACTGTAATCAGGTGCGCTGTCGGCTCAATACGTACTTTTACCAATGTCCGCGATCATGGTCATTCGCACCAGATGCGCGAGCGAAGCAGCACCCATTTTTTCCATCAGATGTGCCCGATGGATCTCCACGGTTCGCTGACTGACGCCAAGGTCCCCGGCGATCGCCTTGTTCGCCTTGCCGAGAGTCACGAGCGCCAATACCTGCCTCTCACGCGGTGTCAGCATCGCCATGCGCGCGCGGATCTGGTCCTTCTCGCCAAGCTGTGCCCGATTCCTGAGATCGGCGGACAGCGCGCGTTGAACGCGGTCCGACAGATCCTTGTCGCTGAAGGGCTTTTGCAGGAAATCAACGGCACCGTGCTGCATGGCTTCCACCGCCATCGGCACATCCCCGTGGCCGGTGATGAAGATGACAGGGATGATGGCGCCGCGCCGGTTGAGCTCGTCCTGGAGCTCGAGCCCGCTGATGCCCGGCATGCGCACGTCCAGAATGAGGCAACCCGGCTGCTCCAGATCGTACTCCGCCAGGAACTCCGCGGCCGAGCCGTGGGTGACGGCCGGTATCCCCAGTGATTTCAACAGCATGCGCAGCGAACTGCGAACCGCTTCGTCGTCGTCGACAACAAAGGCCGTCGGCGAGCGTGCCTGAATGGTCATCGCGTCATGTCCTTGGCGGTGGGCAGTGTCACGAGAAAACAGGCGCCGCGCGGCAGATTGGGGCGGTATTCAATGCGGCCTCGATGCGCCTCGACAATGGACTTGCTGATAGCGAGCCCGAGACCGGTGCCCTGTTCCTTGGTCGTGCAGAAAGGATCGAATATTCGATTGGCAATCGCCGGATCGACTCCTGAACCGCAATCAAGCACGCTGATCTCGACCTCGCCGGTTGCGGGCTGACCTGTGCGAACGGT
>Ga0209640_10002835_pt1 | contig 15137 bp, 14 predicted proteins | sample RifCSP10_1_FD_184018 | JGI IMG/M metagenome (GOLD analysis project Ga0209640, IMG submission 184018) | Soil microbial communities from Rifle, Colorado - Rifle CSP2_sed 10_1 (SPAdes) (version 2) | ecosystem: Environmental > Terrestrial > Deep subsurface > Rock core/Sediment | place: Rifle...
CGGCGGTGCGAAGCGACGCTGCTGTGACCAACCACCTGGCCCGGCGGCTGGTCGAATCGCAGGGCAAGCCGTAACCGTTGCCCCCGAGTCCACCAGCGCCCCCGCCCCGCCGCGATCAGAACCGGAAGATCGCTCCCGCCGACGCACGGCCGAAGTTGAACGTGCCGGTTTCGAAATTGAGCCCGATGATGTCGAGCTCGTCTCCCTGGAAGTTCCGGAAGTAGCGCACCTCTCCCCGGACGCCGAAGTGGTCACCGAGGAATCCCATCACGCCGCCGCCGATCGTGTAGCCGAGGTCGTTTTGTGAGAACGACACCAGGTTCGCAAGTCCGACATCCCGCCGGATGAGCCCCGCGCCGGCCAGCACGTACGGCCTGACGCCAACGCCCCGCTGCCCGCCAACCGGAACACCCAGGACGAGCGCTGGCATCACGGTCAGCACGTTGTTCTTGGTCACCACGAGGTTCGTGTCGGTGAAGAACTTCCAGGTGTAACCAAGATCAAGCTCCACGCCGAATACGCCGCCGCCCATCGCGCCGATACCGACGCCCCAGGTCGCCCTGCTCCGGTCGCCGATGGCCACTCCAAGCGGCGTTCCGACGTCGCCGCCGAAGTTCACGCCGACAAACGGCACGACATACCCATCGGCGAAGGCCGCCGACGGAGCCAGGGCCACCATCAGCGCGCACGCCGCAACCAACCGTTCGATACGCATCCGTCTCTCCTTTTCCTGCTCGTGCAGGACGTAAGGGGGGTATTCCTAGCCTACCAGACTGCCTCGGCGCGAGACTCCGAGCGCCGCGCTCGACCTCAGAAGTACGTCTTCGGTTCTGGCGTGGCGTACACTGGTTGCTGGACGTGCGATGAACAGGCCGCGCCATCTGGATCCGCTCGCAGAACGGGTGCTGTCGCTCCTGTCCGCCAGGCCAGAGGCGCTGTTCGCCGGCTGGAAGCACGTCTTCGACCGGTTTCCCGTCGTGACCTCACCCGCGTACCATGCCGTGCGACTCTGGTTCCAGTGGGAGCCTGCCTGAGCGCGGCAGTCACCGAAGCTCTCGCCAGAACCAAGCGACTGGTACAACGCGCGCGCTTCCTCCTCTTGCCCACTCGTCCGCAACAACGCCGGAGGGACAGGGAAGCCTACGAGCAAACGATGAAGGCACTGCTTCGCCAGTTCCAGCGACTCCGGCGTCACCTTCGCCAAGTGACCTCATCGACCTCTTCGCGATGGCACCGGCGAACTGAACCACCACCGCCGCACGCACGTGTTCGGCTAGGCCTTGCTCATGGCTGCGTCGAAGGCGTCGGCCTGTTCGTGGGCGTAATAGGAAGATCGGACGAAGGGCCGGACGAACCCGCGCGAAGCCGGCTCACGGGGCTCGCTTCTTCGCCGGCACCGGGACGCCCGCGATCTTCACCTCGACCGAAAAGAGTGTGCTTCTGGTAGCCCTTCCGCCCACCACAGCGGTCCTTCGGCGGGACCGATATCGCCGCCATAACCGCCGGCGAGTTCGCGGATCGGCTGGCTCGCCCCGATGATACGGTCGAGCCCAGGCGCGGTCGACTCGATCCTTCTCGCGGATTGAGCCCAGAGGTCGCGGACGCCTGTCACGCTCAGGGCGCCGGCCGCGCCGGCGATTCGCAGCATGTCACGGCGTGAAAGGACACCAGAAGCGCGCATCACTCCCTCCTCGTTTGATGTGCCGCTGACCAGGCGACAGGATACCGCATGCCGAGGGCACCTTAGGCACCTTAGGCCTTGACTGCCAGTGGACTCGGCCTAGAATCGAGTAGCCCGTGGAGGGTGGTCGCTTTCAGCAAGGAGCCAACGATGTTCACGCGAATGGTCGGTTCGGTCGGCACCTGCGCCGTACTCGCGGCATGGGCGCTCGTCGCCGTTCCTGTGTCAGGCCAGGGAGGCGCGGTCCCGCCGGCACTCGTCGTCACCGCATTCGGCGGTGCGCCAACCACCTACAAGGCGCCCCGCACTCCCTGGGGCGATCCAGATCTCCAGGGCGTCTGGTCGAGCGATGACATGAGCAACATCCCGATCTCGAGGCCGGCGCAGTTTGGCGACCGCCTGTACCTCAGCGACGAGGAGTACGCGCAGCGTAAGACGCAGATCGACCGCGGCATCGAGCAATCGGAGACCGCTGCCGACAGCACGTTCAGGTTCGATTTCGCGCGCCGGGCCTTCAGGCAAACGTCGCAGGTCGTCGATCCGCCGAACGGACAGATGCCGGCCGTGACGCCCCGGGCCCAGGCGCGACCGATGCCGCGCGGCACGTTCGGCGATGGTCCTCTCGACTGGGTCACGGATTTCTCGTTGTACGAGCGCTGCATCACCCGCGGCATCTTCGGCTCGGCGCTCCGCGTAATCTACGGAAACGGCAACCGCATCGTCCAGTCGCCCGGCGCCGTCGCGATGTCGTACGAGATGCTGTCCGACACGCGCCTCTTCTACACCGACGGCCGGCCGCACATCGGCAGCGGCGTCAGCGCCTATTTGGGCGACTCGCGCGCGCACTGGGAGGCCGACGATCTCGTGGTGGAGACGACCAACCTGACCGATCGGACCGCCTTTGGGGTGAACGGCAACGGGCCCCGGCACAGCACGCAGATGAAGGTCACCGAGCGATTCAGGCGCGTGGCCGACGACATCCTGCAGTACCAGATCACCGTGGACGATCCGCTGACCTACGAGCGCCCGTTCACCGTCTCGATGCCGCTCACGCCGCTCGAGGGCGGCAAGCTCCTCCCCTACGACTGCCACCCGGGTAACTACGCCCTCCTGCAATCGCTCGGTGCCGAGCGCCTCGAGGACCGGATGCTGGCCGCAGACCTTGAGCGCGGGATCATTCGCCCACGTCGAGGCGTTCAGGAAGGCGCGGGAGTTGGCGCGGCGCTGCCGGGTGCTGGCGGGCGCGGCGCCGGTGCGGGCCGCGGCGCGGGGCCAGGAGGCCCAGCCAACGAGTAGCGGATACCTCGCCGAGCACGCCAGCCACCAGGCCTCTCCATGGCCACGCTTCGCGCCTGGCGCCTGAAGTCAAGAGGACCACGGTTCGACACTCCCTGACCGCTCAGGGCTCACCAAGAAGGCCACTTTCGGCAACTGAGGTTGACGCTTCGGTGGCGCAGCGTCGACCGCGCCGGCGACCAGCGCGCACAACCACCGCCGGCTCACCAGGTTGCTGTCACACAGCCGGCGGCTTCGATCCGGCGAACGACTTGCGTTGCGTGTCCTGCAGTCGCGAACCAAGGACACGCCATGCACCCGCCACTGACACGCCCCCAATTCATTGACCGACCCGGGCGACCAAGTTCGCACCGACGCCGGTGCCGGAATGGGCTTGTGGCATTCACCGTCGGGCTCGCGATGCTGGCGGTTGGACCTTCCCTTCTGGCCTCGCAGCAGCGCGGGGTCAGATACCTGCGCGCCTGGTCGCTCGGCGCGCAGTTGCTCCCCGACCGCGGGGTCGTTCTCCAGACCAATAGCGCAGACTGTGGGCACGCGTGTCTGATGAACGTCCTCGCGCACTACGGGCGACGAGCGCCACAGCGCCTGGTTGAAGAGGCTCGCAGGGCCCGGTTGGGACTCACGGTCGGCGAGCTCGTCGGCCTCGGACGCGACGTCGGCCTTTCGGCGAGGATGCTTCGCATTCCTCGACCCTGCCTCCGGCGCGCGTTGAGAACCGTCCCACTCCCAACCGTGGCGCTCGTGGGAACGCACTACCTGCTCATCGAGCGCCCGCCAGTCGACGAGGTCGTCGCGCTCGTCGACCCAGCCGTCGGCCGGCTTCGGGCGCCGGTCACGATGCTGGAGCGAGGGTGGCGCGGCGTGCTCGTAACCTTCGACGCGGATTCGACCACCGAATCCGTGTGTGGACACACAACCGGACATCTGAATCAAGGAGGACTGTCATGAAAAGACGTGTACTGGCCATCGTACTGGCGGCGGCAGCCGTCAGCGGCGGACAAGGTTCGTTGATGTACGCAGCGGCGCTCCCCTCTGCGGAGCGGCCTGCGCTCGGACAGGCGGCTCAGCCGCTCGTGGCGACGCGAATCGTGGCGCAGCTGGCCACCAGCCTGTCGCAGCTTCCCGGCTCGGTGATTGATGACCCAATCGAGTGCCTGCGTGGCGGGTACTATTGCTTCGGCTACGGATCGAACTCCTGTTGCGCCGAGGTACACACCCTCGCGGCAATTGCCGGTGCTGTCGGGGCGTGGTTGGCGGCCGGTGTCGCCACCTACTACGCGTATCAGTACTGCTGGTGATTTCGCGCTCCACCTGAGGCCCATTCTCCAGCACTGTCCGATGCCTGCGCGCCGTCACGTTCTCTGGGAGGTCATACGACTCGACTGGCGCCTGCTGCTCGGCGCCGGTCGAGCAGGCGGGCCCGAGCAGGTGCTGCCGTGGCTGGTCGGTGTGGCTGTGTTCGCGGTGGCGTGTGATTCGGCGTTGACCACAGCGGCGGCGGTCGCCAGCGCCCCCCCTGCCGTGATCGGCCCTCTGGCCTCCACATATGTGTGGAACACATGCTTCGCTGTCGGGGCTCTGGCGGTGGCTTCGGGTGGGCTCTCGACAGGGCGGCGCATCACCCGCCAGCTCGCCCAGGAGGCGGTGACCCCCTTCCAGGTCTACGGTGCGCTTTGGATGCTGTCGGTGGCTGGCAGGCACGCGCTCGTGGCGGCGGTTGCGCTCGCCCCGGTCGTGTGCCTGCTGGCCGGGCTCATCGATTCGGCGCGTCTCGCCGCGGTGATCGTCGCCTCGGTGCTCGTCCTGCGCTCCATACCCGGCCTCGTCAGAGCCATCGCAGCGACCTGTGGCGTCGTGCCGTATCGGCTGCTGGCGCTGGTGTGCGTGGGCGTCGGGGTGCTGGCGGTGGCACTTGGGCCATGGGTCGACGTGGCCGTGGAAGCGCTGCCTCCGAACCTCGTCGTCCAGCTGGCGTTAGGCGTGGAATCTCCGCAGCACGTCTGGCTGCGACTCATCGGCTGGACCGTGGCGATCGATCTCCTCGACTTCGCCACGCTCTCGCTGAACGCCGCTCCACCGCCTCCTGCTCGCGGACCGGTCACCATTTCGGTGATTCCCGCCTGGATACGCGCGCTCGCACGCGTGTGCGCGGTGTCCGCTCCGCTGCTGCACGGAGAGCTACTCCGGCTCCTGCGCTGGCGGCGCTTCCTGCTTGGGTGGGGAGTGTATGCGGCGGCGGCCGCTGTCGGCCTGGGCCGGCTGATGTCGCCGGACCCGGGGATCCTGCCGACGCTCCTGTTGGCACTGGCCCCGCCGTTCGTGGCGCTGTCCACGCTCGGCAATCTCTTCGCACCCGATCGGGCGGGCGTGCAAGCGTTCTTTCTCGTCCTCGACACGCCGCACTCGGTGATTCGCGCCAAGATCGCAGCCGTCACCGTCTTTGTGGGGATCGCCGAGTGCGTCACGTGGGGCGCGGTGGTGGCACTCATCTCGCCCCGGTGGGAGCTCGCGCACGCCTACGCGCCGATGCTGGCAGTGACCTTCCATGCCTGGATCACGACGGCTGGACGCGCGACGAGCATCCTGTTTCCCGCGCCCACCGATCCACGCGGCGTTGGAGACGGTCTGATGAAGGGCGCTGGCGCCCTGCTTCTGGTCAGCGCTTGCGGCGCCCTGTTGCTGGCGGCCGTTGGCCCGGCATTCCTGTACGACACGAATCGGATCGATGTGGCGTGGCTCCTGTCATCGGGTGTGGTCACCGTCGGTGTGGTGAGCGTCGTGACCGTCCTGGCGTCAAGGGTCGTGGATCGCGTGTGGTGGGTGCGGCGCGAACAGTTCATCGGCGCGGTCGCCGTCGGCTCGACAGCGTCGTGACGTCACCTGCGAGGTGAGTGAGATGTATCCAATCGAGGCCGTCGGCGTCCGGAAAGGATACGGTGAGGTCGCCGCCCTGCAGGGCGTGTCGGTGCGTGTGGGCTTCCGGTCGGCGGTGGGACTCGTCGGCCCCAATGGGGCTGGCAAGTCGTCGCTGCTGCGCATCCTGTGCGGGCTGGCGCGTCCCGACGCCGGGACTGTGCGGCTGGGCGGCGCCGATCCCCTCACGGACCCTGTGACGGCGAAACAGTCGCTGGGTGTGTTGCCTGAACTGCCCCCGCTGTTCGAGCTGCTGACGGGGGCCGAGCACCTGGCATGGGTCGGGCGGCTGCGTGGCGTACCCGACGATCTGCTGGAGCATCGACTGGCTGAGCTCGGCACGGCCCTGGATCTGACCGGCGCGATGTGCCGCCCCATCTCTGGCTACTCAAAAGGCATGCGGCAGAAGCTGGCGTTTGCCGCCGCGCTCATTCACGATCCGCGCATCCTCGTGCTCGACGAACCGTTCGAGGGCGTCGATGCCCTGTCGGTGCGTGCCATGAAGGGCGTCATCCGCCAGTTCGTCACGGCCGGGGCGGCCGTCCTTCTGAGCTCCCACATCCTGCCGCTCGTCGAAGACGTCTGCGATCGCTTCGTGATCATCACTGAGGGTCGCCTTGTGTTCGACGCCGATCGAGACGCCCTCGAGCGGGAGGCCTTGAGAGCCACGGCAGGGAGCGTTTCGCCTGGCCATGCCTTGGAATCCATCCTCGTGAATCTCGTGGCACCGGGTCGCATGGTCCATCGACTCCAGTCGCTCGCATGCGGGGAACCCTCCTATGACCTCTGTCGCTGACGCCGTCCGGAAACCCGATCGGTTCTTTTCACGACGTCTGGCCTACGTCGACGCCATCGTGCCGCTCGCGCTCGCGATCGGCGTCGGCGTGGCGCTCGCGTACGCGTATCGCCCGTTCTTCGTCCAGGCCGTGCTCGGGTCATTGCCGGCCAACGTCGCGCCCGGCGTGGCCGACGCGCTCGCCGCGCGCGCATTTCGATTCAGCGGCATCGGGGCCGCGATCGTCCCACTGGTACAGATCGGCGCGGCCGCCACTCTGATGTTCATGATCCTCGCCGTACTCAGTGACACGCCTCCACGGTTCGAGTCGCTGTTCGTGTGCGTCGCGTGGGCGGCGCTGCTGCTCGTCGGCAAGGACCTCGCACGATACGGCATGCTGCTCGCCGGGGGCCTCGAGAGCGTGCGCCAGATCACAGATCTCCAGCCGGGCGTCGGCCTTGGATTTCTGGTTGCTGAACCTCGTTCGCTCGCCCACGACTCGCTCGAAGTCATCAACGGATTCGACCTGAGTTACCTGGTCGTAGTGGCGGGTGCCGCGAGCCGGTCGGAAGGAGTCCGATTTCGCCGGGCGCTCACGGCAGCGGCGCTGTCGTGGCTCCTGCTGCACGCCGTGCGGATCGGTTTTGGTGCGCTGTTCTATCCATGACACGCAGATGGGCTGCTCCCTGCCCACGTCGCCCGATTGCGATCGGGGCGGCAACCAGTGACCTCTGGGCTCTGGGCCCGGCCTCAGGTTCGTGATAGAAGGAGATAGCTCTCAAGGCCAGGAGGTCTCAATGTCACTGCGATCTGCGGCACAAACCGTGCTGGCGTTTGTTCTCATCATCTGGTCCTCCCTTTCGTTCGCGCAACAGACCCAGACCGGTCGCGGACAGGGCGTTGCGCCGGCGCAGGCCACGCGACCACCGCTCCTCTTCAGGGAAGAGTGGCGACTCCCTCCGCACGAAGGGGCGCCCACCGACGAGAACACGCGCTTCACGCCGGCCGTGGTCACGAGCGATCGCCTCGAGGCCAGGCTGTATGGACCGGACTCGGCCGTCGTTCGAGCCGCGGAGCACGAAGGGCGCATCGATCTCTGGACCGGGCTGGCCACCTCACCCGTCGCGGTGACTCTGAGAGACAGGCGCAACTACGTCGACCTGACCGGCCTGGCCCGGTTGCGCTGGATCGTGCGCACGAATGCCATTCACACGCTCTACCCCATCGTCAAACTCGCGGATGGGACGCTCTTGGTCGGAGACCGTGGCATTCTGACCGACGGCGAGTTCCTTCAGGTCGATGTGGCTTTTGGCGGCATGCGGTGGTACCGGCTGGATCCGTCGAAGGTCATCGTCATGCTCGAGATGAGGAATCCGGACTTGGGCCGCGTCGACGAGGTCGGGTTAGCCACCCTCGCGCCGGGCGGCGGGCACGGCATCGCCGGGTCGGCGAACCTGTCGACCGTGGAGCTGTATGCGAAGGCGGTTCCGCGATGAGGAGAATACTGGGAATGAGGCACCGGGCCGGTATCGCACTGGCCGGCCTGCTGCTGGTCGCCATGCCGGCCGGCGCACAGTGGCGCAACCTCCCGACGGATGGCGTGCCCCTTGGCGCCGATGGCAAACCTAACCTGTCCGCCCCGGCGCCGACGACAAACGCCGGAAGGCCCGATCTGTCGGGGATCTACTCCCCCAACATGCGGTACTTCCGAAACCTCGCAGCGGATCTCGGGATCGAGAACGTGCCGATGACCGCCGAAGCGCGGAAGATCCACGCGACTCGCGAAACTGGGCTCCTGGGGTGGGAAGAGCCGGACGCGTACTGCCTGCCTCAGGGTGTTCCGAAGATCAACATGGCGCCCGTGCCCTTCAAGATCGTCCAGACGCAGAAGCTGGTGGTCCTGGTGTACGAAGCGTTCAACCTGTGGCGGCAGGTGCATCTCGACGGCCGTGAGTTCGCCGACGACCTGAATCCGAGCTGGCTGGGCTACTCCAAGGGCCATTGGGAGGGCGATGCGCTGGTCGTCGAGACGAGGGGGCTCAACGGCAGGCAGTGGCTGGATCATGGCGGTCTTCCGACGAGCGACAAGCTGACGGTGACCGAGCGTTTCCGGCGCCCCAGCTTCGGACGGCTCGAGATCGAGCTGACGATCAACGACCCCACCTATTACACGAAGCCGTGGACGGTGACAACCGACGCGCGCCTGATGCTGGGCACGGAACTCTTCGAGTTCATCTGTAACGAGAATGAGAAGTCCACGCGCCATATGGGCCCGAACATCAAGTAGACCCGCGACGAACCCAACACCGTGGCCTGAACGCCAATGCGATCTGGAGCGCTCACGCGCCGACCGCTTCCGGACGACAGGATCACGCCCGAACCGGCGCCAAGACGATGAGCGACAGGCCTTCGGGATTCCCGGGAAGTTCAAGGGCATGTGAAGAGTGGCTTCGAGGCGGTGCGCGAGGCGTTTGCCGAGAACGTCGCTCGCCGCCGGGAGTTAGGCGGCACCTGCTCCCGGGTCGAGCATTCGCTGCAAGAACACGAGGTCGAGCCAGCGCCCGAACTTGAAACCGACCTCGCGAAGATGTGCCACGCGCTCGAAGCCAAGTCGCTCGTGGAAGCGCAGCGACGCCGCGTTGTCCGCATCGACGCCCGCGATCATCACGTGCTTGCCGAGCATGGCCGCGCGGTCGATCAGCGTGCGCACCAGGGTCGTTCCGACACCCTGTCCACGTTGGTCAGCGCGCACGTGGACGCTATGTTCGACAGTGAAGCGATACCCTGGCCACGCCCGAAAATCTCCAAATGACGCGAACGCGATGACGTGTCCCGCGTCCCACGCGACGAGAACGGGGTAGCCCTGCCCTGTGCGCGTGCTCCACCAGGCGCGATACTCGTCGAGGGCGATGGGACCGTCGCGATAGATCGCAGTCGACGTCGCGACCACGTCGTTGTAGATGGCGACGATGGAAGGGAGGTCGCTTTCAGTCGCATCGCGGATGTCCATCTTGCGTCTCCGAAGGCGCTCCGGGGCCAGAAGGCAACGAGCGTCGCCATGGCCACAGGTCGAGTCGGCCGGAAGGGCGCACGCCAGGCCAACGACTTGGGGAGCCGCGCTACTGCAGAGCTTTCGGCGCCCGGTTCGCCGCGGTCTCTTCCATCAACTGACGAAGGAGTGCAGCAGTAGACTCCCGGACGACGCCGCCGCGACCGCCCCTGCCGCCCTTCCCGAGGGCCAGATCCAGGGGCGTGAACCCGGCCTTGTTCTTCAGGTTGAGTGTGGCGCCACGTGAGGCCAGGAACTTCACGACGACGTCGCCCCGTCCGACGGCGCCGTGCAACGCGGTATTCCCCGCCGTGTTGAAGGCGTCCACGTCCAGGCCGCGATCGAGCAGCAGCGCGAGCGCCTCGACGGCGCCTTCCGGCGTTGGCACGACGATGCGAATTCCGTCTCCGCGCACTCCTCCATAGCCGAGCCCCGCCGCCGTCATCAGGGCGTCGGTCCGATCCGGGAGCGTCAGGAAGGGGTCGGCGCCAGCGTCGAGCAACGCCTTCATGACGGCCACGTCGTTCGTCCGGGCGGCCCGGAGGAGCGGCACCGTACCTTCGCCGAAGTTCATCGTCGAGCCGGCATCGTGGTGGCGCTTCAGAGGTCCTCTCTTCAGCCGTGCGTTTGGATCTGCGCCCTTCGCCAGGAGGCGCTCGACGAGATCCACTCCATCGAGGCGGTCGGTCAGGATCGGCGCCGGCCGGCCCTGGACCCACTGCAGACTGTTCATGTCGACGGCGGCATAGAGCGCACCCATCCCGGCACCATCCACCACGTTCGGATCGGCACCCTTGTCGAGCAGCATCGCCGCGAGGTCGTAGTGAACGTTGATGATGGCGAAGACCAGGGCGGTGGTGCCCACACCCGCCTTCTCGGCCGCGGCGATCTCCTCGGCCGTCATGGGCACGTCGGTTTGCGGGAGCGCCACGGCATCGAGGCCGGCTCCGAGGTCAGCCAGCGCTCGGGCGGCATCGAGAGCGCCCTCGCGCGCGGCAAACATCAGCGCGGTGAAGCCGCCCCGCGGCAGAGGAGAGTTGGGGCCGCCGCTGCGCGGAAACTCGAGCACGGGGGCATCGAGCACCGTGGACCGTACGTTCAGCTCCGCGCCCGACTCGACGAGCACGCGGACAACCGGTGCATGGTTCTCAGCGGCCGCCCACATCAGCGCGGTCTCGCCGAACCACTTCTCCCGCGCGTTGACGTCGGCCCCACGCCCGACGAGCAGCTTCACCGCGTCGACGGTACCGGTCCGCGCGGCGGACATCAGCACCGGCTCGCCTTCAGGAGTGGTGGTGTTCGGATCCGCCCCCGCCGAGAGCAACGCCTCGATGGTTCTCTCGTTGCCGTTGGTTGCCGCCAGCGAGAGCGGCCGCAGCCCGTACCGGTTGGCCGCCTTCGCGTCGGCCCCCGCCCGAATCAGGGCGGTGACCAGGTCGAGATCGTTGGCCTGGACCGCCCAGTGCAGCGCGGTGGTGCCATCCGCTTCGGGCGCATTGACGTCGACCCGGGCCCACAGCAGTGCACGAACGGCTTCGTGATCGCCGCGCTTGACCGCGTCGACGAGCGGAGACGTCCCGGCCGCGCCGAGGCTCCCCGCCAGGACAACCGTCAGGACCGCCGCAACACGAAGGTAACTGGAACTCTTCACAGCTCGAATGCCCCGGTGCTCACGCCCAAGCGATCGGCTTCGACGCCGAACCGCTGAGCCACGGTCAGCATCACGTTGGCGAGCTGCGTTCCCTTTGGCGCGACGAGGTGACGGTCGCCGGTGAACTGGCCGGCGCCCTTCCCGACCATGAGGTACGGCACGTCGAGCGGCGAGTGGGTGTTGCTGTCGCTCATGCCGCTGCCCCAGAGGACGGCCGAGTGATCGAGCAGATTTCCGTCTCCGTCCGGCGTGGAGCGCAGACGATCGAGGAACTTCCCGAACACGCTGATCTGCCAGGTGTTCAGCTTCACCAGCAATTCGAGCTTCTCCGCCTCGTTTCCGTGATGGGAAACGTGATGCCACGGCTCGTTGAAGCCGAGGTTCGGGAACACGAGCTGGCTGGCTTCGCGGTTCAACATGAACGAGAACACCCGCGTGAGGTCGGCTTCGAAGGCGAGCGCCATGAGGTCGAACATCACTGTGGCGTGCTCTTCCCACGAATCAGGAATGCCGACCGGCGCGACGGGGACGGTGACCTGCGTGGTCGCCTGGCGTTCGGCGCGCTCGATCCGGGCCTCGATCTCACGGACGTGCTCTAGGTACTGGTCGAGCCGCACGCGATCCCGCGCGCCAAGTCCCCGCTCGAGTGCGGAGACATCGCCTTTGACCGAGTCCAGGATGCTGCGGTTCTGTTGCATGCGCCGCACGCGCTCCTCGGCGGAGCCCGGCCGGCCAAACATGCGCTCGAACACGACGCGGGGGTTGGTCTCCATGGGCATCGGCGTGGTCGGCGTCTTCCATGAGATGGTGTTCATGTAGGCGCAGCTGTACCCCACATCGCACGCCCCGACGTAGCCGGTGAAGTCCTCGGTCCCGATCTCGAACGAGGGGAACACCGTGTCGCCGCCGATCTGCCCGGCAATGATCTGATCGAGCGAGGTGCCGGCGACGAAATCCTCGGCCTCCGTTCTCTTGGGAGCGCTTCCGGTGAGCCAGGTTCCGGTGCTCACGGCGTGGGTGCCCTGCAACGGCCGGTCGAGGTTCGACACGACGATGACCGAATCCCGGAACGACTCGATCGGTTTCAGAATGGGACTGAATTCGAAGCCGACGCCAGAGGTCACCGGCGTCCAGTGGCTCGGTCGCTCACCCATGGGCACGAACACGGCTCCGAACCGCCTGGTCGGCGCAGCGGCCGTTTTGACGGTGGTGACCATCGCGGGCACCATCGCGTCGAGCAGCGGCAGCGCGAGGGTGGCGCCGAGACCACGCAGAACGGTTCGCCGCGACAAAGACGTCTTGGAGATGAACATGTCGTGCTCCTCTATGACTTAGACCCAAACTTCACTTGAGTTGACGATCACGACACACCGAGCCTCCGAGACACCGAGGTAATAACCATAAGGTTCTCGGTGCCTCAGGGCCTCTGTGTGACGTATTCCGTCAACACAAGCGATCTCAGTTGCCAACGCTCTCCCCCTCGCTCGCGGGGGACTTCACGCGCATCTGAAACGGAACGCTCCGAACGATCCCGAGGACGACCGATGAGAAGCGGTAGCCGTCGCGCTCCGCCCCACGCACGACCGACCGGACGGCCGGCATGTCTGCCGCAGTCAGCCCGCGTCCGAGCGCGTAGGTCATCAGCTTCTCGGTCGTCGTGCGGACGAAGGTCTCCGGCTCGCGCAGCAGCGCCTCCCGGAGCGCGACGACTCCATCAATCCGTGTCCCGTCAACGAGCTGTCCCGAAGCGTCCACCGGCGCACCACGCGTTCCGCCATCCCTGGTACGCCACGCGCCGACCGCGTCGAAGTTCTCGAGCGCCAAGCCGGCTGGATCGATCATACGATGGCACGCTGCGCAGGTGGGATTCCGTCGATGCTGCTCCATCCGCTCGCGAACCGACCGCGGTTTTCGAGCCTCGGTGTCCTCCTCGAACGGGGGCACGACGTCCGGAGGGGGAGGCGGCGGTGCTCCGAGGACGTTCTCGAGAATCCATTTGCCGCGCAGGACCGGGGACGTCCGGTGGGGATGGGAGGTCACCATGAGGAGCGCCCCCTTCCCGAGCAGACCCCGACGCGCCTCGTCGTGAAGCGTCACGCGCCTGAAATGACTGCCGTAGACGTTCGGGATCCCGTAGTGACGGGCGAGGCGCTCGTTCACGAACGTGTAGTCGGCCGTCATCAGGTCGATCACGCTGCGATCCTCTCGCACCACGGAGTTGAAGAACAATTCCAGCTCGGTCCCGAGGGCCCGGCGGAGGTTGTCGTCGAAGTCGGGGAACTCGTGCGAATTGGGCTGCTTCGTCCTCAGGTTGCGCAGCTGGAGCCACTGCCCCAGGAAGTTGTCCACCAGTGCCCTAGCCCTTGCGTCCGCAAGCATGTGTCGCACCTGACCCTCGAGCTGCGCCGGCGTTCTGAGCCGGCCCTGGCTGGCGGCGTCGAGCAGGCCGTCGTCCGGGATGCTGCTCCAGAGAAAGAACGACAGCCGCGATGCGATCTCGAGGTCGGAGAGCCGGTACGCCGCGCCCGCAGCAAGCGCTGGCGGGTCCCGCTCGACGCGGAGCAGAAACTTCGGGCTGGCCAGCACACGGCGGAGCGCCAGATCGATGCCGGCATCGAAGCTCCCGCCGTCCCGGCGGCCGCGCCTGAAGAACTCCTGCAGCGTCTGCAAGTCGTCTCGCGCGACATCGCCCCGGTACGCCCTGCGCGCGACGGCCGACAGGATCGTCCGGGCGCACGGTTCTTCGTCGGCAATCGCCTTCGGCTGGCAGACGAAGATCCGGCGGCGGGTTGGCGTGTCGCCAACACCCGTCGGACCGAAGGGTCCGGTCAAAATCACTTCGTCGATGTGGGGAGAGCCGGAAAAATCGATCGTGTCCGACGAGCTTCGCACGTAGGACTGAAGACGCCGGGTGTTGAGCGCATGGGTCTTCTCGAGGAACGCCACGGCGATTCTGGCCGGACCGGCCTTCAAGCTCACACGCGCGGTGAAGCGCCCGTCGACCTCGTCGCCGGTCGTCGTGGGGTTCTCGCTCGAGGACGCAATCTCTTTGTCGCCGCCGAAGGAGGCGAGGTGCACGCGCTCGCCGTTCACGCTGATCTCGAGCTGGTGCGGGTATTCCAGCCCGCGCATCGTGCCGAGGTTGGTGCGAAAGAGCTTCACCTGAAACTGATACTCGCCGTCGAGCGGAAGCGTCGTGTTGATGAGCAGGCCACCCATGGTGCCGAGCGGCAACCCTTCCACGTGCCGATTCTGGGAGCCGTCCTGGCGCACGCGGAACAGCTCGCCGGTCGGCGGGGTCTTCGGATCGCCAATCGCCAGCGCGCTGATGCGTTCGGCTGCCGTGAGATAGCTCTCGAGCAGGACCGGCGAGATGCCCAGGACGTCGGCGTTGTTGTCGAACCCGGCACTCGAATCGTCCGGTGGCAGGAGCGCCGAGACGTCCACGTCGAGGGCAAGCAGGTCGCGTATCGCGTTGGCGTACTCGGCCCGGTTCAACCGGTGCACCAGCGGGCGGCCGGGACTCGGTCGAGCGCGCGCGGCCTCGTCGAGAACGGCCTGCAGCCGGGACACGAGCGCCCGTCGTGCGGGCGCGTCGGGCCTCGGGACTCCGGCCGGCGGCATCATGCCGGCCTCCACCTTCCGGATGACCTTCTCCCACACATCGGCATGCGCGGGCAGGTCCGCCAGCTCGGGGGCATCGAGCGCGAGACCAGCCGTTCGCGCGCGCTGGTTGTGGCAGGTCACGCAGTAGGTCTCGACGATGCCGCGG
>Ga0209640_10002836_pt1 | contig 15137 bp, 32 predicted proteins | sample RifCSP10_1_FD_184018 | JGI IMG/M metagenome (GOLD analysis project Ga0209640, IMG submission 184018) | Soil microbial communities from Rifle, Colorado - Rifle CSP2_sed 10_1 (SPAdes) (version 2) | ecosystem: Environmental > Terrestrial > Deep subsurface > Rock core/Sediment | place: Rifle...
ATTTATCATTGCATTAAAGCCCTACAAGCTAAGTACACAGCGAAAATGTACGCCTACGGACTGCGCGTGATGTTTGAAGGTGTACAACGAATCAACTCCATTGAAGAACTTGAAAAAATAACAAATTCGGTTATATTTCTTGATGAATTTCCAAGTCTCTTCAGCCTAAATAATCGCAGGCAGGTAGAAAAATTCGAGGAAAGTATGAGAAAAATCTACCATTCAAATAATATTGTGGTAGTTTGTGGCCTGCCACATAACTTCAACAAGTTTCTTTCATCTCTGCTGAATGCAATCATCTTTAAACAGTGTACGCTGGTAGACTTTATTCAACGCAGCCCTGCCGAACGCATCATAGCATCATTTAGCCCTGCCGTTGGAAGTACCATTCAAAAAGGTAGTCGTATGCTCACCATGCCAAAAGATACCGCCCTGATTTATGATGGTGAGCATTACTACGATGTTGATGTTCCTTACATTGAAGAGGGAGATGCAAAGCGGTTCAATGTACCTATCCTTACGCCAAAACTTGCACCAGTCAAGATTAAAGCCCGATAAGGTCTTTCCATTCTTGAGTACAAACTTATGTCAATTCTTATGTACAAATAGGAGAAAAATAAAATGAACAAACTTTCATTTATCACCATTACGCAGATCATTTCCTGGGCGAATGACACAATGTTACTTAATAATATTCAATTTCTAGGGGGTAGTCGTTCCCTGCCATATATCTTTAGAAATAAAGCCTACTATTATTTCAAGACGACTGGCAGGGAGTATGAATTGATTATGACAAGTGATAGAGATTTGGAGACATACTAAAATGAAAAAATTAAATCCTCAACCGACCTGTCCTGAATGCGAGAAATTGTCAAAGGTATCAGAAGAATTTAATAAAATTGGGGCTTTTCTTGATTGGCTGTCTGAAAAAGAAATTGTCTTATGTAGATGGGAAGCAAATGACGATGAGAATACAAGAGAATATCTTGATGATGTTCTTTTGCCTATTCGTAAATATCGTGGATATTCTGGCATTGAGCAATTGCTTGCTGATTATTTTGAGATCGATTTGGAAAAGGTAGAAAAAGAACGAAAACATCTTTTAGCTTGGATACAGGGGCAATCATGACAACTCTTACAGGCCTAAAAGATGCTGAATATATGGCACAGTTTCTCGGCAAAAAGATTGCTGTTAAGTCTTCAAAATACCCAAAAAGGTATTATCTCTATCCTATGCTGTATTCCATCAATGCAGATAGAGAAGCACAGGTGCTAGATACAGACGACAACTTACATGTATTCCAGTGGGACGACTTGGAAAATCCTTATATCTTATTGATACAAGACGTGGAGGTAATTCTAAAATGACTACAAAACTTGTCTCAGCCAATATGGGAATTGTCTTGATTGTGGAAAAAGATGGAAAGCAGGAAACAAAACAATTTAGTTTGGAAATCCCTAGATGGGAAACATCTAATCCCCTATATCTTGTGGATAATTTATTGGCATTTCTTAACACAGGACTAGAATGCAATGCATGTTTTGATTGGGTAAAATTTCCTGAAATCAAACTCGCCAAGTCCAAGAAGATTAAAGCCCGTCAGCCTGTTTCACAGAAGGAATTCAATAAAAAGATCAAGGAGTTGGGTTATTGAATTTTCTCATCTTAATCTAAGGTAAAGCCAAAGTCTCCGATGTATAATAAGTGCCATACATCGCCCCAAGATAATAAAAAACTTCGCCCAATATTAATTAAAGATTAGTCACAGTACCAGAAGGACGGCAAAGATGATTTCAGTTCCTACATGGAAACAAGTTGAAGATTTGTATAAAGAAAATCAAAATATACATGATGAAAACGCATTGAAGCTCATACAAATTCTAGAATTGGAACAACTTCTGTATGATTGTAGGATATTAGAAATGAAGGATGGAAGTCCTTGTTGGTGTTGTGTAGATACAGAATTTTTTCCTCATGAAGATGCCTGCATTAAAGCTCGTCAAGCTACAGAGGCTTTCTGGAAGGGTGAGAAGAAATGAAGATGATTTTAGTGACTACGCGGGATGAAATAGAAGAAGGATGTCATCTTGTATCAGAAGAATTCTATAAAGAGGTTGCTCTATTGATACTCATTAGTAACTTATCTTGGGATGAAGAAGCAAAGAGCAAAGCTTTCCATGATGTTATCAATATGGTTGGGAACGAGAAGAAATGAAAGCCCGTTCTGCTCACTCATACAAACAATCTTTTAAAGCCCTCTCCGACAAATTCAACTTTGGAAAATACAAAGGCGATACAATCGAAGATATAATCAAGATCGACCCTGGCTATATTCTTTGGGCGCATGATGAAAAAGTTGCGAAGTTTACAGAAGAAATCTTGCAATATGCAGAAGAAGCAGAGGATGAAGAATATTACAATCAATCTATGGACTATAATGATCGTGGGATTGATATGTATGACTTCATGGCAGATTAAAGCCCATTCCTAAAATTCTAATCTGATTTTCATATAAATTTCACCTTCCTGATTTATAATGAATTTTGAGGAACTTATGATGAACATGACTAACGAAGAACTAAAAAAGATTGTGAGTGATATACAAAAAATGGTGGATGAAAAAATGAAAGACGCATTTATCAATGGTAATTTTCCCACTTATGTTTCAAAAACACAATCATCTTGGGGAAATTCTACTGCTTCTTATTCAAGAATTTCCCCCACAGACGTAGAAGCAAGAGGCCTGTTTTCTTATCAAGAACCAGAGCAGGATGAGCAGGGAACGTTTTATGGATATAAGGTGCTACATAGACATTGCAGAAGTTGTTGTGAATTGTCATCCCCAAGGTTTTATAGTGAATGGCATCATGGAGAATTGCATTCTGATAGAGTCCCTTCAGGAAGATCAATGCATGGAATTCATTTTACCAAGTGCCCTGACCATCCCGAATTAAGGCAATATATAGAATATTCGTATTTATATTCGTATTCTGTCATAGTAAAGTGCGCTTTATCTGGAACGATTGTAGAAACGGAACAAGGATTTAGAGCTGAACATGCTCAAATCATAGGAGTATTAGAAGATGGAAACTGGAAAAGTTATCAGGATTATCAAGAACGTTCCCGCACCTATTCCGATAGAAATAGGCAAGAAGAATGGGAAGAAGAATGGAGATTCTCCTTTGGAAATACCTCGAAGGGAATTTGGAACGCCTATTACAATCCCTCTGCCGACTCGTAAAGAAGAAGTGGAAGTCTAATCTTATTCCAAGGTTCTTCTCATGTCTATGATTTATAATGATAAAAGAAAAAAGGAGCAACCATGAAATACTGCATTATGCATGAAACCGTCACAAATCTTCCGTTTGAAACATCTGAAAATTGCTTGTTTGTTGAATGTCCCCCTCCTGCTGAGTGGGATTTAGATGGATGGAAATGGATGTTTGGACTTCCTGAGCCTACAGAAGATGAACTTATTTTGATGGATATGAACGCCGAAGTTTTTGAAGCAGATTTTATTGGAGAATAATAATGGTCAATGTGAGAACAGAAATCCTAAAAATTTACGGAACGCTTCATACCAATTTTGGTGTATTTGAGTTGCTTATGCCTGCACCGCAAAAAATCTCATCTGTCGCATGGTGTACAGTGAAAGATACTTATTATTTCTATGTGAGAAACTTTCGAGGACGAGCCACATACATTTATCTTCATGGTGAGTTTTTGGTGGATTTCTCTACCGCAGGCGAGGAGAGAGAAATTAGCTATATAATTGACGATGAGAAAGGAGAGGCCGTAGAGATTAAAACTACCCTTGATACCTATTCAGTCATTGGATAAATATATTTGACTTGCGCTTTAGGAGGCGCAGACTAAAATCATGAAAGCTAAAACAAATACAGAGTTTGCAAAAAAATGGACAGGATGTGTTGAAATCAAGACAGGGGATAATGTTGCCAAGTTGACATCCATCCAGACCGACAAAGAAGGCAAGGTAAAAAAATTCCCTGGCGATTTGGAATCTATCAAAGTGAAGTTATCTGAACTTCCCAAAGTTGCACAGCGATTTATCAAGCCTAATATGGAGAGCAAGAAATTCCGTGTGCGGCTGAATGATGATGGAGATGAGGTAGAGACTGTTACTCCGTATAGCGGAGTATTTCGTGGTCGGGCTACTGGACTTGGCCCGAAGACTCAAGAGGGCGATTTTAAACTTATCCATCGTGTCTACAATGAAGGCACAGAAAAAGAAAATCGCCACGATGAATTCATTTCCATCTATGAAATCACTAGCGACAAGCGTTTTGTGGGCGTCGAACTTCCTGCCTTCTATCTTCACTACAAGTTTGAAGAAGACCCTGAGAACGAAGGTTTTACGCAATATAACACGGCGAATACCCCTCAAGCTACCCAACTTCATAAACTGATTGCGTGGGCAGAAGTGCATGGTGACATTCTTGATGAAGATGTACGTTGGCGTGATGAAGATGATGGTACGATCCTCGAAACTCTTGAAGAGCGTTTGCTGGAAAATGATCGTGATGTCAACCTAGTGTTTGAGAAGGGCTACATCAAGTCTGTTCAACCTGTGGAAGATTACGAAGAAGTTGGAGACGAAGACGATGTGGAAAAAGTCCCTACTAAGGCAACTGTGAAAAGAATCGAGAAAGTTATTCGTTATGAAGATGATGAGCCTGATTTTATGAAGGAGCCTGAGCCTGTAAAGCCCGTCAAGAGTGTGGGCAAGAAAGTTCCTACCAAGAAGAACAAAAAAACATCTGATGAGGATGATGATCTTTAATTGAAATGTGGTGTGGTCTAGCTTTAGTATGTGATACGGTAAATCTGCCTACCATACAGTAATCCCGTATGAAATCCTTACGACAAGAACCTTAAATCGTTGCTCAATGAACGCAAAAGCAACAGCCACAAATTGACCAGACGTGTGTGAGTTGTTTCTGCCGATGCCTTTGTCGGGTTGCTCATCATAAGGCGTAGCGAAGATTTGAGACTAAGTATCGTTCTGGAACGGGAAACTACGGCACACATTTAATTTGACTGAGAGAGTGGAGGAACCATCGGAACTACTCTCTCAGCCTTTCCCAAGGAGAAAATAAAATGCCGACTACAGATGAAGTTGATCACCACGAAGAATCATTTAGAAACGCAGAATCACGCAGGCGCACAATCTTTAAGGTTATAGAAATCATTCTTTGGCTGATTGTGACTATAATTGTTGTTACCGCTTGTATTAGTTTTACAGTGTTAGCCGGATACTTTCAATAAGGAGATATAGATGAATAAACCAATGACTCTTAGAGAAATTAGTAAGTTGATAGATGGTCTATCTGTTGAAGATGCGATGACAGATAAACGTGTCTTTGATTTTCTTGGTGCAGTACAAGAATCGGGAAAGGAATTATTGAAAGAACGAGGTGGAGCAAGTTATGTTAAAGATGCCGCTGATTTGCTCTGTGCGTCTGTTGTAGCAGAAATGATCGAGCAAGGTGATTTTGTGGAAGCCCTTGAATTGTTGTCTAATCCGCTAACACTAAAAAAGATTATGGGAATTGCCTTTATTTATTCTGTTGGAATCGGCATAGTTGAAGAACTTCATTAGATGCCAAATCTTTATGATACATTGCTCGAACGAATGGAAGGCAGGAGTTATGGACATTATTTCTCCTGCTTTTGTGTCTTTGATGTGCATAAAAGCCCCGCCATGTTGGTATATGAAGATGGGATGTTCGTTTGTTTATCCTGTGGCAAAAAAGGAAATCTAAAATATCTAGATAAGGTAACAGGATCACATTTTATTCCACAACGTAATAACACTGTGTCACGAGTCCTTCCTCGTTGGCGCAAGTGGGAAGAAAAATATGGAGACTTGGAAGGTATCATATTTGCGGCGCATAGAACATTAAAGCGATATCCAAAGTTTCAGGAATATTTCAAAAAGAGAAAAATCTATGAATACATTGATGAAGGTAACATTGGTTACTTGGATGGTTGGGCTACTTTTCCTGTTTATTCCTCCGAACATAAGATTATTGATGTCGTGGTCAGGACAATCTCTGGAAAGGGTGATGTTCGCTATGTTGTTCATCCTGATACTTCTGAGATGCGCCCGTTATATGTTCCTTCGTGGGATAAGGTAAACCAGTCTCAAACAGTTTATGTGGTCTACGGGATAATTGATGCTATCTCTTTGTATCTTGCAGGTCTTCCAAGCGTGACGGGTGTGACCGGAAAAAGTCTGAAAGCGGAGTTATTAAAGCCCCTTGGGAAAAGATTTATTATTGTACCTGATGCAGATGAGGAAAAAGAGGCATATAAACTGGCAAATAAACTAGGATGGCGTGGACGTGTCCAAAAGATAGATTACCCATCAAATTGCAAAGACCCCGATGACATAAGAAAAGAATATGGGAACACAGCCTTATTAAATCTTTTAGGAGCCTAGTACAATGAATCTTCGTGAGCTATCTGAAGTCAACTTTGGTCTGGTTATGGATGGAAGGCTTCCAGTAAGCATGTACAAGCCAGAATGGTTCGAGACGCCCTTCAATGATGGAATTGAGATTTTGCTCAAGCCAGGAAGCACAAAAGAGGATGTAGCCAAATGCTTATCAAGTGCTTATATCAGCGATGCTCATGATGCTGTAGCACATTGGAACGGAATAGGTGAAACGGAAAATTTTGACTGGCCAAAGTCACTAAGAGTTGCCTATGAAAATTTTCAGCGGGGAAAGAAGTTAGAGAAGTTATCCAAAAAACTGAAAGAGAACGAAGAAGTTGACATACTACCTTTGTATGGAGAATTAGGCGCGGCAATTGCTAATGAATCGTTTGGATTAAAGCCTGCATCTGAAATTGACTACAAAACCTATAAACCATTCAAGCCGTGTGGTTATGCTCCTATTGATAACACACTTGGCGGTATCCCATCGGACGGCCCAATTATCATCTATGGACTAACGGGCGTGGGCAAGTCCAAATTTGCTACGGCTATTATCAACGGGTTACTTCATAAATATCCAAATGAAACAGCCGCAATCTACACTTTGGAGATGAACGAAAAGCATTGGTTGTGGCGCACAATGAATTTATTTCCGAGTATGAAAGACGTCCTGCCACGTTTGCATGTCTCTGGAAGTGTAAAAGATATCGAAGAATTGATTGCAGAGGTTACGGCCAAGAAAGTTGATTATGTTGTTCTGGACGATATGGACAATATGGTGAAATCCTCGGACGCTTCAGAGTATGAAAGAATTTATCGACGTGTGAAGGAAGTATGCCGGTTCATGTCCATCCCATTCTTTGTGCTTGGTCAGCCTAATCGTAATGCCAAGTTTGCTGTAGAAAGCGGAGAACGATTTTTGGGAAGGTTTGATGTGGCATGGTCAGGAAGTGCAGAGAATAGTGCAGCACTTCAAATTGCTCTACAAACGGCAAACGCTCTGGATATGAAAGCAGAAACATTTCCAACTACAGATAACGATATGGATTACATTGTATTTTGGAAATCACGTGACGGGTGGCCTGGCGATTATGATCCATCTAAGGCAGTTGGCCCAGGAGCGGTTGTGATGGAACATTCTGCGAATTGGAATGGCAAGCCATATGCAGGCAGATGGAAATTGTGGCCTGTTGCATCTGGCAGCAAGAAAATGAGTAAAAAGAAAAGAGATGAATAATGACATATATGCTTTGGCAAATATTGGACATGAAAGCCCCACTCTCTGCAAATATTCTTCAAGCTCTGGATTATCATACGAAGAAGTATGGCACGCATCCCAATATTTTAGAGCATTCTAAGCATCTCTCAGGTGTGCCTAATGTTGATGGTGTAGAATTTATGCCAGTGAGCGTCCCAAAGAACATTCTGCTGATCGGAGTAAAGATATGAATGATGTTATTGAAGTGAAACCCTATTCTATGGATGATGTTATGTGTGTTTGGATAGAGCAAGAAGATGATGGATATGGATATTGGGATACGGGGTGTGGAGAAAGCCATTTATTCTTTGGAGGCACTTCCTCTGATAATCATTATAAGTTCTGTCCCTATTGTGGCAAGCCTATCAAAGAGGAAAAATGAAACATCGTCGCTTCGCCTACTGCTGGAAGCGAAACCGTTCACGATTTATTTATAGGCATAGATAATGAGTGAATATTCTAATTTTCCTTTTCAAGAATTTTCTACCGAAGAATTAGGTAAGATGATGGTCGAATCTATTCTTCTTGGTGATGATGAATTTGCGATTGCTTGCCGAGAAGAAATCAAAAAACGTCTTACTATAGAAGATAAAAATGAATATAGCCAATCCCAAAAATCTGAAAATCATTAAAGGCTTGCCGCCTGTCGCCAAGAAGGGGGATAAGGTATCTATTGATACTGAATTCTTTGGTATGGATAAAAAACGTCTTCATAGGCCACATGGAATATTTGCCTATATGGGATGCTCCTTTGATGGTGTGACTGTTTACTATATTGACGACGAATCAGATATTAAAGCCTTCCTTGATCGATTGGAAGATGGGGTATGGATTTTTGCTCATGCCAAATTCGACATCACACAATTACGCCGATATACTGAAATCACATCCCGTAAGAATTTATGGGATGTGATTTTAATCGAGCAGATTCAGTATTCTGGCTATTATTCTGATTTCTCTCTACAAGACCTTGTGCGCCGATATCTAGATACATATATGCCCAAGGAAGAACGTAAATCGTTCTCTGACACTGTATCACTTACAAAAGAGCAAATCGAGTATGCTTCAATTGATGTTGCATATACATGGCAGGTTTGGCAGAAGCAAAAGGAAAAAATTTGCGATGATGACCTTCAAATTTGGCGGGAAATAGAGCTTCCTTTCCTGTGGACACTTCTTTCAATGTCTGGTGTGCGATTGGATACAGAAAAATGGATTGCTTTGGCAAGAAAAAATGAAGCAAGGGCTAAAGAGATTCAAGCAGAGTATCCTGATATTAATCTTAACTCTCCTAAGCAAGTAAAAGAATATCTTGCAGGGATGGGATATAAAGTTAAGAGTACAGATGTTGAAGCCCTTACAGAATTAGCAGAGGATCATGTTCAATTTGCTACAGATATGCTTACCTATCGAACCTATGCCAAACGCTCATCCACCTATGGAGAAAAGTTTGTTACAGATTATGTAGAATCGGACGGAAAAGTTTATGCAGATTTGTATCAGATAGGCGCAGAAACCGGAAGAACATCTTGTCGTGCGCCCAACCTGCAAAATCAGCCTCACGAAGTTGAATATCGTGAATGCTTTATTGCAGATGAAGGGGAATGTATTATCGTAGCAGATTGGGGAAGTCAGGAGCCTAAGTTTGCGGCACACTTTTCACAAGATGCGGGGTTGATTGATGCACTCAACTCAGATGAGAAGTTGTATGTCCGTATCGCACGAGAAGCCTTAGATATTCATATCACAAAGCAAAGCCCCGAATATACTCACATTAAATCTACCATCCTTGGATTGTTCTATGGTATGTCCGCAAAAGGGTTGGCAGCACGAATTGGGTGCGAAGAAGATGATGCACAGAATATGATTGACAGCATTTTGGACACTTACCCTGGCATTGCTGAATATATGCGGCAGCAAAAACGTGTCAAGGATTATGTGACAACTGTTAGTGGGCGCAAGATTTGGCTGAATAAATATTCTTTCCAGTGGGAGCGCAATGCTTTGAATGCTCCCATCCAAGGCTCTGCGGCAGATGCTATGAAAATTGCATCTCGTAGATTTATCCAACAGAAGAAACCTGCTTGGAGATTGCTGTTGCTGGTTCATGATGAATTGGTAATTGCTGTTCCCATAGCAGATTGTGAAGAAGCAAAAAAAGTTCTTGCATCTTGCATGATTGAAGTGGCAGAAGAACTTCATGTCGGTATTAAAGGCTCTGCTGAAGTATTTCATGGAAACTCATGGGCCTGCAAGCCATAGGAGATATAGAATGAGAGAGATGTTAGGTAGATTAATGTTTGTGCTTTGGATATTATCGGGGGCATTGGCTAGCATTTTCGGTCTTGGGGGACAAGATGACATCGCGTTGATATTTGCAACAGTGTTTGTAAGTCCAATTATTCTGTATTTTGTATGCATAATTATTATATGGATTGTCAAAGGCGAATCCTGATACTATTTTCACCTTCTATTAATATTCATAGGATAAAATATACATTAAAAGGAGATATGAGATGGATAATAAAGAACTACAGAATGTTAAAATAACGGGATTAGATATTCCATTCTTTAATTTAGCAAATTTTGTTTTGAAACTCTATTTTGCATGGTTACTTGCCACAATTATCATGCTTCCAATCATATTTATTATATCTTTATTTGTTTTTATTATTTTTGGCAACTAAGAACATGAAACAACACTGTCCTGTCTGTGCCGAACCCGTTTGTTCTCCCACTGGACGCTCTCAAGAACTGCTCATTGTGGGGGAGTTCCCAGGGCGTGAAGAAATGATTCAAGGCCGCCCGTTTGCTTCCAATCCAAACTTCATGACCGCTGGACGTATCTTGAAAAAGGAATTGGAGCGATGTGGTGTATCTCTGTCTGATTTTCGCATCTGCAACTTGTGGCTTCACGAGCCAAACAAAAATGAGAACTGTTTCAAGGCGGGATATAATAATGTATTAGATGAGGCTAAAGGCAAGCAAGCTATCCTGCTTGTAGGTTCAGACACAGTAGAAACCTTCACAGGCTACAAGGTGAGCGATGTCACTGGATTGCAAGTAGATTCAAATGTATTGAGTGCGCCCATTATCTATGCATCTGTAAATCCTGCCCTTGCTCAACATAGGTCGCTTGGGGAAGTACGATTTGCAATTGAAAAATTTGTTCGCAGATTGGAAATAGAAAATCTATTATGAATAAATCTATAGCTATTATTGATTGACAAGTCCTGTCTCGCAAGAACTTTCTATCTGCTATTGACCAAGAGATAATTCATCTCCATGATACAGGCGATATTCAGCAAGTAATGAATGTATTGAATGGGTTGGGTGCTTTGGAAGATGTGTCAGGACACGCAAAGGCTAAGTTGTTATGGGCTTCAAGCGAGTGGTATAGGCAGAATGTTTCTAATGAAAACTTTGCTGACCATGTGACATCCACGACTGCCATCAAAAAGATCACAGTGGATAGATATGTCTCCACTTGGCAATACATAGAGGAATGTGTCATTCCTAAGCAGATTGCAGAACGCGCTATGCGAGACTTAGTTCCTATCGCTATGACGTTGAAGCAGGGTTATGACATCTCCAAAGAACAGTGGCGTAAGATTGATCTATGCGCCAGTGATGGAGAATTGCGAGACATTCTGCGGAAGATCAAAGGCAAAGCAGAGCGAAAGAACGCACGAGTAATCAAAATGGCACGTGATGGCTCTCTATATGGATATAAAGGCAAGCAACAATACTTTCTTGGCTATCTAAATATCAAGGAAGCTGAAAACAATGTTGTTCTGGCCGAGTTTATTGAGAAGATAAAGATTAGTGTAGGAGTGATTGAAGAATGAATATTCTAGAGAGATGGCAAAAAGGTAAGCCTGAAAACAAGACAGATGAAGCAGTGTTTGTATTTCTGGACGAACTTATTGATCGGAAGGGGTTTGATGATTGGTGGAACGGTATAGATGAATCTACACAAATTGAAATCTTAGAGTCTCTTGTAGAATCTATAGGAAAGATACATCATGATAAATAAACCAAAAGTTTATGTGGCTGGCCCTTATACCAATGGAAATGTGATGAGGAATATCAGCAGAGCAGTTATGGAGGGTAATTATTTACTGGCTCGTGGATTTATTCCTTTTGTTCCTCATCTTACAGGGTTTTGGGATTTGCTAAGAGGCCATGATTATGAAGAGTGGATGAGATACGACCTAGAGTGGCTAAAGTCTTGTGATGCCCTTCTTCGTATGCAGGGAGAGAGCAGTGGAGCAGACCTAGAAGTACAAGAAGCAGTTCGACTAGGAATTCCTGTGTTCTTTAATAACTCTGATTTATTTGAGCATTTTAAGGGCAGATCATAATGCCAATCACATTCACAGGCGATACATTTGAATCTACCAACCGTATTGTGACACAGTGTCATTCTTTGGATTGGGCATTGGGCGATAGGTTAGGTAATGTGGGTATCCCTTCTCGCTCTACAATCGAGGTTTATGGCGGTAAGAATGTAGGCAAGACAACTTTCTGCGTCTCTTTGATGGGAATTATCGGAGCAAAATTGGGGAAGAATATTACCTTTCTGGATTGGGAAGGGCAAAGCAAGGAAACCATTGAAGGCATCTTGGATGCACAAAGTTTCTTTGGCTCTGTCAATTATATGCTCAACAAGGGAGATGAATCATCTGAAGATACTCTGGAACGATTTGTAGAAGCACTCACAAATGATAACCAAAATGTTGCAACGATGGATAGTATTGGAGCTTTTCGTCCTACCGCTTTACTTGAGGGTAAGATTGGCGATGCGAATATGGGTGTGTTTGCTCGTGAGACAGGACAATTTGTTAATAAAGTGACACATATCTCTCTACGTGCTGATGAGCCAGGAGTTGTATTCTTAACCAACCATGTCCATCCTACCATTGGCTCAATGGTACAAGGACAAACAACATCAGGAGGCGAGAAGAAAAAGTATCTTTCTCATATTCGGATTGATCTGAAACGTGCTTACATTGGCAACTCACCTGTCAATTTTGGAGAGAGCTATTTATTACGAGGCAAGATAGATAGTAATCGTTTTGGCTTCTCTGGACGTGAATTTTATGTGTTCATCGTAGGTGGGGAGGGCATCAATATTGGACTAACTGCTCTATGGGATTGCGTGATTGCTGGACATGCTACGCTCTCTGCCAAGAGTATCAAGGATAGTGTTGTCATAAGTATGGATGATGTAAGTTATGGAAAATTTCGCACGATTTTTGGAGAAAGACATAACAAGGAATTTTTTGCCCCTTTTATCAACAAACTTCGTGAAGAGAATGACATAATGTCAGAAGATGTAGAGGAAGTAGAAGAACCTAAAAAGAAAAGAGGAAAGAAATGACTATTCTAGATTGGTTACTATTTATATTTTTTGTATTGCCTATCGGGATTATCCTATGGATGGGAGTTTTACTCATTATAAAAACATATAGAGGAAATAAATGAAAGGCACTATCTTTTTATCTATTATTTTGTTTCTTATCTATGCTTTGGAAAAAATGTTTTGATGATCTTGCCACGACCTGCAACATTAAAGAAATATGGATTGACTGAGCGAGATTGGAAAGAGTTGTACAACCTCGCTAATGGTATCTGTCCTATCTGCAAACGCTCAATGGAAAAGCCTGTCATTGACCATTTGCACACAAGAGGGTGGAGAAAAATGAAGGCAGAGAAGCGCAAGCGGTATGTAAGAGGAATTTGTTGTAATTATTGCAACAGGCGCAGGATTGGGCGAGGCATGAACTTGGAGATTGCTAGGAACATTGTGGAATATCTGGAACGATTTGAAAAAAGGATGAACAATGAAGTATAAGATTTATAACCAAGATGTCATGGAATGGGCCGAACAATGTCAGAAGGGAAAATTTCATGCCTTGATTTCTGATACAGAGAATGGTTATGTAGATTTGGCGCATAAGAGAATGGAGCATTGGACAAAATGAGCAGAAGATACTACACCGAGCCGCCTACACAGGGCAACATCCCCGACTTCTTGAAGAAGGCTTATCTTGCTGACCATATGCACAATCTTATTCAGTGGGCAAAATTAGAATACACGGCAGGTATGAACTATCTCAATGCTCACGCCTCCATGAGAACCATTATGTATTTTCAGCAAGAGGTATCTGCTATGCGAGTTTTAGCAGAGAGTGAAGCCTTCCGTGAGTTGTTGGAGTTATTGAACGAGCAAAATTATAATAAACTCTCACACAGAGAGCGAGCTTTTATCCGTCGAGCGTTTGAATTATTTAGGGCTTTGAGTTAGATACCTAGCTAGGTCTTTTACAAAATCTTGCCACGCATCCGCCAAATCCTCCTGTGACATCTTGTTAAGTATCAAGTGTACAGTTTCTCCACCTTCGGACATCTTGAATTTATCCGCATAGACTGAGCGAATGTATGCGCCAAAGGCACTCTTGATTTGATCTGAAACGCCTAGTTTAGCACAAAACTCTGAAATTGGTGATCTAATAGACATAGGGGGTAGGTACTACACTTTCTGAAAAACTTACCAATCGAGATGTAGTAATATAGTTTCTAGCATAATGTACACCATCTCGCTCGTAAGTATAATCTGATTTATTCCCGTTTGTTCTTAGAGGTATAAGAGTATCCACGCTTTTGCTGGTAGGGATACCCCAAATATTCGGGAAAGGGTCTGCTTTTACTCTGCCTTGATTGATCCCATTGGACACAATCAAAGGATATTCTACTCCTGATACCTTGAGACCAGGAATATTGACAGCGCAAAATATTAGGTCGGGACGGGTCAGGCGGTTGACTTTCTCAATCGGTGGGGGAGGATACCTACCATCCAATGTCTCGATGGGCGTCCCTTTGAGAGTAGAGCCTCCAATTATCCTGTGAATATTACCACAACAAGTGATGGCTCCTTGACGTGGTAAAGCTTTATTCAAATTCTCTTGGTTGATATAATCCTTATACAACTCAGTTCCATAATTATTAGTGAAGGCTTTTGCTCCATGTGTCAAACTCCCCCACTCAGAACACAGTCTATCTCGTTCCCAAGATTCCAAGAGCGTTTCATCCCAATGTTTATAGCCTGTATAGGGATGAACTAATCCCACTCTAAACCAATACCATTGCCATGCTTCTGTTAGGTCTGTATATTCGACCCAATATAGAGGCCAAACTTCAGGCGCACGAATTCTTTGACCCTTAATGTCTTTGGCTAAGTCGTCATGTTGAATGAATTTGTATATTCCGCCTGCTGGAAGAGGAATTCCTATAGGTGGTGGGGCGGGGGGTCTAACAACAATGCTGATTGGAAGGTTCATTTGGGAACGGGTCTGAGCGTGCCTACAATCGTTTCTTTGTAATAATTGATATCATCCCCCAAAATCACCACATAA
>Ga0209640_10002837_pt1 | contig 15136 bp, 19 predicted proteins | sample RifCSP10_1_FD_184018 | JGI IMG/M metagenome (GOLD analysis project Ga0209640, IMG submission 184018) | Soil microbial communities from Rifle, Colorado - Rifle CSP2_sed 10_1 (SPAdes) (version 2) | ecosystem: Environmental > Terrestrial > Deep subsurface > Rock core/Sediment | place: Rifle...
AATTGATTGACACCCCGGAGAACGGCCGCACGGGCCGAATCGCTGAACAGCATCTGCTTTGCCATAAAACCACCTCTTTCTTTTTCGTTCAACGAAGCAAGCGTTTGCTCCGCTGATCCTGTTATGAAGGTTATGGTTGAATTGACTTACTTTTCGAATACCCCCAAGATGTCTTCTTCTTTGACGATCAGGTAGTCCGTCCCGTCCATATTGATTTTGCTGCCGGAATACTTGTCGAACAAGATCGTATCACCGACTTTAAGATTTTTGACCTCGCTGCCGACCGCTTCGATCTTTCCCTTCTGCGGTTTTTCTTTCGCGGCTTCCGGAATATAAATCCCTCCCGCAGTCCTGTCCGCCTCTTCCGAATAGCTCACGAAAACACGGTCCCTGAGCGGCTTAAACTTCATCGAGACTTCCCCTTTTTTCTGCGTTACCTGTGTAGCCATGACCCGTTCCCCCTTTCGTATCTTGCCTGCACGCTGCGATACTCGGCTGGAAACGCCGAGTACAGGCCCGCAGCAGACATGTCTAAAAAATTAGCACTCACCATAAGTGAGTGCTAATTTACACCATCGTTTTCCTGAAGTCAAGTCCTTTTTTCAGAATCAACTGGCCGCTTGTAACGGTTTTATTTCCTTAAATATTTCCCATGTTTTAAGGAGATCGATCGCCTTCTGTAACTGGATATCTTCCGCCTCCTGTCCCGCTTCGTTTAATGACGGCGCAGGTTGTCCTTGTATTTCCTTGCCAGGTTGCGGCTCCGCACCCTCGTTCTTAAGATGTCTCTCCAGATCTTTTTCCCGCAACACCTGCGGCGTCTGCGCGGACCCTTTAACGGGAACGGGCTTGACGATAATGTCCGGCGTGATTCCGATGTTCTGAATCGAGCGCCCCTTCGGCGTGTAGTATTTGGCCGTGGTCAATCGCAGGCCCGAACCATCGCTTAACTGCAGAATCGTCTGGACCGAGCCCTTTCCAAACGTCGGCGTTCCAAGGACAATCGCGCGGCCCCAGTCCTGCAACGCGCCCGACACGATCTCGGAAGCGCTGGCGCTTCCTTCATTCACCAGAACGATCATGGGATAGCCGTCATAAGGGTTCTTGTTGCCCGACTGATATTCATCCTTCTGCTTTTTCGTGTCACGGCCCTTAATGGACACCACCACTTTGCCCGGCGGGATGAACAATTCCGTCGTCTCGATGGCCGAGGTCAACAGACCGCCCGGGTTATTACGGAGGTCCAGAATAATGGACTGCATCTTGGCGTCCTTCAGCTTTCTTAACGCGGAGGCAAGGTCCTTTGCCGTCATCTCTTGAAATTGGCTCAATCGGACATACCCGATATGGTTATCCAGCATTTTGCTCTTGACGCTGTCAATCTTGATGACTTCCCGGACCAGGTTGAACACCAACGGCTCCTCGGTCCCTTCCCGTTGAACGGTCAATTTAACCTTGGTGCCTTTCGCCCCCCGCATCTTCTGCACCGCCTCCATGAGCGTCATCTCTTTCGTGGAGTCCTCATCGACCTTGACGATGAAATCCCCCGCCCTGATCCCGGCCCGCTCTGCGGGCGTCCCCTCGATCGGGGCGATCACCGTCAGACGATTATCCTTGATTCCGATCTGAATGCCCAGTCCCCCGAACTCCCCTTTCGTGTCGACCTGCATCTCCTTGTACATCTCCGGCGACATAAAGGCGGAATGCGGATCCAGCGTATTGAGCATCCCGCGGACGGCGCCGTATACCAGATCCTTGCTTTTGCTTTCCTCGACGTAATTCTTCTGGATCAAAGACAGGACTTCGGCAAAGATTTTGAGTTCCTCGTACGTCTCTGTTTCGGCGGAGAACGCATCGCGAAGCCCCTTGCCCACCATCATACCCGTCGTGAATACGGTGATCAAAAGGACGATCGTGACGCCCACCAAGGTCTTTTGTCGCTTCTGCATTTTTCCCTCCCCGACAGCCTGAGCCCGCCCCAAAGGGCATCTCAGGACCCATGAATATTGCTCAAAACATCGTTTTAGAGCGAATCAAACCGGCCGCCCCGGACGCCTCTCGAATCAAGATCCGATTTATCGTCGCCTCAGCCACGTCAGGGGATCCAATGGATCCGCCCCGCGGCGGATTTCGAAATAGAGACTGTTGTCGCTCGTCAGACCGGTATCCCCGATCTCTCCGATGACCTGGCGGACGGCCACGCGATCCCCTGCGGACACAAGCAGCTTGGCGGCATGGGCATAGAGCGAGAAATAATTCTTGCCGTGATCAATAATCACCAGGAGCCCGTAGCCCCGGAACCAGTCCGCGTAAACCACCGAACCGCCATACACAGACCGAATCGGGCTGCCCTGCCCGGCCTGAATCTCGATCCCCTTGCGATAGACATAGGCATCAAACTTGGGATGTTTCTGGCGGCCGAAGAAGGTGACCACGCGACCCCGGGTCGGCCAATCCAGATGCCCTCGTTGAAGCGAGAATCCCGCCGTTGTTTCCGGCTCCCGGCGGGCGGCGCGCTGCTCTTCCAGCTTCTTAATGAGGCCCTTCAGTTTTACGGCCGAGTCTTCGAGTTCCCGGATCGTCCGCTCATGCGTGGACTTCTCATCGCGGATGCTGGCCAGCAGCCGGTCCTTCTTCCTTTTCTCAGTCTGAATCTCGGACAGCTTCCGGGTAATTTCGGTCTTGTACTCCAGGAGTTCGGCCCGGGCCTTTCGCAGGGCGGTCTCCTTGGGTTCCATCCGGGTCGCGGCCGATTGATAGCTCTGAAGCAACTCGCCTTCCTTGTTTGAGATCCATGTCAGATAATAATACCGTTTCAGAAAATCATAATAATCCCGGGATGAGAACAGGACCTTCAAAGAGTTAAACCGCCCCTCCTGGTACAAGACCCGGACCCGCTCCCGAACGAGCCCTTCCTTGGCATCCATTTCGCGTCTCAGGGCCAGCAGATCGCGATCGAGCCGCTCAATTTCCTGATCGCGCTCGACCAGTTGAAGATTCACCACCGTAAGCTCTTTTTTCTTTAGGGTCCGCTGGTAATCAACCTCTTCCAGAGTTTCCAGGATCGAATTCTCACGCTTCGCCGCCTCGCGGCTTTTCTTGCGTTGCTGCTCAATTTTCTGCCTCAGCCGATTCAGATCCTGTTTCTCCTGCGCCAGTTTTTTTGAAGCCGCATCGGGTCGGGGCTCCGCGGACAAATCAACCGCCATCGTCATGACCGTCAAGGCAACGATCGGCAGACCGCACCCCATCCCGATGGAAATCCGTCTCATAAAAGGCGCCGGATTGAAAAAAGACTCCCCGCGCATCCGAGTCCCGCCCCCACGGCCAGGAATAAAACCAGCCAGGGAGCCGGAAGGAACGTTACGGTGATGGCGCTGCCCAGAAGACCGCTCGTTTCGGCCAGCCGGCTTTCGGCCAATTCATAGACCGCGCGCAAGAGGAGAATCGAAACCGCGCCGCCGATCAAACCCAGAAACGCGCCTTCCAGAAGAAACGGCATCTGGATATACGCCCGGGTGGCGCCGATCAACTGAAGCACTTCGATATCTTCCAGGCGCGACAAGACCGTCAACCGGATCGTGCTGGAGATGATCACCACCGCGGCCAGTCCCAGGATCAACCCGATCAGCGTACTCCCCACCCGAACCATCTCCAGCACGGCATTGACGTTCTCAACCCATTCACGACCGTACTGGATGTCATCAACCCCCTTCAGGCCCTTGAGCTGCTGGGCCGTGCGCTGGATGGCTTCGGAAGACTGAAACGTTTTTTCCAACGTCAATTCAAACGAGGCCGGCAGGGGATTGTCCCCCAATCCCCGCAGAAGGATATCCTGGCCCTCCAGTGAGCGTCGGAAATCTTCCAACGCCTTCTCTTTCGAAATGTAGGTCACATTCGAAACACCCGGTTGATCGCGAAGTTTTTCGTGAAGCGACGCAATCTCCTTCCCGGGCGTTCCGTCGCGAAGGTAGAGGATCACCTTGATTTCCTGACGGAGCGAACCGACCAGGGCGTTTAGATTCAGGTACAACAAGAGGAACAAACCGAAGAGCACCATCGTGAAAGCGATGGTCACCATCGAAATAACGGCGGTGGACGTGTTGGCTCGAAGGTTGAGAAGCACCTCTTTGAAAAAATACCGCAGCTGACGCATCACGCGCCACCGTCCAGGATTCTCCCCTGTTTGAGAACAATCACCCGTCGACGGACCCGCGACACGATGTCCCGATTGTGCGTCGCCACGACCACGGTGGTTCCTTTTGCATTGATCGTCTTCAGCAACTCGAAGATATCGGCCGTCAGATCGGCATCCAGGTTTCCCGTGGGTTCATCGGCCAACAGGATCGTCGGATGATTGACGATCGAACGCGCCACGCAGACGCGCTGCTGCTCGCCGGCGGAAAGCATCAACGGCAGTATCTCTTTCTTGTGCTCCAGCCCCACCGCCCCGAGGACCTCGGAAACCCGCCTCCGGATTTCGGCCGGAGACGCGCCGGCGATTTGCATGGCCACCGCCACGTTGTCAAAGACCGTCTTTTTCTGGAGCAACTTAAAATCCTGGAAGATAAATCCGATGGTTCTTCGCAGGTGCGGCAGTTCGGATTCCTTCATTCGTCCGATGTTTCTGTTTTGGATCAAGATCTGCCCGGATTCCGGACGCTCCAGACCGAAGAGGAGTTTCAACAGCGTCGTTTTACCGGCGCCGCTGGAACCGGTAAAAAAGGCGAACTCGCCCTTCTCGATCCGAAGCGTGATGTCCTCCAGCGCTATGCGGTGCCGACCGTACGATTTGTACACGTGAAACAATTGGATCATTCGCTACGGCTTCTTATGCTCCTCCCGGGCGTCCAGATAGTCCAGAATCATGTCATCCAGGCTCTTTTTCCCGCCCGATGCGGATGACGGACGCTCACCGGGCAATCGATCGGCCCCGGGCGGCCGACCCGCGACGGGCTTCGCGCCGGACGGACTCGCCTCGTGTGAAAATCGGCCGGACTGGAGTTCCTCGACCATCTTCTTGTGCTGCTCGTTCATCAGTTCTTTTAAGATGGCCGACAGGTTCTCCGCTTTCACGATATCGGCGTAACTCGTCTTGCGCGTCGCCAAGATCGCACCGCTCTGAAACAGGATCGTCATGATCGTCGGATTCTTCCGGCCGGTATCCTCGGTCTGAACGTGATAGGTTTTCCCCTGATATTCAATATCCGTATTGAGCCCTGTGATCATCTTCTACTGCACAACCCCCTTCGCCTCGAATGCGTTCTGTATCAATTCGATCTCAATCCCACGGTCCGCCGCCCCCTGAATCAACACCAGGTCAAAACGGCAGAGGCAGTCCCGCATTCGCTGCCGCGTCAGGTATTGCACGGCCAAACGACTCAGTCGCTCCTGTTTCCGCGAATCCACCGCCCACGGGGCCCCGCCGAATCGGGTGCTGCGCCGGGCTTTGACCTCGATGAAAACCAGGACATCGCCGTCGTAGGCGATCAGATCAATCTCCCCGCGCCGAAGGCGGACGTTGCGGTCCACGATGCGATAGCCGCGCCGCTGAAGAAAACGGACCGCCTCCGCTTCCCCCTGCCTTCCAAATGCCCGAGTCTCAAGCGTCATCGTTTGCCGGCTCGTCAACCCGGACGCGACGAAATGTCATTCGGTGAATCGGACAGGGGCCGAAGCGCGCCAACGCCCGCAGGTGTTCCGCAGTGCCGTACCCCTTATGGGAGCGGAATTGGTATTCCGGATAGAGGCGATCGTATTCCAGCATCAGGCGATCCCGGGTCACCTTGGCAATCACGGAGGCCGCCGCAATCGTTTGACTGAGATCGTCGCCCCGGATCAGCGCTTTCTGCGGCATCGGAAGACCGGGCAAGGTCAATGCATCGATCAGCAGATAATCCGGCGGCACGCTCAGTTGATCCAAAGCCCGGGTCATGGCCAGGTGCGTCGCGTTCAGGATGTTGATCCGATCAATGATCTCCGGATCGACCCTCCCGACACCGACGGCGTCGGCATGACGGTTGATCTCCTCGAAGAATCGGTCCCGCTGGAGGGCGGTCAGCTTTTTGGAATCGCGGAGACCGGGAAGGACGAGGTCCTTCGGCAAAATCACGGCCGCCGCCACGACCGGGCCGGCCAGCGGACCGCGCCCGGCTTCATCCAGCCCGGCGATCCGTTGAAAACCCTGCGCAAAGCCAATGCGCTCAAAAAGGGTGCGGTCCAACCTGCGCTCTGCGAATCGCAGCTGACGTGTCCTCAGCTTTTCTCCGCTTTGACCGTTTCGGGTTCCACTTCCGGTTCCGATGACAGGCGCTTCTCAGGCAGCTCCTGAGCATACTCCCGCTCCGCGATCTTGGCGTCCTTCCCCTGTTTCGTCCGGAGATAGTAGAGCTTGGCCCTTCGAACCCGCCCCTCCCGGACCACCTCTATTTTCTCCAAGGTCGGGGCATGGAGCGGAAACACCTTTTCCACACCGACTCCAAACGAAATCTTCCTCACCGTGGCTGTTTCGCGATGGGCACCGCCTTTTCGGGCGATGACGGTCCCTTCAAACACCTGAATCCGCTCTTTCTCCCCCTCCAGCACCTTGACGGAGACCCGGACGGTATCCCCAACTTTGAACGCCGGAATTTGACTCTTTTTCAATCCCTGTTCGATTCGATCCAACCGATTCATGACAACGCCCCCCTCCTGATCCCCCCGGTCTCCGACCTGCATGCTGCGATACTTGGCTGCGAAACGCCGAGCACAGGCCCGCAGCAGACATGTAGGTTATCGAGACCCGATTCATTTTTTTTCTTGATTGAGTTCCTCCAACATCCTCCGGTCTTCTTCGGTGCGGCACAATTTTTCAAGCAGGTCCGGCCTTTTCGTTATCGTATTGAGCAGCGCCTGCTTCCGACGCCAATTCCGGATGGCTTCGTGATTTCCGGAGATTAACACCTCCGGAATATTCAGGCCGCGGAACGTCGCCGGCCGTGTATAATGGGGATAATCCAGCAACGTTCCGGCGAAGGAATCTTCCTTCGCCGATTCCGGATCGCCCAACACGCCGGGCACCCATCGCACCGCCGCGTCCATCATGACCAGGGCCGGCAATTCCCCGCCGGTCAGGACGTAATCTCCGATTGAAACTTCTTCCAGCTCCAGGCCCTCCCGCACGCGCTCATCCACGCCCTCATACCGGCCGCAGATGAACACGAGCCGCCGAGTCTCCCGGCTGAGCTCAAACGCGAGCGGCTGTGTAAACGGCCGCCCTTGCGGAGACGTGAGAATCAATCGCACCGGTTCGCCCCCGGCCCGAATTGCATCCACCGCCCGGAAGATGGGTTCCGGTTTTAGGACCATTCCCGCGCCGCCTCCGTACGGATGATCATCGGCCGTGCGGTGCTTGTCCTCCGTGAAATCGCGAAGGTCGTAAACCCGGACGTCGAGCAGCCCCTTCTCCTGGGCCCGCTTGAGCATGCTCTGCGCCACAACCGGGCGAATCATTTCCGGGAAGAGCGTTATGACGTCGCATTTCATCATAGTTCAAGCAGCCCCTTTATGAAACGAAGAACCATCCGTTTCCGCGGAAGATCCACCTCGGACACGACCGACTTGATCGCCGGAATCAGCCGCTCCCGCTCTCCGTCGCGGACGACCAGCACATCGTTGCTCCCGGTCGGAAAAATCTCCTTGACCTCGCCAAGATACCGGCCGTCCTCCAGATACACCGCAAGACCCAAAAGGTCATGCTGGAAGTAGGAATCCTTCGGGAGATTCACGACCTCCGAACGGGGAATTCGAACCGTTCCACCGATAAAACGCTCCACCTGCTCGATCGTTTCGATCTCACGGCAAAAGAGAGTCACGGATCCCTTCTCGACACGGGCCTCCGTGACGGTGCAGGCCTGCTGCATTCCATCGGCGGCTTCCAAAACGGTCGTCATGAGTTGTTGAAACCGATCCGGATCGTCCGTCAAAGGCCGGATCTTCAATCCGCCTTTCAAACCGAACGGTTTTGTGATCGCGCCGATCACAACCCAATTAGGATCCGACGTCATGCCCTCACTCGAGGATTTCGAGAACGCATCGTTTGCCCAATTTGGTTCCCGCGGCGTTTAAGATCGTCCGCATCGATCGCGCGGTCCGTCCCTGTTTCCCGATCACCTTGCCCAGGTCCTCCTGCGCGACGCGAAGCTCGATGATCGTGGTTTTTTCGCCTTGGGTCTCCCGGACCGACACCGCTTCAGGCTTGTCCACCAGAGACTTTGCGATGTACTCGATGAGATCTTTCATCGGCGCCACCTCCATCCCCACACTCCGTCCAGTAGACGATCGCTGATTCAATTCGGACAACGGACTGCTGTTTCCAAACGGTTTCAGAAGGATTCGGCAGAGACCTCATGGGACTGCGGGCAATCCCCCTTATTTTTCGTCTTTCATCTGTTGATACAATCCCGTCTTCTTAAACAGTTGCTTTACCGTATCCGACACCTGCGCCCCTTTTTTGAGCCACGCCACGGCCCGTTCCTGTTTAACCTGGACTGCGGCCGGCTTGGACAGCGGGTCATAGGTTCCGATGATCTCAAGGCACCGGCCGTCACGCGGCATGCGGGAATCGGCCACGACGATTCGGTAGTACGGACGCTTATGCTTCCCCTTGCGGGTCAAACGAATGATGGTTGCCACTCTCGGTACGACTCCTTTCGAAGGCTCTTCCTTTGTCTCGGTCGCGCTTCGCGGCCGGGTTGTTAAAAACTCTGCAAAACATCGCCGATTCTACAGAGACCGTAAAAGATTCGCCAGTCCCGAACGTCCTTGAGAACGGGACAGCGTTTTCATCAACTTCTTGGTTTGAAGAAACTGTTTGAGAAGCCGGTTCACATCCTGGATGCTGGTCCCGCTCCCCCCCGCGATCCGTTTGCGCCGGCTCCCGTCAATGACGCCCGGCTGACGCCGCTCCCGGACCGTCATCGAGCCGATGATCGCCTCGATCCGGGTCAATTCCCGCTCCGGAAGTTCCGGATTCGAAACGCCCTGCATCAGCCGGCCCGCCCCCGGAATCATCCCGAGCAGGTTTTCGACCGACCCCATTTTCCTAACACTTCGGATCTGATCCCGGAAATCCTCGAATGAAAAGTCCGCCGTCCGCCATTTGCGGGCGGCCGCTTCGGCCTGATCGTTTGAGAAAACCTCCTCGGCCCGTTCGATCAGCGACAGGACATCGCCCATCCCCAGGATCCGGGAGGCCATCCGGTCCGGATGGAAAGGCTCCAGGGCCTCCGGTTTTTCTCCGATGCCGATAAACTTTACCGGGATGCCGGTGACGGCCCGGACCGACAGGACCGCCCCGCCCCGCGCATCGCCGTCCATCTTGGTCAGGATGATCCCCGTCAACCCGATCTCGCGATGAAACCGCTCCGCCATCTGGACGGCATCCTGGCCGGTCATCGCATCCGCCACCAGAAAAATCTCGTGCGGCTTCAGCTCGGCCTTGATGCTCTTGAGCTCGGCCATCAAGGATTCGTCGACATGGAGCCGTCCGGCCGTGTCTAAAATCACAAGGTCGTCGTAGCGGTCCCTCGCACGTGCGACCGCTTCGCGACAAACACCGACGGCGTCATCGGCCGGAAGCGTCTGGGTTTCCACCCCGATCTGCCGGCCCAGGGCGACGAGCTGTTCGACCGCGGCCGGCCGTCGGGGATCGGCCGCGGCCAGCGTAATGCGGCGGCCCTCTTGCTTGAAACGATAGGCCAGCTTTGCGGCCGTCGTGGTTTTTCCCGATCCCTGCAGGCCGACCAGCATGACAACGGTCGGCGGATTGGGCGACAGCGGCAACGGCTTTCCATCCGAGCGATCCTCGCCCATCAACCGGCGCAGTTCTTCCCAGACGATCCTGACGACCTGCTGACCGGGCGTCAGGCTTTCGCGGACCTCCTGGCCCACCGCCTTTTGCCGGATCGCGGCCAGAAAATCCTTGACGACTTTGAAATGGACATCGGCTTCGAGAAGGGCGAGTCGGACTTCTTTCAGAGCGGCATCAATATCGGTTTCGCTTAAGACACCCCGGCCTCTTAGTTTCTTAAAAATAGTTTCAAGTTTTGCCGACAGCCGGTCCAACACGACAACAATCTCCGCAGTCTCTTATCTGTGAGCCGAATCTCATCACCCATGCAAATCATAAATTTTTCATTAAGTTTAATGAACTGCGACGTCAAAGTCAAGGAGAAAATCGGCGCATTTAAGTCCGATGGGATAGCGCAGACAGACTTTGATATGATCTGGATCGCTTGAAGAACCCCGCCTTCTCCGCTCGTAGCGGAGGCGGGAAATTCGCTCGCTGTGCGTGTTCAAGACAAGACACATGCTTTATTACCCATTTTATCCCATGACTCAAAACAAATATAAACCGGAATACCCGCACGGTTTCAAACCAACTTCCGTCCGACCTACAGGTTAACACTGATCTATTTGGAATATCAGGGTAAATGCCCATTTACATCCATCGAATAAACTGATAATTTTCAGGCACTCAAAATGGTCTGCCAATTGTTAACTCCAACAGATGAACAGCAAGACATACTTCAGGAAACGGCCCACTGTCTTGCCCCGCATATCAATCAGATTCTTCATCACTGGAGCAAGGCTTACCGTGAGATAGACCGGACGATTGATAAGTCCACCCTCTATGAAATGGAGCAGATATACCGGACCTATTTCAAGATGCTGCCCGGCGAGTCGAACAGGGAAGTTCTTCACGACCGGATCGCCATGGCCGCCAAACGATTTTCCCAAAGGCAGGTCACGTTTGATCATCTGACCCTCTCCTTTCATCTTTTCGAGGACAGTTGCCTCCCTTACATCAGAAAGATTCATCCCGATAAAGAAAGGCTGCTAAAAGCGATCATCGCGTTGGACTATATGTGCCATGCCTGCCTTTCGACGATTGCCTCCTCCTATTTTCAGGAGAAATACGACAAGAAAACCCGATCCAAGCATCGAGAGAAGATGTCGAAGTCGCTGGCACAAGCCTATCAACTCACCCCACGGGAGATTGAGATATTGAAACGAATTGTGGACGGCTATAAGAATCGCGAGATTGCCGAAATGTTCCGGATCAGTGTCAAGACGGTCGAGCACCACCGGGCCAGCCTCATGCAAAAACTGAAGGCGCACAGCATGGTGGATCTCATTAAGTTTGCGATACGGCACAAAATGGCTTGAACGACAGACGGAGCAGGCGCGGATCATGTCATCGCATGAAGAACGCCAGCGGATCCGACTCAGACAGATCCCGGTCATCCAAAAAAAAGCCGGCCCGAAGTCCGTCCTGGTCGTGGATGACGAGCCTTCCATTTTAAAGCTGCTGTTCGAAATACTGTGCAAACGACTGGGTTATGAGACCGAAACGGCAGGCACCGGAGAAGAGGCGATTGACAAACTAACCCGACGTGATTACGACGTCATCTTTCTGGATATCCGGATGCCGATGCTCAGCGGCAAGGTTTTATTGGAGATCCTAAGAACCATGGATGAAGAGCTTCCGAATCGGGTGATCTTCTGCACAGGCGACTCGTTTAATCCCGAAACCCAGGCCTTTCTCGAGCAACACAAGAATCTTTGCCTCTCAAAACCCTTCGGCCTCCGCGATGTGGAGTTGATTCTGGACGAGTTTTTTAAGAGAAAACGCCCGGCGTAGCCGGAGCGCTCCGCCCGCCGCCGACTCGCTCTCTGTTCCTTAATACCCCCCCGGCCTTCTCCAAACCTTCATTTGACATGCTTCATCACTCTCTGTCATAATCGGTCGCCATTTTACGAAGTTCTGGGGCGTGAGCAACAGATGGGATGCCTCATCAGGACGTGTTTTCCCTCGGATGTTCGGACCGAGCATGACGCCGTAAAATTTTATCAGAACGATTTTTTATCAAGGATCGGGTCCCATCGTCTAGCCCGGCCTAGGACGGTGCCCTCTCAAGGCATAAACGCGGGTTCGAATCCCGCTGGGACCAAAATTTTTGCGGAGCAAAAATTTTAGAGCATTGGAGCAATGGAACAATAGAGCATTAGACAAAGAATAAAGGGTGCGACAATGCGGTCTATGATCTATTGCTCTAATGCTCAGGCTTCTTCTGTTTTTAATGCTCGCGGTTTTTAGAGGGGAATGTGGATCGGGACACGACCGGCGTCTTGTTGATGGCCTACGGAGCGGCGAGTTCTCTGGATGAGATCGAACCGTATTTAAACGACATCCGCGGCGGACGGCCCGTCGGCGCGGAGCTGGTCGAGCAGGTCAAAGACCGCTACCGGCTGATGGGCGGAAAATCGCCGCTTCTTGAGATCACGAAGCTTCAGGCCGCCGCGCTGGAAAAAACACTCAACCGGGATCGACCGCGCTTTAAAGTCTATATTGGGATGCGCCACTGGCATCCGTACATTAAAGATACCGTGGCCGCGATGGCGGCGGACGGCATCCGGAAGATAACGGCGCTCTGCCTGACGCCGTACTACTCGAAGATGAGCGTCGGAGCCTATTACCAGAAATTAGACGAGGCCGTGGCGTCGGCCGGACAGGCTTTTCAGATCCGCCGCGTCGATAGCTGGAACGACCATCCCAAACTGATCGAGGCGATCGCGGCAAAGGTCACGCAGGCCCTGGAGCGATTTCCGTCCGATATCCGCAAAAAGGTCCCGCTTCTCTTCTCGGCGCACAGCCTTCCGGAGCGAATCCTGGCCGAACAGGACCCCTACCCGCAGGAATTAAATGAGACGATCGAACTCGTGATGAAGAAAGTAGGACCCTATGCGTGGCGGTTTGCTTATCAGAGCCGGGGACGCACGCCGGAGCCCTGGCTGGGGCCGGACGCGGCCGTCGTGATCGATGAGCTTCACGCGCAGGGACACCGTCACCTGCTGATGGCCCCGATCGGTTTCATCTCGGACCACATGGAAACGCTCTACGACGTCGACGTGATGTACCGCAAACAGTGCGACGCCAAAGGAATACGGCTGGAACGCGCCGAGTCGCTCAATGCAACGCCCGCATTTATCGAAACGCTGGCGGACGTGGTCCGGGAGAATCTTTAAGAGGATCTGCACGGGTGCCGATGCAGAAAAAAGTGATCATCATCGGCGGCGGGATCACCGGCCTGGCCGCAGCCTATACCCTTCAGGAACTGGCGCGTAAAAATCAATCGCCGGTTTCCTTCACCCTCATTGAAAGCCAGCCCCGCCTGGGCGGAAAAATTCTCACCGACACGGACAACGGTTTTGTGATCGAAGGCGGGCCGGACTCCTTCATCTCGCAGAAGCCCTGGGCGCTGGACCTCTGCCGCCAACTGGGCCTCAAAGACCGGCTGACCGGGACGAACCGCGAGCAGACCGCCACCTATATTCTTCATAACGGCCGGCTTGTGAACCTTCCGGAAGGGCTCATGCTCCTTGTGCCGACGCGCATCGGGCCCGTGCTTGCGACCCCGCTCTTCTCCCCGCTTGGAAAATTACGCATGGGAATGGATTGGATCATTCCCCGAAGACGTATGACGGGGGATGAAAGCCTGGCCGGTTTCGTCCGGCGGCGATTGGGACAAGAGGCCGTCGAGCGGCTGGCCGAACCGCTTCTGGCCGGGATCTATGCCGGCGACGCCGAGCAGATGAGCCTGGCCGCCACCTTCCCGCAGTTCATGGAACTCGAGCAACGGTACGGCAGCCTGATCCGCGGCATGCTCGCGCGAAGGCGCGAGATGCGCGAGCGGGCGTCGTCCGGTCAAGGGCCTTCGCCCGGAACGATCCCAACGACGATGTTCATGACACTCAAGGGCGGACTTTCGGAACTTGTGACCGCCCTCGTCTCAAAACTGGACCAGAATTCACTGATCGTCGGAACGGAAGCGGAGCGCATCCATTGGAAATCCGGGCTTTCGACCTATCACGTCCGGATGAAGGACGGCGCCTCGATGACGGCCGATGCCGTCATCGCCGCATCCCCCGCTTATGTCGCAGCCGACCTCCTGGCCGAAACGGATGCCACGCTCGTCCGGATGCTTCGCGACGTCCCGTACGTCTCGACCGCAACCGTGTCGCTGGCCTATCGCAAAGATTCATTTCGACATCCGCTGAACGGATTCGGTTTCGTCGTGCCGCGGCGTGAAGGGCGGAGTATCATGGCCTGCACCTGGACCTCGACGAAATTCCCTCATCGGGCGCCGGACGATCGGGTGCTGCTCCGTTGCTTCGTGGGCGGGGCCGGGCGGGAAGATCTCGTGAACCGGCCCGAGACGGATCTGGTGAACCATGTTCGGGACGATCTCCGCGCGATTATGAAGATCACGGAGGAGCCGGTTTTGAGCCGTGTCTATCGGTGGGAGAAGGCCAATCCGCAATACCCGGTCGGTCATCTCGACCGACTGGCCGGGATGGACGACCGGCTGACCCGCCTTCCGGGTCTGTTCCTCGCGGGCGCCGCCTACCGCGGCGTCGGTGTCCCGGACTGCATTCGCCAGGGCAACGAAGCGGCCGAACGGGCGTTTAAATACCTTGCAGCAAAAAAATAACTCTCATTAAGGAGGCAATTATGGCCGGTTGGATCTTACTCGGTGTCGTCGCTTTCGGCATACTGTGGATCGTCATTGTCTACAACGGACTTGTATCGCTTCGAAACCAGGTCCAGAACGCCTGGAAACAGATCGACGTCCAATTGAAACGGAGGCACGACCTCATCCCGAACCTGGCCACGACCGTCAAAGGCGCAATGGAGTTTGAACAGGATACTCTTGAAAAGGTCATCTCGGCCCGGGCGAAGGCCGTCTCGGCCGCAGGCCCGCACGACAAGGCCGTGAGCGAGAACATGCTGACCGAGGCCCTGGGAAAACTTTTCGCCGTGATGGAAAACTACCCCCAGCTCAAATCGAACGAAAACATCATGCAGCTGCAGGAAGAGTTGACCTCCACCGAGAACCGCATCGGCTTCGCCCGGCAGTTCTACAATGACATGGTCGCTTCCTACCACATCAAGCAGGAGGTCTTCCCCAACAACGTTGTCGCCTCGATCTTCAAGGGATTTAAAAAAGAAGAGTACTACGCGGCCGAGGAAGCCGACCGGGCCGTTCCAAAGGCCGATCTGAGCATTCGGAAAAAATAAGCCCATGCCGTTGAC
>Ga0209640_10002838_pt1 | contig 15136 bp, 13 predicted proteins | sample RifCSP10_1_FD_184018 | JGI IMG/M metagenome (GOLD analysis project Ga0209640, IMG submission 184018) | Soil microbial communities from Rifle, Colorado - Rifle CSP2_sed 10_1 (SPAdes) (version 2) | ecosystem: Environmental > Terrestrial > Deep subsurface > Rock core/Sediment | place: Rifle...
AAGGCCACGGTCTACATCGGGCACCCGTCCGAGTTCGAAGGCATGGACAAGGTGTGGAAACGGTGGTTCCCCGAGAACCCGCCGGCCCGAGTGGTCATCCCCTACATGGGTCTCGGCGGCCGGGGCTCGCGAGTCGAGATCGCCTTCAAGCTGCTCTCGGGCACATCCGACCTCTCGATCGAGACCATCGAGGCTCCCGGGGTCCCCCCCGGTCTCGGTCATGAGCCACAGGCGGTGAAAGCCGGGAAGTTCCTGTTCTTCTCGACGGTGGCCCCCTTCGACCACAAGGGTTCTCTAGAGGAGTCGACCGTACGGCATCCCAACTTCCCTTTCTACGGCCAGCCACCCAAGCTGGAAATGCGGCACATGCTCGACAAAGCGGCCAAGATCTGTGACGCGGCGGGCACCTCGCTCGACCAGATCTGCCGCCGGCAGGCCTTCCACGACGACTTCACCCACTTCGCCCAGTCGATCGAGGAGTGGGCAGCCCACTTCGACGGCGACAAGCCGGCGTCCACCACGCTTCAGATCGGCGGCCCGCTTTTGGTGCCGGGCTCCCATGTGCTCTTGGATCTCATCGGCTACTGCCCCGACTGATCGACGAGACGGGTGTGGCCCCACCGGGCGCCCACGTCTTACAGCCGCCCTTTCACCCGACCGCGCCGTCATGGTCGGGATAGACAGGTCGGGGAGGGCTACCCGTGTCGGGTGACACCCGATACTGGACATCAGGTGACTTCGAGCAGGTCAACGGATTCCCCCGCTACCCGGTATCCGAGATGGAGCGTCGGCATCGCTGGATCTCAAACACTATGAGCGAGCGTGAGATCGACCTGATCATCGTCGGCGGGCCCACCGGCCCGCTGGAGACCTCGGTCCAATACTTCAGCAACTGGCCGAGCCAGGTGCAGAGTTACCTCCTCTTCTCCCCCGGTGAGGCCACGCTTCTCCTCGTGCGTCTGTGGAACCACCTCCCCGACGCCCGGCGTATAGCGATGATCGAAGACGTCCACTACGGCGGGGACACCCCTGCCGAACAGGGCGAGAAAGTGGCGACACTCGCTTCGAAGCGCAACGCCCGTCGCATCGGACTGATCGGCGTTATCCCTCACGCCGACCTCACTTCCCTCCAGCAGGCCAACCCCCAAACCACCTTCGTAGACCTCAACGCGGCCTACCAACTATTCCGGCTGGTGAAGAGCCCGGCCGAAATGGTGTTCGTCGACATCGCTTCCAGGATGAATGATGCAGCGATCGACGCCCTGGCCTCTGAGCTTCGTCCCGGCGTCAACGAATACGAGGTGGCTCGAATCGTCGAGGACACGTACAACTCACACCGGGCGTGGAACCTCATCCACTTCTCGCTGAGCACCCCCATGGAGGCACCGGAGGTCTGTGTGCCCCATCAGTACCACCCCGACCGGGCGTTGCAGGCAGGGGATGTCTTTGTGACCGAGATCAGCACCACCTTCTGGGGCTACGCCGGCCAGATCCTCCGCACCTTCACCATCGCCTCCGACCCGACGCCACGCTACGAGCGACTGCATGATGTGGCGCTTGATGTCTACAACGGGATCGTCGAGATCCTCCGCGCCGGCGCCACCGTGGGCGAGGTGCTCGACGCCGCCGAGGTGATCACCGAGTCGGGTTTCGACATCTGGGACGACCTGGTCCATGGCTTCGGCGGCGCTTACCTACCCCCCATCGTCCGCACCCGGGCCAACCGAGGCGCCACCCACCCCGACGATTTCGAATACCCGGACGGCACGCTGCTAGTGGTGCAGCCGAACGTCATCGACGGTCCGGCCGGCGTGCAGACCGGCAACAGCCTCCAGATCACGCCCGCCGGCGCCGTCAGCACCCAGCGTCAACCAACAAGAATGATCCGATGTGCATGATGGCGACGACATGAGCGACACGATGGCGATCGAGATGCGGGGCATCACAAAGGCGTTTGGCGACACGGTGGCCAACGATTCGGTCGACTTCTCGGTGCGCACCGGGGAGATCCACGTCTTGCTCGGTGAGAACGGTGCCGGGAAGACCACGCTGATGAACATCCTGTTCGGTCACACACGGCCCGACGAGGGGGTGATCCTCGTCGACGGCGAGGAGGTCGAGATCACCGCCCCCAACGACGCGATCGCCTGCGGGATCGGCATGGTCCATCAGCATTTCAGCCTCGTGCCCTCTTTCACAGTGGCCGAGAACGTCATGCTGGGGGTGAACAGCGTCACGGATCTGTCGTTCAGCGGGGATGCCATCGAGCAGGCGGTGGCCCAGCGGGCAGGGGAGTTGCACATGCCCATCCAGCCCGACGCCACCGTGGAGGTCCTCCCCATCGACCTCCAGCAACGGGTGGAGATCATCAAGGCCATGTACCGGGGTGCGAAGACCCTGATATTGGACGAGCCCACCTCGCTCCTCGGGCCGACCCAGATCGAGAACTTGCTCGGAATCCTCTCCCAACTCCGCGATCAGGGGAACTCAATCATCCTCGTCACTCACAAGCTGGCCGAGGTGATGGAGGTGGCCGACCAGGTCACGGTGCTCCGGCGAGGGAAACGGGTCAGCTCCCTGGCCAAGGGCGAATTCGACGAGCGGACCCTGGCTCGAGCGATGACCGGGCACGATCGGGAACGGCTCCCCGAACGGAGCGATCTCACCAACGCTGCTCCGCGCCCCCTGCTGGAGATCACCGACCTGGTAGTGCCCGCGATCCATGGTCAGGGGCAGGCGATCGACGGCCTGTCACTGGCGGTGCACTCCGGGGAGATCGTGGGGATCGCCGGCGTGGAGGGGAACGGCCAGCGCGAGCTGGTCGACGCCCTGATGGGTCTCACCACCCCGGACTCCGGGACAGTGGTGATCGACGGGGTCGAAGTCACGAATGCGGACCCGCATGATCGGCGGACTGCGGGGATGGGTGTGATCCCCGAAGACCGGCATCGTCTGGGGCTGATTCTCGACATGAGCCTGGCCGAGAACCTGGCAGTCACCGACCTCGCCTCCGGCCGGTACCGTCGGCGCGGCGTGATCGATTGGAAGGCGGTGCACGAGAACGCGGAGCGCTTGCTGGTCGAGTACGACGTGCGTCCCGCCGACCCCGATGCCACTGCGGCCAGCCTGTCCGGTGGCAACCAACAGAAAGTGGTCCTGGCCCGGGAGATGGCACGCGAGCCACGGATCCTGGTCGCCGACAAACCGACGTGGGGGCTCGATGTCGGCGCCATCGACTACGTCCACCTCAAGCTGCTCGAGATGCGTGACCGGGGCGGAGCCGTCCTCCTCGTCACTCTCGACCTCGAGGAGCTGTACAAGTTGTCGGATCGGATTCTGGTCGTCTTTCGCGGCAAGAAGATGCTGGAGGGGCCCAGCAGTCAGATCGACGACGACGATCTGGCACTGGCGATGGTGGGTCGGTCCACCGGATAGGAGGTTGCGATGGGTGCACTCGAGGGACGCAAGGCGATCGTGGCCGGAGGCGGCCGCGGGATCGGGAGGTCCATCGCCCTCGCATTCGCCGCCGAAGGCGCTGATGTGGCGGTGGTAGGTCGCACCGGCGAGTCGCTGTCGGCGGTGGCCGACGAGATCCGTGCCGCGGGACGACGGGCCGTCGCCGCACCCCAGGACCTGACGCAGGTGAGTGAGATTCCTCCCCTGGTCGATCGGCTCGCCGACGAGCTCGGAGGTCTGGACATCCTGGTCAACTCGGCCGGGGTACAGATCACAGGCCCGTCGGTCGAAGTCACCGAGGAGCAATGGGACGAGACGCTCGACGCCAACCTGAAATCGATGTTCTTCTCCTGCCAAGCGGCGGGAAGGCGGTTCATCGACCAGGGTCGCGGGAAGATCATCAATCTCGCCTCCACGTTCAGCTTCGTGGGGTTCCCCGAATTCGCCGCGTACTGCTCGTCGAAGGGCGGCGTGGCGCTGCTCACCAAGACGCTGGCTGCCGAGTGGGCCTCGTCGGGAGTCAACGTCAACGCCATCGCCCCGACTGCGGTCCGGACCGAGATGAACGCCTATCTGCTCGACGACCCCGACTTCCTCGACTTTTTCCTGCCCAAAGTCCCCGCCGGACGGGTTGGTGACCCATCGGACGTGGCAGGTGCCGCGGTGTTCCTAGCCGGCGCCGGGTCGGATTTCGTACACGGGCACCTACTCCTGGTGGACGGGGGGTATACCGCCGTCTGACTCCTACCGGATGATGTCGGAGCGGCGTGGGCTCCAGCCACACCCCTCCCACGACTCAGTTATCCTGAGTGAAATTTCTGCATCGTTACTCAAAACCAACGCGAGCAGGTGGGAGGTACCGGTGTTCAAATCAGAGGTCATCGACGGGATGCGCGTCGACTGGGACGTTGAGATCCCGGTCGACGACGGGCTGGAGCTTCGCGCCGACATTTACCGCCCCGTCGAGGACGGTCGGTATCCGGTCATCCTCAGCTACGGGCCGTACGCCAAGGGGCTCCCCTTCCAGGTCGGTTATCCCAGCGCCTGGAAGCGAATGGCGGAACAACACCCCGACGTGACCGCAGGGTCGACCAACAAGTACCAGAACTGGGAGGTGGTCGACCCGGAGAAATGGGTGCCCGAGGGCTACGTCTGCGTGCGGGTCGACTCCCGGGGCACGGGCCGCTCGCCGGGCTACATCGACCATTTCTCCCCGCGGGAAACGCAGGATTTCTACGAGTGCATCGAGTGGGCGGGTGTCCAGCCCTGGTCGAACGGCAAGGTCGGGCTGAACGGGATCTCTTACTATGGCATCAACCAGTGGCAAGTCGCCACCCTCCAGCCACCTCACCTCGCAGCCATGTGCATCTGGGAGGGAGCGGCCGACTGGTACCGGGACATGACCCATCACGGCGGGATCGTTTCGACCTTTTGGGCCAATTGGTACGACATGCAGGTCAAGACCGTCCAGTACGGCATCGGGGATGGGGGCGGGCGCAACCCCAACACCGGTCAGCTCGTCTGCGGCGATGAGGAGCTAGCCGAGGAGGAGTTGTCCGCCAACCTGTGCGCTTTCGGAGAGGACATCATTGACCATCCACTCGACGACCAGTACCACAAAGACCGATCACCTCAGTGGGACAAGGTGGTCGTTCCATTCCTCTCGGCCGCCAACTGGGGCGGACAAGGACTCCACCCGCGGGGGAACTTCGAGGGTTACTACCGGGCGGCCTCAGAGCACAAATGGCTCGAGGCGCATGGAATCGAGCACTGGACGCATTTCTACACCGACTACGGACGCCAGATCCAGTTGCGATTCTTCGATCGCTTCCTCAAAGACGAGCCCGAGGGGTGGGCATCTCAACCCAGAGTCCTGCTGCAGGTCCGCCACCCCAACGAGGTGTTCATCGAACGGGAGGAGGCCGACTGGCCCATCCCGCGCACCCGCTGGACCGAGTACTACCTCCACCCCGACCTCACGTTGTCGCCAGCACCGCCGACGGAGGCGGCGCAGCTCTCGTTCGACGCCTTGGGCGATGGGGTCACCTTCCGCACGAAGCCACTTGACGAGACGACGGAGTTCACCGGTCCACTGGCCTCGACGCTCTGGGTTTCGTCATCCACCGAAGATGCTGACCTCTTCGTGATCTTTCGGGTCTACGACGCCGAGGGTGAAGAAATCGTGTTCCAGGGCGCCATCGACCCTCACACACCTATTGCCCAGGGCTGGCTGCGGGCGTCGCATCGGAAGCTCGATCCTGGCCTGTCGCGACCGTTTCGGCCCTATCACACGCATGACGAGAACCAACCACTGACGCCGGGGGTGCCGGTCCGTCTCGACATCGAGATCTGGCCCACGTCGATCGTGGTCGCGGCCGGTTACAGCCTGGCCTTCACCGTTCGTGGGAAGGATTACGAATGGGATGGAGACACGACCGGGCTGAAACTGTCCAACTTCAAGAACGAGCTCAAAGGTTGCGGACCGTTCCTGCACGACGACCCGACCGATCGTCCGATCGAGATCTACGGCGGGACGACCACACTCCATCTCGGCCCCGATCACCTCGCGCACGTACTCACCCCCGTCATTCCGCCAGCCTGAGCAAGCTGAGGCGATCATTCCTGCAAGCGGGAAGCGCGCATCAGGGCTGCCGAGTTGAAGGCCAAGGCCCCGATCACTATTGAGCCTCCCAGCACCGCCGCCGGCGCCGGTACCTCGCCCAAGACGAGCCACACCCAGAGTGGACCCAAGACGACCTCGAGCAGCGTGATCAAAGCGACCTCCGCGCCGGGGATGTATCGCGGTGCAACTGCGAGCAGACCGAAGCCGAGCGGGAGCACCACCAGCCCGCTGATGGCCAGGTATCTGAAGTCCGATGCTGTGGCCGCTAGCGGTGATGCCAATGGCAGGGCCAGGAGGGCTGCCACCAGACCGCCCAACCCCATTGCGGGGACCATGGTCCGATCCCGGTAACGCCGTATCACAACGAACGAGGCGCCGAGCCCGGCCGCCGCCCCCAGACCCGCCAGGTCGCCCCAAACGTTGCCCCGGCCCAGGGATCCGGACACCATGATCCCGATCCCCAGCATCGCGACGGCGATGACAGCCAATAGCCGCGACCCGATGGGCTGCCCGAAGAAGACCCGCTGGTAGATCGCGGCGAACAACGGGGCTGCGCTGACCGCCACCAGTGTGTTCGCTACTTCCGTGTTGGTTATCGAGACGATGAACAGCACGGTCTGGATCCCGAACAGGACCGCCACCAGCATGCCGGCCTTACCGACGGCCCCGATCACAGCAGTGGAGCGTGCCAGGATCACACTGGCCGCCAGCAAGCCGATACACATCAGGGTCCCTCTCCAGAACAGAAGAGTCCATCGATCTACCTCCACCAGTCTGATCAGCAGAGACTCGGGGCTGAGCAGGACGATGCCGGCGAACGCGAACCCCAAGCCTCGCCGACTAGAAGAAGCGCCCAGGCCGATCAGGCTTGAGTCATCTGGCTGAGGGCCGCTTCCCCGAACTCGTCGACCCGTAGATCACCCGCGTCGTAGAAGGCGATGATACGGCACGGGCATGCCTCCAGCCCTTCGTACTTCCAGGGGAAGGCTCCGATGATTGCCCGAGTGTTCAACACTTTGGCGATATCGCCTCCCACGTTCTCGGCGTGAATGAGTCCCTCCTGGAAAGCCCAGTTGTGAAAGGGGAAGAGGTCGTTCTTCACTCTTCGACCGGACAGCTTGTGGTCATACTCGTAGGTCGGGAAGAACTCGTCGACCTTCATTCCGACCTTCTCCTCGAACTGCACCGTGAGGTCGGGACGCATGTGACGGATGGTGGTCCACATCGGATGATCGCCAGACCCGGCGTCGATCCCGAACCATTTGATCTCCATGTCGAGCATCCACTGCAACAGATCCAGCTTGCCTCCGGGATGCATCGAGAAGTATCGGACCAGGTCCGCCTGCGGCTGACCCTCGTAATATCGATGGAAGCCGGTGTGGATGATCAGGATGTCGCCCTTCTCGATATCCACCTTCGCGGTGAGCATGTCGGGGGTGATCACGTCCCAGTCGTCGACCATGTCGGAGATGTCGACGATCGCACCCTTGTTGATCAGAAAGGACAACGGGTAGGAGGCCATATCGGCCCTTCCGTCGGCACCATGCATGCCGCCGTCGAGATGCGTCCCGACGTGAAGTGCGGAGTCGATGCGCTGAGCCACGATCCGCTGGGTTTGCAGGGTCTGGGCGTAGTACATCTTGTTCCCGGCATAGCCCACCCAGCCCGGGGTGTGCACGTTCATTGTGTGAGACAGGTCCACCATCTGCATTGAGCCTCTCCAAAGTCGGTTGAATACGACTCTAGAGAATGAACAACACCCGCTGAGCCGTCACAGGACCCGATCGCCGACCACGATCCGGTAGATGTCAGTGCGACGATCGGCGCGGGGGGTGATCAGATCCCCGCGTGACTGCGACCGACTGGCCAGGGCGAGGTCGATAGTGGCGATGGCCACCTCCTCCGTCCTGCCCGAAAGCGGCCCAATCACTCGCCCTCCCCTCGGGTCGATGAGGATGGAGGACCCCAAGAACTCATACCTGCCGTGAAGTCCCACCTGGGAAGCGGCGGCAATGAAGACCTGGTTGAGGTTGGCCTGAACCTCAGCCCCGCGACCCTGCGGCGACATCCCCTCCGAGTCCCAACGCTGCTCGTCGAATCCGGACAGCCACGCCGTTGGTACACAGATCAACTCGGCTCCCTGCAAGGCCATTAGTCGCACCACTTCGACAAACCGGAGGTCATAGCAAACGCAGATGCCAATTGTTCCGAAACGAGTTCCGACCAGCGGGAACCCGAGATCACCAGGGGTGAAGGTCTGCTTCTCCTCGGCGAAGAGGTGAGCCTTGCGGTAGTGACCGATCACGCCTTCGGGTCCGACCGCAACGGCGGTGTTGAACAGGCGCCCCCCATCTCGCTCGCAGAGACCGCCAACGATGTAACCCTCCGTGGACCTGGCGATCTCCGCCCATGCCTCGGTTGTGCGCCCGGGAACGGACTCGGCTATGGCAGTGAGCCGGTCGGGGTCGGTGCCGTACCCTGAGACGATCATTTCGGGCAGCACTACCAGATCTGCTCCATCGTCGAAGGCCTCTAACAGGGCGCGTTCACATCGGTTCCGGTTGACGTCGACCGCATAGGGCTCGCCCGAGATCTGGGCGAGGCCCAGGGTCATCCGAGAAGTCATCACAGACGCTCGTATGCGCCGATCCTCACCAGCATGTTCCAGTCTGCGGGCGACGGCCCTCCCACGCTTTCGATTCTGGCGCTGCGGTCGGCTCTCACCGCATGCCAGATGCCAACCGGAACATGGATGGCGCAGGGAGCCTCGAACCCCAGCTCGATCTCGTTGTCGACGTCCTCGATGGTGCCCGACCCGGTGATGACGTACAGCGTGTCCTCTGATCCGGTGTGAACGTGCGGGACGTTGCGTTCACCGGGCTGCATGTCTACGTAGTTCATGTTCGCTGTTTGCGATCCTCGCCCTGGCCACACGACCAAGCGAGCATCGCGGGCGATCATCGGCATCATCAGATCGGGTTGGTCGCGATGGAACACGTGTATGGCCATGTTCAGTCGCTTTCCGATACCGCGTACATCTGAGGGTCGGCAGGGCACGGGCCACCCACGATTTCTGATCCCTCCAATCCCGCGGCAATGCAATAGCGAGTACCGGGGTCTACGAGGACCATTCCCCCCTGGATCAATTGGTGATGGATGTTCGCATCCAGGTCTTGAACCTCTGCGCTCCCTGCGAACACGTAGTAGACGGCCTCCATCGGGTGACGGAGCGCAATGGTCCGCCCTCCTGGCGGGAGCGAGATCCTGTGCATCGACCGCAGGTGAGCGCCCATGCCTGGCCACACCAATGCCCAGGCGCTGCCCTCTGTTTCCACGATTGGGAGGAGAATTGTTTCGGAGTTATCCGGGACCACCCTGATCTCTCGAGAGACCACCTCCAACCCCGTCCCGATGGAATTCAATCGCACTTGATCTTGCTTCACACCGCTCAATACTACGTAGTAACTTGGGCAAGGCACCTCCCAAGGAGCATATAAACGACCGGTCTGGTCCACCACTGGCATCCCATCGCCACCGAAAGCCAGGTGGATGAGAAACCACGCAGATTCACCTTGCTCGGCGAGGACCTGGTCGCCTTCCGCACCGAGAAAGGTGTGAGCGTGTTCCTCGATCTGTGCATACACCGGGGAACAGCACTCTCCCTGGGGTTCATCGAAGACGGCGTTCTTCATTGCGGGTATCACGGCTGGGCCTACGATGAGGCCGGAGTCTGTGTCGAGATTCCCTCTCTGCCGCCGGGCTCACCGATCCCGACCAAAGCACGAGCCATCGTGTACCCATCTCTCGAGCGGTACGGGCTGGTGTGGGTGGCCATGGGCGAGCCTTCGGGGGATCTTCCGGGATTCCCGGACGGCGAATGGGACGACCCCGGTTACCGCAGCATCGTGTCCCAGACCTATCAGTGGAAGACATCGGCGGGGCGAGCAGTCGAGAACTTCATGGACATCTCCCACTTCCCATTTGTCCATGAGGGCATCCTCGGGTCACGGGACAACACCGAGGTGCAGAAGCATGTGGTATCGGAAAGGAACGGTGCGCTGTATTACTTCGTCGAGGCGCCGGAGCCGGCCACCCTGCACAGCAGGCCGGGCGACGTGATTCGTTGGGAGTACTTCCTCACCGGGCCGTTCACAATCCATCTCCGCAAGACGGTGCCGTCGGGAGAAGTCACCCTGATTTCGTTGGTGGCCTCACCCACTACCGAGACCACCACCGAGCTGTTTCTGTGGATCGCTCGAAACCACCAAGTCGAACCCTCTAACGACTCCGAGTTCATTGATTTCACCCACGGGATCATGGAACAGGACCGACTGGTCGTGGAGAGCCAACGTCCCGAGCGAATACCGACGAGCCTCCGTAACGAGCTTCACCTCAAGATTCCCGACGCCTCGGGGATCGCCTACCGCAAATACCTCGGCGCCATCCAGGGGAGCGCGGCTTACATCCCCTGATCGCCAAGCGATGGGCCGGAGACAGGCAGGCGGACGGGCTGCGGATAGCGCCTTCAGTGCGTCGTCGGAATAACGTCGGCTCGACGAAACCCGCCCGTGACCCTGTACAAAGCGTGCTGTAGAAGCCTGATTCGGGGGATGCGCCAGCACTGCAGTGGATGATGGCCCTCGTGGACGAGACATAGGTTGCAGGAAGTGCAGTCCGCCGACGCTTCACGGCCTTCGCTTATCTGGGAGACGAGATCGGGCTCACGGATGAGCGGGCGGGCCAGACCGATGAAGTCGGCGTCCGCAGACTCGAGCACTTCACGCATGGTCTGAGTGGTGCGCATTCCCCCGGTGAGAATGATCGTCGTGTCCACTTTGGCGCGGAGGGCCTGCGCCCAGGGCCGAAAGTACGCCTCGGGGCGAGGCGCTGACAGCAACCGATGCACGAGGAGGTCCTGGGCCGCTCGTTTTGGTCCCACTGCCACGTAGGTGTTGGCCGAGTCGGTGGGAGCTTGCATCAGCCCGCATGAGACTTCGATCGCATCCAGCCCCAAGTTCACAAGGGATTGCGCCCTGCCCACCGACTCGTCGATCTGCAACCCATCGGCCACGGCATCGACCATGCCGATCTTCATCGTCACAGGGAAACCCGGTGGGACCGACCGACGAACCTCCTCGACCACTGCTCTCGAGAACGCGCCGCGGCGGTCGCTGTCTCCACCCCATTCGTCATCCCGGCGATTGGTCACGGGTGAGCCGAACTCACTGATCAGATAACCGTTCGCCCCATGGACATGCACCCCGTCGAAACCAGCTTTCACTGCTCGCCGCGCGGCCTCGCCGAAGGCCTCGACGGTCGCCACGATCTCCTCACTCGAAGCTGCCTCTACCGGCTTGCCCGTCAGCGGATTCGGGACCGGCGATGGAGCCAGGGGCATGTTGCTCGGCACGCGGGACTGCGAGCCGGCGTGTGCCAGTTGAGCGAATATGACCGCACCGTGGGAGTGAACTCGTTCTGTCAGCCGCTTCAAGCCGGGCAACATGTCGTCGTCGTGGATGCCCGATTGGCCCCGGGCGTATTTGCCACGTGAGTCGACGAACAGATGCCCGGTGATGATGCCTCCCACACCACCGGCGGCAAGCCGTTCATAGAGGTCGAGGAGAGCCGGAGTCATCACCCCCGATTCCGGCTCGGCCATCGACTCGGACGTTCCTGCTCTGAGAATGCGATTCCGCAGCTCCACCGCTCTGATGGAACCCGGCTCGAACAGAACGTCGCCCGTCACTGTTCCAGCCCGAAGAAAAGAGCTCTGAGAGACTCTTCGGACAACAAATCCTCGGCGGCGGTCTCCGCCCTGATTGCCCCGTTGTTGAGCACGTAAACCCGGTCGACGAACGGCAGCACCTCCAGTGGATTCTCCTCGATCACCCACAAGATCGAAGCGCCGCTGTCCTTGAATTCGATGATCTTCTCCACTAGGGAGTGGACGATGGTGGGGGCCAGACCCGTGGTCGGCTCGTCGAGAAGCAGAAACCTTGGGCTCGACCCGGAGCAGCTGGCGAAGGCCAGCATCTGCCGCTCGCCCCCCGACAGGGTGCGAGCAGGTTGCCGCCTTCGCTCGGCGAGTTGGGGAAACATGGTGTAGGCATTGGCCAACGCCCGCTCCGCGTTTTCGGTTTCGAGGGTGGAGAACGACACAATCAGGTTGTCCTCCACGGTGAGCTCTGGAAACGTGTTGCCCACCTGAGGCGCCATCGCCATGCCGAGCGCGGTACGTCGCGCCGTGGAAGCAGGGGTCAGGTCCTCCCCATCGAAGCGAATCGATCCTCGCATGGCAGGGAGCAAGCCAAACACCGCCTTGCCGAGCGAGGTTTTCCCTGCTCCGTTGGGGCCGATAATGGCCACCATCTCGTTCACCTCGACCCGCATCGACACCGAGTGGAGAACCGGCAGTCGGCCGTACCCCGTTTCCAGCCCAACCAGCTCGAGCAAGCTCATGCCGACCGGCCCAGATACACCTCGATGACCACCGGATCCAGTACTACCTCCTCGGGCGTGCCGGAGGCAATTATCCGACCCAGCGACATGACGTGAACCCGATCGGCAATGCCGAGTACGAACCCGATGTTGTGGTCGATCACCAATACTGTCATCCCGTCGTCCCGTACCTGACGGATGAGAGTCGCCAGTCGGTCGATCGAACCCGGATCGACTCCAGACGCCGGCTCGTCGAGGAGCACCATCACCGGCCGGGCCATGAGCTGGCGGGCGAAGTCGACCAACTTGACATCACCCGGTGGCAGATCGGCGAGGAGGGTGTCCCGGAGGTCCCACAGACCGAGATCACTCAATACCCGGCGAGCGCGTTGGTGGGTGGCATTCTCATCCGAACGCCAAGTGCCTCGAAGCGCCGCCCACAGGCCTTCGTAACGATCTTCGGTCCCGCCAACCATCAGGTTCTCCCATACCGAGAGCGCGGGGAAACCGGTCGGGGTTTGGAAGGTGCGGATCAAGCCCCTCTGCGATACCCGCCATGGCTCGAGACCGGTCACATCTTCGCCTTGGAATCGGACGGTGCCCTCGGTGGGCTGCTCGAAACCGGTGACGACGTTGAACAACGAGGTCTTCCCAGCCCCGTTGGGCCCGATAACGGCTGTGATTGAGCCAGGCTCGATCGACATGTCCACCCCACGGACCGCCCCCACCCCCCCGAAAACCTTCGTGACTCGATTCACCTCGAGAATTGGGCCTGTCATCCCCTCAGCCTTTCCCGGACGCCCCGGCGAAGGCGTCCCGCTCGTTGGTCAGGCCCTCGGGGCGGAATCGCATCACGAGGATGAGAACTATTCCCAGGACGATGAACCTGACCGAGGCCAGGACAACGGCCATCTCACCCGAGCCCTGCACCAGGGAGGCGGCCTCGGTCACCAGGAGCAGGATCAGAGCACCGATCACCGGTCCCCGAAGCGAAGCGATGCCTCCAATCACCAGAGCAGTCCAGGTCACGAACGTCACCTCGGAGGTGAACAGAGAAGGAGTGACGGTCCGGATGAACCACACGTACAGCGGGGCCACCGCCCCGTACAGCAGGCCGGCGAGGACGAAGGTCTGAATACGGTGCCTGTTGGTGTGCTTCCCCAGGGAGCGCGCCACCGGGTCGTTGTCCCGGAAGCCCCTCAGCAGGCGCCCGTATGGGCTGTATCCCAGCCGCCGCATGAGCAGGTAGACCACCACCACAACCAGCCAGACCAGGGCCAACAGCAACCACCGATAACCGGCCCCCGTCGCCCAGCTCTCGAAGGGTCGCGAGAACTGGTTGAAACCGACGGTCCCACGAGTCACTGATCCCAGGTTGATGGAAAGCTGGCGGATCACCTCGGCGAAGGCCAGGGTCGTGATGAGGAAATACTCCCCCCGCACACGCAATGACGGAACGCCGATGATCAGGGCGGCCAACCCTCCTGCCACGCTCCCGGCCAAGATGCCTGCCCACATCGGCCAATGGGGGGTCAGGATCACGTCTTCATGAGTCTGCTGGGTGGTGATGATGAACACGTAGCCCCCCACCGCGACCAGCCCGGCCAGCCCGAGGTCCCACATCCCGGCCCATCCCGCCTCCAGGTTGAGGATCATGGCGAGGATCGCATAGATCCCCGCCAGGGTGATGACTCCAACGAAGAAGAGGAGGACCCCGCTCATCAGGCCTCCCTCCTGCCGGCGCTGACGAACAGACCCTGGGGCCGCAGCAACAGCCCCAGGATCAGGACACCGAAGGCGACGACGGTTCTGTACGAGGTGGGGATCACCAGGGCCGACAGGTCCATGGCCAGGCCCAACAACAAACCGGAGGCGAGCACCCCATAGATCGAGCCCAGCCCACCAAGGACAGCCGCGGCCAAGATGATGAGAGTCTGGGTCCACCCCAACTCGGAGTGGACGTTTCCGATCAGACCCACCATCACCCCGGCCAGGCCGGCCAGGGCCGACGCCACGAACCAGACAGCGTGTGAGACCCGGTTCACCGGAATCCCACGAAGACGAGCCAACTCGGGGTTGGAGGCGGTGGCGCGGATCCAGGTTCCCAGCCGGGTCTGGCTGAGGAAGAGGGCGAGGGCGGCCACTACCGCTGCCGCGGTGACGACGATAAGGATCTCGCCGACCGTCACATTGACCGGTCCGAGGTCGAGCCTGGTCCCGAATGAGGTCGGGAAGAAAGTGACGTTGGCCCCGAAGATGACCCTCATGACTCCGAACAGGAGATAGGCGAGACCAATCGAGGTGAACAGCTGAGCGAGCGGACCCGACCGAGCGACAGGGCGGAACACGATCACGGCCAGCACAACTCCGACGATCCCTACCAGCAGCATCGACAACAGCCCGGCGAGGAAGATGTTCATCTCGAGCGCCGAAACGAAGGTGTAGCCGAGAAAGGCTCCAAGGGTGAGCAGCTGCCCATGGGCGATGTTGATGAATCCCTCGGTCTGGCGGATCATTGACAAGCCGACGCTGGCAATGGCCAGGATGCTTCCGGTGACGAGGCCGAAGATGATGTTTTGCATGTCGTCGATCATGGTCGTGGATCGGGACCGACTGCCG
>Ga0209640_10002839_pt1 | contig 15136 bp, 13 predicted proteins | sample RifCSP10_1_FD_184018 | JGI IMG/M metagenome (GOLD analysis project Ga0209640, IMG submission 184018) | Soil microbial communities from Rifle, Colorado - Rifle CSP2_sed 10_1 (SPAdes) (version 2) | ecosystem: Environmental > Terrestrial > Deep subsurface > Rock core/Sediment | place: Rifle...
AGGCCCATTTCGTTCATGCCGTGGAGAATACGGCGATGGACCGGCTTGAGGCCGTCACGCACGTCGGGGAGCGCCCGGCCTACGATGACGCTCATCGCGTAACTCAGGTATGACGAGCGCATCTCGTCTTCGATGGCGATATGTCCTAATCTTTCATCAGGCGGCATTTCTTCCCTTTGTCATTAACCGTTAAACGTGAATCGCCATCAACCGCGACGTCTCAACTGGTTCCTCTTCAACTGTTAACGATTTACGTTTATACGTCTAAGTTGCGTACTTCCAGCGCGTGGGCTTGAATGAAGTTTCGTCGGGGCTCGACCTCATCGCCCATCAGGATCGTGAAGATCTCGTCGACGCCAGGCACGTCTTCCAGTTTGACTTTCAACAGCGTCCGGACTTCTGGATTCATCGTCGTTTCCCAAAGCTGACTCGGGTTCATTTCGCCGAGACCTTTGTACCGCTGGATGCTGAGCCCGTGCTTGCCCTTATCGAGGATCGCCTTGACCAACTCAGCCGTCGCAGGTTGGAACTGTTCCTGCCCGTCGGCTCTGATCTTGTACGGCGCCCGGCCCAAGCCGATCGCCGACGGTGAGAGCTTCTGCAGCTCGCGAAATTCGGCGGAGCCGACCAGCTCGTGCGTCACGGCAAAGCTATGGGCGACCCCGTTGGCATGCAGGCGACAGATAATTTTGTTCGATTGATGTTCTTCGTCCTCGACGATATCCAACGTCGGTGTCAGCTTCGGATAGGCCACCGCGAGAGTTTTCTTCACGTTGGCGATGACCTTCTTGAGAGCCGCCTGATTCTTGAGGACATCGCGATCGAGTCCCGGCTCATCCACAAACGCCCGCACCATGCTGGCCTCGTGCGGTTTCTTGTTGAGCCGACCGAGCAACGTCTCGAAGGCGATCAGCTTCTTGAGAATGGGCAGGAGCCGCCGTCCCATGACATACCCTTGGGCTCCTTCCAGATACACTTCCACATCCTCAACGGCGATGTCAGCCAGATGCTCGTTCAATGCCATTTCATCTTTGAGATACCGTTCCGTCTTGCCCTTCTTCACTTTGAAGAGCGGCGGCTGCGCAATATAGATGTAGCCTCGTTCGAGCAGCTCCGGCATTTGCCGGAAAAAAAACGTGAGGAGCAGGGTCCGGATATGGCTACCATCCACGTCGGCGTCTGTCATGAGGATGATCTTATGGTACCGGGCCTTGCTGATGTCGAACGAGTCTTTGTCGGCCTTTTCGCTCTCTTCGCGTTTGCGGCCGATGCCGGTTCCGAGCGCCATGATCAACGTCCGAATCTCGTCGCTCGAGAGCATTTTGTCGAAGCGCGCCTTCTCGACGTTGAGGATCTTGCCCTTGAGCGGCAGAATCGCCTGAAACTTGCGGTCGCGCCCCTGCTTCGCGGAACCGCCGGCCGAATCACCCTCGACGATATACAGCTCGCTCAGGGCCGGATCTTTCTCCGAACAGTCGGCCAGCTTGCCCGGAAGCGATCCTCCGTCCAGTGCGCTTTTGCGTCGGATGAGCTCTTTCGCTTTTCTCGCCGCTTCACGGGCACGGGCCGCGTCGATCGCTTTCCCGATGACCTTTCTGGCCACCGGCGGGTTCTCTTCAAAATAGGTCCCGAGCGCTTCATTAACCGCGGCCTCGACAATGCCCTTGACCTCACTATTGCCCAGCTTGGATTTCGTCTGTCCTTCGAATTGAGGATTACGGACCTTGACGCTGACAACGGCGGTGAGCCCTTCACGGACATCGTCACCGGTGAGCGATTCGGTATCTTTCTTGAGCAGGTCGTTGGCGTTCGCGTAGCTGTTGATCGTACGGGTGAGCGCGGCCTTGAAGCCCACCAAGTGCGTGCCGCCTTCCTTGGTGTTGATGTTGTTCGCAAAGGAAAACAGATTCTCGGCGTAGCTGTCGTTGTATTGGAGCGCGACCTCCAGCACCATATCCGACTTCTCAACCTGTACATAAATAGGCTTATGCAGTGGCACTTTGGCTTCGTTCAGATGCTCGACGAACGACACGATCCCGCCCTTGTACTTGAAGACTTGCTCTTTGACCGGTTCTTTCCGCTCATCCTTGAGTGTGATCTCGAGACCCTTGTTCAAGAAAGCGAGTTCGCGCAATCGCTGCGCCAGCACGTCAAAACTGAAGTCGAGTGTCTCGAAGATCTGCCCGTCGGACTTGAACGTGACCTGCGTGCCACGGCGCTTGGTTTTCCCCGTCATCTTGAGCGGGGCTGTTGCCTTGCCGCGCTCATAGCGCTGCTCGAACACCTGCCCGTCCTGCCAAATCTCCAGCTCGAGCCATTCTGATAGGGCGTTGACCACCGAGATCCCGACGCCGTGGAGCCCGCCGGACACGGTGTAGGCGCCTTGCTCGAACTTGCCGCCCGCGTGCAAGACCGTCAGCGCCACTTCGGCGGCAGACTTCTTTTGGGTGGAATGCATCCCGGTAGGAATGCCGCGGCCGTTGTCCACGACCGTGACACTGCCGTCGATATGGATCGTCACCTCGATCGTCTCACCGAATCCCGCCATATGTTCATCGACACTGTTGTCGACGACTTCATAGACAAGGTGATGGAGGCCGTCCACACCGGTGCTGCCGATGTACATCGCCGGACGCTTTCGTACGGCGTCCAGGCCTTCCAATACTTTGATTTGATCCGCGCCGTAACTCTGGGATTTCGGTGTGGTCTCGGTGTCGTTACTGGCCATCGGTCTCCTATTTCACGGGCGTGAGGCTAGGGGCGAGCGGCAAGGGGTTGGGAGACGTTTTCTCCTCTAGCCTCGTGCCCCTCGCCCCGTGCCTCAAACCTTAATCGGCATAACCACGCACTTGAACCCGGGACTGTCTGACTCCTGGATCAAACAGGGGCTCAGTGGATTATCCATTTGCAGAGAGATTGTCTCTCCGTCCATCACCCCGAGGACATCCAGCAAGTAACGGGCGTTGAACCCTGTATTCAACGCCTCCCCTTCGTACTGTGCCGCAAGTTCTTCGGTCGCTTCCCCAAAATCAGGATTGCTGGAGAACAGCGTCATCTGTCCGGAGACAAACGACACCTTCACCGCGCTCGCCTTATCACGGGATAACACGGAGACACGCCGGAGCGCACTTTCAAGCTCGCTGCGATTGACCCCGATTTTCCTGCCGCTCTCTTTCGGAATCACTTGCTGATAATTCGGATAGTTCCCCTCCATGAGCCGCGAGGTCAGCAGCAGCCCGCTCTTCCGGAAAATCATGAGATTTTTGGTGAACCCGATCAAGGGTTCGCCCTCACCGCCCTCTTCCAGAAGACGCTGCATCTCATGCGCCGCTTTCTTCGGAATGATGGCTTTGATCTCTTGCGGAGCGCCTTTGACGCCGGTCTTTCCGACCTCCTGCTCGGCAACCGCCAACCGATGTCCATCGGTGCCGACCAGCCGCAAGATCGTTTTCTTCTCCGACGTGATGAGGGTCACCAATAAACCGTTGAGGATGTAGCGCGCGTCATTGTCTCCGGCAGCGAAGAGAGTCTTCCGAATGAGCTCCAGAAAACCGGCCCCGGCAAGGGGAATGAGCCCTTCCCGTTCGATCGTGGGCAACGCGGGATAGTCGGTGCTGGGGAGTCCGACAATCTTAAATTGGCTCTTGCCGGCGTGAATCGTCGTCCAATTATTGTCACCCGAAGTGATTTCAATTTCACTGACCGCCAGTTCCTTAATGATCTCGTACAGCTTTCGAGCCGATACCGTGACCCCTCCGGGCTTCTCCACGGTCGCCTTGTAGAGCCCACGCATACCGATTTCGAGGTCGGTGGCGACGATTTCCACCCCCTCCTGCTTCGCCTCGATCAAGATATTCGAGAGGATCGGCATCGTGTTGCGCTTCTCGACAACACCTTGGACCCGCTGAAGACCCGTCAAGAGTTCAACTCGTCCCATACGCAGTTTCATGATCTTTTCCCCTTGGCGCAGCCCCTCACGCTCGCAGGATCTGCTCCTTCAAGCTGTCCAATGTGGCACTCAAAGCACCGTCGCTGTCTTTCGCTTTTATGACCTGCTTGCAGGCATGGATAATCGTCGTGTGGTCTTTGCCTCCGAATTGCCGCCCGATCTCGGGATACGAGGAGTCCGTGAGCTCCCGACAAAGATACATGGCGATCTGTCGCGGGTACACCAGCGTTTTGCTCCGTCGACGGGATTTCAGGTCGGCGACCTTCACATGGAAGCGCGCGCCCACTGTTTCCTGAATATCATCCATCGATACGATCTTTTTCTTGGTGCCAATCAGATCCCGGAGCACGTTCTTCGCCATCTCCAGCGTGATCGTTTGGCCGGTGAGCGAGGCATAGGCGCCTAGGCGCACCAGCGACCCCTCGAGCTCACGGATATTGCTCTTCATCGTCGTTGCGAGGAACTGGATGACATCTTCCGGCAACGTGACGCCCTCGTCCTCGGACTTTTTCCGCAAGATGGCAATCCGTGTTTCAACGTCCGGCGGCTGGAGGTCCGCGATGAGTCCCCATTCAAACCGTGACCTCAACCGTTCCTCGATATCCGGCATGTCTTTCGGAAAGCGATCGCTCGAGAGGACGAGCTGCTTATGCGCTTCATAGAGGGCATTAAACGTGTGGAAGAATTCCTCCTGCGTGCGTTCCTTGCCAGCCAGGAATTGAATGTCGTCGATCATCAACATGTCGATATGACGATACCGTTTCCGCAGATCCATCATTTTGTCGTATCGAATGGAGTTGATGACCTCGTTGGTAAACTGCTCGGTCGTCAAATAGGCAATCCGGAGATCGGTCCGTTCAGCCACATAATTCCCAATGGCATTTAAGAGATGCGTTTTCCCCAGCCCGGTCTCCCCGTAGATAAAGAGTGGGTTATAGGCTTTCGCCGGCTGTTCGGCGACCGCCATACAGGCAGCATGGGCAAATTGATTTCCTGCGCCTACTACGAAATTCTTGAATGTGTACTTTGGGTTGAGCTGTATTCCCCGTTTCGTCCTTATCCCTGTATTTGGGCGACTAGTCGCAACGGTACTCCCCTTACTCTCAGGCTGCTTTGTTGCTTGTTTATGAAAGATGACAAACGTGATGGCAGTCTCTTCCCCACCTCGAGCAGCGGAAACGGCTTCGGCCAAGAGCGTCCCGTAATGTTGGCTTAACCAGTCACCAAAAAACTTATTAGGAACGCCCAGTTGTGCCGTGGAGTCCTCAATCCGTTCGAGGTGAATCGGTGTAAACCATGTATCATAAACTTGTTTTGGCACTTTCCCTTGGATATAAGCCAAGGCATCCTGCCATTCGGTTGCGATAGTCATAACCCCTGTATCATTCTTCATACACAGACTTATTCACACCTGTTGATAACCTGGTTCTTCACACACTCTTTCCTTTTTAAAATCGAGCATTATCAGACTTTGACAGAAACAGGGTAGTAGCCCACTCCTACATCATCACAGATTATGAACTCTGCATGCAGGGGTTATCCAGAGTCAACCCCCAACTCTCTCCACAAAGACAGCATTAGAAGAAACCAAAAAAATCAATTATTTAATATCTACCCACAATATCCACAATACCTACTCTTACTCCTACTCCGACGATGACTTCATTCTTCTACATAAAACATTCGGAGAAGAGCCCGCACAACAGCTATAGCACCACTATATGTTCCGATAGAAAAATCTTCTCGATCAGATCATCATAAGTTAAGGTCGGATGCAAATAATCAGCCACCATCCCTTCGACAGCTACCACCACTCCCTTCACGGAGGAAGAGGCCCTCGATGCTGCCTCCTCAATGAATACAATTTCCATCTCTTCATCCTGGGCGTGAAAGAGTGAGGAAGAGATAAGGTCCGGTGGTTGTCGAAGAAGATAAAGCGTCGTTCCCATCACAAAGACCGCATTCTTTAAAACACGAGACTTCTATCAGCCGTTCTAATGAACTGTCTGATTTCATCGGCCGTTCGAATCGTCACAGAAAAATCATCAGACCAAGCATCCATCACCGTCCCTGGCTCGACGATAAAGGGAATAGATAAGTGTTGAAAGGAAGGAAGATATTTTTCAAGAACATCGACATCGACTATTTCGTCTGTGTCCTCCATGAGGAGAAGGGGAGCGCGGCCTAGGAGGACAACGGTCGTCTCATGATCTCCAGCACAGAGTCCCAGGGCAATACGAAGGGCTTCAACAGGACGAGCCGTTATACAAGGATCTTCTGAAATCACCACAGCGACGTGTTTCGACATAGACAACCGATCGCAGTAACAATAATTTCTTATGTAAAAGCAAGAAAGCGGTCACAACCATCAATAATTCCAGACAGGACGACCAGCCCTGACAATGAGACTCTTGAATCGACAGTGGTTGTGAGAACACCATATTGATGACAGCCATAGGCACAGACAGACATCTTCGCCCCGACATCGATCAGCCTAAGATAGCGTTGGTCCGTAACGGTTTTTACCCCTTCATCAATGAGATAAAGATAGACCTCAACGCCTCGGCGCAAGGCAGCCTGAGCCAACTGAACGACGGTCTCAACACTTGGATGAGAAGGGGGTGTGGATAACAAGAGACCCAACTTGCGAGAGGCCATAGAAATAAACCAAAGATATCAATTTAATCAATTATTTATGAAATATATTATGGGCGAGCCTACGAGGTTTTTTTTATAAAGTCAATATCAAAAATTGAGTTTATTTATGAAGGAAAAGGACGATTTTTCAGGAGCGCAGTGAGACCAGCCAGAGGGAGTTCTTCTTGAGCCTTCGACGCGAGGTTACGAAGGATGATGGAGCCACGAGCGGCCTCATCATCACCTAAGAGAATGGCGTAACAGCACTTCGATCGATCGGCTTGGCGAAGGTGCGCTTTGAGTGTGGTGGCGCGATAGTCACAGTGGGCCGAAAGTCCGACTCTGCGGAGTTCATCGAGAAGTACGAGCCCACGCTTTATCCCTTCCTCTCCAAAGGCCGCGACATAATAGAGACAGTCCTGTAGCGAGGACGAGGATGTCTCCGGGAGCATCAACGACATGCGTTCAAGCCCGACCGCGAATCCGACGGCCGGAACAGAGGGGCCGCCGAGCGTTTCCACCAAACCGTCGTAGCGGCCACCGGCGCCCACCGCGTTCTGAGCTCCTAAATGAGTCGACGTAATTTCAAAACTCGTCAAACAATAGTAATCGAGCCCCCGCACCAAACGAGGATTGAGTCGATAGGGAACCCCAATGGCAGCGAGACCTGCAAGGACCTGATCGAAATGTGCACGGGCTTCAGGAGAGAGATGATCGGTCAGCCGCGGCGCCAACTCAGTCGCGGCGCGACAGTCCGGCACCTTGCAATCCAGCACCCGCAAGGGATTCGTGTCCATACGTCGCCGACAGTTTGCGCAGAGGAGGGATTCCTGCTGTGCGAGGAAGGAGCGCAAGAGAGGCTTGTAGGCCGCGCGGTCGCCGGAGCTTCCCAGGCTATTGATCTCTAGCGTCAGGTCGGGCAGGGCCAGATCAGACAGCAGGCGCCACAGCAGCGCAATGACCTCGATGTCTGCACGAGGGTCCGCTGTGCCAAAGGATTCGACACCGAATTGATGGAACTGGCGAAGACGCCCTGCCTGTGGCCGTTCATGGCGGAACATCGGCCCGATGTAGAAATATTTCTGTGGGAGCGGGTCGGCCGCCCGATTGTGTTCGATGAAGGCCCGCACCGTGCCCGCCGTGCCTTCAGGACGCAAGGTCAACGAGGTCCCGTCCCGGTCGGGAAAGGTGTACATCTCCTTCTCGACGATGTCCGTTGTTGAACCGATACTTCGGGCAAAGAGCGCGGTGAGTTCGAAGATGGGGATACGGATCTCCTGATATCCATAACAGAGCGCCCAGCGCCTCGCCGCATTTTCAATCAGGCGCCACCGCGGCGTCTCCTCCGGAAGGATATCCTTGACGCCCTTGATGCCCTTGATCGTGTCCATATTATTCAGCGATCGTCTACCAGGATGCTGAAAAAGTCCGCCAACAGGGGGGGATGGCCCGGTGAGTCCCCTGTGCTCGCGCAACGCGCGGTCTCAGAAGACCCTCGTTGGATGCGCGCAGTGGGGGACTCATCCGAGCCATCTTAGGGATAACGTAAGCGAGCAAGCTTGGAATAATCATATTTGGTTACTCGCTGCGGCCTTGCTGACCGCCTTGTTGAGCATCCTGCGTAGCATTTTCCTATTGTCCTAGAAAAGGGGACAATTGAAATTTCATCATGCCACAACAGTTTTTCCGCAGACTCCTAGAAAGATTTGGGACTATAACGACGGGTTGCAGGCAAGTCAACGCAGGCCGAAGGCAGTCGCTCGTCAACCGTGAAGCGTCGTTCGCAAGACCGCACGTTCGGAGGTTTTGCCGCTTCATCAGCAATGTTCGATGAAGGGCACCGCGCCTTCTTGCGCCGACCGGCGCGCGGGCGTATAGTTCGCCGCTCACGTGCTGTCAGGGGATGATGCATGAGTATAGATCAACCTACCCGCCGCGTCATTGCGCTCGCACCGATGCCGCCCGAGAAATCCGCCTACGCGCTGGCCCGCTACAGCCGCTCGCCCGACTCTATCGAGAGCAGCCTCCGCTGGGTGCATGGACATTCTTCTGAAAAGTTCTGGGATCAGTTCTACTTCGACTACGGCCATGCGTCGATCGCCGATTTGGGCCACGTCATCATCTGTTTCGAGGACATCTCCGAACTCGCCGCAATTCGACTCGAGGATGAGCCTTTATGGGATGGCCAGGCGAAATCGAGCCGGTATCAGAACTTTGCGTCCGGCGGGTGGTTCGTGCCGGATTCCATTCGAGGGTCGGAGACGGAAGGCACCTACCAGGGCATTCTCCGTAGCCTCGCCGAGATCTATCGGCTCTTACACCAACCCGTAACACAATTTATTTCGGAGCGTGAGCCGCGCCCCGAGTCGATGAAACCGGTCGATTACCAACGAACGATTGCCGCGCGCGCATTCGATGTGACGCGGTATCTCCTGCCCCTCTCGGCGCGGACGAACGTCGGGCAAGTCGTGAGTATCCGGACGTTGGAGAAGCAAATCACCAGACTGTTGTCGTCCCAACTACCAGAGTTGCGCGCGATCGGAGACGAACTCAAGGATGCCTGCCAACGGTCACCAGTAAACCTCTGGGGCGAGCTCTGTGGTCAGGCAGCTGGAGCACATGAACCCCTCGCGCCGACGCTCGCTCGCCATGCCAAGTCGAACGACTATCAAGCCTCGGTCTACCAGGACCTTGCCAGATACGCCAAGGAGGCGCTCCGGGGAACCGGATTAGATCAACCAACGTCCTGGGGTGTGCCGGAGCCGGTGGACCTCATCGACCCCCACAATCCATTGGACGAAATCGTCACCACCTTGCTGTACCGGGTCTCCCATGCGCCCTATCGGAGCCTCCTCGCGGTCGTCCGCACCTGGACGGAGAAACAGAAACAGGAGGCCGTCGACGTGGCGATGAGCACACGAGGACCTTACGACGAACTCATCAAAGAATTCCGCAGCGGCTACGCCTTCACGTTCGATGTGCTGATGGATATCGGAGGCTGGCGCGACATGCATCGGCATCGACGCTGTCAACAGATTCAGCAGAACTTTACGACGGTACACGGGTACGAGGTCCCCACGCCGCTCGTGCAAGCGGGATTGGATCAGGAGTACCGACAGGCGATGGACGCGGTCCGTTCGGACATCGAGCAGCTCAAGAAAACGAGCGCGGAGGGATCGCTCTATGCGACACCGTTCGGATTCAAGGTGCGGTGCCTCTTCAAAATGGACTATGCCGAAGCCGAGTATATCGCGAGACTTCGCTCCGGTGTGAAAGGCCACTGGTCATACAGAACTGTGGCCTGGTTGATGAAACAAAAACTTGCGGCGCGCTATCCTTCACTCGGGGATCGCATTCAGGCCACCCCGCCGGACATTGAGGATACCCTTACCAGATAATCCATACGACCGACTCCGATGGCCGACTATCAGGCACTTTGTGAAGCGACCCTGTTGGAAGGCCAATGGGATCAGGCGCAGCAGGCTGCACTAGCCTGGGCCCGCCACCCACCCACCGGCACAGACCGGGATCCTCGGCCCCATTTTGCCCTGAACGTGATCCATCTGCTCCGGGGGGAGTTCGCCGAAGCCTGGAGTACTCACCCGAAGTGTTTGCAGGAATCCGACGACATTGCCCAGGTCAAAGAGTGGATCGAAGGATTCGTCGCGCGACAGTCCGAGCAGGCTCACGCCCATCTCGTGATGGGCCTGTTCCTGGCCCAATCAGGCCAATCCGAACAGTCAGTCGCGTCCTACAAGGAATCGGCCAAACTCGCGCCCCAGTCCGCCTACCCCCATTATTTTCTCGCGCAGATTCATGAGCGGGCCAACCATCTCGAAATGGCCATCAAGGAATACCGCGAAGCCGTCCGACTGGATCCTTCCTATGCGCCGGCGCGGACCAATCTGGGCGTGGCCTATCAAGAGCAGGGCCGGTTGGAGATGGCCATCCCCCAATATCGCGAAGTGATCAAGTTGCATCCCAACGACTCGGTGGCCCATGCGAACCTCGCTTGCGCGCTCGCCGAGCAGGGCAAATTCGAGCCGGCCTTGCAGTCCTACAAGGAGGCGTTGCGCCTGAACCCCAAGGATGCAGCAGTGCATTTCGCGTTGGGAGGCCTCTATGAAACGAGGGGCCGTTTGGACCTGGCGCAGAAGGAGTACGAAGCAGCCCTCCTCGCCGATCCGAACTTCGGTCCGGCGCATTCGGCGCTCGGCTGGTTGGCGTTGGGCAGACAACATATGCAGGCCGCCTACGAAGCCTTCAATCGAGCCCTCAAGTCCAACGATCAAGATCCTCGGGCCTACCACGGCATTGCCGAATACTATTCCCAAAAGGGGAAGCGAGAGAGTGCGCTGGACAATTTTGCAAAGGCGCTCAAGTACTACAAAGATCCCGAACGAAAAAATGCGATTTTGAATCAGCTTTTCCAAGAAGGCCAGATGGCGGATTGACAGGATCCTGAAAAAGTCCGCCATCTTCGTTCTCGCATCGTTCAGATCCTCAACGTACCCCAGAGGGTACGCCTCCGGTCTTCACTCGCTGCGGCCTTGCTGAACGGCCTTTTTGAGCATCCTGCGGGAGAGAGCAGCATTTCCCTTTGCTCGCAGAGGCCCCACAATGCGCGCAGTCGAAGAAGGAGCTTCAGGCCCTTCGTGTTGGGGGGAGAATCGCAAGCCACGCAGATACCTTGCAATGGAGCAGAATATGCCGGTCAGCATACTCTGTAGCTAGCTGGACCGATAGGGAAATGCCGACTGCACATCTGTACCTCTTCAGCGATGGTTGCCCCAGTGACTGGCTCGTGGACGGGCAGGACGACACGTGGCACACGATTGTGAATTTCGTCTTTCAGTCCTCTCCGGATGTGCAGCCGCAAATTGAGAATGGCGTGCCGCACGTGGAGCTTCTGCCGCTGGACGTGACGTACATGGATCTGGTTCGCGCACTGGAATCGGGTCTGCCGTCGCATCAACTGAGGAAGTGGAATACCGGACCAGGCTACCGGTCAAGATTCTGTCGAGCATTCGCGGACGTGGTCGCCTCGATCAAGCCCATAGTATCGGCATGCTCATTTCAGGAAAAGACCCTTCGGAGCTCGAAGAGCGCCCTCCTAGCCTCGTATAATCAGCACATCGGCGGCATTGAGGGGCGCGGCATCGGCTTTGAAGAGTGGTTCGACGACGGGGGACGTCCTAGAATGAAACACTCCTTCGTTAACATGGACGGACACCACAAGATCCAAGGCCTCGAGAATCAAATCCTCGTCGTGCTCTTCATGTCGTGGTTTGCCGCCGACCAGTATATCTTCTACAAGAAGGACATCGTCTCCAGCAATCGGTACAGCTTCGACCGCTTAGCGATGACGGTGGTGTCAGACAAGCTCAGTGGCGATGATGATTCTCGACGCAACAACGAACAGAATTTACGAAATTTGATCGACCCAGAGGGAGAAAACGCGCCAATCGTTCTCACTCGATCACCAGATAGCGACTTGTTTTCCGGAGATCTTGTCGCAGACAATCTGGCGGGTTGGCTCAATGCCGCAATTTCTGACCTAGGCGGCAGTTTCGGTGACGCTGCTCGCGACGTTGCGGGATCCGGCGTTTGGACCGGTTGGCATGTGCTCAAACAGTCTTCGACGAAACTAGAATTGGTGCCAGTGATGTCAAGATTGCAGGAGTGGCAGGCCGGCTAACAAGCGCATGGCTCGGCTGCTCAAAATTTCCGCCAGCAAGGCCGCAGGGAGTTCGGACGCCGAGGCATACCATTTCAGGACGTCCCTGTGGACGCGTGTAGACCTGCATGGTAGGATTCAGGCCGTAGGAGGTGTGACTATGGCAACAGCGGCGAAACGACAACTGGCCCTTCCTGCAGCGCTCTCGAAAGAACTGGATCGGCTCGCTCGGCGTGAGGGGAAGAGTACAGTTGCGGTCTTGCAGGATCTCGTCTCAGAGAACAAACACAATCGGCTTGAACAGGAGTTCGGGGCCATCCAAGGCTATTGGAGTAAAAAGGCGAAAGCCAAAGGCATTCTCACAGCCCGTGATCTCCTGAGGTATCTCGCGAAACCGTGAGGGTCGTCTTTGATACCAACATCTACGTCTCAGCGTTCGTCCTGCCTGGCTCCTCTGCCGATCGAGCGATGCAGCGCATCTTTGATGGCCACGATACGTTACTGATATCCAAACCCATCCTCGACGAATTACTCACCACCATGGCCCGCAAGTTCAGTCGCGATGCTGATGCTTTGAGTCGTACGGCTCTTCTCCTGACGGAGCTTGCCGAACTCGTTCAACCGAAGGAACGTGTCAGCGTGTTCGATGACGATCCGGACAATCGGATTCTTGAGTGCGCGATTGCCGGACAGGCAAGAGCGATTGTGACCGGCGATAAGGCCATGCTGGCTGTTGAGATATCTCACGGAGTTCGGCTTCTCTCGTTAAGCGCGTACTTGCACCGATAAGAAGCGGACCCTTAGCGGGCAACTATTTCATGGTGCGGTTGCTCAAACAGGTGGTCAACGAGGCCGCAGGCGAAAAAAACACCGGAGGCGTACCCTCCGGGGTACGTTGAGGATTTTTTTGAGACGAGAACGAAGTTGGGCGCCTGTTTCAGCAACCGCTTAGAGGTCGCGGATGGCGCCTTGAAGAACCGTGATCTGCGTCACCGGATCGCCGGAGGACTTCAGTTCTGTGCGGATTTGATCTTTGAGGTAGGAGGAGTACCCGACGCGGTCGATCAAGAGTTCGAGGAACCGTTCGACTGGAAGCAGGCTTTGGGCCTTGAGTTCGTCCACGGTCTCATCACTGACGGGCACGTAGCTGCTCCCCATGTGGAACACCACATTGTAGTGACGGTTTTTCCCGATGCGCTCGAACCGTAGACCCTTCACTGTACTTTCCCCCAAGCCATGCAGAGGAGTGCATTCTAGATAAACGATGATCAGAAGACAAGGGAGGGACAGGGGTGGTAAGTCACGGGCCGCGCAGGCAAGAGCCCGTCCGGCTCAGGTAAAAAATGATCATGAGACAACCGCAGCGGTTCTTCGCCGTCTGGCGATTCCTGTCCGTGGCATGCTAAACATGAATAGATGCCACCCTTGCACACACTGGAAGAATTGTCATTCGACAACAGCTACGCCTGCCTGCCCGAGGCATTCTATGCGAAGCTGCATCCGACCCCCCTTGCAGCGCCTCCGTATCTTGTCAGTTTCAATCCCGCGGCGGCCGAACTGATCGACCTTGATCCGGAGCAAGCGAAGCGCCCGGAGTGTGCCGGTGTGTTTGGCGGGAGCATGCTCGTGCCGGGGATGGAGCCCCTGGCCATGCTCTACTCCGGCCATCAATTCGGCGTGTATGTGCCGCAGCTGGGAGACGGGCGCGCCATCCTCCTTGGAGAAGTACGGAACGAACGAGGCGAGAAGTGGGATCTGCATCTGAAAGGAGCGGGGATTACGCCGTTCTCCCGAGAGGGAGATGGCCGTGCGGTGCTGCGTTCGACCGTCCGGGAGTATCTCTGCAGCGAAGCGATGCATGGTCTGGGGATTCCGACGACGCGAGCACTCTGTCTTGTCGGGAGCGATCACCAGGTCTACCGTGAGCAGGTCGAAACCGGCGCGATGCTCGTACGGATGGCGCCGTCCCATGTGCGCTTCGGCACCTTTGAGATCTTCTATTACCGAAAACAGCACGAGCAGCTCAAAATCCTCGCCGACTATGTCATCGCAAACCACTTTCCCCACCTGGTGGATGGCCCGGACAAGTACGCGCGATTCTTTTCCGAGGTCGTCGAACGCACGGCGAGGCTGATCGCGCAATGGCAGGCTGTCGGCTGGGCGCACGGCGTCATGAATACGGACAATATGTCGATCCACGGTATCACCCTCGACTACGGCCCCTTCGGGTTCATGGACGACTACGATCCGGGCTTCATCTGCAACCACTCCGACCACAACGGCCGCTATGCCTTCAATCAACAGCCTTATATCGGTCTCTGGAATCTCAGCTGTCTGGCGCAGGCGCTGCTCCCGTTGGCCGAGAAGGAAGATTTGAAGGCTGCGCTCGACCGCTACACTCCCTTCTGCGAAGGACGGTACATGGAGTTGATGCGGGCCAAGTGTGGACTCATCGAGACGAAGGAGGAGGATGCGTCGTTGATCCAAGACCTCTTGGCGCTCATGCACCAGCACCATATCGATTACACGAACTTCTTTCGTTCATTGGGCTTGTTTCGGACCGGGTCCGCATCGCTGAACGAGCCGCTCCGTGACTTCTTCCTGGGTCGTGCAGCCTTCGACAAGTGGGCTCATCGGTACGAGGACCGGTTGCGCGAAGAGGGGAGTCGAGACGACGACCGCCTGGTGCGCATGAATCGCGTCAATCCGAAGTATGTGCTCCGCAACTATCTGGCGCAGACCGCCATCGAGAAAGCTCAGCAGAAGGACTTCTCCGAGATCGATCGGTTGCTCGCCCTCCTGCAAAATCCCTACAGTGACCAGCCAGGCATGGACGCCTACGCGGCTTCTCCACCCAACTGGGGCAAGCACCT
>Ga0209640_10002840_pt1 | contig 15128 bp, 14 predicted proteins | sample RifCSP10_1_FD_184018 | JGI IMG/M metagenome (GOLD analysis project Ga0209640, IMG submission 184018) | Soil microbial communities from Rifle, Colorado - Rifle CSP2_sed 10_1 (SPAdes) (version 2) | ecosystem: Environmental > Terrestrial > Deep subsurface > Rock core/Sediment | place: Rifle...
GCGGGTATGTCAACCCGACGCCTCTTTTCCCCCTTGACGCCCATCATAAACTTGGCTTATTTTTAGGTGCGTTTTTGACTCGTGGGCTGGGTCGTCCCGATCCGGCACGACCGAAGGAGGTGATCTGATATGGAACCCCGGCGCTACGGCCCCTTCCCTTATACCCCGATCAACCGCCGCCCGAAGCTGAAATGGCCGAACGACGCGCGTGTCGCCGTCTGGGTGTGCCCGAACATCGAGGTGTTCGCGCTGAACGAGCCTGTGCCGCTCGGCAGCGGCAAGGTTCCCGACGTGCCGGCCTGGTCGCTCCGCGATTACGGCGCGCGCGTCGGCATATTCCGGATCATGGAGGTGCTATCCAAGCGCGGCATCCGCGCCACGGCGTCGCTCAATGCCGAGGTCTGCGACGACTATCCCCAGATCGTCGAAGACGCGGTGGCGCTGGGCTGGGAATTCCTCGCTCACGGCCAGTCCAACACGCGCCGGCTGAGCGACATCCCGCCCGAGACCGAGCGGCAGGTGATCCACGATTCGCTGGCCCGCGTCGCCAAGGCCACCGGCAGGCGGCCCAGGGGCTGGCTCGGGTCGGGGATGATGGAGACCTGGAACACGCTGGAACACTTCGCCGACGAGGGGATCGAGTACGTCTGCGACTGGAACAACGACGACCAGCCCTACCTGATGGACATCGGCGGACGGCGTATGGTCGCCCTGCCCTATTCGGTGGAGATCAACGACCTGCCCGCGATGCTCCGCCAGAACCGCAGCAGTGACGAATTCGAGAAGATGATGCGCCGCCAGTTCGACACGCTGTACCGCGAAGGGGCGGAGTCGGGCCGCGTCATGGCGATCGCGGTGCACCCCTACGTCGTCGGCTTTCCGCACCGCATCTGGGCGCTGGAGTCCGCGCTGGACTACATCCGCGGCCACGATGCCGTCTGGTTTGCAACCGCCGAAGAGATCGTCGACCACTACCTGAAATCAGGCGCAACGTTCTGAGCCCGGCAAGACCGCAGGAGACTCCCCCTCTAAATTTTAGATTCGTCGTCGCTTGCGGTTCAGGAAAGATCGTCAAGATTGTGGGGCCTGGACCCCCGACTTGCCATGTCTTGACAGCCCTTTTAGCGTGGTGATATGAGCAGCTCAGTGTTATGTAGACGCTGAAAGCCTCCCTCAACGTTGGCGAGCATCTTGTGATGTGAGGCCTAGCGGTCGTGCCGTCTACTTCTTTGACTCGGAAGGCAATTACCAGCAGCTTCACGCCTCGCAGTAGGTTTGAAAGGAGTCATCGAGCGACCGGCTAAAAACAACCGTAACGGTGGGTCTATTGGGCGTCTGATCGGCCAAGGAGGTGTAACATGGCGTATCGTATTAATAAAGTAGACGTGTGGGCAGGAGAGGTCGAAGATCGACCGGGCGGGCTCGCTGACAAATTGGCGCTCTTAACGAAAGCCGGCGCGAACTTCGAGTTTCTAATTTCCCGCCGCGCTCCCGAAAAGCCGGGGAGGGGAGTTGTTTTCTTAACCCCTATCAAGGGAGCCGCACAAAAGCGTGCCGCGACGGAGACAGGCCTTAACACAACAGGGAGTTTACATTCGGTGCGCGTGGAGGGTGCTGACCGACCGGGATTAGGTACGAAGATGACGCTCGCGCTTGCCGATGCCGGCATCAATTTGCGTGGCGTCTCGGCAGCAGCTCTCGGGCGGCGAAGCGTGACGTATTTTGCTTTTGACACCGCCTCTGATGCAGAAAATGCCATACGGATTTTAAGGAAAGCTCTGAAATAAGGCGAACAAAAACATCGCAGTTCGTTGAAAAAATTTGTCTTTTTGACTGGTAGGATTGTCCAGATGGGAAACCCGACCCCAATGACACATTCTTCCCCGGGAAGTTTCTAGTGAGTTAACAGGCGCCTGAAGGGCACGCTCAAGAGCGCGAACACGATGCCTCTTACTTGCCAGCGCGGGTCGCGTTCCACTTGCTGTTACTTCCGCCGGATTTGACGGTCCCCTCAATGGCGTTGCCGTTCACGCGGCCGGTGTATTGGGCGCCGCCGGCACTGAAACTGATCTGATCCCCGCGCAGCCTGCCATTCGTGATCGGCATGGTATTACTGCCGGACCTGAGCGTGCCGGAAATCAGCTGGAAGTCTTGCTTGAGCGTGAGATCTCCCTGCCGAAGTTGCCATGTACCTTCCGCTTTTGCCGGCACGATCCAGAAAAGGGCCGTGCACCATGAGGTGCAGCCGCCGCTCAGCGTGGCTGTCTCGTCAGCCGTCCATTCTCCCATCGTGAAGCTATTCGACACGATACGAGTGCCGGGCTTGAGATCGAGGATCCTCGGCCGCAGCTTGAGATTTATTTCAGGCAGCAGAAACATGGTAATCACGGTGGCCTGCGAGAAATCGCTCTCGAACAGGTCGGCTTTAACGAAGTTGGCTTTGTCGCTGACGCCTTCATTGGCGGCATTGCGCTTCGACAGCTCGACCATGTCCGGGTTGTATTCGATGCCGAGCGCGCGGGCGCCGCGCTTTGCGGCAGTGATCACAGTGCGCCCGTCGCCCGAGCCGAGGTCAATCACGTAATCTTTCGGCGTGACTTTCGCCATGTCGAGCATTTTGTCCACCAGCGCCTGCGGCGTCGGCACCCACACCACATCCTTGCCTTCCTGGCCGACCTGCGGCTGGTATTCCTCCTTCGCCGGCTGCGTCTGCGCGAAAACACTGGCGGCGATCACAGACAGACATAGCGCCAACAACGACCGGCGCACAAAATGCGATGCATTCATGTTTGTTCGACCCCTCTTTCTCTCAGGTAATTTAAGTCTCCATACTCCAAGGCCGAGGAAATGTCCAGCCCCGCCTCTGGCCAGCAGACCGGTTTATCTAAAAACCGCTCCTTATTTTCGTGTCCTTCCGGCGGCCGGGCCGGCAGGGACCAAACAGGGCTCGCCTCCTGTCCCCGCGGTTTGGGTAACCGTATTTATGAGGCACCACACCCCTTCTCGGTAACATTCTTTATAAGGCAGATTGGTGACTACCAATCACGACTGTTCCAGTGTAAGATCCGGACACGCGATCTGCTCGCTGATCGACCTGGGCAAGTCTGAAACGGAGCGCGCCAAGACATTGGGTAAAATGATATTCCTCGGCTTTGCTCTTTTCGCCAGCCTGATATTCTGCCCTTTTTCAGTTGCCCTGGAAGTCCCTGTCCTCAAAGATACCATCAACGACTTCGCCGGGATGATGCCGCAAGCTAGCGTTCACGATCTAGAAGAGCGCCTGAAACGCTTCAAAACACAGACCGGCCACACCATCGTAGTGCTTACGGTACGAAGCCTTGAAGATGAAGACATGAAAAGCTTCGGCGGCAAAGCCTTCAAGAGCCTGCCGCTTGAGGAGCCGGCATTACAGAAATCCGTTCTTCTTGTCGTCGCTAGAAAGCAGCAAAAAGTCGGCGTCGAGGTCGGCTCGCAGCTGGGACATCTTTTTCGCGAACCTGAGGCGAGCCAAAAACTTCAGGGCCACGTAGGCCTCTATTTCGGCGGCTTCAGACCCGATTTAGGAATTCACGCGGGAGTGAATTATATTTTTAGGGTGATCAAGGGAGAGTTTCATGTCGACACCACAACCGAGCTAGAAAAGCTTGAAGATGCGTCGACGCGAGGCGCTGGGGCCGGAGCTATCTTCGCTGTATTGTTGGCTCCCTTCTTGGCATTCGTGGTCGGCGTGTTATGGGGAATTTACGCAACGCATAACAGTATTGAGCGTGGAATGCGCCTCGTCATGGGCGCTGTTCTGAGTTATGGAACGGCGAAAATTGTGGCGTTTCTTATGTCCCTGATTAGCAGCTACGGTGATGGTTTATGGTATTTTATCCTGGCCATCAGCATTCCTCTGGGTGTTTTCGGCAGCCTGACGGAATTTTGGATGGCAGGGGAGTGGCGCGGCATACCGAGGGTGAAGGATAGAATAAAACGGAAGCCTGAAGACAATATGGGGATCTGAAAACCCGAGCCCGGACTGGTTCTCCCCCAGCCGGCCTTTTTGGGTACTAACGCTGAAACCGAATTAGAACGAATCAATGACCTACCCCGCAGCAAGCTGCGGGGAATTAGACCCGTAGAGAATTAAAAGGAGCATTCTTATGATTAAGAGACTCCGATTACATGTGGCGACCGTCATAGGGTTTGCCCTTTTGGCTTCCATCGCTACAGGGGAGGAATTCTACAAGGGTAAGACTGTTCGATTGGTTGTGGGATTTTCGGCAGGGGGAGGGTTTGATATCTACGCACGGGCAATCGCACGGCATATCGGCAAACACATTCCGGGTAACCCCACCATCATCGTGGAGAACATGCCTGGTGCTGGCAGCCTTATTGCGGCCAACTATATTTATAACAAGGCCAAGCCCGATGGGCTTACCATTGGCAACTGGGTTGGGACACTGGTCTTGCAGCAGGTAATGGGAGGGCAAAAGGGCATTGAGTTCGATGCGCGCAAGTTTGAATGGATCGGGCTGCCCGCGGGAGACAGCTCCTTATGTGCGCTCACTAAGGCACGCGGCGTCACGAGCATCGACACTTGGTTGGCAGCCAAGGAGCCGGTCAAAATAGGCGGTCTCGCCCCCGGCTCTGTAACATCCGATATTCCCAGGATCCTGAAGGCCGCCTTGAATCTCCCTATCCAGGTGGTCGAAGGATACAAGGGCACGGCTGAGATTCGTCTGGCGGCGGATTCCGGTGAGGTTGACGGGGGTTGTTGGGGCTGGGAAACGATCAAGGTGATGTGGCGCAAAGGGATAGAGTCGGGGGATGTAAAAGTTGTGATACAAGCGCTCCCCAAGAAGCATCCAGAGCTCCAAGACGTACCCAACGCTGTGGACTTAGCTAAGTCTGATGAGGCGCGCCAGTTGATTAAGGCAGGGATCACCGATCCGGCTACTATCGTCCGCTCTTACTCTCTCCCTCCAGGTACGCCCAAGGAAAGGGTGAAGATCCTGCGTGATGCCTTCATGGCGACCATGAAGGACCCGGAGTTCTTGGCCGAGACAAAGAAGTCCCAACTGGATCTCAACCCTCTGTCCGGTTCTGAGGTGGAGACTATCGTCCAAGGCTTCTTCAAGCTGCAACCCAGCTTGGTAGCTAAACTGAAAGAGATAACGGTTCCTAAGAAGTAGGAGGTAAGAGATATGCAGCCTAAGTTTATTCCCCACGTTCCCCCAAGGATCTATTCCAAGGCTTGCGTCTATGGAAATGTGATATTTCTGGCCGGCGAAGATTGCAAAGATCCTAAAACGCAGAAAGTGCGCGGCAGCACCGTAGCCGAACAGGCAGATTATCTTTTTCAGAACATGAAGGCTACTCTAGAAAGCTTGGGGAGCTCCCTTGATAACGTCGTCAGTCTCACTGCCTATGTTACCGATCCCCGGGGTAAAGAAGACTATCGAGAAGCCCGGCGCAAACATCTCCCGCACCAACCCCCCAGCGCACTCATCTGTGGAATTCAGCTTGCCGATCCTGAGATGCTAATAGAGATCCAGGCCACGGCCGTCATTCCAGAAAAGCGCTAGAGCCTACGGCTTTGCACACGGATAAGATTAAGCGTTTTGCCTTCGTCTTCGAAACAAGTCAATACTCCTGGCAGACCCCAATTCACAAGAAACTGAAGGTCAAAGGCAAAGGTGCGACCCCGCTCCGCCCCCTATACTTACCGAATAAGCCGTGCGCGGGGTAGCGCTACATAGATCATGATCACGGTCAGCGCACCAACTGCGCCCATCGACGCCACAGCCCACCGGGCCCCCACTAGGGATGACAGCGCCCCGATGAGAATGCTTCCTATCATCAGCATGACCTGGCTCATGTGAAAGATTGCCATCGTCCGACCGCGGAATCCGGAAGGAGAGTAAGTTTGGATGACGGTTTGCACAAGGGCGTGGGAGCTCACGTGGCAGAGGCCTACGATCCCCATCAGCACCGCCGAAAGCTCGAACCAGGGTGATGCCGAGAAGGCAATGACGATAAACCCGTATAACGTCACGCCTCCCAACATGAGCATGCCCCTCGGTAGATTGTCACCGAGGGACGCGATGAGAACGGAGCTGCACAGCGCACCCACACCCATAGCGGTCAGGAGCAACCCCTGCCCGGTGGCCCCAACTCCAAGGAGGTCTCGCGCAAACACCGGCAACAGCGTCGTGAAGGGGATGATGAACAAAGACGCAAACATCGCGATCAGGAGACCGGTGCGAACGGCCTCGTTCTTCCAGCTGAACTTCCACCCTTCGATGATGCTCTGGCCGAAGGAGGTCCCGTGAGCAGAGTGACCGTGAGAGCTAACAGAAGAGCGCTGCGCCGAGCGAAGCCGCACGGTCCAAACAGTCGCCAAGAAATAAAAAACAGCCTGGACAGCATAGGAGCCGCCAGTCCCGAACATCGCGATGAGCAAGCCTGCCAGGGCGGGGCCAGTGCTTCGCGCCACGTTAAAGACAATCGCGTTGAGGCCGATAGCGTTGGTCAGGTGACCGGGCGGCACGGCATCGGCAACCATCGCAGCCCTGGACGGCTGCTCAAAGGTCTGGACGATTGCCATCCCGAAGGCGGTCACGTACACGTGCCATGACTGGATCTGGCCTGTAATAATCAGCAGGGCTATCGTAGCGTACAATAACCCATTCACCACTTGGGCAACCATCACCTGCCTCTTGCGGGAATAGCGGTCGGCGGTGCTGCCCGCCACCGGGGATAACAAGAGAAACGGTATTGCCTGAACTCCTCGCACTAGGCCAAGCTGGAGCGCTGAGTTTGTCAGCTCATAGATGAGCCAACCGCGGGCGACCTGATCCATCCACGTCCCCATAGACACGAATACCTGCCCGAACCAGAGCAAACGGAACTCGCGGTGGCGGAGCGCCTCTAAGGCCCTGAGGTGAAGCAACGCATCGAGAGGGCGCCGGGGCTGCCGAGGAGCCACTGGCTGAGCGGCTTCGCTCCTTGGCGCGGTCGGCTCTTCTTTCTCGGCGGTCGGTGAACGCAGAGCAGTCTCCACAGCGGGGCGATCGGGACGATCTCCCTCGATGTACCCGAGCCACTGGCTCAGGATGATGCCCCGCTATATCATGGGCGGAGGAGCGGCGTCCAGTTACATCGGTATCGAACTGGTGAACAGAAAAGGAGAAGGCTGCTTTTTTCTTGCCCTGCGCCATCGGGCCATGGTTGTTGCCAATCAGGCACAGAATTCCCCTCCGAAAAAACCCGTCTGTACCAGGAAAGAAAATGTCAGGCAAGAATTAAATAATTAAATGCCTGGCACTGGTCCCCCACAGATGCTAGTCAGGGGAAAGAAATTTCCTCTGTTATTTGAGAATCTCTCGCAGCTTGGTTACCAGAGCAGGATCGAGTTTGAAGAACCTTGCCACAGTCTTTTCCACCTCTTCCCCTGGTACGGGGTTGATATCCATCTTGGACCTTTTCGCGTCGGCGAGGAACTCTGGATCCTGCATGGTGTCCATAAAGGCCTTCTGCAGAACCTTGACGCGATCTTTGGGTGTGCCCGGGGGCAGTGAGTATGGCCGGGTAATAGAGTTTGGGTCGTGAACGGCCGCCTGAAGTAATAGGCGAGCCTCCTCGGTTTTTGCCAGGCTAACGGCCAGCGGGACCTTTGGAAGCTCCGGATGAGGTTTAGGAACTAGCTGAATCACTAGATTGACGTCGCCGGCATCCAGTGCCTTGCCCCAGATCACCTTGATCGATTCCCACTGCCAGCATCCGCCTGCAAGCTCGCCGCTCTCGGCCGCGAGCCGAATCTCGGCAGTCCCTTTATATCCTGGGATCGGCTGAACCGGCAGACCCAGGACCTCTTTAAGGACTCTGGCCATGCCGTAGGAGGCGTCTCCCGGCCCCACGCCGCCGAGCTTAACCGGCGTTTTTGCCGCCCTCCATTGTTCGAGGCTGTTAATGCCGCTCGCTCTGGCTAAAGCACAGGCACCGGTATCCTGTACGGGTACCCCGAGCCATTCGAACTTGCGCGCGTCAAACTCAATCCCTGGAGCTCCCAAAACCTGATTCAAGATCTGGAAGCCGTGGAAGTTGCCGATCGTGAGACCGTCAGGTTTCGCAATCCTGTACAGATGGTTGGCTGAAAGAATGCTTGCCGCCCCCGTCATATTTTCCACAATGATCGTAGGATTACCCGGAATGTGTTTGCCCATGTGCCGCCCGATGGCTCGGGAATAGGTATCGAAGCCGCCCCCGGCGGAAAAACCCACAACGATGCGCATCGTCTTCCCTTTGAAAAAGGTCTCTTGGGCCGGGGCTGGCGCCACCCATGCGCCGAACGTAAACAGAATAGCCAATGTTATATATGCTCGTGTCTTAAACATGTGGTCTCTCCTTTTTTCAGCCTCGCCTTCCTATCTGCTCATGTCCCATAACTCATTCCGGGTGTAGATTACAAGTTGGCACTACCTGTCCCAGGTAGCAAACCTGGGCTCTCCGAAGGGTCGGGTCGAAAGCCCTTCTTTTCGATTTCCTGCGATCCTCACTGACGATCACGAGTCACGTCCCACGCTGCAATCTCGTTGCGTCGGAGTCCAGCTTCAGGATATCCTCAGGCACTTGATCGCTGACAGATGAGGAGAATTCAAATGCGCACGAACTTGATCAGTATACCAACTCCCACCCACCCTCTTGATGGCGCCTACTACACGCCGGATGGGCCGATCAAAGGAGCTGCTTTGTACTTTCATGGCAACCAGATGAACTTTTACGTGGGGGCAGCCCGCTTTCTGGCAACCCATATCACGTCCCTTGGCTATGCCTTCCTCTCTTTTAATCGGCGCGGACATGACTCGGTCGGCACGTACAACAGCCGCGAACCTGTGGGAGGGGCCTACCAAACTGTGGCAGAGGGGATAGAGGACAACGAGCTGGCTGCGCGCTTTTTGACCGAGCAAGGCTTCGACAGACCCATAGTCATAGGTCACAGCAACGGTGGTGTTCTGGCGAGCCATTTTGCCGCGCATCATCCGGAAATTATGGCGTTGGTTCTGCTCTCTGCCCATGCCGGCGGCAACCGGCTGAAGAATCCCGGTTCGGCAAGTCAATTTTCACTTAACGAGAAGCTCGACGACTTGATGAAGGAGGCCCGGGAATTGCTGGCAGCTGGGCGGCCGCGCCAACTCATGCTTCTGCCCACCTGGTGGTACGTCATCTCGGCCCGGACTTTCATGGACCGTCTCACCAATGTGCCGGACCTTCTGGAAAATTCCAGGCGGGTGCGGTGTCCGGTATTATTCATTCGGGGAGACAAGGAGCCGGCCAACGTTTATCCGGCCGAAGCCTTCAAACAGAACTGTCCCGGTCCGTGTGATGTCGTCATCGTACCGGACTGCGACCACTTCTACGTGGGAGCCGAAGAGCATGTCGCCTCTGTCGTAACCGACTGGTTATCCCGAACGCTCGATTAGTTCGTAAGGAGAACGCAATCTGTTCACCTGGTGAGGGTCGATGGTCGGGATCTGGTTAACCAGAATGTCCCCATTTGCTGCCCCGGCTCACGTTAAAGCGGGGTTGTGCTAGCTGGTGGCCTGCGATGGTGGGCCGCCTGCTCATACGCGTAGGCGAGTTTTATCATCGCTCCATCGTCGTAGGGCCGTCCCAGGAAGCTGATCCCGGCGGGCAGGTTGTCGCGCGTAAATCCCGCAGGGACCACGATCGTGGGAACGAATACTAAGAACGTGTTCAAATGCGGGGCCCCCTTCTGGTCGACGTAAGGCGGGTTGACTCCCTGGCTGATGAGCGTCGGCTGGTGCTCCACCGCCTTGTGCACGATGGCGTCCAGCCTGTTGTCCGCCATGACCTTCAGCACATTGGTCGTCAACTCCTCACGCGCCAGAAGGTACTCGTAGTGCTTGTTAGGATCCGTGGTCCGGGTCCAGCGCTTTTGCGAGCCGGGGACTACCTTGGCGAAATCCGCCGACCGCGCCGCCTCCTCGCGCGACTTAAACGGCGTTTTGGCGCTCCTGCCGAAATAGACCTTGAACGACTCCTCCGCCTGCACCCAGCTTCCCGCCCGCTTCGCGATCAACTCCTGGAGTCTGGGAATGACGATCGGGTCGACAATCTCGGCGCCGACGGCTTTCAGCTCCCCGACGGCTCGGTCGAAAACTTCGGCGATTTTCTTGAAGTCATCGGAGTCGGGTTCGGCGTCGAAACCCATCGAGTCGCGCAGGATCCCGATGCGCGCCCCTTTCAGGCCGTTCTTGTCGAGGAACTTCGTGTAGCTCTCGGGCACATGGCCAACGCCCCTTGATGTGAGCGGGTCCTCCGGGTCATAGCCGACCATGACGTCCAAAAGAACGGCCAGGTCTTTGACCGTGCGGGCCATCGGGCCCAACGAGCCGGCGATTTCCGGCCAGCCGGCAAAAACACCGCCCCGGCTGACGAGGCCGGCCGTGGGCCGCATACCGACGATAGAGTTCCAGATCGAGGGCCTGCGGATGGACGCGAAGCCCTCCTGTCCAACCGCCACCGTGGAGAAGTTCGCTGAAACGCTCGCCGCAGATCCGCCGGAGGAACCGCCGGCGGTTCGATCCAAGGCGTAAGGGTTCCGTGTCGATCCAAAAAGGGAGCCGTGCGTGTCACCGCCTCCTAATTCACCCAGGGTGGCCTTCGCTAAAATGATCGCTCCGGCTTTTTTCAGTTTCTCCACAACAAAGGCGTCTCTATCCGGGTAGTAGTCCTTGAACAAAAGCGAGCCCAGCGTCGTCGGCATGCCTTTGGCGTCGGCCTGATCCTTGATAATCACCGGAATCCCGTGAAGCGGACCCACAAGGCCAGAAGCCTTGAACGCGACATCGAGCCGGTCCGCCTCTTCGAGAGCCTTGGGATTTAGCGTGATGATCGCGTTAATGGCGGGTCCCTTCTTGTCATACGCCTCTATGCGATCGAGATACATCTGGACCAGTTGGCGCGATGTGAGCTGCCCCGTTTTGTAGGCGCTGTGAATATCGTCTATGGTGGTCTCTAGAAGGCGAAAGTTTGGAGCCATTGGGGAGTCTCCTTTGTTCGACGACACGTAATCCCCTGCATAGCTCAAGTTCGAGAAAATGTCCAGCTCCGTCTAGAATTCGTCAAACCCTTTACCCCTGTCCTAACGAATCTAAAATATTCTTGCCAGCCTCCATGCGCTTCGCATAAGATGACCGCGCGGGTTTGCATTTACACGGTGATCCGGCTTTCAATGGGGAGGATTTCTTGTCGTTGATCATCGCGCACAAGCCTAAGGAAGAAGGCAAGCTTTGAGAATCATCGACCTCCACTGTTACCCCAACACCGAGCCCTGGATTAAATCCCAGGGCCCCTACGTCGAGGCCTTGGCCGAATACTGGAATCGCGCCTGGACGGCCAAGACCGAGCCGGAAGTCATCGAAGACTTCAAAAAAGCGGGGGTGGAGGCGGTTCTCGTCGCCTTCGATATCGAAACCGTGACCGCAACGCCCCCCTGCTCCAACGAGTATGTCGCAAGGATGCGTGACGACAATCCTGGCGTGATCCGGCAGGCTTGGGCCGCGGTCGATCCGCTAAAGGGCGACGCGGCGATACACGAAGCCAGCAAGGCAATCAAAGAACTCGGCATGCTCGGCTTTCACTTTCACCCGATCATGGGCCATTTCTCCGTCGACGACCGCAAGCTCTATCCGCTGTGGGAAACTATCAACGCGTTACGGGCTCCGGTCATGATCGACGTCGGTACCACGGGCATGGGAGCCGGTATGCCCGGCGGCCTCGGCGCGGTCATACGGCACGCGCACCCGGCAGCGATCGACCAGCTCGCCGCCGATTTTCCCAATCTCAGCATCGTTGCCGCGCACCCGGGCTGGCCGTGGACCGAGGAGATGATCGCCGTGGCGCTTCACAAGGGCAATGTGTCGTGGGAGCTATCGGGCTGGGCGCCCAAATATTTCCCCGATCCATTGAAGCGGGATATCCGCAGTCGGCTCAAGGATAAGATCATGTTCGGCAGCGATTATCCGAGTATTCCCTATGAGCGTCTGCTGCGTGAATGGCGGGAGTTAGGATACTCGGACGAACTGATGGAGAAGATCTTCCACGGCAATGCCGAGCGGATTCTCGGTTTATAGCGACGAGAACGGAGGGTAAGCCATGAACATCGATTTTCACGCGCATCTCTACCCTGAGGAATACTTGAAGAAACTCGAAGCCTCCAAGGGGGATGTAAGAATCGAGAAAAACGAGAAGGGGGAGAAAATTATTTTGAGTATGGGGGCCAAGGCCGGGCCCGTTACGGAGGACTTTTTTGATGCCGAGGTAAGGCTGGACAGAATCAAGGAAAACAATGTGGACATGCAGATTTTATCGACTCCCCATCCCGGAGTGGACCGTTTTTCTCCCGCTGAAAGCGCCGAGATGTGCAAAATCATCAATGACGGGCTTTCCAGGGTCGTGAAAAAGCACCCCGATCACTTTCAGGCCCTCGCCATGCTTCCCCTCATCGACACCAAGTTGGCGTTAAAGGAGCTCGATAGAGCCGTTCTCGATCTCGGGCTCAAAGGGATGTGCATGCTCACGAATGTAGCCGGCAAGACCTCGGACTCGGACTTTCTCCTTCCCGTCTACGAGCGGGCCCAGTCATTGGGAATACCGATATTCATTCACCCGACCACCCCTTTGGGTGCGCAGGTCATGCAAGAATGGCGGCTCGCGGTCATTCTTGGATTCGAGTTCGACATCATGTTATCGGCGACCCGCCTTGCCTACGCCGGAGTCATTGAGAGGTTCCCGGAACTCCATTTCGTTATCTCCCATCTCGGAGCCGGGATACCGTTCGTGGCGGGGAGAATCGACCGCGGATACGACGATCCGACATGTGGCATCAAAACCAAAAGACGAACTTCGGAGTATTTGAAAGAGCTTTATTGCGACACCGTCTCTTTCTACCAACCCGCCCTGATGATGGCTTACCATTTCTATGGTGCGGACCGGATGGTTTTAGGCAGCGACTTCCCCCTGCTCATCGGCGACCTGCCGGGCGCCGTCCCCAGTATCGAGGATATGGACATATCAAAGGAAGAAAAGGCAAAGATCCTTGGCGGGAACGTTAAACGACTTCTAAAACTTTAGCCGAAAGACGCCTCTCCGTTCGGGAGTGCGAGCCAAATGAAAATCGGCATTGTCGGCGGCGGCCCAGCCGGGCTCTATTTCGCGCTCTTGATGAAGAATCTCAATCCGGCTTACGAAATCAGGCTGCTGGAGCAGAACCCGGACGACGCGACGTATGGTTGGGGAGTAGTTTTTTCGGACCGGGCCGTGTCTTTCTTGGAACAAATCGATCCCGACTCTTACCTCGACATCAAAACCAGCCTTGAGAGTTGGAACGAATTAGTGATCGTCCACAAAGGGCAGCCGGTGCCTATTGATGGGAGCGTATTTTCAGGAATCAGCCGGATCAAGCTTTTACACATTCTTCAGGAACACTGCCATCGTCGTGGGGTTGACCTCCAATTCGAAACGCGGGTTACGGATCTCGAGGTGTTTGCCGATTGTGACCTGATCGTGGGCGCCGATGGAGTAAACAGCGTTGTCCGGCAGAAATACAGCGATTTTTTTCGGCCCTCGCTCGACGTGGGGTCGAACAAATACATCTGGTATGGGACCCACCAGGTGTTTAATGCCCTGTCATTGGTTTTTCGCGAGAACCAAGACGGGGTGTTCGTGGCTCATGCCTACAGATACACCCCGACGACCAGCACATTCATCGTGGAATGTGATACGGCGACTTGGGGAAAAGCGGGGTTTGGCTCGATGTCCGATGAGGAAAGCCGGGCATACTGCGAGAAGGTCTTCGTAACGGATTTAGACGGACACCCTCTGTTGTCGAACAAGTCGAACTGGATGAACTTCATCGTGGTCCGTAACCGGCGCTGGTACCATGACAACGTCGTGCTGATCGGCGACGCCTTGCGAACGGTTCATTTTTCCATCGGCTCGGGGACAAGGACAGCCTTCGAAGATGCCATTGCCTTGTCCGCGGCGTTCGAAAGACATGGGGAGGATGTCGGAGCGGCCTTGCAGACATTTGAAAAGATTAGAAAGCCGCCGGCTGATCAGTTGCTAAGGGTCGCTCAAAAGAGCCTGGTTTGGTATGAAAACATAAGAAACCTCATGCACCTCGATCCGATGGCATTTGTTTACGCTTACATGATGCGCGGCGGAAAAGTTAACCACGAAAGTTTGAGGCAAAAAGCCCCCAAATTCATCGCGGCTTACGAAACCTACCAGGCCGGCGAGAGGAGTTAGCGGAAGCCGTCCGGATGCTTGGGGGTGGAGTTCCGGCAATCTTGTAAACCGCGAAATTCTAAGATGCATAGGCAGCCAAAGGGTACGCGGCTCACAAAGTTCTCCCATCGTCTCGATGCGGTATAAAAACAGACGTGAGAAAAGGAGGAGGTTCATGAAACCAAAAAACTCCTTTTTATAAAATCTTTCCAAGTCGAAGTCGAGTTGACGTAACCCTCCTAATCGAGTAGTTTCAGATCTAACAGGGGCAGTTGCATGTACCGCTGCTGCTGCGCAGCCTCGAACCAATAGACAAGGAGAAAGCCATGCTCGAACTCTATCACGGGTTTACATCCGTCTGCGCCCAAAAGGCGCGACTGACTTTGGCGGAAAAAGGGCTGGAATGGGAAAGCCACGTGATGGCCTTGAACGGCGATCAGCTCGACCCCGCCTATCTCAAGCTCAACCCGAACGGCGTGGTACCGACGCTTGTCCACGACGGTAACGTCATCGTCGAATCCACGGTCATCATGCATTACCTTGACGACACCTTCCCCACACCGCCCCTCATGCCGCGCGATCCGCTTGACCGGGCGCGGGCGCATATGTTCACGAAACTGATGGACGAATACATCCATCCTGCCTGTATCGTCTTCACCTTCGCCACGGCCAACCGCGGGCCGCTCGCCAGCCTCTCTAAGGAGCAGCGTGACACCCAGCTCGCCAGGGCCCCGCTTCAGCGCCAGTCAGAATACAAACGCGCCGGGGTGGAAGAAGGCCTCAACTCTCCGATGGGCAAGGAGGCGACCAAGAGCTTCGAGAAGCTGCTC
>Ga0209640_10002841_pt1 | contig 15124 bp, 13 predicted proteins | sample RifCSP10_1_FD_184018 | JGI IMG/M metagenome (GOLD analysis project Ga0209640, IMG submission 184018) | Soil microbial communities from Rifle, Colorado - Rifle CSP2_sed 10_1 (SPAdes) (version 2) | ecosystem: Environmental > Terrestrial > Deep subsurface > Rock core/Sediment | place: Rifle...
GCCTTTTAAAGTACCCGAACAGCGGGTGCGAACACTGCAGAAAGTCTTAATCGATACTCTGAAAGATCCTCAGCTTCTGGCTGAGGCAGAAAAGGCGAAGCTCGAGATCGATCCCGTCGATGGACCCGGCATAGAAAAGATGGGAGTCAAAGTAGGGCTAAGAGAACTTCTACTAAACTCAAGCAAGCGGCGGAATGGCGAATTGTATGGCGTGCTAGAACATGGACCCGCAATTGAACTGATCATAGTTGCTTTTAAATCACTACGCGGGATTGCGGCGCGACTTCGTTGGCGTGCATGTCATGGCGCACGCCGAGGCGGCGGCCGAAATAGCGGACGAGCAGCGCGCCGGCGACGGTAAACAGGATGATAAAAATGCTGACGATACTCGCGGCTTCGCGGTTGCTCACCGACAGTGAAGACAGCTCCAGCGCCATCAGCGACAAGGTCATGGTATCGCGGGAGGCGAGCAGAACGATGCTGCCGGTGGCGCCGGCGGCGCTGACGAAATTCATCACCGCCAAAAGAATCAACGTAGGCATCAATAGCGGCAGCCAGATACGAAAATAAGTCCTGATCCAACCGGCGCCGGCGACGCGCGCGGCTTCTTCCATGTCGGCGCCCACCTGGACCAGCACGCCTTTCATGATGTTGACGCCGGTGGTCTTGCCTTGCAGCAGGACGACGATGATCAGTGCCCAGATGGTGCCGAAGAGAGCATTCAAAAAAGGTGTGCCGATAAAAACCCACAATAGGCCGAGGCCTGCAAGAATGCCGGGAATGGCGCCGGAGCTCCAGATGATGAGGTCCAGAGCGCCGCGACCGGGCAGGCGCGTGCGCACCAGAATGTATGCGAGCACCGAGAAGAGCAACGGGCTCAAGACCGCCGCGCTGGTGGCGAGAATCAACGTGGTGCGCAATGCTTTGACGAACACCGGATCGTTTAACACGAACCGCCAGTGGTCAAGGGTAAATCCCAAGACGAAGTAGCCGATCCGCTGCATGAAACTGCCCAGGACCAAAATGGCCATCGGTCCGACGGTCAGGAGCGCCAGCAACAGCGCGATGGCGCCCAAGGTGCCATAGTTCCATTTGCCGAGATCGATCAGGCCGGGACGAAAGCTGCCGGTGATGGTGGTGTAACGACGCCGTTCCAAAATCCACCGTTGCAGTGGAATGATCAAAGCGATGATCAGGAGGGTGAGGCTCGCCAACACCGTCGCTTCGCCATAGTTGGGCACCGGGTCGCGAACCAACGCGTAGATTTTGGTCGAATAAACGTAGAAGCCAAATGGCAGACCGAGCAAATACTCCGTTTCAAAAGATTGAAAGACCCGCAAAAGTTGCAGCGCGAACACCAAGATCATGGGCGAGATCATCAGCGGCAGCGTAACTTTGAAGAACGTGCGCAGATTACTGGCGCCGCCGACCCGAGCGGCTTCCTCCAGCGCCGCATCCATGTTGCGGAAGGCGGGCGTCAATAACATGACCTTGATCGAGATGCCGTGGCCCATGAGATTGGCCCAGACGATGCCCGGCACGCTGAAAATATTGAACGGCCCTTGCTCCAGATGAAAAATATTTCTGAGCGCGACATTGATCACCCCGACGTCCGGGTCCAACAGCGTGATCCAGGCAATGGTCGTCGGCAACGCAGGGACCATGTACGAGACCCAAAACAAGAATTCCAGCGTGTTGCTGAAGGGAATTTTGGTTCGGGCGAGCATCCACGCGATGGTCACGCCGACCGGAAAGCTGATGGCTACGGAAAGCGACCAGATCAGCAGGGAGTTGCCGAGCGACTTGAGCAGGCCCGGGCGATGAAAAGCGTTGACCCAATGATCCACGCCCCAGCGGCGCGGCTCGACGAACCAGTCGCTGGCGGCGTTGAAGCTGTTGATCAAGAGAATGATCACCGGCCAGATAAGAAAGTAGCCGAGCGAGATGATGACCACGGCCATGATGAAATGGCCTTTGGTCAGGCGTGGCGTGGCGACACTGCCGGGCACGCTAACTTGTTCGAGGGCGGGGGATTGGTCCACGGACTAATTACTCGTTCAAGCCGTTCAAGCAGTTCAAACCGTTAACTCATCCGGGCCGAAAAACGACTTGAACGTTTTGAACCATTTGAACGGCTTGAACCCTTCGGGAGTTATTTTTGCCTCGACTCCCAGAGCTTCAAGACCCATTTTTGCGCTTCTTCCTGCTTCGCTCCCATTCCGGGGTCGGCGTCGGGAAAGGCGTACTCTTTGCCGGGTTCGCGTCGCTGCTCGGGCACGACCTCGCCGGTGGGAACATCGGTGCGGAGAGAAGAGCGGTCGATTGCGGGGATCAAGGTGTGGGTCAGCGCCTGGCCCTCCTTCGAGAGAAACCAATTGACAAACAGCTTTGCGGCGTTGGGGTGCGGTGCGCTGGCGAAGACGGAAATGCAGCAGCCGGAGCCCCCGGCGCGAAGTAAGCCGATCTGTTTGGGCAGTAAGAGTTGTTTGATAGGCAAACCTTTTTTCGCCAGCCGGTTATATTCCTCGGTCCCGGTGGCGACCGCCTGAAGTGGATAACGGCCGCTGACCAGCCAGGTTTCAAGTATGCGACGGTCATCGGTGAACGTGATGCCAGCGTCCAGCAGGTAAGTGCGAACCCACTCCTGACCGCGATCGGGCTCGAAATAGCTGTCGATCATCTGGCGTATTCCAGACGGATCGCCCATGCCTTGACCCGCGACCTTGCCTTTCCAGCGCGGATCGAAGTAGTCCGCTTGCTTTTTCAAGCTGGTGATGTCGGCGGCACTGATCTTATCTGTGTTGTACCAGGATTCATATGTATCTTCTTTGGTCGCATGGTAGATGAAAGTAAACTTTGAGAATTTGTCGGCGTACCAGTGACGACCGAGAAACCAAGCGGAGTTATCGAGCACTTCCGGATGAATCAGCAATGGGGCAAACGGCACCAAGGATTCCGACGGCACCAGCCGCTGGTTGTTTTCTCGCGAGCTGATCAACGCGACGTCGACCGTGTATTTCCCGGCTTTGCGCTCCGCGAGCAGGCGGTTGACGGTTGCCGTGGCGTTGCCCGTCGACACTTCGACTTTGACACCGAATTTCTTCGTAAAGGCGGCCATGATGGGCCTGTATTGGCGCGACGGCGCGCCGCCGGAAGCGACGGAAAGCGTGCCTTCTTGTTTGGCGGCATTGATCAGCTTGGACCAATCCTGTTCGAAGTTCGCAGAAGCCGCGGCACCGTAAGCGGCCGCTGGAAATAACGCCCATAAGGCGAATAGGACGCACATCGTTGCGACTCGATCGCTCACACAGCCAAATCTATCCCCGGTTTTCATGCTCTCTATCCTCCGTCTGTCTTCATTCTTCTTTATGCGACCAATCCGACGCCCACGCGCTGTGCCCATCCGGCCGCAGTTTGAGCCACACTTTCTTGCCTTCCTCGATCGGTTTGTGGCGCTCGCCATAGATCATGATCGCGCCTTGACCGTCGACTTCCACTTGGTACTCAATGCGTTCGCCCACAAAGAGCGCAGTCTGTGCCGTGCCGCGGAGCATTCCTGAAGCCGTCTCGCTATCGAGTGCCGGTTGAATCTCGACATCTTCCGGCCTTACGCCTATGAAGGCTGACTCACCGGCCTTCAGACCGCCCGGATTGTAGCAACGGCCGAAGACGACGCAATCGCGAGCTCCCGCCAGCGCAATGGCCAGCAGGCCGGCAGAGTTGCTGGTTTGCACTTGGCCTTTGAATAACAAGGTCCTGCCGACGAAGTCGCGCACGAACTCATTGATCGGCTGTTCGTAGAGCAAGCGCGGATCGCCCTGTTGCTGCACGACTCCGAAGTTCATCAGCGCGATACGGTTCGATAAGCTGAGCGCTTCGATCTGATCATGGGTGACGAACAGCATCGCGATGTTCAGCCGCTTTTGTAAAAGCTTTACGCTCAAGCGCATCTGCTCGCGCAGTTTGGCGTCGAGGTTGCTGAATGGCTCGTCGAGCAGCAACACGCGTGGCTCGGTCACCAGCGCGCGCGCGAAAGCGACGCGCTGCTGCTGGCCGCCGCTGAGCAGCGGCCCGGGCCGATCCTCGAAGCCGGACAGTCCGACGAGATCGAGAGCGCGCAGGACGCGCTCTTTCACTTCGGTTCTAGGAAATCGGCGCGCTTTGAGCGGAAACGCGACGTTTTCCGCCACGGTCATATGCGGCCAGATGGCGTAGGACTGAAACACCATCCCGACGTTGCGCTTGTTGGGCGGTAGTGAAAGCCGCCGCGAGCTCATCACCACGGCATGATCGCCAAAGAAAATGTCGCCCGCGTCGGGCGTCTCCAAGCCCGCGACCATCCGTAACGTCGTCGTCTTGCCGCAACCGCTTGGCCCAAGCAGAGTCAAAATTTCGCCGTCGTAAACATGCAGCGAAAGATCCCTGACCGCGGGATTGGCGTTTCCGGGATAGGTTTTCCACAAGCCCTTCAGGCTCACGGCAATCTTGCGCTTCGGTTCGGCCGGCGAGGCTGTGGAAGCCACCGATTGTGGCGCGGCAAGGGTCATGGTGCTGTTTCTCTTACACCAAACTCAAACTCGACTCTATAGGGTTGACTATCGGCCGAGCCAAAAAAGTAAAGGCACGGCATGCCGTGCCTTTGCAGCTCGTTGCGTTAAGTCAGCCGAGGTCAGATCGTCGTCGGGCCAGTCAAAAACCCTTGGTCTCTTCCTTCATGTAGAAGCCAAGCTTTTTCATCGCCGGCCAGTCATCGATGGAAAACAAGATGGTATCGCTGTCGTGAGTATTTTCATGATGATGCCAGGTCCAGGCCGGAACTGCGAAAATATCACCCGTGCCGTACTCTAAACGCTCGCCCTCGATGGCCAGTACGCCTTCGCCTTCGAAAGCGAAGTAAAAGGTCGTGCTGTTGTGCCGATGGTCCAAGGTTTTCTGTTTCTTCTCTAACAACTGTGCCTGCCAGGCGATCGTAGGCAAGGTCGGTCCACCGTCGACCGGGCTCGCGAGCATGATGATGACGCCGTCGTATGGATCGCTGTGATTGTTTTCTCGGAGCGCGATCAAAGCGCCGTGAGTATCGGCCCACGGGTAGCGCATCGGCGGCAACGGAAACGGCGGCTCCTTTGTTATCGGCCGCGCCAATCCGAGCGTTCGCTGACCGTATGCGGCCGGCTTTCTTATTGCTTCGTACGGTTCGTCGTTGGGCATGCGCTCGTTGACGTTGACATTGGGATTGTAACCATTGTCGTAGCCGTCGACCCAAATCGCCGGCGATCTGTCCTTGTTCCAGTGGTCATGAAAAGTCCACGCCGGGCTGACGACCACGTCGCCGCGCTCCATCGGGTAGGCTTCGTATTCGCAGACGAAGACCGCATCCTTGGGCGCCTGGCAAACCAACCGCGTTTCGCTGCGCAGGTTGCGGTGGGCCTGGGTGCGCTCGCCGGGCATCAAAATCTGCGCGTTCATCCAGATCGGAAACTTGCGCGCTTCGATGCCGACGACGGAGCGCATGCCGGTCATGCCGTTCGGACCGACGGTGACGATCTCGCCGGAGCGCATAAGGCCGCGGTAGATGCCCTCCCATTTCCAATGTGCGGCCGTGTTGCCCTGGCGCGGTGCCGTGCGGCCGTCGCGGCGCAATCCCGCGCCGACAAGATGGTGCTCGGCGAGAAAACGTTCGAGGTCTTCGTGGGTCGTGCCGACGTCAATCACTCGTACTCCTTCGCCAGTAGCCGAGATTCTTTCCACCGCGAAGATCACGAAGGACACGAAGGTTGAAGAGAACAACCCTATTGAACTTCGTGCGCTTCATGTCCTTCGTGGTGCAATAGACGGTTAATCGAGGCGAAAATATTTCACGCAGTTATCTACTGTCATGGCCCGTTTCTCGTTCTCCGGCACTCCTCGGAAATCTTCTCCCAGATATTTTTGCGAGTTGGGAAAGTCACTAGCCGCGTGCGCGAAATCCGTGCCCCACATGATTTTGTCATAGCCGATGCACTCGCGCCGTTTGATTCCCACTGGGTCGCGCAGAAAACCCCAGTAGTTGCGGTCCTTTAAATACTCGCTCGGTTTGTGCTCCAATTTATTGAGCCCCCAGTTGTCGTGGATCATGCCGATGTAGCGGCGGTAGTGATCGTCGATCTGCCACAAGCCGTATTCCAGCCACCCGATCATGGTTTCCGCCCAGTAAAATTGCAGTTTGGGAAAACGGTCCCAGACGCCGGCGAACGCCATCTGCATGGTCGCCGTCATGGCGTCATTGCTGAAGCGGGTGAAGAATTTAAAAGCGTCTTTCTGGTGCACGTCGTGGCCCGGATCCTTGGGATAAAGATAATCGGGCTCGCCTTTGCCGGAGCCCATGTTGCCGTTGTTGTGATTCGTCAGCGCGATGTTCATGTCGAGCGCTGCCGCCCAGAACTTGTCGTCTTCCGGCGTCGGATAACTCTTGCCGCTTGGATAACGGTCGAGCTTGACGCCCTTCATGCCGAGCTTGGCGCAGTGTTCCAGTTCCTTAATCGCGTCATTGACGCCGGTGGTGGGCAGGGTGCCCATACAAACCAACCGGTCCGGCGCCGCCGCCATATAGTCCTCGCCGAGAAACTCGTTGTAAGCGCGGATGCAATCTTTGTAAAACTCGTCGTCTTTGGTCTGGCGCAGAACAAAAGTAATCTGGGAAAAAAGGATTTCGCAATCGATGCCGTCTTGATCTTGTTCGGCGAGTCGTTGCTCGGGCGTGCCCGTGCCGGCGCAGGTTTCAAAGGTCGGCACTTGCTTGGCGAGCTCGGCATGGGGCACCCGCACGCTGCGTGTGATGCCGATGGTATTCGGTTTGCCGCCGTCGATCACCACTGCGTCGGAGCCGTTGGGCATTTTGACGCGCTTGGGCGCTCGGTCACGATATTTCTCCTGCACGCGAGCGCGCCAGATATCAGGATTGAGATCGATGTGACCATCCCCGGAAATGCATTTGTATTGACGAGCCATTGTTACAGGTCCTTTCTCATCGACTATCAACTTGAAGCGATGGAGTGGTGGGGGTAATGAAGTGATGTTTGTGAGAGAAACCACTACTCCAACACTTCAGTACTCCATCACTCCAATCTTATTTCTCTTCTCTGAACAATCCTAGACTTTCCAGCACCGGCCGATCCGTGACCGAGAAGATTATTGCGGGTTCCTTTTTGGATTTATTTGCGAACTTATGCCAGTTCCAAGATGGCACGAAAAAACAATCGTGCGCGCGCCACTCGAGTTCGGTCGGCGACGTTTTTGATTTACCGACGGATGTCAAACCTTCGCCTTGCACGACGTGATATATGGTGCTGCTCGTATGGCGGTGCGGTTTGGTCGATTCGCCCGGCGGGATCATTTGCACCCAGCAACCGATGGTCGGCATTGTCGGACCGCCTGTTAACGGATGCGTGTATTCGAGCAATACACCGTCGTGCGGGTCAGGCTCACTCGCTGCGGCAACTTCATTAAGCGCATTCAAAGTGTCCTTCCATTTATAAACATAGGGGACCCCGGCACTCGTTACATGTGCCGCGCGCGGGCGGATCGCCCCGTATTGCTGCCTGCAGTAACCGTCGCGTTTGACGATCGGCTGCGCCGGACCTTCGCCATAGTTTTCTTGGAATCCGGCGTCGAGATGGCGGGTCAGATGCGCATCGAGCACATCGAGCCAGACCAAGTTTTTGTTGCCGGCGTTGTAATGGTCGTGCCATGTCCAATTCGGCGTGAGCACCAGATCACCGGGTTCCATCAACATTTCTTCGCCTTCGACGTTGGTGTAGCCTGCGCCGTCGCCTTCGACGACGAAGCGGAGCGCCGCCATAGTGTGGCGGTGGCACTCGGCCCGTTCCCCCGGTTTGACCAGCTGAATCGACATCTGCAAGGTGCGCGAGGTAGCTTTCTTGTCGGTCAGCGCGGGGTTGACGAGCTGCACCGTGCGCCGCTTCGCCGCGTCGTCGACGCCGCCGAGCTTCACGACCTCGCCGGATTCCATGAGGCAGGAGTAGATCACGGACCATGGCCAGAGGTGAGGCACGAGATTGGGATTGGTCTGGCGCTTTTGCCAATGACCGCCCAAGGAATACTGCGCCAGCCGTGCGTGCAACGCGTTGATTTCTGGCGTTTCAGGTACGGCGTGAAGGTCGCTCATTTGAATGCCTCCCATAAGTTATTTTCCGTCGTCGTAAGATGGCTGTTTTCATCGATTCCTTCGCTCTCTTGCTCCGCTAACAGCTTCTCGAAAAAAAAGCAATTTCCAATTACCTGGCATGCCACGCGGAAAATTGGATATAAGGGGCTGGGGACGTTAAACAATCGCCGATCAAGGGAGAATTGGTCATGGCTAATCCAAAGCTCAAATTTTACTTTCGCGAACCGACCATCGACACCAATCTGCCGATCACCGACGGTGCGGTGAAAATCGACGGTTTTGAATGGGAATTCGTTTCAAATGAGGACGAAGCCGATGCCTGGGACTGCGGCTTCGCGGCGCGGGTGCGCGCTTATGCGCAGGGCGCCCGGCACGTTTCGATTCCGGCGTTTCCCAATCGCAAGTTTCGATTGGCTTACATTTTTGTCAATTGCAAGGCGGGCATTGAGACCCCGAAGCAATTGGAAGGCCGGCGCGTCGGCATCATGCAGTGGGACAACACGGCCGGCGTCTGGGCGCGCGGCGCGCTGCAGCACTACTACGACGTCGATCTTAAGCGCATCAACTGGGTAGCGCCTCGGGTAAAAAAGGAGGACGTGGCCGAGGGCATACGCATCGAGAAGCTCGCCGGTGCGGGCGATGCCGATATCCTATTGGACAACTTGCTCGTTGAAGGAACTATTAACGCAGTCATAGGTCCCAATATTCTACCCTCGATTTCGGCGCGCGATCCGCGCACACGGCGGCTGTTTCGTGACTATCGGAGCGAAGAGCAGAATTATTTTAAGAAAACAGGGATTTTTCCCACTAGCCACATCGTTACGCTTAAACAAGATTTCGTCGATCGCCACCCCGAAGCGCCGGTGGCGCTGCTTAAAGCATTTCGCAAATCGCGCGATATCGCCTTCGAACGGCTGGAAGGCCCCGATCCCCAAGTCATAATTTATTCCTGGATGGCGGCGGCGGTTGCCGAGCAGCGCGAACTGATGGGTGACAATTATTGGGCGTACAACGTTGAACATAACCGCATAGCGTTGGAAGCGATGACGCAGTACGCGCACGAGCAGGGTTTGTCGCCGTCGCGCATCGATTACATGAAGTTTTTTCATCCGGCAGCGGCGGCGTTGGGGGGCCATTAAATACTCGCCCGACTTGAGCGAGACACGAATCAAATTGGTCGCCGTTGGAGTCGCCCGTCGTCTATGGGTAAACCCGGTGGTTGCCGATTCTTACTGACAATGATTGAGCCAAGAAACCACGGCCGATCCATCCGGTTGCAGGAAGATGATTACACATAACCAGGAGCGTATTTTCCACCGTAGTGGTGCACGAACATGAATGTTTATTTGGCCGCGTCGGCGATCTGAAAATGGAATTAAACGGGTATGGCAAGGTGTGCGCGACTGCTGGGAAATGATTCCGGTTCATTACCGCCAGTCAAAAGTAAGCATTCCGCTGATCGCGTCGAGGTGCAAGACGATATAAAGAAGCACGGAGACCAGACAGAGGGCAAGGTAGCCGATCTGGATGAGTTCCACTCGCGTTATCGTTCTTATATGTCGCAGGCGCCGGGGAAGATTGGGAATCAGCGCGAGAGCTTGTTTCCTGAGCATGGGCATCGCCAGTAGATCGGCGAGGATGTTGTAGCCATCGAATTCGAGAAAGCTGAAAGGGTACAGGTTGATCAGCGCGCTTTCCCAGAGGAACACACCCGTGCCGAACAGCAGCGCTTGTCCGATGCCCGGATCCGATAAATAGGCGCCGAGCATTGCGATACTGCCAAAAACCACCTCGACCATCGGACCCGCCAGGTCGACCATAAGACGCGCGCGCCGGCTTGCCATGAAAATGTCTGTAACATCCGCATAAAATGTCGGTAACACTCCCTGGAGCAAGAAAAATCCCAGCTCGCGAACTCTTCGCCCGTGGGCTTTGCAGGCGATTGCATGAACCAGAACGTGGAGCACTGAAGCGATAAGCAGGCTGATAACGATAATGCCGGTGCTCAGAAGAGGCTTCGCTGACAGCAATCGAGCGAGCTCATGACTGTGCGAGGCCAGGCGGAAAGCCGCCGCGAACGCCAGAACTGCGACGGCGACAATCAACCAGAAAACGAGTGGATGAAACAGCAGAAAGCCGCCGTAGCGGTAGATCACCGAACAGTACCGGTCGGCGTCTCGGATTTTGAAAGCGAAGCGCCGCCAGGCGTTGACAATCCGGTACCGTAGATCAGATCGCGTCCGCGCTTGCGGACTGATGAAAGCGTTCTGCAGACCTCGCGCTTGATGTTCCTCGAGCAGCCCGGCGTGATAAAGTTTGTTTAGGAATGCCTGAATCAGAGAGTAGTCGAAGGCGCCGAAAGCGAGGTGAAAGGCGCGGGCGATCTCGTCGAGCGAGTTACGCCCGTCGAATTGCTCCCATAAGAAATACTCCTGCGAGCTTAGCAGCAGGTAGCGGTCGTCGCACAAATTCTTGAGCACGAACTGGCGTGAACCGTCTATGCCGCGCGGTTGGCGCTTGAGCTCCCACTCCGTTTCCGGCCGCCGTTTGGGCCTAAAACGTGAATGGGCTTGCGTGCTGTCGATCTCGAAAATTTCAAATGCCGAATCGTCGGACGATCGGGTCAACAGTTGAAGCTTGGCCGGGTCTTGCATGCAGCTGATTACGTGGATTTCCGGCCGAACAAAGCGCGACTTGCCGCGGGCGAAAATCCGGTAGCTTCCAACCCCCACCGTATGGCTTCGCGCGCCTGGTCATTGGTTGAGCGCAATCGTTCAATAAAAACCGAGACGAGTCTATAGCAGACCTTAGCGGCGATTTCAGGGTGGTCGGAAATGATGTGCAAAAAAGCGTTGCGCTCGAGCCGCCAGAGAATCGAGTCGACTTTCGCCTGGGCCGTAGCCGATCGCGGAGCGGCGTCGAAGAGCCCCATTTCGCCGAAAAAGTCACCGTCACGAAAGGTTGTGAGAACGACATCGACGGGGCCTTGGATATGCTTGCTGATCACCACCGCGCCGGCCTCGAGAACGTAAAGCGCGTCCGATTCATCCGATTCGCGAAATATAACGGTGCCGGCGGGAGTTTTCTTGGAAACCAGGAGCGCTGCCAACGTCGACAGGGCTGGGCCGTCTAAATCCTGAAATAACGAGACATTCTGTAAGAAATCGATTGCGATTGGCATCGGCTGAGCTCAGATTGCGAGCCGATGCTATCGCAGTTGGCAAAAAAGACAAGTATTCGAGATTCGCGGGACCGCGCGCGGACGATGCCAGGATAGCCGCGGCGCCGCCGCGGCTATCCTCGATGCGAGCTCCATCATTTCTGGCAGTTGTTCGAACAGTCGCTCACGCGGCCGAGGCGTATTTTCTCCGCGGCAATTGTTCGGCGCGATCATAGGCTTTGCGCGGGACCCGCTTGAGATCCCAGATAATGCCCAGCCAAGACAAGAACTTTAGGCCGTAATAGGTGATGTCGATTTCCCACCAGTAAAAGCCCTGGCGGGTGCAGCCCATGTGCTTGTGGTGATTGTTGTGCCAACCTTCGCCGAGAGTGATGAGCGCGAGTAAGAAATTATTCCGGCTTTCGTCGCCCGTGTCATAGCGCTTCTTGCCAAAAATGTGGGCGAGTGAATTTATGCTGGCAGTGGCGTGAAACAGTACGGTTGTGCTGAGAACGAATCCCCAGACAAACAGTTGCATTCCCGTGACACCGAGGGACGGCACAGCATGTTCCAGCCACAGCCCGCATAGGTAGACGCCCAATCCCAATGCAGCCGGAATTGCTTTATCGAATCGGTTGAGCCAAACCAGCTCCGGAAAACGGGCAAAGTCCCTAATGCGTTCATACTGCGTTGCATAGTAGCGGGTGCACATGAACCAACCGGCGTGGGAACGAAAGAAGCCGTAATGCACGGGCGAGTGAGGATCGCCGGGCGTGTCCGATTCGCGATGATGATTGCGGTGATTGGCCGCCCACCAAAGCGGGCCCCTTTGCGCCGAAGAAGCGCCGACCATAGCGAAGATAAATTGCGCCGATCGGGAGGTTTTGAACGTGCGGTGCGAGAAATAGCGGTGATAAATTCCGGTGATGGCGAACATCCTGACCAGATAGAGCCCCACCGCGACGTAGAACGCGGTCCAACTCCAACCGACGACAAAAATTCCGAGACAGCCTAAGTGAAGGATGACAAAAGGTAGGCAGCGTAACCAATTCACCCGGTCAATATCGCGAATTCTTCCAACAGCTCCGGCGGCATGGTAGTCGGCGTCGAACCATTGGACAAGAGTTGCGGCTAGGATGCTTGGTAGTCTCTTCATTAAACGTGAAACCATAGCATGTGCTTTGTTATCGTTCAATAAAATTCGGTCGAAATCTAGAAAATTCCTAAAACTCATCCTGCTAAGCGGCCACAGACTGCATTAAACGGACGAAATTATCACGCGTCGGGCCTTGGCGACGGCGTTAGCCATTCTACTTGTTTCTTGACACTCTTCAGGGGCGGATGATATGAGCCCGCTCAGATTGCAGATGCAATTTGCTATAACACTTGGCAATGATTTAACCATCAGCAGGCGCGGTGGAGTACAACCGGGCTTCGTTCCGGTGGCCCGGAAGTACCGATCAATCACCGGCTTTACGTCGCGCGATGAGCGGTTTTTCATCTTTTAGGTTTCAGCCCCGGCGAAAATTATCGGCGTCAATCAACTGAGGAGGTGTGACATGGCGTACACGGTTAAAAAAGTCGACGTTTGGGCGGGAGAAATTGCCGATCGTCCCGGCGGGCTCGCCAGCACATTGGCGGCGCTGAGTAGCGCCGGCGCCAATATCGAATTCGTCGTCGCTCGCCGCGCCCCCGATAAGCCCGGCACCGGCGTGGTCTTTCTCGCGCCGGTCAGGGGGGCCAAACAAAAAGCGGCCGCCCAGCAAGCTGGTCTGGGCACGAGCGAAAGTTTGCATTCGGTGCGAGTGGAAGGGCCTGACCGCGCGGGACTCGGCGCCAAGATGACCGACGCCCTCGCCGGCGCGGGCATCAACGTAAGAGGTATATCGGCGGCAGCGATCGGCCGGCGCGGCGTGTCGTACTTTGCGTTCGACAGCGCCGCGGATTCAGATGCCGCGGTGCGTCTCTTGAAAAAGGCGCTGAAATAGATTCAGTCCACGGCTGGTAACTGATCTCAGCCAGTGTCATTTCGCTCGGCGCAAGTACGCCGACATTGTCGCTGGTGACTAAAGATCCTTGCGCCGTTTATAACCCCAGCCGACGGTGGATATGTCGAACAGATTGCCGTCGGGGTCCGAGCCGCGCCCCTCGGCATAGGTCGCTTCGCGTTCCTTCGGCGCGCCCTCGGGATAGATTTCTTTGATGCGTTTGGCGACTTCTTGGTTGTCTTCGACTTGAAAGCCGAAGTGATACAGCCCAGGCTGATGTCCCGGTTCCTTGGGATCGTTAGCGTTCAAGATCGCGAGATTGACCTCACCGTCGGAGAGGTGTACCGAGCCGTTTTTTGTCCGGTACATTTCATTCATTTCGAACACTCGCTTGTAGAAGTCCGCGAGCTTGTCGGGCTGATGCGTAAGAATAGCGAGGTGGCGAAGCTTAGCCATCGTGGTTCCTCCCCTGCGCTGGCAGATGCGCTCTAGCGCTATCACCGGGCTTGCAGCCTGTCAATTACTCCGCCCACGGGCGATCGTTCACAACCCGGCGAAGTAGCTTGCCATGCGTTCACGGTCCTTTGCATCGGGAACCGGTTCGAGCCCCGCGCGCATGTTATCGGTTAAATGGTCGACCTTGCTGGTCGCGGGAATGGCGCAGGTGACCGCGGGATGAGAAATTATGAACTTCAGGAAAAACTGCGCCCAGGTGGCGCAGCCGATTTCCGTTGCCCAATTCGGCAGCGATTTGCCGCGTGCGCGGCGAAATAATCGACCTTCGGCGAAGGGCCGGTTGACCAGTACAGCGATCTGGTTTTCAGCGGCGAGCGGTAACAGCCTTTTTTCCGCTTCGCGCTCAGCCAAAGAATAATTGAGTTGAACGAAGTCCAGCGGTTCGCTCGAGATGACCCGCGCGAGCTCATCATAGGCGCTCGCCGTATAGTGGGTGACGCCGATGTAGCGCACCTTGCCTTCGGCCTTCCAGCGCTTCAGGGTGGCGAGGTGAGTGCGGTAATCGAGCAAATTGTGGACTTGCATCAGGTCCATGCGCTCGGTGCGCAAGCGTCTGAAAGATTCCTCCATCTGCCGCACGCCGGCTTCACGTCCCGAGATCCAAACCTTGGTTGCGAGAAACAGTTGCTTGTGCACGCCGAGTTCGACGGCGAGGTCGCCGGCGACGCTCTCGGAATTGCCGTACATGGGCGAAGAATCGATTACACTGCCGCCGGCCCGGACAAATTCGCGCAGGACTTCTTTGAGCGGCTCGCGCGCCGCCTGTTTTGAGCCGACGTCAAAGGTTTGCCAGGTGCCGAGACCGATCACCGGAAGGGCTTCGCCCGTGCGAGGAATCGGTTTGCGCTTGATCGCTTGAGCCATCGCTCGTCCTCCCATGAGCGCCAGCGTGGCGCCGGCTGCGCCCGTCAAGAATTCTCGTCGTGAGATCGATTTATATGACAACACTCTATTCATCTAAGTCGACCCTTCTACCGCCAGTCTACCTCTACGGGTTTATGACTAAAAGATTCAGCTTGGCAACGAAAAGCCTCTAGTCGTGGCGCCAAGCCCGCGACAAGTCATTGCGGCAGAGCCTTTCATGGGCGGACGATGGGGCTTAGTGAGTCGCTAGAAATAAATATGCAAATGTAACAAGTATTCCTGCTGGTTGGCGCGTTGATTGAAGTCGAAGCGCAGCGCCAAATCTTTGCTCAGGCTGAAGCGTTGCTGGATGTTGGCTCGCCATTCGGGTCCTTTGTCGCCGAGCGGAAAGCCGAGGTAGGTCGTCACCGCTGAAATTTTCCAACGATCCGT
>Ga0209640_10002843_pt1 | contig 15117 bp, 19 predicted proteins | sample RifCSP10_1_FD_184018 | JGI IMG/M metagenome (GOLD analysis project Ga0209640, IMG submission 184018) | Soil microbial communities from Rifle, Colorado - Rifle CSP2_sed 10_1 (SPAdes) (version 2) | ecosystem: Environmental > Terrestrial > Deep subsurface > Rock core/Sediment | place: Rifle...
CGCACTACACGCTGGCGCGGCTCATCGAGCGCGACGATTTCCACAATCGGCTCACGAGCAATCAGCCCATCGCTCTGCACGAGCTGCTCTATCCCATGTTTCAGGCCTACGACTCGGTGGCGCTGGAGGCCGACGTGGAGCTGGGCGGCACCGACCAGAAGTTCAACTTACTCGTGGGCCGGGGAATTCAGCGCGCCTACGAGCAGCCTGCGCAGATCGCTGTCCTGACGCCTATCCTTCCCGGGCTCGACGGCGTGCAGCGCATGAGCAAGACGCTTCACAATTACGTGGGTGTGACGGAAGCGCCAGCCGAAATGTATGGCAAGCTCATGTCCATTTCCGACGACCTGATGTGGCAGTACTACGAGCTACTCACTGATATTGAGCCTTCCCAGCTTGAAGCTCTGCGGCGTGATGTCGCTGCTGGCAACGCCCATCCCATGGAGACCAAGCGCAAGCTCGCCGCTCGCATCGTCGCCGATTTCCATGGCGAGGCCGCGACGCAGGAGGCGGCCAGGCAATTTGATCAGGTGGTGCGGCGAGGCGAGCTTGAGCCGACCAGACACACACTGCAACTCGAGGAAGTCGGGAGTCAGCAGCCCGACGGCAGCCGGGTCATCAAGCTGGACAAGCTGCTGAAGCGGTTGGGATGGGTCTCGTCGGCAGCCGAAGGAGCCCGCAAGGTGAGGGAAGGCAGCGTATACGTGAACGGCGAGAGAGAAAAGCGCGTACTCTACCCGCTGGCACTGGAACGGAAATCCCTACGCGTGGAATTCAGCCGCAATGCCGCCGAAGTCTGGATCGCGTACACGGAGTAGCCTGGTTCGGGGAAAGTATTGAAGCTCCTCCTGCTCGCCAATCCCACGGCCGCTGGTGGGCGCGCGCGTCGCCTGCTGCCTTCCTTGCGCGAGTCCTTGCGGCGACAAGCTCCGTCTATCGAGTTCGTGGAAGCGGCGAGTGCTGACGAATTGGCGGCCGCTGCACGCGACGCCACCCGGGCCGGCTACGACCGCGTCCTGGTCGCCGGCGGCGATGGCACGGTGCACATCGTATTGAACGAACTGCGGGGCAGCGAATCCGCCCTGGGTGTGCTGCCGCTCGGCCATGGCAACGACCTGGCGCGGGCTCTCGGTGTTCCCCTGGATCCCAGCGAGGCGGTGGAGTTCCTGCTGCGCGCGCCGGTGGCGCCCATGGACCTGGGGCGCGTGGGCAACCGCGTCTTCGCCACCGTCGCCGCAGTTGGCCTCGACGCGGAAACCAACCGCCGCGCCCGTACCTGGGGACCCTGGCCGCGTGGACATCTGCGCTACTTCCTCGCCGGCCTGCGCACGCTCCTCTCCTACGTTCCTTATCGGTTCAATCTGGTCACGGATTCGGAGGAATTCAACGGCGAAGCGATGTGGGTGGCGGTAGCCAACGCCCCCTGTTACGGCGGGGGCATCCGCATCGCGCCCGAGGCCTCGCTCGATGACGGCCTGCTCGACGTCTGTGTTATCGAGCGGATCAGCGCTGCCGCCTTGCTGGCGCTCTATCCCGCGCTCATGCGCGGCGGGCACCTGCGCGCCCGGCCTGTGCGCTATTTCCGCTGCGCGCGGGCGCAATTCCGCGCACCGGTTGGCCCCGAACTGCATGCCGATGGCGAGCCGATAACGAGACTGCCGGCGGAAGTTGTAGTGGAGCCGGAGGCCGTGAAGGTGGTGCGGCGGCGCGAGTAGCGGGGACTAGCCCGGCTCTTTCTTCTCTTCCTTGGACTTGTCTTTCTCGTCCGACTCCCCAGCGGGCTCCAACGGTAGGTTGATGGTGACGATGTCGCGGGTGTCAAACTGGGAGATTCTTCGAGTGCGCGACTTCTGCTCGCGCCACTCGGCAAAGATTTCGTAGTCAATCTTTTTGTCTACGTCGTTGAAGCGGTAGCGGCCGTCCTTGTCCGTGACCACGCTGAGCACCGCTCGGTTGTTCAGGTTCTTCAGGTGGACGATGGCATTCTCCACCGCCTTGCCCTCCTCATCCAAAACCTGGCCACGGACCAGGCGTTTCTCCTGTTGGGCGACGCCCGTCAGCGCCGCCAGCAGAACAGCCAGGACGGCCAGCAATCGTACAGGTACCGCTCTCACGGCGCGGGACTACTCCTCTTTTCTCTTGCGCGCAAGCCGAAAAAGGACGACTACGGTTTCCTTCTCGGTTCCGGCCACCGTCACTTTCTTGGTCTGATTCTCATGCTCTTTGCTCTCGGTCGCGACTTCGTAGCTGGCCGCCTCGGCCGGCAAGCGAAGGGCGAATTCGCCACGTGCGTCGCTGATTGCCCGCCACCGGGGCTTGCGATCCTCCTCGCGCCGTACGCTCACCGGCACCCCCGGCAGGGCAAAGCCCTCGGTGGAATGGACGCTGCCGCTCAGCAGCGCGTAGGGTTTCTCCTTTTCTTTCTCATCCCCCTGGAGAGACAGGGCTGTCCCGGCCGCAAGCGCGAAGAGAAGAGTTCCGACCAGCACGACAGGAAGACGCCCATTCATGGGATAGCAGGGGACGCCAGAGGCCAACACGGTAACCGACTAATGAAAGCCGTTCTCCTCTTCGTCTTCAAAATCGTCTTCGTCCTCGTCCGGCACATCCTCGTTGGCGCCTTCGTCCTCGAGGTCCTCGTCTTCGTCCTCATCGTCGACCACATCGAGCTCCAGCGGGTGGGTATTGACCACTTCCAAGTCCACGGAGCACTCAGGGCAGGATACGATTTCGCCCTCTTCTAGCTCGTCTGCGTCCAGGTCGATGTTGGCGCCACAATCCGGACAGTGCGACACAGGCCTGTACCTCCCTGAGCCGAATGCAACCGACATCCACTATTATATAGCACCCTGGTTTTCGGCGCTGTCCAGGGGATTTTTCTGGTGTCGAGGGACAATAGATGCGAAAGCTAGTGCTCGGGTTGACTCTCTTGTTTCTGGCGATGCCCGTCGCCGCCGGCGATCTCGGTTGGCGCGCCGTCGAGCAGGAGGCGGCCGAGCGCCTGGTGGCCTATCTCCAGATCGACACCTCCAACCCGCCCGGGAACGAGTTGCGCGCCACCCGCTTTTTCCAGGAGTGGTTCGAGGCGGAAGGGATTGCCGTCGAAATCGATGAATTCGAGCCGGGCCGCACCAACCTGGTGGCGCGGCTCGCTGGCAACGGCGCCGGCAGGCCCCTCCTCCTGATGAACCACACCGATGTGGTCACCGCCGACCCTACCCGGTGGCGCGTTGCCCCCTTTTCCGGCGCAGTGCTCGACGGCTATGTGTACGGCCGCGGCGCCCTGGACATGAAGGCCGAGGGGCTGGTGCAGGCCATGGTGTTCGTCCTTCTCAAGCGCGCCCAAGTGCCCTTGAACCGCGACGTCTACTTCATTGCCACGGCGGATGAGGAGGTCGCTTTCCGGGGCGCCTTCCGGCTGATGGAAAAGAAGTCGGAGCTGCTGCGCGAAGCCGAGTTCATTCTCACCGAGGGCGGATTGAACCTGGTCGAGGACGGCTGGCTGCGTTTCGTCGGGGTCGACAACGCCGAGAAGGCACCCTTCTGGCTCCGCCTTCGCGCCCGCGGCACGCCCGGGCATGGCTCGCGCCCGCTGCCCGATGCCGCCACCCACCGCTTGGTCCGCGCGCTGGCGCGGGTGGCCGCGTGGGAGACTCCGATTGAGATTCTCCCTGGCGTGGAACGATTGTTTCGCGACCTTGCTGCGCAAGAGCCATCCGGGCGCGCGGAGAAATTCCGCCAGTTGCGCGAGGCGGTCCAGAACCCCAGCTTCCAGGCTAGCCTGACGAGCGACCCGGCCTACAACTATCTGCTGCGAAATACGGTTTCCATTACGGTTCTCGAGGGCGGGCCACAGACCAACGTGATTCCGGGCGAGGCGGTGGCGCACCTCGATGTCCGCCTGCTGCCGGGGCAGAGCCACGAGAAATTTCTGGCCGAGCTCCGCACCGTGCTGGCCGACGACACCATCGTGATCGAGATGCTCCAGGACCGCTATCGCCCCGCGACTTCCTCACCCACCGACACGGCAGTCGTCCGCGCGATTGAGGCGGTGGTTGCGGAACGCTTCCCGGGCAGGCTCGTCACCACGCGGATGTTGAGCGGTTACACGGAGTGCGGCATTCTGAGCGATTTGGGGCCGTACTGTTACGGCTTCTCGCCCTTCCTGCTCGACCGGACCGAAGGTGCCAGCGTGCACGGCGGCAACGAGCGCGTCTCCGTGGAGAACCTCCAGCGCGGGCTGCGCTTCTATTACGACGTCGTCGAGCACCTGGTGCGGTAGAGGGCGGGAGCAATTCCATGCGCAAAGGACGCGAGTATCCGCAGCGGCCCGTGGTGGGGGTGGGCGGCGTAGTGATTCGAGATGGAGCGGTGCTGCTGGTCAAGCGCGCCGTGGAGCCGCTGCGGGGTCGCTGGTCGTTGCCCGGCGGCGCCGTTGAGCTGGGCGAGACGCTCGAAGACGCCGTGGCGCGCGAGCTGAGAGAGGAGACCAATCTCACCGTGCGCGTCGTCGCCTTGGTGGAAGCCTTCGACCGCATCACGCGCGACCCCGATGGCCGCACCCGCTACCACTACGTCCTGCTGGACTACCTCTGCGAGGCCCTCGACGCCATCCCGCAGCCTGGGTCGGACGTGGACGCCGTGGCGTGGGTACGACCGGAGGAGTTTGCCGTCTATGAGCTTGGTCCGCACGCGCAGCGCGTGTGCGAGAAGGCGCTGGCGATGGCCCGCCTGTGGCGGGCTAGTTGATGAAGGAACCACCCCAGCCGAACTTCCCCGTCAGCGGCACGAAGCGGCAATAGTTGATAATTCGCTGCGTGGTGCGGCCGTGCCGTTTCTCGACCAGCAGGAGTTCCTGGGAGTGGAAATCTCCGACAGGAATTACGAGTCGCCCACCCTCCGCCAGTTGCTCGGTCAGCGGCGCCGGCACCTGCGGCGCGCCCGCCGCGACGAGAATACCTTCGTAAGGTGCAGCCACGGCGTAGCCTTGGCTGCCGTCGCCGACCAGGCAGGTAATATTTTCGTAGCCCAGCCGATCCAGCCTCTCGCGCGCGGAAATGCTGAGCGCGGCGACCTGCTCGATGGTGTAAACCCGCGCGGCCAGCCGCGCCAGGATGGCCGCCTGGTAGCCGGAGCCCGTACCGACTTCCAGCAGCGTCTCGACTCCGGTGAGCGCCAGCGCCTGGGTCATGGCGGCGACCATGTAGGGCTGCGAGATGGTCTGGCCTTCGCCGATGGGCAGGGGACAATCGTCGTAGGCCTGGTCGCGCTGGTCGGGCGGGACGAATTCGTGGCGCGGCACCGCCAGAAAGGCTTCCAGCACGCGCGGGTCAGTGATGTCGCGCGAGCGCAGTTGCGACTCAACCATCCAAGCGCGCAGGACCGCGTAGTCCGTCTGGGTTTGCGCCATTCCTTTTTCGCATTCTAGCATGTTCGCCGGCCGCGGTTTCGGCGATCGGTCGGAGAGCGGGCTATAATGGAAGGCGGATGACTGTTTCGGACGATCTGATTAGGTACTCGCGCCAGGTGCTCTTCACCGGGATCGGCGAGGCGGGGCAACGGCGGCTGGCGGATTCCCGCGTCGTAATCGTCGGCTGTGGCGCGCTGGGCTCGGCGCTGGCGAACGCCCTTGTGCGCGCTGGTGTCGGGTCTCTCCGCATCGTGGACCGTGACTTCGTCGAAGAGAGCAATCTCCAGCGGCAGATGCTTTTCGATGAGGCCGACGCGCGCGAGGCGCTGCCCAAGGCGGTCGCCGCCGAGCAGAAGCTGAGGGCCATCAACTCCACGGTGCGAGTGGAGGGCGTGGTTGCAGACCTGACGCCGGAGAACGCCGAAGAACTCTTGGCAGAATGCCAACTGATTCTTGACGGCACGGACAACTTCGAAACGCGACACCTGCTCAATGACGTCGCGGTCAAGAGCCGCCGGCCCTGGGTTTATGGCGCCGTGGTGGGCAGCTACGGGATTTCGATGCCGATTGTCCCCGGCCAGACCGCCTGCTTGACTTGTCTGCTCGAAGCCCGGCGCGAAGCGGGCGTCGAGGAAACCTGCGACACTGTGGGCGTGATCAGCCCGGCGGTGAACTGGGTGGCGGCGCACCAGGTCAGCCAGGCGTTGCAACTCCTAGTCGGGAAGTGGTCTTGGGAAACGGCGCGGCTGGTGCGGGGCGACTTGTGGCGGAACGAGTTTCATGCGTCGCCCGTGCCACGCCCGCGGGTTGAGTGTCGCACCTGCGCGCGGCGGGAGTTCGTGCACCTGGCCGGCCAGGCCCGGCCCCAGGTTACGCTCTGCGGGCGCAACTCGGTGCAGATCCACGAGCGCGATCGGCAGCTCGACCTCGACTGCCTCCGCCAGCGGCTGGCTGCACATGGCGAGGTGCGGAACAATCCCTACCTACTCCGCTTGCGTCTCCCGCAGTACGAGCTCACGCTTTTTGCCGACGGCCGCGCCATCATCCGCGGCACGACTGACCCGGCACTGGCGCGCAGCCTCTACGCGCGATACGTCGGTTCCTGAACGCAGCTTGGCGGCGCTTTCGCCGCTGTGCTAGAGTAGTAAGCGCCACCCGACAGGTGCCTTATGTCCGGACATTCCAAATGGGCTACCATCAAGCACAAGAAGGCGGCCACCGACGCCCGCCGCGGGCGCCTCTTCAGCCGCCTCATTAAGGAAATCACCATCGCTGCCCGTCTCGGGGGCGGCGACGTTGATGCCAACCCCCGTTTGCGCTCTGCCATCGCCGCTGCCAAGGCTGAGAACATGCCCAACGACAACATCGACCGTGCCATCCGCCGCGGCACCGGCCAGATCCCCGGACTGGTTCTGGAGGAGGCGACCTTCGAGGGTTACGCTCCCGGCGGCGTGGCGGTCCTGGTCGAGACCACCACGGACAACCGCACCCGCACCGTCAACGAGCTGCGCCATCTCTTCTCCAAGTGGAACGGAAATCTGGGCGAGAACGGCTGCGTGGCCTGGATGTTTCACAAGAAGGCCTACCTGACTCTTCCCCGGGATCGCGCCGACGAAGACACCCTGCTCGGCATCGTGCCCGACGCTGGCGCCGAGGACTTGCGCGACGACGGCACCAACTGGGAAGTCATCGGCCCTCCCGAGAGCCTGGAGGCGCTGAAGTCGGCTCTGGAGGCGCAGGGCCTGAAGCCGGAGTCGGCCGAGGTTACCATGCTCCCGCAGAACACCGTGCAGGTCGAAGGCGGAACCGCTCACCAGGTGCTGCGCCTCTTGGAAGCTCTCGAAGAACACGACGACGTCCAGCACGTCTATGCCAATTTCGACATCGCCGAAAAAGAAATCGAAGAGGCTGTCGCTGCGTCTAGCTCCGAGTAGGCAGGCGGCTGACTCCTCCGAGTTACGTGTTCTGGGAGTTGACTGCGGCAGCGTCGTCACCGGCGTGGGAATCGTCGAGACAAACGGCCGCGGGTACCGTCTCCTCCACTTCGGCGCCATCCGTCCCGTCGCTTCCCAACCCTTCGCGTCGCGCCTGGCGCACATCTACCGCGAGTTGGCCCGTCTGGTGGAGCGCTTCCAGCCCCACAGCGTCGCGGTGGAGCAAGTCTTCCAGGCCCGCAACGTCAAGTCTGCTCTCCAGCTCAGTCAGGTTCGCGGCGTGGTGCAGTTGGCCGCAGCGATGGCAGGTCTGCCGGTGAGCGAGTATTCGGCGTTGAGCGTCAAGAAGAGTGTCGTCGGCTACGGGCAGGCGGAGAAGCGGCAGGTGCAGCGCATGGTCCAGCGCATATTGGGACTCACGTCGGTGCCCGAGCCCGAAGACGCCGCCGACGCTCTCGCCGTTGCTCTCTGCCACCTGCACGCAGAAACCACGCGTCTGCGGCAGAGTCGCAGAGTCTAATAAATCATGGCGCGTCGGATTCTCCTCAGTCTCGCCGCATTGGCTCTTTCTCTTGTGACCGCGAGCCTCGGCTACGCGGAAGAAAGCTCCACCGCGCGGCTCACTTTCGTCAAGGTTTTCCGCGGCAGCGCCCCGGAGTACATCCGCATTACGGTGGACGAGAACGGGGAGACATCATTCCAGGGTGGGTCCGCGGACCGCCCCGACGCCCCCGCGTCTTTCCGGCTCTCCTCCGGCATTGCCGCCCGTCTCTTCGGCCTCGCGGCCGAATTGAACTATTTCCAGGGCAGTGGCCTCGAGAGTGGCCATCGTGTGGCCTTCATGGGCCAGAAGACTTTTGTGTACGAGAAGGGAAGCGTGCGGAATGAGGCCAGCTACAACCACACCGGTAGCGCCGCCGCCCAGGAGCTGCAACTCTGGTTCGAGCGCATCGCCCGCGGACGCATCCTGGCCGCGCAGTTGGAGCACCGCCTTCTTTTCGACCGCTTGGGGTTGCTGGAGACGCTGCGGGAGTTCGAGCGTGAGTTCAACGCTGGAAACATTGTCGACCCGGAGCAGTTCATCCCCGTGCTGGAGCGCTTGGCCGGTGAACCGCGCCTGATGCAGTTGGCCCGCACCCGCGCCCAGTCGCTCTTGCGAAGGATCCGCGGCGGCGCCGCAACGTTGCGGTTCGAGTTCGGAGATTTGGGAACGGGTTGGTACTACAAAGCTATCGTCGTTGACCAAGGCGGCGCGACCCAGGAAGTCCGCCGCTTCAGCGAGTCCGTCAGTCCCCAGCGCCTCGATCTGCCGGGCGATATCGTCCAGCGCCTCTGGGAGCTGGCGCGGCTCGAAAACTATTTCCGCGACCGCACTGAGTCCCGCGAGGCCGCCGAGCGGTTGAGCGGCTACCGTCTCACCTACGAAGCCGGTGCCGAACATCGCGAATTGGTCTTCGCCAGCCCGCCCTCCGCCGTCATCGCCGAAATGGTGCAGATTTTTCAGCAGGCGCTTACGCAGGAACAGTTCCGCCGGCGCCTGCGTGCGGCGTTGGACACTAAGTCCCTTCAGTTGCAATTGGTCTTGCAGGAGCTGGACGCCGCCGTGCGCAGCCGCAAGCTCATCGCCCCGCGCGAATTCCTCCCCGTGCTGGAGGGGATTGCCGGGGAAGGTGCGCAGCATCCTACGGTGCGGGGCCTGGCCGAGCGGCTGCTGGCGCACATCCGCGAGGCCAACCCCTGAAGCCTCGGTCTATCCCAGCAGAATCCCGGTGTACCCCACCACGCGGTCGTAGTCGCCGCTGACGTCGGCTGAGGTCGCGTAGCAAACCTCCTCGGCGCGGGTGACCCCGAGCGCCCGCGCCGCCGTCAGAAGTACCACGGCTGCCTCGATCCCGCACATGCTGATCCGCTCCCGCCGTACGACGTCATAGAGACCGTGCGGATCAAGTGCAAGGATGGCCTCGATGGCTTTGCGGTCTTTCTGTCGGGTTATGCGGTCCGATTCGTAGTGGTTGAGGTCGGAGGAAGCCAGCAGCAGCGGGCGCGACTCTCTCTTTGCCATCACTGTCGCCACGCCCCGGCCCAGCTCCTCAAGCGGCTTGTAGTGGCCGACGCTGAGCAGAAGGGGAACGAACCGCAACCCGGGTGCCAGGTGGCAGAGGAAGGGAAGCTGTACTTCCAACGAATGCTCGGAGCGGTGCGCGCCCGGGTCATCGGCAACCAATGGGCAAGCGGCGCGCAGTTCCGCCGCCAACTCTGCATCCACCGCGACTTCTCCCAGAGGCGTTTCCCACGTTCCTTCGGCATACAGGGCAATCGGTGAGCCGCGGCCAAAGTGGTTCGGACCTACGAGTATGACCGTGGAAGGAAAAGCGAGGCGGCCATAGACAGCCCCGGCGACGTGTCCGGAGTACTGGAGCCCGGCGTGCGGCACCACGGCTCCAAAAACACTCTGCGGTTGCGGCTGTTCCCCTAGGCATCGCTCCACAACCCGCAGCAGTTCCGGGGCTTTTCCCGGGTAGAAAGAACCGGCGACGGCGGGCGAGCGCCGCATGGAGTTCCTCTCTTCTCGATGCTAGGAGCCTGCAGGGGCGGCGTCAAGTCGGTACAGGAAAGTCAGCGGCGGTTCTGGCCAGGCTTGCCTTTGATCTTCACCGCCGTATCGCCGCCGGTGAGGTAGATGATCTCGACGCGATCGCCGTGCTGATAAAGTTTGTTTTGGTCGAACTTTTTGTTGATCTTGGGGGCGAGCTTGGTGTCGTAGGTGAACGTACGCACCAGGTTGAAGTTGTCCCGGCTGCGCACCGTGATGGCGACACGAGTGACGTGGAGCACCTCGCCCTTGAATTTCACTTTCTTGGGCTTGGTTGTGGTGACCTTAACAGGCGGAGAGACTGTCTGTGCGACGGCGGTCAGGGCTAGAGCCAAGACAAGACCGAGGACGAGAGCTGAGCGCAATCTAGTCGTCAATGCCATCGACACTGATCCGGAGAGATTTGAGAAACTTGATGTCTTGGGGGGTCATCGCCAGGCGGGCTTCGCCGGCGTTCTCCAACGATTCCTCGTCGATCCGTATCTTGAGCGACTTCAGGAAGCGGCGATCCTGAGTGGTGATCGAGGGTCCGTTGCCGTCGCGCTTGTTAAGCCCTACGATGGCGTCGAGCATCAGGAAGACGTCGTAGCCGTTGCTTTTGAGGCGCCCGATGGCGTGGGCGATTTCGTCGGAGTCGGTGACCGCCTGGTTGATAGCCCGGCCCAGTTCCCGCAGCAATTGCTTCATCCGGCTGTCGAGTTCCAACGGTGCGGCCCCCGTCCAACGCGAACACTCGTCCGCATTCTAGGGCTGAGGGAAAAGGGGTGTCAAGGCAAAAGCCGTCTGTGCTTGCCCGGCGGGGAAGGGCTTGGGTACCATACGGCTAGGTCCGGGAAAGGCGGGCGACGCGCTATGGCCGACAAAGCTGCCACGCAGGCACCGCAGACGGCGAAGAGAGCAGAGAAGCGCGAGACCAGCTCACATATCGAGCTCAAGCCTGTCTATACACCGGAGCACCTCAGCGGCTTTGACCCCGGCCGCGACCTTGGCTTCCCGGGCCAATTCCCCTTCACCCGCGGCGTTTATCCCACCATGTATCGCGGGCGGTGCTGGACCATGCGGCAGTACGCCGGCTTCGGCACCGCCGCCGAGTCCAACCAGCGCTTCCGCTACTTGCTGGAACAGGGCCAGACGGGCCTCTCGGTCGCCTTCGACCTCCCCACCCAGATCGGTTTTGACTCCGACCACCCCCAGGCGCTCGGCGAGGTCGGGCGCGTGGGTGTGGCTATCGATTCGTTGGAAGATATGGAGACGCTCTTCGCCGGCATCCCGCTCGACCGCGTCTCAACCTCCATGACCATCAATTCCACCGCGGCCATCCTACTGGCGCTCTACGTTGCCGTCGCGCGGCGGCAGGGCGTGGAACCCCACCGCCTCTCCGGCACAGTGCAAAACGACATCCTCAAGGAGTATATCGCCCGCGGGACCTACATCTATCCGCCCCGCGCTGCACTCCGTCTCGTGACAGACATCATGGCCTACTGCCGGGAGGAGTTGCCGGAGTGGAACACCATCTCCATCAGCGGCTACCACATCCGTGAGGCCGGCGCCACCGCGGTGCAGGAGGTGGCCTTCACGCTCGCCGACGCGCTTGTCTACGTCGAAGTCGCCGTCGCCCGCGGGCTGAGCGTGGATGATTTCTGTCCCCGCATCTCGTTTTTCTTCAACTCTCACAGCAACTTTGTCGAGGAAGTCGCCAAGTTCCGCGCCGCGCGGCGGCTGTGGTCGCGGCTGCTCGAGGAGCGCTACCACCCGCGGAACGAGCGCTCGCTGATGCTGCGCTTCCATGCGCAGACCGCTGGCTCCACGCTCACAGCCCAGCAGCCGGACGTCAACGTGGTCCGCACCACGCTGGAGGCGCTGGCGGCGGTGCTTGGGGGTTGCCAGTCGCTCCACTGCAACAGCAAGGACGAAGCCTTGGGCCTGCCCACTGCCGAGGCGGCGCTGCTGGCCCTGCGCACGCAGCAGGTTATCGCCCACGAGAGCGGCGCGGCCGACACCGTCGATCCGCTTGCCGGCTCCTACTTCGTCGAGAGCCTGACCACCGAGATCGAGCGGCGGGCCAGAGAGTACCTGGGACAGATTGACGCACTGGGAGGGATGCTGGCGGCCATCGAGAAGGGTTTTGTGCAGCGCGAGATCCAGCAGGCGGCTTTCGAGCATCAGCGCGGCGTCGAGCAGGGAGAGCAGGTGATCGTCGGAGTCAACCGCTTCGCGCAGGCGGAGGAAGCCGCAGTGCCCACGCTGCGCATCGATCCTGAAGTGGAGCGGTCGCAGGTGGAGCGGCTGCGGGCTTTACGTGCGCGGCGCGATGCTGCCCGAGCGCGGGCCATGGTGGTGCGGGTCGAAGAAGCCGCCCGGAGCGAGGCCAACCTACTTCCGGCCATCCTGGAAGCCGTCGAGGCTTATGCCACGGTGGGAGAAATTTCCGATGCCCTGCGGCGCGTGTTCGGCGAGTATCGCGAGACGGTGGTGGTCTAGGCCGGCGGGTCGGTCGGCGGGCTTCCCTGCAAGCCGAGTTTGACCGCGATCCCGCGCATCGCTTCCAGACAGAAGCCGATGTGCTCGCCCAAATCCACGCCGAGCTCTGCGGCCCCGCGCGAGATGTCGTCGCGGTTCACTGTGCGGGCGAACGCCTTGTCCTTGAGTTTCTTCTTCACCGAGGAGACTTTCACTTCTGCCAGACTCTTATTCGGGCGCACGAGCGTCACAGCCGTGATGAACCCGGCCAGTTCGTCACAGGCGAAAAGCGCCTTCTGCATCGGCGTCACTCGCGGGACGTTCATGTAGTCGGCATGGGAAAGAATTGCCTGGATAATCTCTTCCGGGTAGTCCAGGGAGCGGAGGATTTTCGAGCCTTCCAGCGGGTGGTCGGGGGCCTGCGGGAAGCGCTCATAGTCGAAGTCGTGAAGCAGTCCCGTAATGGTCCAGGCTTCCTCGTCCCCTCCCAGCTTGCGAGAGTAGGCCCGCAAACAAGCCTCCACCGCCAGCGCGTGCTTGCGGAGGCCCTCGCTCTCAGTGTATTGGCATAGCAATTCCCAGGCTTGCTCTCTGGTTTGCATACAACTCCTAGTCACCCCGTTTGGGAACAGGGACCCTATTCCCTGCCCAACTCCATACCACCGTAGGATAGCACAGTTCGCTCGTGTGGGGAGGAGGTCCGGATTTGCTCACAAGATTAGCTTCTAACCACTTGTCTTCCAATCGGTTACATGATAGTCGTTGAATAGGACTATCTTCCTATTGCGCTCGTAGGACTCTTGGTCCAAGCTTGCCGCCAAACGGGTTCTTGGGGAACCCGTGGAAGTTCCTAACTCTATGGGAGGGGTAAGGCCATGCGCCGTATCCTAGTGTCGTTGTTGTTTGCGCTGTTACTCGTATGCAGCATTGTTGGACTGAAGAACGTGGTCGCGCAGCAGGGCGGTCAGGCCCCCGTGATGGTGGCCGCCGGTTCCTTGCCGCCGCCGCCACCGATTCCGCCGGCCCTGAGCGAGTAGGCCAGAAAAAAACTGGCTCGACTGGCCTAGTCCCTGGGCTATACTCGGCGGTGTCGAGGACTAGGCTGTGATCGGCGTATACGAATTGGTGGTTTTGTTGCTCGGCGTGGCCCTCGCGCTGGGCACGGTGGGGGTGTGTCTCTACCAGCGCTGCTTCCTGCGCTATCTCTTGCTGAACCTGTACCTGCTCGCCAATGTGGCATTCATCTGCGGGGGTTACTACGTCATTACGCATTTCGGCTACGATTCCAAGAACTATTATTTCTTTTATTATACCGGCGACGCTCTGGTAAACATCACCGGCTTTATTCTCATCGGGAGCTTTTTCGATCGGCTGCTTCGCGAGTCCGTCTTTCACAAGTACGTCCGGCCCACGCTCATATTCGCCTTTCTGCTCATTGTGGCTGTTTCCTCGCGCTTCTTGGCCGGCAACGTTGACCGCTTTGCTTCCCGGTTTGTTTACGAGTTCCAGCAGAATATGTACTTTGTCGGGGTCCTGCTGACGTTCTTGCTGTGGATTTCCATGAGCTACCTCCAGGCTGAAACCCGGCGGTTCGTCTTGCTGGTGTCCGGTCTGGGGATTTACTGGTCTGCGCACGCCGCCAACTATGCTCTGCAGTACCTTGTACCGGCCCTGGGACCCATCTTGAACATGATTCCTCCGCTGGCCTACAACCTGATGGCTTTGCTCTGGCTGTACACCTTCTGGCGCGTTCCCGAGGACGAGGTTGCCGTCCTCGAGGCGCCTGGCGAAGCCATGGTCCCAGTGCCGGCGGGGAGGAAGTGAGGACTCGTGTCTGCAACCTTTGTCAGTGTGTTCATCCTGGCGATGTCGGGCGTGATGCTGGTGTTCTGGCTGCGTTCAGCCAGCCAGTCCATCCTGCGGCACCGCTTTGAACAGGATTACAGCTCCGAAGTGGCGGAGGCCAACCAGCTCGAGTTCCTGGCCATCCGCAAGGCGCTCGCCGATGCGCCGGAGGAGATCGGCGACCACCGCAACGTCCTGGCCGCCTTGGAGCAGGACTACCAGGCGCTGTGCTACCTGCTGCGCAACGCCGCCACCGTCCATGTCGGACGCTACACGCGCTCCGAGCGGCTGCTCATCCTCGACTTTCGCCTCATGGCCTTTTGGGTGCGGCTCTCCCGCGGGTTGGGGTTCGATGGCTGGCGCTCTGGGCTCTTGGAGATGACCACCATCTTGCAATACTTCGGCAACGTGGTGGGGCAGCGGCGGGCCACTTTTCCCAGCTGGATCTCCCCCAACTGAGCTCGCGAGCGGAACTGCTCGCCTTCGGCCCAAAGGCAAAGTTCGACGCAATCATTAGCGGCTGATTTGTCTCCCCACACTGGCCCGAGTTGAAATTCCTGGCTGACTTCTCCTAGGCTGGCTGCATCAAAGGGACACAGAGGGAACCATGGCGCCCGGGAATTGGCGAGCGATCGTCATGGCAGCACCCCTACTGGCACTGGTACTCGGGGTGCCACAGGGCACTCTCGCCAGCGCCGACTCGGGCTCCGGCAGCGATCGCTCCAGCGCCCCGCCCAGCGAGCGGCGGACGCCGCCCAGCGTACGCACGATGTCGCTGCCGCCGCCCGTCCCAACGCGCCGCAGGCTGGGATAGGCGCTGAGCGACTGGATATTCCGCCGCGCCAGATATTCGCGGTAGTCGAAGTCATCGAAGC
>Ga0209640_10002844_pt1 | contig 15115 bp, 12 predicted proteins | sample RifCSP10_1_FD_184018 | JGI IMG/M metagenome (GOLD analysis project Ga0209640, IMG submission 184018) | Soil microbial communities from Rifle, Colorado - Rifle CSP2_sed 10_1 (SPAdes) (version 2) | ecosystem: Environmental > Terrestrial > Deep subsurface > Rock core/Sediment | place: Rifle...
GTTTGCAAATATGCCCGAACTGTTGGTACATGTTGACGAAAATCGGAAAAGAATTACCGAGGCGGAAAAATCACTTGCAAAGCTGGAAGTTTCAAAAAATGGAACTGCAGGTATTCTGAAAAATCTCGAAGAGGTGAGGGAGTCTCTACGCAAGGAAGAGGTGAAGCTTAGCAAGCTTGAAGGAGAACTTACACCACTACAAAGTTTGATTGATGACAAAAAAGGGCAGATAGATGAGGCTCAAGGTGAGATTAAGCGAATAGAGAAAAGACTCGGCGATTTGCAGGGCAGGGTCAGAGAGCTTGAAGGAGCAGAGAATCCAGCAGAAAAGACATCTGAAGAAATCGAAGAGGAAATGGATGCTCTGAGGGAAAAAGCGAATAAACTTTCTGTCATAAAAGCACAGATAGCTTCAAAGAAAGACGACTATGAGTCGATTTTAAAAAATGGCAAGTGTCCAACATGTGACAGGTCTGTAGATTCGGGCGAATTTTCAGATAAAGTGAAACAAAAGGCTATTGAAGAGGGGCATGTAGAGCAAGAACTTGATACCTGCAGAAAAACACTCCAAAGTCTAAAGGAGTTGTTAGAGAAAAAACGGAGTTACGAAGACGCCCAAGAGAATTTGCAGCAGCACAAGGAGAAGATGGGCGAATACGCATCGGAAATAGGGAGACTCAACAATATCGTTGCAGCTGCAAGCAAAGAAATTGCCAAGACAGAAAGGCGGTTGGGTGAGGTCGAAAAGAGCCTCGAGAACCTCAAATCAGTTTCTGCGAAGGTGGAGGAATTAGATCAAAAAATAGGAAGTGCAAACAGCAAGTTAGATGATATAAAGCAAGAAATTACTGCAGCGACAACAAAAATCTCCGGCTGGAAAAACGATACAGAAGAGTTGCAGAAGCAAATTGAAAAGTGCAAAGCACTGCAGAATAGTGCAGAAACTCTGAAGGAATACAGAATCTGGCTCGAAGACTATTTCGTACCATCTTTAGACATGATAGAGAAGCAAGCCCTGCTAAACATAAACCAAGAGTTCAATGCAAACTTCCAGAAATGGTTCTCCATGCTAATTGATGATGCAGGTAAAGAAGCAAGAGTGGATGAAGAGTTCACACCCATAGTCCAGCAGGATGGCTACGAGCAGGACATTTACTATCTGAGCGGAGGAGAAAGGACCAGCGTTGCACTAGCATACAGGCTTGCACTGAACACCATCGTGCAGAGGGTTTCTGCTGGCTTGCACTCCAATCTGCTAATACTCGATGAACCGACAGATGGCTTCAGCAAAGAGCAGCTCGCCAAGGTTAGAGAGGTTCTCGACGAAATCCAGAGCCCGCAGGTGATAATAGTCTCACATGAAAAAGAGCTGGAGAGCTTTGCAGACCAAGTCTTCAGGGTTACAAAGGTTCAGGGAGAATCCAAGGTCTTGCACGGAGTCTAAAAAACAGGGACTGCAGGTGTCAGTTTCTTCAGCCATTCTATCAGTTCGCGCTCCTCTCTATCCATCGAATTATCAACAACCGGCACGATGACATTCTCCTCAGAAGTGTTCACAGTGCTCCTGAACTGGGGCATGTCAGCATATTCAACTTCTACCCATATTCTACCATCGGCAAATTCCTTGGCCAACGTTTCAGACATCACTGATGCTGCGGGGTAAATTGTTCTGTACAATATCCCGCTTACCCACTTCAGGTGTGCAGGCTGCATTGGGCTTCCTTCTATGACTGCTCTCCTCGCAAGTTCTCCTGCATTGCGGAACTTTATGTGCCTGTACACTATGAATTCCTTTATTGGCCTGCTAGTAATCTGTACCATACCCGCTAGTCATTAATGAGTAGTATAGATAAACCTGATAGGTGTATCAGAACCAGCCTTTCTTGCGGAATATTAGCAGTATTGTTACAGAAATAATGATTTGAGCTATGACTACTGCGGGATACACCCAAGGAATATCTAGCTCTGGCATAAAGCGAAAATTCATGCCAAAGTGGCCTGCAATTATGTTTGGAACCATGAGAACTACCGTGATAGCAGTTAACCTTTTGACCACGTCACTAAGAACTTCGACTCTCTGGTTTAGCTGACGCGAAATCCTCATCTCGTACTCAAAATGCAGTTCCTTCAGCATACCTATTCGCATTTTAGCTCTGTCAAACAAACTGTTAACCTCGGCAAGAAGGATGGAGTAGTCAAAGGAAGCTATGTTCGTTTCAACTTGTGGTATACCCCTCTCCTCAAGTTTCAGCAAAAGGTCTGAAAGATCTTCGAGCCTATCATAGTATTCTTGATACTGGCGTGTAATTTCTCTATGCGCATTTTCGTCAAAGTTCATCTCGAGTGCCTTGTACATCTCTACAAGTTTGTCTCTCTTCCTCTTGAACGATTCTACGGCTTGCGTCAGAAGGATGAGCCCTATGACAGTAGTCAATCCATGCGGCTTTGCAAGCACATCTTCATAGATCTCCAGCTCTTCACGGGATACCGGTTTACAGGAATACGCCAGATTTGTCTTATTGAAGAAGATCATGATTTTGGTAGGATCGTCATCATAATCAGCTATCTTCATAATCAGACCTTCGGGCAGTTCCTTTACGTAATTACCTGTAAATGTTAGCAAAGCTCCTACATCAACACCCAAGTCCCTCTTCTTGACTTCTTGGTTGAACTTGTTAAGATCGGTAAATACCAAACTCTCTATTTTGATTGTCGCGCTCATAGTCATTACGCTCCATTTGGCTTATTGAGCAAGCCCATGCTAACGCCAAGCAACCAAATTGATGAATATACGTCTTGCTGTAGTTATCTATATTTGTAGGCAAAAATAAAGAATTGTAAAATGAAGGTCAAATGCACTCGGTGCGGGAACCAGAGAGAGCAGGCATCAGATGTATTGTACGGAGGGAAGATTGGAGAAACTATACGCAACAATGTCTGCTCTGTATGCTGGACTGAATGGCAGGACATGGAGATGAAGGTGATTAATGAATACAAACTCAACTTTTCAGATCCGAATCACAGAAGCTTTATCATGCAGAAGATGAAGGAGTTTCTGAACCTACTTAATGTTCAGAAATAGTCCTTTAACCTGCCCTGCTGTATCCATTCTCTAATGATCTTGCTCTTCTTTTTCCACACATTCTCTTGGAGGGTCAATCGAGATATGGATACTGAAAGTGCTTGACGGAAGGTTTCGTGCTCTGAAAATTTCTGCTTCATTGCAGCCCTGACAGTTTCTCTGATGTTCCACACTCCAACAGGAAGTATGTAGCCTGGGTGAATCTCTCTTAATACTAATGCGGAGGCTTGCCTTCTGATCTCGTCAAGGTATTCGGTAATAGCTAACCTAGCAGCGTAATAGCTACCGTGAATCTTTGCATATGTTGTTCTGCCAAAATATAATTCGAAATCACCCTCTAACGCGGGTTCCTCTTCATTAATGTTCCATGTAGTATTGGGGAACCAAGCCTCGAGCATTTCGTACCTCCATAGTTCTGGGGCAAGTATTACCGAAAATCTGTTGTCTAGGTTTGCAAAATGGTACACTCTGAACTTGTTTATAGTGTCGTATTGCTTTATTCTTTCTATTAATTGCAGGGAAATATTGCTGTCAACTGCAGTTATACTCCACCTCGTAGGTACGACCTTCCTTTTTGTTGAGGTTCCGAACATGCCCAAGCTAAAGGCTTTCTGCAGCCGAGAAACTTCTACTCCCCTTCTAAACAGAACGAGTATTGCTTCTGACGCTGTAAGGTCTTTGTCGTAATATGCATGCTCGATTCTTTTGTCAGTAGTAATCGAAGAGGGCTTGAACTGCTTTAACGGAGCAGACGGGCCAAACGGTTGCGATTCGTCGCTCAAAACAAGCCTTTCATCAGGTTTGCGCTCTAAAACCAGCTCAGCATCGATATGCCGTGGAGACATTGCAATCTCCTGTAGAGTTGACAGCAGTTTCCCGGGATTGTTTGCTTCGTGAATTTCTATCCTGCTCCTCCCTCTGATGAGTTTGTACCTGTAGCCTATAATTTCATCGAATGTCTTACCAAGCCAGCCTTCAGGGGAATCAAATATCTCGGTAGAGCCTGTAATAGGAGGAACCAGCGGACCTATGGAAACTTTTGGATAGCCGAGGTTTCCGACAAACACTCCCGGAGGAGTGGAACCTGAAAATTCTGTTGCTGAAATAAGGGGCTTTGCCTTGTAGATGGCCTCTGCCTTGACAAGTATTGGACATCTGGGCTTTCCGCACAACCTCTTTACAGCTTTGCATGCAAGACAAAGCTCTGCAGGTATGTCGAAGTCTTTGAAGACATCCTGAGTTAGAGTGCTCAATCGGACACCAAAAGTACGTTGTTCTATAAAGCCGATATTATTGTAGATCTGATTTTTGCGAACGCTTCTTCAATTTTTGAGATCTCAACGCTTCCAGATGCGAAGTCTGCTTTCCCTCCACCCTTGCCTCCAAAAGATGCTAACGAATCTCTCAATATCTCTGCAGAATTCAATTTTATATCAGGGCTCTTGGCAAGTAGCATAAATCCCTTCTCCGCCTTATTGACTAGAATTACAACGCTCCCTTGAGTTTTGATTAATTCGCCGGCTTTTTCCATCAGAACTTTGTTCTCCAGGCCCTCAAACATCTTTGAATAGAGTCTCGCACCATTTACATCCTCTGCAGGAATTGACGAGACATCTTTTTCGCTTGCTTCCCTAACTTTCTTTTTAAGGTCATTAACCTCTTCTTTCAGGTTTGTTGCCGTCTTTTCGACGGTATTCAACGAGGCACCGATAGCATTCGCAACTTTCATCAGTATAGCAGAATACTCCAACGCAGCATCCTTTGCCTTTTCTCCAACTTCAAATCGTATTTCGAATATATCACCCTCCTTTGAGAAACTTGTAACCAAGAAGAATTCACATTCTTTAGAGTTCTTTACATGTTCCCTTGCACATGCAGAGTAATCGTAGCCATCAACCTCTACGACCCTGACTTGGCCGGAGATTCTTTCCTCCATTGCTCGCATCTTCGGAAACTTTTTCCTAGCTTCGTCAATATTAGGGAAGAAATGCTCGATTATGCTTTTACCCTCTGCAATTACGGAGTTTGCAAGTTTTTCTGCCTGAAGTACTTGATCCCAAGTCAATGCATCATTTTTTACGAACAGACTGTTCCTGTCCTCTGTCTGTTCGACCTTTCTTACCGATATGTTAGGAACAATTCTCTGCAGGCTGCCCATGAATATATGCTCGCCTGTATGTGCCAAGGCTATCTGGTTCAACATATCTTCAAAGCATTTTGAGCTAAATATCTGTTGAATGTGTTATTGTTTCTTGCCTATTGAACGCATGTTAAGCAGGGAAGTGTAAAGCGCTATCTGTGCAGCTATCGCGAAGAGGCCTCCAACAATATCCCCGACTATGCCTATGACGCTGACGATTGCCATGAACTTGAAGGCTCTTTTTGCCATAGCGCTTTCCGCATTTACTGTGAAGTACTTATTTCGTGTCATGTTAATCAAAATTAGAAACATCCCGAAGCCTCCCATAACGTCGAGAATGGCACCAGACAGATTTGCTATAGGGCCAAAATCCCAAGATTTGTTGTCGGGAGGGGTCTGCATTATTATTGGGCCGCTGAAAGTAACACCGAATGCGCTAACAGCGAATACTGTGAATGTCAAGATGGCCTTAGCTCTAGGCATGGTAAGGCCGTTATGATGTAAGCACTTAAGGTTTAGTCAAACATAACACGCTCTGGTTTTATCTTCAGAATAATACGCTTCTGTCCCGGGCTTTTCCACGGGAATTTCTTTCCAATATATTTCATCGAAAGTTTCTCTATATGTTCATCCGCACCTTTTGCTGCTGTTTGTACAACTTTTCCCCTCATAGCTAGCATGGTGTAAGGATCATCGCTGTCAATTATTGATAAGGCAATCCTGGGATCTCTTTTGACATTTCTGTACTTAATCCTCTCCTCGGTAGTATTGACCAGTATGAAACCGTCATCATAATCAACCCATACAGGGGTAACCTGTGGAGAACCGTCAGGCATTAGAGTTGCAAGATGGGCGAAGTTTTTTTTCCCTTCAATCATCCTTACTGCTTCTTTTGACAGCTTTGCCATTTATACCAAATTTATTTCTGTTAGCAGATATGTTTTCTGTCAAGCAGATTTAAGAGTAGGATTATCTTCAAAACATAAGCTTTGAGGAAGACTGGCCATGTAATTTTGCCTCTCCATGGAGGCCATGCCCCTAAATGGCTGACGAGTAGGATGAAAAAACTGTCAGGCGAAATGGTTCGCCTGCTCGTAAGCGAATACGGGCCTAAAGAATTCCTGGCTAGACTTTCTGACCCATTTTGGTTTCAGGCTTTCGGATGCGTTTTAGGCTTCGACTGGCATTCTTCGGGTTTGACGACGGTCGTTACAGGGGTTTTGAAAGATGCTCTGCAGTTTGACATCCATGGCGTAAAGGTTGCTGGAGGGAAGGGTAAGGCATCGAGAAAGACACCGCAAGAAGTTGCAGAAATGGGGGATTTGATCAACCTATCCACTAAAAGAATCGAGGAGTTGCAATACGCAAGCAGGATTTGTGCCAAGGTCGATACAGTTGCTATACAGGCAGGTTACCCTCTCTACCATCACAATATCTTTTTGACTGAAAAAGGTGACTGGTGCGTGATACAGCAGGGCATATGTGCAGAGGACAGAACTGCAAGGAGATATCATTGGTTATCCTCGAACGTTCAAAATTTTATTGTCGAACCACATGATGCCATAGTTGGCGATGCTGTAAGACCTCAAGTGCTGAACATGACTGCAAAAGAGGTTGAAGAGAACAGGAGAACCTGTGTAGATTTGGTTAAAGAGCGACCGAACCATACAATATCATCCATAAAGCGACTTTCTGCAGAAACGACGCTTGATTACTGGATTAACGGCTCTGGAATAAGCCAAAACTACCAAGCTTATTCAATGCCACGAAGGCTCGACTGGGATCTCTTTACAGCACTTTACGAATATCAACCAGCAGATTATGAGGCTTTGGTAGCTTTTCCCGGCGTAGGCCCGGCTGTAGCTAGATCGTTGTCTTTAGTTGCAGAGCTTGTATACGGTGTGCCAGCTTCATGGAAGGATCCTGTGAAGTTCAGTTTTGCCCACGGAGGCAAGGATGGAGTCCCCTTCCCCGTTGATAAGGAAACTATGGACTATACGATCAAGATGCTTGGGGAGATTCTGAAGAATTCTAGCATAGAAGATGAGGAGAAGAGGAGAGCTCTGAGAAGACTTGTAGAGTATAGCGCTTTGAATTAAATCCGTTTAGCAGTTTCCCGCATGAGCAAGTGATACAAGCATATCACTAAAGACGAGAATTTGCAGCCAAATACTCTAAGATGTGTACGGTTAATTCCTAAAGTATATATTGCAAGCTGAAGAACGAAGCTCGATGACATTGTGGAGACTTGTTACAGGGGCGACATTAGCAATTGCTCTGCTTTTTATGCCCTCAATACCTTATTCTTATTCACAGGGGCCTACGCCTGCAATAATCTCTGACTTTAGCATAAGAGATCCCAACGGGAACGATGTCACCAGCAAACCGCTCGTAGCCGGAGGCACCTACACACTTTCGTTCTCCGTCTCAATAGGAACTACACTGAATGACCAGATAATCATGGCAACGAACCTTGAAAAGGTCGGAGACAGGTACTGGACACTTGAGAACAACTACCAAGGTGTCGATACAAACACATGGCAGCCAGGAGGCTCCCGAGTAACATTCAGGGCTATCCAGGGCACACCGAAGTTTACTCTCGCAGGGAAGATTAACTCGAATATAACAATTGATACGATGAAGGACGGCAAAATCATACACTTCCCGGTCAAGGTCTTGGTTCTAAGTATAGCTCTGCAGTCAACGCAAAATGTTTTGGATCAAAAGATTCTGGATGTTACAGACCAAGCAATGATCCAGTACCAAAACACGCTCAATAGCAAGCAGAGCCTTTTGTCCAGTAGCCAGACAATACCTCAGTATGTTACACTTGCACAGGGCATCATTGAGCAGGCGGAGGGACTAGCCAAAGTAGGTTACGTCGAAGATGCCACAAAGATTCTATCTATAATACCTTCATCAGGACTGCCTTCTCCTCCGGGCGTGGAATCCACATTTCTCTACGTTGCTATAGGAGTAGGAATAGTAGCAGCGTTATTAGCAGTAATGTTGCTCAGAGCAAATTCCGGTAAATCCGTGATTGCAAGGCAGGCTGATGATAAAGCCAAAAAGTTAGATATTCTTCTCGTGAAGGCCAATAGAATTGATAAAAGCCTTGCTACGGAAATTGAAACCGTTAAGAAGGAGCTGGAGGAGATAGCAGGAAGGTAATTAGCATGGCGGGCGCATCAAAAAGCTATCTTAGTTCACTTCAGCTCATAGGTTTAGGCGGTACAGGGGTAAACACGATAGAAGCATTCGTCAAGAACAGGAGAGGCTTGGTTCCTCTCCTTAAGAAAGAAGGCATCAGAGTTTCTATGCTGGCTCTGGATGTTGCCGACCACGATATCCGGAGCTTGGAAGGGGCTTACAAAGAGCTGAGAGATGACATGAAAGTGCAGGGAGTACCTGCAGATAAAATCGATCTTGTTGCAAAGACAGTAAAATTCCCAACACCAGAATCGATGTTCGACTTTATTTCACGCTACCCAGAATATTTGGAGAGAGAGGGTGCAAGGAAGCCACGAGATTACACACCTTGGCTCTCATCAGCGATGGAGATTCCACCTCTCGCAGGAGGAGTTGGCAGAAAGAGGGCTCTATCAAAGGCTATCTACGGCTTGAATTATTACCATTTGAAACTCGTAGAGAACTATATGGACTCCTTCAAAGAGCATGTTTTTTCATCAACCATTCAGCCCGTCATTTTCATAATCTATGGAATCGGAGGAGGCACTGGAAGCGGCATAATCCCCGACTTTGCTAGACATCTCAGACACAAGGTTGGGAGCGGCGTTCCAATAATAGGGATTGCAATATTGCCATGTGGAGGCGACGATCCTCCTGCAAAGGGTTCTGCGTCTTACGCTTCGCTTTTGGAGCATGAGCTGCTAATTGACAGGGCAAAGAATACATTCGTCATGCAGAACTACGGAGAGACCTACGAAAATCCATTCACAGCGCTGCTTATGATGCCTTTGGGACCTGCCTACAGCAGGACAGGGAGCGTAGTGGATGCGAGGAGGCTAATCGACGATGCTATGGTAGACATACTCATGAAGTCTTTGAACTTCGACCTTGCCGACCTCTTCAGCAACATAGGTTCAAACGTTGATCTTTCAGGCAACTGGGTCCACATAATATCGACGATGAAGGTTTCTTATCCAGTGGCAGAGTTCATTGATATCACAAAGATATACCTCAAGAAGTTGGACCGAATAAGAGACCTCCGGAAGGAGAAGAAGGATGTATGGGCTGGAGCGGCAAAAGACGGGACCGGAGGAATTTACGGGATACTAAAGGCGAACTTTGATGAGCTTACAAACATATACAAGCAGATTCTAATAGCAAGGAACACTTACGACGAGAAAACATTCGAGAAAGAACGGGCAAACTTCATAGCTGAAGGCAAGTCGATAGAATCCGACCTGATAATGCACCTGAAGGGCGTAGAAGAGTCAATACGGCTTCAGGTAAGCGAGCTTGCAAAAGCTGTGCTTTCTATAGGCATGGATGCTCCGGATGGGACTATAGAGGCGAGGATACGCGACCTTGTTGGCAATGTAGTCGAAATGGCATCAGCCGTATCAAAGAACTACCAGAAGTTCCAAGCATCGGCAAAGGACATTATAGAGGATTTGAGAGGCAGTCTTCCAAGCGCACAGCAGCTTACTCACAGGCAATCGCAGATTCTGAACGATACAATCGACTTTACGGAGCTGCTTGATGGCTACATAACTGGTTTGAGGTTATACTTGGACACCAGCGCCCTCGCAGATAAGCTGGCAAAGTATCTCGGAAGGGCGGAGAAGACGGAAACCAATCAAGAACTGTTGCGCAGAGTGCAGAAGATAGTGAACCCCGAACTTGTTGTGCTTTTTGCACTCCTGTCATCGCTATTCACTCCAATGGCCTCTGAAATCAAAACTGTAGATGCAAGGCTTAGCGATTCAAGGCTGATCAGAAGGGTGCTTGCAGAGAATGTGGAGAAGACGAAGGCACACCTCGAAACTCTTGAAATGAAGAGGCGTAGCAGAGAAGGCGAGAAAGACAGGATAGACAAGGATCTAGGCAAGATACGTTTTGGCTTCATCGCCGGAGGCAAAAGAAGCTATCTGGAAAACAAATCCAAAGAGTTTGAACACGAGATAAGACTGATAACTTCAGAGATGGAAACGGTAAACAGCGAACTCATTAGAATACAGACAAAACTTAACGAGTATCTAGCGATAGAGAAGAAGTTCGATTTAAACGCTGAGCTCAGGAAGGCCATAGCTGAGATTACAGAGATGAGCAATGTCTATTACGACAGACTGAACCAAGTGATGAAGGATAGAGGTTACTACGACAAAGTAGCTGAACTTACCGAAAGCGAGCAGCTCAAGATCATGCAGAGGATACTTTCCGAGGAAGAAGCCTCTCTAACAAATGAGAACATCTTGAAGGAGATCATAGACAAGAAGCACCTTAGAGATTACCTTGTAAGCGCACTCGGAGTATTCAGAATTCCTGCAACTCTGGGCCTGACGGCAGAATACAGAACAGATTACCTCTGGGTAACTGTAGTCTCGCCAAGAGGTATCTGGGACAAGGACCTCGATTCAGACGTAAAGACGATACTCTCAGGTTACATCAAACAAGACGCTTCAAAGACTATCTATATACGGGAAGTCGATTCTGACGATCCATGGACACTGAGATTTCTGATAATCGCTGCGAAGGCTAAGGTGACCATGCTTGAAGCCTATAAGGAGATGAGGTCGATTTACGAGCAGAGCATTCCGTCAGAGCGGGTTCTGTCGCACTCATTCCTTCTTGAACAAGGAGTACATGCAGTTGAAGCAGGAAAGCTCGCACCCAACAACGTATTTGAAAAAGCAGCACAGGGAAAAATCCAGAGCTGATCAATGACTGCCAAATCTAGAATTCCTCGTCTGAAGTTTCTCCGCAGAAGAATCGGATCTAAAAAGGAAGACCTATCAGACCCTATTGCAAAAGAAGCCCACTTTCGTACGCTGGTATTTCGCATAGTGATGGCTTCGCTATTCTTTGCGAACACGGCTCTCTTTACAATTCTTCTGCCTTTCTATCCAGTAGGACTAGCGATAATACTGGGTCTCATAGCAGCCGTAGTAGGATACATCTTACCTCCTGCAGGTTTCTTAGCCAGCATAATAGCATCATTACCGGCCTTGGCGTATCAAACCGGCGTACCGTCGTGGTGGCTTGGAATTCTGGCGATATTTGCCATTGCCTTTTCCATTAGAACATTCTTTGATGCAGGCAACACGTTTGCACCTTCTATAGGGATGCTAGCAGCTGCAATGACTCTTACACCTGCTTACTTCATATTGATTCCTCTAATGATAGCTGTAGGGCTCTTCCGGCAGAAGGAGAAACTTTTTGCTCCACTCGGAGTAGTAATCATGTTCCTAATCTTCTTCATACCAATCCATCAAGCAGAGTTTTCTTCCATTCTAAGGGCTTCGCTCGGAGAAAAGATCCAGACCATGCGTGCAGAGGAGATTTACGGTGCCATGAATAGCCTCGCAATTCCCATATTTCATCAGCTCAGCATAAACATTCGACCCGCGTCGCAGTCATTCGATCTACCAGCATTATCACAAGCGTTTGGCTCCGCATTCGAATCGAGCAAGTTTTTCCACCCGTACCTCTTCCTGATGATCGATAGGCTGATCATCTTCTTCTTCCCCGTTCTGGTAACCGTAACACTGTCAGTTTCTTTAGTAATTGAAAGGTTCTGGTACTGGCTAAGGGAGAGGAACATCGCCGTTGCGCCCGTTGTAAGGTTCTCCAGCATTCTTACAATACTAATTGGGACGACCATCTTTATGCTTCCGCTTATCGCTTTATCCCCTCCGCTGAGATACTTTACTGCAGTAAACAGCATCATGCCTTCGGAAGCTGTTGCAGGGGGCAACGCACTGGCCGCTCTGATAGTATCTGCATGCACCGTTGGATTTTTGGTTGCGATGATTTCGCAGTTATCAGTAAAAAGAAATTCCATAGCAAACACAGCATCGGCAGTGACAGGAAAGAGTAAACAGCTGTCTTCTGCCTTACAAGAGCTATTCAATTATGTTTCGAATGTGAATGAAAGTAGTCAGGGAATAAGCTTGGCCGAGGAGATAGCACAACTAGGAAAGTCAAACGAAGAGGTTAAGCTCACTGAGAAGAATCTGGATACATTTCGGCCTTCTTTCATGGCCGAGAGACTGGGAAGCTTCAACAAGGTCAGCGAGGAGATGCCGAGGATTAAGACATCAGTAAACCGCAAACTCGGAAACTTCTACATGGATAAGGTCGCAAAATACAACACCATAGTAGGGCAACTCACAGCATTTGGAATGCAGGGTTTGAAGAAGATCGCTGCACCGAAGGAAGATCAAATCAGCAAAATGGAAGACGATCTGCTGAAGGCGCAGCAGACCTTGAACGAAATGTATCTCGAGCTCGCGACGAGGACATTTGATGTTACAAAAGGTCTTGTTGAAACTATTAATTTAGAATTTGAAAGCATAGACACGACTTCTGTCGAAATAGGCAAAAAATTCCTCGATGACAGGAAGGGCGAAGTTGCGCTTGATTATTTGATCAATACGTTAACACAGCTGGATGCAAGATACGGCAGATTGGTCAAGAGCATCGTTGAGAAGGAGGATTCAATTGCTAGAGGCATAATCAACATCTACTCGTCGCAGATGCTTCCAATGTTCGAAACTCTCCGCAAGGTTGAAACCTCTTCGCAGTCTTACGTAGCGACAGTCAAACTTACGGAGGCTCTCAACCCTTCTGGTCCCATTGGCATCGCGTATCTCACGCAGGCAATGATCAAGTTCCGGATAATTCAAGATGGCCTCAGAACAATATCTTCCGAGCTTATGTCACACATGGGCGAGCTTGAAGCGCTCAATGATGCAAGAGCTCCGGGCTTCAACTGGGGGAAGGATACAAACATCATAATTGAACTTGAAACAGCGCTGAAGGCTATGCAGAGTAGGGAAAAGCTTGGAATAGACGATAGGATGGCAAATGCAGGAGCGGCTTTGAAGAACATCGAAGAAGCCACGAAGGCCATTTCACAGTATATAGTGATGAGCGAACTTATACTGACGTACCCTCTATTCGACCAGATAATTGCTACGAAGATCAGAAGCTCTGGCGCGGTAAAGCCAGAAGAGATCCCAACTGCATCCAAATATGCCAAACAATTATTGAGACTGTATGCTTCCAGACATGCCGACTCTGCATTTGACATAATGGCTAACAGGCTACAGCTTAAGTAGGCCACACGCTTGCCGCTTTTGTAAGGTATTTCTGCAACTCGTCCAGCAACAGGTTGGAGATTTTCTGCGGCACACTAAACGGATCTTTGGCACGAATCGCATCGTTGAAACTATCAACAAGGTATTTCCCTATTTTGATTTCAATGACTGGCAAAATCCTTCTTATTCTGCTTATGGCTTCATCAACCTCCTTTTGCTTGCCGAGATCAGAACCGACCAGTATTTCATTTACACCAAGTGCAAAAAGTATAAAATATGACAATGAGGACCAATTCGGGTATATCTCTCTAGTGTATTGAGCCCATTTTTTTGATATGGGTGTCTTCGAATTAACTGCTGTGCCAAGTTCCGCGAATAACGCAGAAACTTTTTCGTTTACAGCCAGAGGGGAGCGTGACTTTATTGCGTCGGAAAAATCGGCCATTGCCTGCCCAAGGTTGGTTTCCGCATCTCTGATTAATTCTTCCGCTGCTGTTAAGATGCTTTTCGAATGAACTTCTGCCTTGCCCCATTCTCCTTGGCCTATAGCGCTCAGCATCTCGCGCACTGGAGAAACCATTGCCCAAATATTTATCATAGATTCGAAGAGGTATATTACAAACAATGTGTCGTCCATCTCATTACTCCTCTTCTTCTCTGCTTCCTCCTCGAACTTCTTCTTACCAGTCTGCAAAATCTCCAGAACCTGGTTCATTATGCTCAGGGCGCTGCTGCTACTCTTTGTGACTAAGGTTATGTTTGCAGGCTTGGAATTTTCTGTATAGCTAACTTTTATCGACGAATTTCCTTCTTGAGTAATGCCGTTTATCTGCGAATAATCCAAGATAATAACCGTGGCAAGCCTATTCGAAAAAAGCGAAGCTTTCTTTTCTACAATAATCCTCCTCTCGGTTATTGTGAGCTTAACTTTGCCTCTACCCTGAAGCTCTATACCTTCGCTTGTCGCGATGACTCTTTCTGGCTCTGCTTGCACATGAACGTTCATTTAACATAAGGTAAAAAGCGTATCTCAGGAAACAGTTCTTATCCTCAATACTTGTAGGGGTGCGGCATGGAGGGCTACCAACAGGATACAGTTTTCATTTCTTGTCCGATAGGGCACAGAGCTCTAAAGGGCATGCCTCAGTGCACAAAATGTGGCCTTCCAATTGTAGTGTATGAGAAAGAGCTTGCAGAGGTTGTGGGAAGGTTCAAGACGCTCTCTAAAGACTTTGCGAAGGTTCAACAACTGTTTCCCATAGGCTTGGGCTTGTGGGGCTCTAAGCTCCTACTGACAACTCTCGCTGCTTATGACATCAGGCTTGCAAGGTTCTCTACAATGGGCGCCTCAATCACCGATCTTCAGATTTTTGCTGTTGCGAAAGAGAAGAAGATGCCCGGAGAAGAAGTGGAAAACATGCTCCGAAAGACAAACTACCCTCTGAAGATTGCCGCAGATACTACTGGCGGTATATGGAAGAGGGCGGAGATATCTGCAAGGAATGATTCAGCTCTTGCAGACAGGATAGGCATTCTGGGTATTCATGACACTAAAGAAGAACAGGTTGCATTCTTTATGGGCTCTTTGGGTGAGGGAATTGTGGCAGG
>Ga0209640_10002846_pt1 | contig 15113 bp, 15 predicted proteins | sample RifCSP10_1_FD_184018 | JGI IMG/M metagenome (GOLD analysis project Ga0209640, IMG submission 184018) | Soil microbial communities from Rifle, Colorado - Rifle CSP2_sed 10_1 (SPAdes) (version 2) | ecosystem: Environmental > Terrestrial > Deep subsurface > Rock core/Sediment | place: Rifle...
AGGGTTCGCGCACCGGCTCAAAGTGCGGCTCAACTGGGTGGAGGCTGAAGCGCTCGAAAAAGAGGGCGGGACGGCCGCGCTCGACGACGCGCACGGCATCCTGGTGCCCGGCGGGTTTGGATCGCGCGGCACGCGCGGCATGATGAAGGCGGCCGAATACGCGCGCGGACACGGCATCCCCTACTTCGGGATCTGCTACGGCTTCCAGTGGGCGACGGTCGAGTTTGCCCGCAACGTCTGCGGGCTCGAGGGGGCCGATTCCACCGAGGTCGACGAGAACGCCCCGCACAAGGTGATCTACAAGCTGCGCGACCTGCTGGGCGTCGACGAGCTGGGCGGCACGATGCGGCTGGGGCGCTACGCGTGCGAGCTGGCGCCGGGATCGCTCGCCGAGCGCATTTACGGCGCCTCCCTCGTCCACGAACGTCACCGCCACCGATACGAATTCAACTGTCTCTACGAGCCCGCGCTCCTCGACAACGGGATGCGCGTGTCGGGCCGCTCGCCGGACGGCAAGTTCGTCGAGATTGCGGAGCTGCCGTCGCACCCCTGGTTCCTCGCCGTGCAGTTTCACCCCGAGTTCCAGTCGAAGCCGCTCAAGCCGCATCCGCTGTTTGCCAGCTTCGTCGAGGCAGCCCATCGCCACAAGACCGGCAGGCTCGCGCGCGAAACGGTGGCCGTCGGCAGTCGGCACGCCTCGTAGGGCCCACTATAATGTCCCAGTGAATCCCGTCCAGGTCGGGACCCTCTCGGTGGGCGGCGGCCATCCGCTCGTCTTCATCGCGGGTCCGTGTGTCATCGAGAGCGCCCAGCACGTACTTGAGACGGCATCGGCGATCCGCGACATCGCGCGCCGCTGCGCCGTGCCGGTCATCTTCAAGGCCTCGTACGACAAGGCCAACCGGACCTCGCGCAGCTCGTTTCGCGGACCTGGGCTCGACGCGGGACTCAAGGCGCTGGCGGAGGTGCGTGCCCGAACGGGCCTTCCCATCCTCACCGACATTCACGAGCCGTCCCACGCGGCGGCTGCGGCCGCCGTCGCCGACGTGCTGCAGATTCCAGCCTTCCTCTGCCGGCAGACCGACCTGCTGGTGGCGGCCGCGCGCACCGGCAAAGCGGTCAACATCAAGAAGGGACAGTTCCTCGCGCCGTCGGACATGCGGCACGCGATCGAGAAAGTCACCGCCGAAGGCAATCGGTCGGTCATGGTCACCGAGCGCGGCGTGAGCTTCGGGTATCACGACCTCGTCGTCGACATGCGGGCGCTGCCGATGCTGCGGGAGCTCGGCTTCCCGGTGGTGTTCGACGTGACACACAGCCTGCAGCTCCCGGGGGCGGGTGACGGCGTGACGACCGGCCTGGCGCAATACATCGAGCCGCTCGCGTCGGCGGGTGTGGCGGCCGGGGCCGACGCCGTCTTCCTGGAGGTGCACGAGGAGCCGGCGCGCGCCAGGAGCGACGGCGCGAACGCGCTGCGGCTCGACAGGCTCGAGCCGCTCATCCTGAAGCTCACGCGGATTGCGGCCGCGGCCCGGGAGGAGGTGGCCGAGGGCGCCTCGGCCCGTGGAGGACGCGCGTGATCACGTCGATCGACGTCTCGGTCGCGCGTCGCGTGCTGCACACGGAAGCGGCGGCCATTCTGGCGCTCATCGACCGCCTTGACGACCGTTTCGATCGAGCCATTCGCATCCTCCTCGACTGCCGCGGCCGCGTGATCGTCACCGGCATGGGCAAGTCGGGCATCATCTGCCGCAAGATCGCAGCAACGCTGTCCAGCACCGGCACGCCCGCGTTCTTCCTGCACCCGGCCGAAGCGATCCACGGCGATCTCGGCGTCATACAGGGAGACGACGTGGTGGTGGCGCTCTCGAACAGCGGCGAAACGGAAGAGCTGCTGCGGCTGCTTGAGGCGATCAAGCGCCTGGGTGCGCGCCTGATCACGCTGAGCGGCAATCCGGCGTCGACGCTCGCCCAGGCTTCCGACGTCGCGCTCGACTGCCACGTCTCGGAAGAGGCGTGCCCGCTGAACCTGGTGCCGACGGCCAGCACCACGGCGGCGCTGGCGTTTGGCGACGCCCTCGCGATGACGCTGCTCGTGGCCAAGGGGTTCCGTGAGGAGGACTTCGCGAACCTTCATCCGGGCGGGAAGCTGGGCAAGCGCCTCATGCGTGTCGAGCAACTGATGCACACAGGCGACAAGATCCCGACTGTCGGCCCGGCGGCGCCAATGCGGGAGGTCGTGCACGAGATGTCCCGAAAGGAACTGGGTATGACGTGCGTCGTGGACGGCGGCCGTCTCGCCGGCGTCATCACCGACGGCGATCTCCGCCGCCACATGAGCGCCTCGATCAACCTGCTCGACCGGACCGCCGGGGACGTGATGACGCCCACGCCGGTGACCATTTCCCGCGGGATCCTCGCCGCCGAGGCGCTGCACATCCTCGAACAGCGCAAGATCACCTCCATCGTTGTCGTCGATCGCGATCGCCGGGTCGAAGGCATCGTGCACCTGCACGACCTGTGGCGGACGGAAATGGTGTAGCTGTTCCACGAGGTGCGAGGTGCGACCCCGCACGTCGCACCGTTTGTGATGATGTCCACCGAGTTGTACCTGCTGGCCGTGCTGTTCGCCCTGCTCCTTGGCCTGGCCGTGGGCAAGGCATGGGAGCGGTACAAGCTCCGCGACGGTCGCTGGATCGATCGCCGCCGCCTGCGCGAGACACCCCACTACATGCTCGGCCTCAACTTTCTGGTCGACAACCAGGTCGATCAGGCGATCGAGGAGCTGACCCACGCCACCAGCACCGACACCGACGCGCTCGAGATTCAGATGATCCTGGGGAACCTGTACCGGCAGAAGGGCCAGGTCGGACGCGCGATCAACGTCCACCAGGCGCTGCTGCAGCGTCCCGACCTCACGAAACTGGAGCAGGCGTACGTGCTGCTGTGCCTGGGCCTCGATTTCCGGTACGGCGGATTCGTGGACCGGGCGCTCGAGACGTTCCAGGAAGTGCTTCGGCTCGACTCCCGCAACCGCTACGCCCTCGTGAACCTGCAGCGGCTGTACGAGGATCAGCATCAATGGGCCGAGGCGCTCCACGTGCGCGAGCAGGTGGCCAGAATCGATGCGGGGCGCCACCCCGACGACCAGCAGATTCTGGGATTCCTCCGCAACGAAATCGGCGTCGAACAGGAGCGCGCGGGAAGCGTGTCGACGGCGGCCCGGACGTTTGCCGATGCGATCGACGTCGACGCCCGCACGGTGCCGGCCTACCTCAACCTGGGGGACGTCCGCGAGCGGCAGGGCAACCTGGCGGGAGCGGTCGACGCCTGGGAGCGCCTCATCGACGCGGTACCGGAGCACGCCCATTTTGCCTTCGAGCGCCTCGAGCGTACCTACCGGCGGATGGGAACCCCGCACCGGTTCGCCGAGTTGTGCCGGCGGCTGATCGATCAGGATCCGCAAGGCTGGCGCGCGCGCCTCGCACTGTCGCGACACCTTGCGGCGGGCGGCCATCACCGCGCGGCGTTCGATCAGCTCCTCGAGGCCCTGCCCCACCATCCCCATGCGCTGGCCATTCATCAGGAGATCTGGGAAGCGCTCGCCTCGCTCGGGTTCGACCCGAGCCTCATCCATCGGTACGTCGAGCTTACCCGCGAAGCCGTCTTCTACCTCGACCCGCACATCTGCCGCCGCTGCCGCTACCGCAGCACCGAGCCGCTCTGGCAGTGCCCGCAGTGCCACGAATGGAACACGTTCATGGAGGAACGCATCGCGCCGGCCAAGGATGCCGTCGCTGCTGATGCGATTGAAACCGGGTCGTAGTGTCCGGCTTTAGCCGGACCGGGGTATTTCGGCGTCGTTTTCGCAAGTCCGGCTGAAGCCGGACACTACGTACCTGGGCAATCAGCCCGTCGCGGCCAACCGCTAACCAGCCCGCAGCGCCAGCAAGAGTTCCCTTACCTGTCGATCTGTCTCCGCAGGCGTCCCGTCGGTACGAATCACATGGTCGGCCCGGCGGACCTTCTCGTCGAGGGGCAGCTGCGCGGCAATCCGCTGGCGCGCCTCGGCTTCCGACAGGCCGTCACGGTCCATCACGCGCCGTACCTGCGTGCCCGGCTCGCAGGCCACCACGATCACCGCGTCGAAGTCACGGTCGCGCCCGACTTCGTAGAGCAGGGGAATATCGGCGAGGGCGAACGCATGCCTGGCGGGATCGAGCGAGGCAAACCACTCGTCGGTGGCGCGCCGGACCTCCGGGTGCACAATCGCCTCAAGCGCGCGGCGGGCGTCGGGGTCGGCAAAGACGACGCTCGCGAGCTTGTGCCGATCGAGGGCCCCGCGCGCGTCGAGCACATCGCGGCCAAATCGATCCACCACGGCGGCCAGTCCCGCCGTGCCTGGCGCCACCGCATCGCGCGATAAGACGTCGGAATCGATCGTCGGGACGCCCAGCTCTTCAAAGCGAGCGCGGACGTGGCTCTTGCCGGTGGCAATCCCGCCGGTCAGAGCAATGCGCCGAACATGATTGAGTTGGGCCACGTTGTCTCACCGGAAGCCTGAAGGCCTCCGGCTACCACCAACCACCAGCCGCCAACCGCCACCTACCAACCAGCACGCGCCCGCGCCGCCCGCAGCGTGTTCATCATCAGCATCGTCACCGTCAGCGGACCGACACCGCCCGGCACGGGAGTCAGCGCGCCGGCGACCTCCGCCACCTCCGGGTGGACGTCGCCCACCAGCACCGAGCCGCGGTCGCGGAACCGGGCGAGCTTCGGGTGACCCTCGGGAAAGAGCGCCGCGGCCACGGCTGGATCGCTCACCGTGTTCATCCCGACGTCGATCACCGTCGCGCCCGCCTTCACGAACGCCTTTCTGACGAGCCCTGCCCTGCCGATGGCGGCCACGAGGATGTCCGCCTCGCGACAGACCGAGGCGAGGTCCGGCGTTTTCGAGTGACATACCGTGACGGTGGCATCCCGCTGCAGGAGGAGCAGCGCCATCGGCTTCCCTACGATGTCGCTGCGCCCGACGACGCAGGCGCGGCGTCCGGCAATCGGAATCCCTTCGCGCACCAGCAGCTCGATGATGCCCGCGGGCGTGCAGGCGACCAGCGCGGGCCGGCCCTGGACCATCCGCCCGACGTTGGCCGGCGTGAAGCCGTCGACGTCCTTGTCGGGGGCAATCGCGTCGAAGACGCGGAAGGGTGCATCGGCGCCCAACGTCTTCGGCAACGGCGCCTGCACGAGAATCCCGTCGTGGACGTCGCTGCCGTTGAGCCGTTCGACGAGCGCAAGCACGTCCCCAAGCGACGCCGTGTCCGGAAGGCGCTCGAGGTCCGCGCGGAATCCGACGTCGGTGCCGGCCCTCAACTTGTTGCGAACGTAGACCTCCGACGCCGGATTGCCGCCGACGAGCACGATGGCAAGCCCCGGCGGCCGTCCGTGGCGCCGGGCGAATTCGGCAACCTGTGGCGTGATCTCCTGTTGAATCCTGACAGCCAGCGCCTGGCCATCCAGCAGCCGCGCACTCATGTGCTCTCATTCTAGAATGGCCGGCATGGTTTCAGGGCGCACAACCGACTTGTCTGCCACGCTCGACACCGAGTTCACGCGCGGCCTCGGGCTGTACGACTCCACGATGGTCGTGGCCGGCTCGATGATCGGATCCGGCATCTTCATCGTGTCGGCGGCGATGGCGCGGCAGCTCGGAAGTCCGGGGTGGCTGCTCGCGGCGTGGATCGTCACGGGCGTGTTGACCATCACGGCCGCGCTCTCGTACGGCGAGCTGGCCGCCATGATGCCGCGGGCGGGAGGTCAGTACGTCTACCTGCGCGAAGCGTATTCCCCGCTCTGGGGATTTCTCTACGGATGGACGCTGTTCCTGGTCATCCAGACGGGCACGATTGCGGCGGTGGCGGTCGCGTTCGCCCGTTTTGGGGGCATCCTCGTCCCGTGGATTGCCGAAGATCGCTATCTCATCGCGCCGCTGCACCTGTCGCCGGGCTATGCCGTCTCGCTCTCCACGGCCCAACTGGTGGCCGTGGCGCTGATTGCGCTCCTCACCTGGACCAACACACGGGGTCTCCAATACGGAAAGGTCGTGCAGAACACGTTCACCACGGCCAAGACGGGTGCGCTGCTCGGACTGATTCTCGTCGGTGTCCTGCTCGGCTGGAACGCACAGGCGGTGGGCGTGAACTTCGGGAACTTCTGGCAACCGCGCGACGTCGAACCCATCGCCGGGAGCGTGTCCGCGGCAACGGCGTACGGCGTCTTCATCGCCCTCTGCGTGTCGCAGACGGGATCGCTCTTTTCAGCCGATGCGTGGAACAACATCACCTTCACCGCCGGCGAGGTGAAGGATCCGCGGCGCAATATTCCGCTCTCCCTGGCGTGTGGGACGACGATCGTCATCGCCCTGTACGTGCTCGCGAACGTGGCGTACCTCGTCACGCTGCCCCTCGGTGCCATCCAGCAGGCACCGGCGGACCGCGTGGCCACCTCGACGCTTGACGCGATTTTTCCCGGCGCCGGCGTCGCGCTGATGGCGGTCGCCATCATGATTTCCACTTTCGGCTGCAACAACGGGCTGATTCTGGCCGGCGCCCGCGCCTACTACGCGATGGCGCGCGATCGGCTGTTTTTTGCCGGGGCGGGCCGGCTCAACGCCCAGCGCGTGCCGGCGTGGGGCCTGGTGCTGCAGGGACTCTGGGCCTCGGTGCTCGTGCTCCCACGCACCTATGACGCGGCCACGGGGCGGTACGGCAATCTGTACGGGAACCTTCTGGACTACGTGATTTCGGCGGCGCTGCTCTTTTACATCCTCACGATTGCCGGCGTGTTCCGCCTGCGCGTCGTTCGGCCCGACGCGCCGCGCCCGTACCGCGCGTTCGGCTATCCGGTCCTGCCCGCGCTCTATATCCTCGGCGCGACCGTCATTCTGGCGGTGCTGCTCGTCTATCGCCCCGCCACCACCTGGCCCGGGTTCCTCATCGTGCTCCTGGGGGTGCCGGTGTTTCTCTGGATGCGGCGCGCGCCACCAGAAATCCAATCGCAGTGACGACAGCGCCAATCGCCACGATGTTCAGCCCGAACCGATCGGCGATTTCCGGCGTCACCCGGATGCCGAGGCGGCTGATCAGCGCGTCGAGCTCACTCCACCGCGCCAGCGCTTCATTGGTCACGTTCCACTCGGTCAGCAGCGCCAGCAGCGTAATGGCGGCCCCGTTGAACAGCAGCAGGTACCCCGCAATCTTGAGCGTGTTGCCCAGGGTCTCCCTGCCCGTGCGCGCGGCCGCCTCGCGGCGGTCCACCAGCGGACTGTGGGTGCGCCCGTAGAACCAGTAGATCAGCATGCCGATGTCGAGCCACACGAGCAGCCGGACCCAGGTCATCACCGAGAGGCTGACCATCAGGTACAGGCACGACACCACGCCGAGCGCCGGAATCACCGCCCCCCCCGGAACCCTGAAGGGCCTGTGGGCGTCGGGCCGGGTGATCCGCAGGACAATCACCGCCATCGACACGACCACGAAGGCGAACAGCGTGCCGATGCTGGTCATCTCGCCGACCACCTGGATGGGCACGAGCCCCGCCGTAATCGCCACGACGACGCACGTGATGATGGTCGTGATGTACGGCGTGCGGAAGCGCGGGTGGACCTTGCTCACGGCGGTCGGCAGCAGACCGTCGCGGCTCATCGAGAAGAAAATCCGCGGCTGACTCATCAGCATGACGAGGAGCACGCTGGTAATGCCGGCGACCGCTCCGGCCGAGACGAGGCCGGCCGCCCAATCCAGGCCGATCACCGAAAGGGCGTAGGCCACCGGCGCGTTGAGAAACGCCGCGTTCCCACGGTACTCGACGACCGAGATGATCCCGCTCAACACGGCCGCGACGGCGACGTACAGAATCGTGCAGATCACGAGGGACGCGATGATCCCAATCGGCAGGTCGCGGCGCGGATTCTTCGCCTCTTCCGCCGTGGTCGACACCGCGTCGAAACCGATATACGCGAAGAACACCACCGCCGCGCCGGTCATGACGCCCGACCACGCGTACGGCATGAACGGCGTCCAGTTCGCCGGCTCGACATACCAGACGCCGGCCGCCAGGAAGAACAGCACGGCGATGATCTTGATGGTGACCATGACGGCGTTGAACCGCGCGCTCTCACGGATGCCGACCACCAGGAGCACCATGATGAGTAGCACGATGATCATCGCCGGCAGGTTCACCACGGCGCCCGGCGCCGCCGCCGGCGCCGCGCTCATCCAGGCCGGCAGCTGCAAGCCGAAGCCGGCGAGGATGCGCTGAAAATAGCCGCTCCACCCGATCGCCACGGTCATCGATCCAACCGCGTACTCCAGGATCAAGTCCCAACCGATCATCCAGGCGAAGATCTCGCCCAGGGTCGCGTACGCGTAGGTGTACGCGCTTCCGGCGATCGGGATCATCGCGGCGAACTCCGCGTAACAAAGGGCCGCAAACGCGCACGCCAGCCCGGCGGCCATATAGGACACGATGATGGCGGGACCGGCCTGGTTCGCGGCGGCGACGCCCGTCAGCACGAAGATGCCGGTGCCGATGATGGCGCCGATGCCGAGCAGCGTCAGGTCCATCGCGGTGAGGCTGCGGTGAAGCGCCTTGCCGCCCTGTTCCACGTCGCCAACGAGCTGCTCGATCGACTTGGTCTTCAGCAGGTTTGAGTCCATGGCGCGGGATTATACCCGGTGCGATCGGGCTGACGGGGGTCGGTGCGAGAAGCGACCGAACGGTCCGAACGACCCGAACGATCCGAACGGGCGATCGTTCAGTTCGTGGGCACGAGGCGGCGGAGCTCGTCGAAGAAATTGAAGATGAAGACCAGCCTGTCCCGCCTGACGACGCTCTCGTTGTCGGGCGCGGCGGCCACCACGAAGCGTTCGCCGTCCGGGTGGGTCGGCGGTCGGGCTCGTGGTATGAGCTTTGTCCGATGGGTGAAGAGCCACCTTCGGCGAAAGCGCGTCGACGCATTCATGACACTGGCGGGCAGCCGTCTGGTGGACCTGAGTTGGAAGGAAATGGAGCGCATCGACATGGAAGAGTCGGAACCCCGATCGCGCGGGCGCCATGGCCGAACACGAACGCGTCCTCGTTGACACGTCAGTGTGGATCGACTTCCTGGCCGGGGACCCGGCCGCGGTCGCCTTGCTCGGCAGGTTGCGCGATTCGCACCGGATCGTGATTTGCGGCCAGGTCAAACAGGAGGTCCTGCAAGGCAGTCGCGACAGCAAGGCCTTCGTACGGCTGGAACAGGAGCTGTCAATCTGGGACTACGAAGCGGAGCGGCCGGACGACTTCGTGAACGCCGCGCGGCTCTACGCCGGCCTGCGATGGAAGGGCGTCACCGTGCCGGCGGCCCACTGCCTCATCGCGGCGGTGGCCAGGGGGCGCGGGTGGGCCGTGGCAGCGACCGATCCAGATTTCCACGAGATACCCGGCCTGAGGCTCGTGACCTAACTCTTCGCACGATCGAGCGCGCGCAGATACGCAGCCACGCGCGCCGCCGGATCGCCGCCGGCCAACAGATCGGTGATCACCGCCACGCCGGACGCTCCCGCGGCGAGAACCTGCGGCGCGTTCTCCAGCGTGACGCCGCCGATGGCGACGACCGGTATCCCCCCCGCCATCCGCACGGCCTGCGCCACCAGCTCCACGCCGACGGCCTCGTACCCGGTCGCTTTGGTGTGGGTGCCGAACACCGGCCCGACCGCAAGGTAGGTGATCGGCTCCCGCACGGCGATCTCGATTTGCGCCGTCGTGTGCGTGGAGTACCCGACGATGGCGTCCGGCCCCAGCAGGCGGCGCGCGTCAGCCGGCGCCAGGTCCTCCTGGCCCACGTGCGTGCCCGCCGCGCCGGCCAGGAGCGCCACGTCGACGCGGTCGTTCACGACGATCGCCGCGCGATACGGCTTTGCCACGCGGACGAGCGCGTCGGCGTGTTCGAGCAGCACGGCGGAGGGCAGGTGCTTGGCGCGCAGCTGGACGAGCCGCGCGCCGCCGTCGAAAAACGCCTGGGCCAGTGCCGCGACGCCCCAGCCGGCGCCGGCGGCGGCCTCGACGTCGAGAATGGCGTGGAGGCGACGAACACGGCTGTTCTGCGTTCCGCGTGCCATGTTCCGAGTTCGTGTTCCAGGTTCGCGTTCTAGGTTCCGGGTTCCAGGTTCTAGGTTCTACGTTCCGCGCTCGGGCGCTCTACGTCCGAACACAGAACGAGGCACTCCGAACCTCGAACCGAGAATCGGAACAGAGAACACGAACCCGGAACCCGGAACCTAGAACGCAGAACGGTCGTTACACCGCTTCCGCCAGGTTCGTGCCCGGTTTCGTCTTCGGCGCGAAGCGCTCCATGAAGCCGGTGCCGAGCCGCCCCGCGACAAAGTCCGCCTCGGCCAGGATCCTGAGGTGCAGCGGCACGGTCGTCTTGATGCCGTCGACGACCGTCATCTCGAGCGTGCGGCGCATGCGCGCGATCGCTTCCTGCCGATCGCGCCCGTGCGTGATGATCTTGGCGATGAGCGAGTCGTAGTACGGCGAGACGGTGCACTCCGAGTGGGCCAGCGTATCGACGCGCACGCCGGGGCCGCCCGGCACGCTGAAGGCGTGAATCACGCCCGGCGACGGTGAAAACGTCTCCGGATCCTCGGCGTTGATGCGGCACTCGATGGCATGGCCCGTGAAGGTGACGTCGCTCTGCTTGAACGACAGCCGCTCGCCCGCCGCGATCCGAATCTGCTCCTTGACGATGTCGATGCCGGTGACCATCTCGGTGACCGGGTGCTCGACCTGGAGGCGGGTATTCACTTCCATGAAGTAGAACTTGCCTTCGCCGTCCATCAGAAACTCGAAGGTCCCGGCGTTGGTGTACTGCACCGCCTTGGCCGCATCGACGACGAGGCTGCCCATCTTGCGGCGGACCTTGTCGGTCATGCCGAGCGAGGGCGACTCCTCGAGGAGCTTCTGATGGCGGCGCTGAATCGAACACTCCCGTTCGCCAAGGTGCAGAAGGTTCCCGTGGTGATCGCCGAGGACCTGGAACTCGATGTGCCGGGGGTTCTCGAGGTACTTCTCGATGTACACGTCGCCGACGCCGAAGGCGGCCTCGGCCTCGCGCTGCGCCGTGCGCAGCGACGCGCCCATATCGGCCGCGCTCCGCACGACGCGCATCCCCCGGCCGCCGCCGCCGGCGACGGCCTTGATGATGACGGGGAACCCGATGTCCCTGGCCCACTTGAGCGCCTTGTCGTCGCTGTCCACCGGGCCGTCGCTGCCGGGCAGCATCGGCACGCCGGCCTTCTTCATGGCGCGCCGTGCCCGTGCCTTGTCGCCCATCAGCTTGATCACGTTCGGGTCGGGGCCGATGAACCGGATGTGACACGCCTCGCAGACTTCGGCCAGATACGAGCTCTCGGACAGAAACCCGTAGCCGGGGTGAATGGCGTCGGCGCCCGTAATCTCGGCGGCGCTGATAATCGCCGGCACGTTCAGGTAGCTGTCGCTGCTCCGCGCCGGGCCGATGCAGACGTCCTCGTCCGCGAAGCGGACGTGCAGCGAGTGCTCGTCGGCCTCCGAATAGACGGCGACCGTGCGGATGCCGAGCTCCCGGCACGCGACGATGACCCGCAGCGCGATCTCACCCCGGTTGGCGATCAGGATCTTCTTGAACATCACGCCGGCCTTATCGCAAACAGCCGCTCGCCGTACTGCACCGCCTGCCCGTTCTCGACGTACACCTTCACGAGCTCACCGTCGACTTCGGCGTTGATCTCGTTCATGAGCTTCATCGCTTCGATGATACAGAGAACCTGCCCTTTCTTCACGACATCGCCCACCTGCGCGAACGGCCTGGCACCGGGCTCCGAGGCCTGGTAAAACGTCCCGACGATCGGCGACTTCACGATGGCCAGTTCCACGTCCTCGTCGGCCGGCGTCAACGCCGGCGGCGTCCCCGCTGCCGCTGCCTGAGCCGCCGGTGGGGCCGGCGACGCGGGCGCGGCCTGGACGGCCGGCGCGTGCGGCGTGGTCGTCATCGAGTGACCGCCGGCCTGCTTACGGATGCGGAGCTTGACGTTGTCGCGCTCGAGCTCGAACTCGCTCAGCTCGTGCTCGCGCATCATCTCCAGGATTCGGGTGATCTCGTCGAAGTCCATCGTTACAGCGTCAGCAGATCGCGGGGCACGCGCGTCAGCACCTCACACCCGGTCTCGGTCACCAGCACATCGTCTTCGATGCGGACGCCGCCAAAGCCCGGGAGGTACGCCCCCGGCTCGATGGTAAACACCATGCCGGGCACGAGCGGCACCGACGGCACGTCGGCCCGCGGCCGGGTGATCCTGGGTTCTTCGTGAACATCAAGGCCGAGACCGTGGCCGGTCCCGTGGCCAAACGCGGCGCCCAGCCCGCGCGCGTCGAGGACCTGGCGCGCCGCGGCATCCACGACGGACGACTCAACGCCAGGCTGCACGGCGGCGATGGCCGCCTGCTGGGCGTCGTATACGGCGGTGTAGAGTCGACGGGCCTCAGGCGATGGCGGTCCAATCGACACGGTCCGGGTCAAGTCGCAGCAGTATCCGTCCAAGACGCCGCCGAAGTCCAGCACGACCAGGTCGCCGGACGCCAGGATCCGCTCGCCCGCGCGGTGGTGCGGCAGCGCGGCGTGCGGTCCCGAGGCGACGATCGTGTCGAACGCCATCCGTTCGTAGCCGGCCGTCCGCATCGCCGCCTCGATCGCGGCCGCCACCTGCCGCTCGCTGACGCCCACGCCGGCCGCCGCGAACGCCGCCGCGGCCACCTGGTCGAGTCGGCGCGCGGCCTCGCGAAGCGTCGCCACCTCGGACGCATCCTTGATCGCCCGCCCCTGCTCGACCACCCGTTCTGTTGAATGAAAGACCATCTCGAGATGCTGCGTCCCGGCGTGCGTTCGCCACCAGTCGTACCTCGCCACCGGAACGTGGGCCGCCTCGAACCCCGGCGCCGCCGTGCCGATCTCGCTAAGGCACGCGAGCAGCGCTTCGTCGTAGCTGGCGGGCACGTCCCACACGCGAAGGCCCGGGCACGCCGACGGCGACGCCTGCAGCAGATGGACAGCCTCCCGATACCTGAAGTCGACGAGCAGGTGGAGGGCATCACCCGTCAGCACCGCGACTCCCGCCGACCCGGTATGGTTCGTGAGGTAGCGGACGTTGGCGGCGCAGGTGATCACCAGGCCGTCCAGGCTCAGCGCCTCGAGCGTCCGGCGGATGCGCGCGTGCCGCGCCGTTGATTGTGCAGTTGTGGGTAGTCCCATAGGCCGTACGCAGTGTCCGGCTTCAGCCGGACCACGGATCCCGTGGCGCAGGTCCGGCTGAAGCCGGACACTACGTCCTTATGACGCTCGCTCCGTCCGATCCAGTGTGATCGCCGCGAGCCATCCCTCCAGCTCCTGGAGAACCGGGTCGGGCGTCTCTGCGTCACCGGGAGCGGCGTCCCGATGGCGCTGCCGGAGCTCCTCGAGGCTTCTCAGGGCCAGCAGGTTGTCGGGCGCCGCGTGCAGCACGTACTCGAGCTCGGCCTGGGCTTCCCCGTCCTCGCCGAGCGCCATGAGCGCGCGTCCGAGCGTAACGCGCGCGGACAGGTACGACGGGTGATGCGCGAGCCCGGCGCGGCACACATCCACCGCTTGCTGGTAATCGCCGCTGCGCCTGAGCTCTTCGGCAAGCTGCGCAAATGCAATCGACGCCGGGTCCTGAAGGATCCGGCGTCGAAGTTCCTCGAGGCGGGAGTCGTCTGCCGCCACGCGCTGAATTGTACCGCCTAGTTGGCGACCGTAAAGGATTGACTGGCTGAAACCTCGCGGCGACCGGCACTATCCTCCACCGTCAGCGTCACTCTGTAGGTCCCCGCAGCGCCGAAGGAATGTGAGGTTCTCGGCGAGGTCTTCTCCTCCAGATCATTACTGTCGCCGAAGTGCCAGATGTACTTCGAGATTGAATTCCTGCCGCCGAAGCCGTTACTCGAGCCTCGCGACTCCTCGGCATTGAAGTACACCGTCAGACTGCCATCCGTCGGATTACTGATGGTAAATACGGCGCTGACGCCGCTCACCACTTCGACGTCTTGACTGTCCGAGTTCTGAAGGCCCGCACTGTCGGTCACGGTCAGCGTAACTGTGTACGTCTGCGAGCGATCTTCATCACCGGAACCGATGCTCTGGAACGCGTGCGACGCCGTGACGCCTGTTGCCGTGGAGCCGTCGCCGAAGTTCCATTGATAGGTGACATTGCTGCCAGCAGCCGTGGCAGTGAAAGTGGCCGCGCTGCCCAATAGCGTGGGGCTGTCATTGGTTGCGCTCAGGCCGCTGATCGGCAGATCACTCACCGGCAGGGCCACACTGGCCGTGTTGTTGGAGAACTTCTTCACCCAGCGCCTGATGAATCAGCGGCAGGCGAGTGCTCACACCATCAGTTCCTACCGCGATACCTTCCGCTTGCTTCTGCTGTTCGCCCAGAAGCGCCTTCATAAGTCGCCTGCCCGGATGGGCTTCGAAGAAATTGATGCGCCGATGATTGCCGCATTTTTGGATGACTTGGAAAAGAGCCGCGGGATTGCCGTCCGCAGCCGCAATCTACGCTTGACAGCAATCCGCTCCTTCTTCCACTTTGCCGCCTACGAAGAACCATCCCGTGCTGCTCAGATCCAGCGTGTGCTGGCAATACCCGGGAAGCGGCACACTCGCAGCTTGATTCACTTCCTGAGTCGTCCCGAAATCGACGCCCTACTGGCAGCTCCCGAGCAAAAGACCTGGTTTGGCCGCCGCGATCATGCTTTGCTGCTGGTAGCCGTACAGACAGGGCTGCGCCTATCGGAACTGACTGGCTTGCTGCGCGCCGACGTGGTTTTGGGCACGGGTGCACACGTTCGCTGTGTAGGCAAGGGCCGCAAAGAGCGCTGTACACCACTTGCCAAGACAACCGTGGCGGTCCTGAAGGCGTGGTTGCATGAGCCGCCAAGGCACAGCACCGAGGTGCTATTCCCCAATGCCCGCGGCGGCCGCCTCAGCGCGGATGGCTTTGCGGACTTGCTGGCCAAAC